>JGI12417J11878_1000120_pt1 | contig 10762 bp, 6 predicted proteins | sample LuqExpMetagenom5_FD_11878 | JGI IMG/M metagenome (IMG submission 11878) | reverse complement strand
GGGCGCCGTGGGGTCAGCCGATGAAGACAAGCCCCGGCTGGAGATTTTTGGCGCTGCCGGCGCGGGGCCGCACACTGCGGTTGTTGTGTGTCCCGGTGGTGGCTACACGCATCTGGCCTACGAGAAAGAGGGCACACGTATTGCCGAGTGGCTGAATACCCACGGCATCTCTGCCTTCGTGCTCACCTACCGTCTTGCGCCGCGCTACAAATATCCTGCTCCCATTGACGACGGGAAACGCGCCATGCGCTGGGTACGCGCTCATGCAGCCGAATATCATGTCGATCCAAACCGCATTGGGATGTGGGGATTTTCCGCGGGTGGTCATCTGGTGGGGATGGTCGGCACCCATGCTGATGCCGGCAATGCGCAGGCCGCAGACCCTGTGGAACGTGTCAGCGATCGGCCCGACTTTGTGATCAGCGCCTATGGTTTGCTGACGGTGGATGGCGAGGCTGCGCGCCGTGAAGCGCTTTCAAACTTTACCGACCGCCCTGTGACGCCGGAACTGATCCGCGTGCTTTCTCCAGCCTCCAGCGTAACGGCGCAAACGCCGCCCTATTTCCTGTTTGCCACTAGCGATGATCAGCGTGTTCCGGTTGAAGCCAGCCTGGCTTTTTATGCCGCCATGCGCAAGGCGGGGGCGCCGGTTGAAATGCATCTTTATGAGCACGGACCGCACGGTGTGGGGCTTGCCATGCCGTTTCCGGAGCTTGCTTCCTGGTCCACGCTGTTGGAGAACTGGCTCAAATATCACGGCTGGATCGACGCTCCGCTGAAGTACTAACACTTGCCTTGGAAGAGAAAGAGAGTATGACGTTGAATTTGCAAATGAGGCCCTTGAAGCTGGCCTTTGTTCTTGCCTTGTTCTGTACTGGAGTCAGTGCGCAGGCCGCTGTAATTGGCACCAATACGCCTGCCCGGTCGCTCACCCGCGAGCGCATTGCCAGTTTGCCACAGGCGCAGCAAAAGGCCTGGATTGCTTACCTGGACCGTTCGGAAAAATTGCGTGCCGCCGATCAAGCTGCTTTTGCCGCGGAGATGAAGGCTGCCGGCATCGTTACACCAACCGAGCCGGCGCACGGCCACGCGGCGCACGGGTTGCCTCTGGATCGCGAGGCTTCCTGGTACGCGTCGGCCGAGGCTCGCCGCATGGCCTCGAACCTGATCACCTATCAAACTCCTGCCGGGGGATGGGGCAAGAACATGGAGATGGCGCGCGAACCGCGCAAGCCCGGTGAACGCTATGCTCCGAATAATGTCTCTCATTTTCTTGCCGCCGACGATTTTGACAAGCCGGTAGATCCCGAGTGGAACTACATCGGCACCATCGACAACGACGCCACGCACACGCAGTTGAATTTTCTTGCCCGTGTCATTACGGCGGCTCATGGCGCTGATGCATCCGCTTGGCAAGCGGCCTTCGAGCGTGGCATGCACTATCTGCTCCAGGCGCAGTATCCCAACGGAGGCTGGCCGCAGGTGTATCCGCTCGAAGGCGGATACCACGACAACATCACCTTCAACGACGATGCCATGACGGACGTGATGGAGCTTGTGCGTCGCGTTGCCGCCGGAAAGGGCGACTATGCCTTTACCTCGCCGGCATTGCGGCAGCAGGCTAGCGCGGCTTTTGATCGCGGCATCCGCTGCGCGCTGGCTGCGCAAATCAGAGCCAATGGCAAGCTGACCGGTTGGGCCCAGCAGGTAGACGCTCTGACCCTTGAGCCGGCTTCAGGTCGCAACTATGAGATGCCTGCCATCAGCAGTGGCGAAAGCGCCGGTGTGATGGTGATGTTGATGGAGATGTGTCCTCGCCCCTCGGCCCAGGAGCAGAAGGCAATCCATGCTGTTGCTGCATGGTTTGAGGCCACCGCAATTCACAATGAAACCTATGGCCGTACGCCCCAGGGACGTGGACTTACGGCGCAAGCTGGCGCGCCCCTGATCTGGTCGCGCTATTACCAGATCGGCACCAATAAGCCTATCTTCGGCGATCGCGACAAATCGATTCATGACTCTGTGGATGAGTTGTCGGCAGAGCGCCGCAATGGATATGGTTGGTATGGGACAGGCCCCAGCCAGGCGCTGGAACACTACACACAATGGAAGCAGCACCATCCGGAGACAAAATGATGTTTTCCTGGTTTCGCAATCTTGTTATTGGTACGTTCGTGGCAAGTGCGGCGTTGTCGCTGAGTGCCCAAACCGCAGCCAGCGCGCAACCGTGGTCCGTGCGCGCCGCCAACGCCGCCATGACGCGCTGGCCCGAGGGCCACATCGGAGGCAAGCCTGCCTTCAAGTACGAACTTGGCACCTATCTGCAGGGCATTGACGATGTCTATCTGAACACCGCCGACCGCCGCTACTACGACTACATCAAGGGCTCCATCGACGAGCTCATCACCGAAGACGGCACGATTCCCACCTATCGTCCCGATGAATGGCAGTTGGACGCCGTGCTCACCGGCCGTCAGCTTCTCCGCCTCTATGGCATGACCGGGCAGAAGAAGTATTTGACCGCGGCCACCACGCTGTACGGGCAACTGGAAAAACAGCCGCGCACGGCTTCGGGCGGCTTCTGGCACAAGAAAATTTATCCCAATCAGATGTGGCTCGACGGCCTGTACATGGCAGAGCCTTTCTACGCGCAGTACGCCACCATCTCCCATCGGCCGGAGAAGTATGCCGACATCGCCAAGCAGTTCTCGCTGGTTTACGAGCACATGCGCGATGCCAAGACCGGCCTGCTCTATCACGGTTGGGACGAGAGCCGCGAACAGCGCTGGTGCAACAAGGCTACCGGCCTTTCGCCCGAGTTTTGGGCCCGCGCCATGGGCTGGTACATGATGGCGCTGGTTGACACGCTTGATTACCTGCCTGCCGACGATCCGTCGTACAAGACGTTGGTCAACATCCTGGCCAGCGAATCGGCTGCCATCGTCAAGGTGCAGGATGCCAAGTCTGGCGTCTGGTTCCAGGTGCTCAACAAGGGCACGGAGAAGGGCAACTATCTGGAATCCTCTTCTTCGTCCATGTTTGTGTATGCGCTGGCCAAGGGCGTGCGCCGTGGCTATCTGCCGCAGAGTTATCTGCCGGCGGTTGAAAAGGGCTGGAAGGGGCTGGTGGATAATTTTGTGGAAATCGGCCCGAATGACGACATCAACATCACCAAAACCGTCAGCGTGGGCGGCCTGGGCGGTAATCCCGTTTATCGCGATGGAACCTATGCCTACTATCTGAGCGAAAAAGTTGTGACCAACGATCCCAAGGGCGTTGGCCCGTTCATCATGGCCGCAACGGAAGTGGAAAACATCCAGAACGCCAAGCTCGCTCGCGGCAAGCGCGTGGTGATGGATGGCTGGTTCAACGCGCAGAAGATGACTGACGCCTTTGGCCAGCCCTTTCTCTTCCACTACAAGTGGAGCTTTGAGAACGAGGCAGGCTTCTCCATGGTGGGCCGTATGCTGGAGAACTTCGGTGCGCACACTGCGACGCTGGCCACAGAACCCACCGCTGCTTCGCTCAAGGATGCGCAGGTGTTTGTGATTGTTTCGCCGGACAACAAGGCGAAGAACCCCACGCCCAACGTTATCACTGCGGCGGATGCCGAGGAACTTGCCAAGTGGGTCAAGGCGGGTGGCGTGCTGGTGCTGATGGCCAACGACGCAGTGAATACTGACCTTCCGCACTTCAACCTGATTGCTGGCAAGTTCGGTTTTCGCTTTACCGATTTGCTGCGCAAGCATGTTGTCGGCACGCAGTGGGAGCAGGGCAAGATCGTTCTTGACGGTAAGGGGCCGGTCTTCCATGCGCCCCACACGTTGTATATCAAGGACGTTTGCACCATTGTGCCGACTGGAAACGCCAAGGCAATCGACACCCTGCTGAAGGAAGGCGACGACGCCTTCATGGTGCGCGCCAAGTTCGGCAAAGGTGCGGTGGTTGCTTTCGCCGATCCCTGGATCTACAACGAGTATGCCGATGGCCGTCGCTTGCCCGCCACCTACGATAACTACGCGGGCGGCGTGGAATTCTTCCGCTATGTGCTGGAGCAGAGCGGCAAATAAGTTGGCCCATTCCTGAATGCAACAGGGCTGCCCATGTGGGCAGCCCTGTTGCGTTTAAGGGATGCTTCAGGCCGTGAGGTCATCCTTGACCAGGCTAGCGGCCATCACCAGCAGAGCTCCGGCAATCCACAGCACGTGCCCGGCGAGCGGCGTAATGTGCATCTTGGCAAACAGTGCCCATGTGGCGATCATGCATCCGGCTGTCAGCGCGCTCAGGGTGCGGCTGATCCATCGTTTGCGCTGCGTGAAGCTCAGGAACTGCGCCACCACCAGTGGATTGATCAGTCCGCTCAGTGCCAGCAGGAATGTTTCGCTGAAGCGCATGGCATCGTCATCGCTGGCGGCCGCGCCGTTATGCGCCACCAGCGGCCAGCGCGCCAGCTCGTAGATGCCGGTGGAGGCGATGCGCGCACACTCATAGCCGGCAAAGCTCGGCGAGAACATGTTGGCATGTTTCCCCACCCGCACCGCCGGCAGCGCAAATGCGACTAGAAAAATCACCAGCCCGGCAATGCGCAGGGAAGCGGCGCGATGCGTGCGCGCAAACTCAACGATAGAAGCTAGCATAAGGAACTCCATACGGTACGCAGGCATTGTAGCGCCAAGAGGCTATTGCGGGTGGAAAGGAGGGCTGTGCGCCTTGTCGCTCGGCTTTTAGGAGGCGCGAAATGCATCTTCCACCACGCGCGCGAAGCGGTCTGCGGCATGCAATGCAAAACGCGCACCGGAGTCCGATGCGCGTCTTTTTCTTGGTTGTTTTGCGGTTAGAGAAGGTCTAGCCGGTCACAATCTCCGAAAAGTCAGCAATGGTGGAGAAGCTCTCCAGAATGCCGGCGATCAGCGCCAGATTCGCGCCGCGCTTCTTTTCATCCGGATCGAGCACCATGACCGGTGTGCCATCCCGCTCCTTAGCGTTAAAGAAGGCATTCACGGTCGGAGGCAGGGTGGCGATCAGAGCAAGGGCTTCCTTGTACTTGCGTGCATCGCGCAGAGCGGCGAGTTTGGGCGTGATGGCTGCGGAGGCCTGGGCGAGAGCTTTGGCTTCGGCCGAGTCATTGCCGCTGGCATCGGCAGCGAAGGCAAAGCCCTTTTCGTGAGCTTGCTTGACGATGTTTTTGATACGCTTGAAGGTTTCACAGATGTTCTTGAAGTCTTCAGATCCACGTATTTCGGTGATGGCTTCTGCATAGGCAATAAGATCGGGTATGTTGTATGAGCCGCATTCGCGAATACGCTCGTCGAGCGAAGCAAGGACGGCATTGACGACATCGTATGCGAGTCCACAAACATCCCGAAGATAAAATTGAACGCGCTCATTCAGAAACGCACGAACAGCATTTGCAGTTTTATCATCTGGCAATCCATTTGCACCTGCGCTTACGGAGACATCAACGACATCGCTGACGTCGAGTGGCAATTTTGACTCAGCGAGAATCTTGATGATTGCGTTTGCTGCTCGGCGAAGGGCGAATGGATCTTTAGAACCGGTTGGAGCCAAGCCAATTCCAAACATCGCCATAATGGTTTGAATGCGATCTGAGAGGCCAAGAATCTGTCCTTCGGGCGTATCTGGAATGTCGTCCTCAATTGAGGCAGGCATGTACTGGGTATAGATGGCCCTGCCTACAGTTGCGCCCAAGCCTTGCGCTTCAGCATAGACGCCGCCAATGATGCCCTGAAGTTCGGTGAATTCCTTGACGAGTTCAGTCGTTAGGTCGGTTTTGGCTAACTTGACCGCCTCTGTCAGGGCTGCCTCATCAAACTGAATACCTTTAATTTTGAGATTTCCAGAAAGCCGAGCTGCGATAGCCAGATTCTGTTCGGTCTTCCAGTGATAGCTGCCCAACTGCTTCTGGAAGGTCACGTTTTTCAGGCTCTCCACGCGATCTGCCAGAGAAATCTTCTGGTCGAAGTCCCAGAAGAAACGCGCATCCTTGAAGCGGGCACGCAGAACCTTCTGGTTGCCATGCTGAATGGTGGCGTAGCCTTCCTTGTCGACCTCGATGTTGAGTACGGCCAGGAAGTGCGGAGCCAGCTTGCCATCGGCCGCTTCCACCGCAAAATATTTCTGGTGGTCGCGCATCACGGTGACGAGCACCTCTTCGGGCAGCTTTAGATACTCGGCCTCGAAGTTGCCCAGGATGACGGTGGGCCACTCGGTCAGGTGCACAACCGTCTCAAGCAGCGCATCGTCCTCGCGCCAGCGCGCGCCAGCAACCGTGCGGGTTGCCGCGTCCAGCGCTTTGCGGATCGTCTGCCGCCGCTCGGCCACGTCCACAACCACTTTGGCGGCGCGCAGCGTCTCGGCGTAGGACTTGGGCGATGAGAGCACCACCGGCGCTTCGCCGTGCAGGATGCGATGGCCACGGCTCACGTTGCTCGCCGTGATGCCTGCGATCTCAACGGGCACAATGGCCTGGTCGAGCAGGGCCACAACCCAGCGCACCGGGCGCACAAAGCGTTCCGGCTTGCCGGCGCGCCAGTACATGTTTTTGGCCCAGTAGAGCGAGAGCACTTCCTTGGCGATTTCCGCCGTCAACACCTGCGGTGTGGCCAATCCCTGACGCTTTACGGTAGCTCCAACATATTCGCCCTTGGCGTTGGTCACCTTGGTGAGCGCGGAGACCTCGCAGCCGGCCTTCTTGGCAAAAGCCTCGGCGGCAGCGGTGGGTGCGTCGTCCTTGAAGGCTACCTTCCACGAAGGGCCAGTCATCTGCTCTTCAGTGTCGGCCTGCCCGGCCAGCACACCCTCAGCCACCACGGCCAAACGGCGTGGCGTGGAGTAGGTCGTCACCTTCGCGTCCGCGGCAAGCAGACGCTCGCGGGTGAGCAAATCGTGAACGCGGCGGCCCAGCTCGGCCTCAGCCTGGGCAATCATGCGGGCGGGAATTTCATCCAGCCCAATCTCAAGAAGGAAGTCTGCCATAGTCGTTGATCTTTCCAGATCCCTCGGGGGCTAAAGCCCGATTGCGAATTTCTACTGAAATGTACGGGCTAAAGCCCGTACCCTTCATGAAAGAGATCTTTTGCGGCACGGCTGAAGCCATGCCCTTTCAAAACATCTGCGCCAGAGCTAGGATGTGTCCTTTGCGGCAGTCAGCTAATGGCTAAAGGCTGACTGCTGCCTTACACCGACTGCTGCGCCGCGTACACCTTGGCCACGCCCACCGCCAGATTGCGGATGCGGGCAATCATGCCCACACGCTCCGTGACCGAGATGGCGCCGCGCGCGTCCAGCAGGTTGAAGAGATTCGAGCACTTCAGCGCCAGCTCATAGGTGGACATCAGCGGGAATCTTTTCTTGTCCTGAACGGAAGCAGCTTCATCGGCCAGCATGGCATTGCCACGCTCGATGAGAGCCTGCGCCTCGGCTTCGAAGCTGTTGAAGTGTGCCCAGAGGCGGTCCACGTCGGCTTCTTCAAAGTTGTACACGGAGTACTGCAGCTCTTCCTGCAGCCGCACGTCGCCATACGTGACCACCGCGCCGGTTTCCGGATCGCGCGACCAGACCACGTCGTAGACCGAATCCACATCCTGCATGAAGGCAGCCAGACGCTCCAGACCATAGGTCAGCTCGGCGCAGATGGGGTCCAGGTCGAGACCGCCGCACTGCTGGAAGTAGGTGAACTGGGTGATCTCCATGCCGTCCATCATCACCTGCCAGCCCACGCCCCAGGCGCCCACCGTGGGGCCTTCCCAGTTGTCCTCTTCGAACTTCAGGTCGTGCTTGCTCAGGTCGATGCCGATGGCTTCCAGCGATTGCAGATAGAGTTCCTGCACGTTGACCGGCGGCGGCTTCAGAATGAGCTGGAACTGGGTGTGGCGGAAGAGACGATTGGGATTTTCGCCATAGCGGCCGTCGGCGGGACGTCGCGAAGGCTGCGCATAGCCCACCTTGTAGGGCTTGGGACCAAGGACGCGCAGGAAGGTCTCCGGCGCCATGGTGCCCGCACCTACCTCCACGTCATAAGGCTGCTGCAAAATACAGCCGCGGGCCGCCCAAAAGCTCTGCAGGCGGAAGAGAAGATCCTGAAACGTAAGTGCGCCCGGCTTGGGCGCGGAAGAAGCAGTAATGGACACAGGCCACTCTCTCTTGACGGAACTCCCCACCATTTTATCAGGCAGCGCCTGTGGTGCGGCAGACACACCTGCGCGGCAAGGGATCTGGAGTTCCCCAGCACAACGCCAGCCCCAACGCTATCCGTTGAAGGGGATGGTGGAATGAAAAAATGGATGGCGACTCGGAGCGGGGTTCCATTCAGAGAATGCGACGTGAGCTTCCTTTAGCCGCACTGCGTGGTCTCCGTGGGCATCCTTCCTTTCGACGCACTTCCCATCTGGATGCTTCGATGCACAATCTTCAGCCAGAATTCAGCTTGGCTGAGTAAAATTCCGTTTGGTCATTCACTTTGTTGAATCTGTCAGAACGGGGCCACGCCATGACTGAATCGACAGCCAGTAGTCCTTTTACGGTGGAACAATGCCGACGCTTTTATGCCGAAGAGATTCGCTTTGTTACCGGAGGTTGCTCCGAGCAGCTTGTCCATGCCTTTGCGCGGGTACCGCGCGAGCAGTTTCTGGGCGCTCCGCCCTGGAGGGTGCCGGACGGCGTGATGTTGCAGCCATCTCGCTATCGCAGCCTGGACGATGTGCGCGATCTTTACCATGACGTCGTTGTGGCGCTCAAGGAAGAACAACAGCTCAATAGCGCTCAGCCCAGCCAGATGGCGCGTATGATCACGGCCCTGCATCTGGCCGAGGGCATGCGTGTACTGCATGTGGGGAGCGGAAGCGGCTACTATAGCGCGTTGATGGCGGAGGTCGTCGGACCCCGAGGTCAGGTGCTGGCCATTGAGATTGATCCTGAATTAGCGGAGCGGGCGGCGGTGAGTCTGGCTGGGTACTCCAACGTGCAGGTGGTCAACGGTGATGGTGCAGACTGCGGGTACGGGAGTGTCGATGCCGTGCTGGTCAACGCGGGCATCACCCACCCGCATCCTGACTGGTTGGCCGGTTTGAGTGCGGCAGGCGTGTTGGTGGCACCGTTTCTGGTGGGGCCCGAGGAGGGCATGCGAGAGGCTCTGGTGCTGCGGCTGGCGCGGGTTGCCGAGCGGTTTGCAGCGGAGCCCGTTACTTCGCTTGCCATTTATCCCAGCACCAGCCAGCGCGATCCGGCCGTGCAGGCCAAATTCCGCGCGGCGATTGCATCCCGCTCGATTCTCGTCCTCAAGTCGGCACGCACGGACCCGCATCCGGAAACAGCGGCTTGCCTCGTGCACACTCCCGGTTTCTGTCTGAGTGCGGAAGCCGTACTCTGAATCTTGAGCGTGAGACAGAGGTTGGCTTGAGATCGCCGCAGGGCGATGCCCCTTGCGGAGCAGGCGCGGGAGCGCGTTGAGCGACTGTTGAAAGGCGAGAATGTCGGCCTTGGCTACTCGCTTGCGGATTCGCCTTCCCAGCGCGCCACCACGGCTGCGGCCATGCAGTTGCCCACCACATTCAATCCGGTGCGGCCCATGTCCATCAGTGTGTCCACACCCAGTAGCATCAGAACGGCTGCGGTAGGAATCTGGAAGGAGCCCGCCACGCCCAGCAGCACCACAATCGTGGCGCGCGGCACACCGGCAATGCCCTTGCTTGAAAGGGCCAACGTGGTCAGCAACACCACCTGCTGCATCACGCTCAGATGCAACCCGCCGGCCTGTGCGGCAAACAACGCAGCCATGGCCAGATACAGCGTGGAGCCGGTCAGGTTGAAGCTGTAGCCCATGGGGATGACAAACGAAACAATCCAGCGCGGCACCCCCAGTGCTTCCATCCGCTCCATGGCCAGCGGCAGCGCGGCCTCGGACGATGTGGTAGCAAAGCCCAGCGCGGCGGGCTCGGCCACCAGCTTGGCAAAGCGGATGAGCGGCACGCGCGCCACCAGCAGAATGGGCACAAACACTGCCAAGACAAAGATCACCAGCGCGCTGTAGCAGGTGGCGGCCAGCTTGGCCAGCGGCACCAGCGTGGCCAGTCCCATGTTGCCTACGGTGAAGGCCATGGCCGCGCCCGCAGCAATTGGAGCGGCGTACATCACAATCTTGGTCATGCGGAAGATGGTGTCGGTGAAGATCTGAATCACGGTGACCAGCGGAGCTCGTTTTTCTGCCGGGAGCAGCGCCAGCGCCGAACCGAAGAAGAGCGCGAAGACGGCTACCTGCAGAATCTGCCCCTGCGCGACCGCCTGCGCAATATTTTCCGGAAAGATGTTCACCAGAATCTGCTGCCAGGTTTCCGGCTTGGCGGTGGTGGGCGAAGCCATGGCGGCGGGCAGCACCACGCCTGCTCCTGCCTGCGTCCAGTCAATGGCTACCGCGCCCAGCACCAGTCCAATGGTAGTCACCACTTCAAAAAAGACGATGGCTTTCAAGGCCACGCGGCCCACGCCGCGCAGCTCACCATGGCCGGCAATGCCTGTGACAATGCCACCGAAGATCAGAGGCGCCACAATCATGCGGATCAGGCGCAGGAAGATGTCGGCGGCAAAGCGCGTCTGGATAGCGGCCGCGGGGGCATCCAGCCCAAAGGCGGCTCCAGCCAGCATGGCCAGAAAGGTCCACTCCAGAAGCGACTTGCGGCGCACCGCATGAGCCGTGAGCAAGGCCAGCCCCACCCAGCGCGCGGTGGCTGCCGCCGCCATTGGCAGG
>JGI12417J11878_1000118_pt1 | contig 10893 bp, 7 predicted proteins | sample LuqExpMetagenom5_FD_11878 | JGI IMG/M metagenome (IMG submission 11878) | reverse complement strand
CACTTCCATCCGCACGCCGTAGGCCTCCGGAGGCCGGTTTAGCGCGTACAAGACCAGCACCACCAGCACAAACAAACTGGCCAGCGGTGCAGCGGCAATCTCAAGCCATCGATCAGGCTTCATAGTTGTTTGGACACCGCAACAAACGGAATTGTTCCCGGCATGCTTTGCGTTCGATCAGCGGCTGGAAACGGGTGGGAGCGGAGCAGGAAGCGGCTCGCCCGCATAGACGCGCGTCAGCAGTTCTTGTGGCCACACTGCCAGTCGAGCACCATGCTGATTGGCCTCGGCGGCAACCTGGTTGTAGCGAACTAGCAACAGGCGCGGGTCGAGCATGCACTTCAGGAATTCCTCGCGTCCGTATCGCTTTTCTACCAGCGCGGCCATTTCGTAGCCAACCGTATACCAGGGGCCTTGATAGCCGAAGAAGCTTCCAACCTTGTCATCAATCGCGTCGCCGGTGAGCTTGCCATCGAGCACTTCGGTGAAGAACTGCGTGAGTGTTGCAATGTCCTGATTGAAGTGCATCATGTCGCTATCCCAGCGGGCGCGCGCCAGGGCATCGTCCTGCCAGTGAGGTCTGCGGTCGGTGGTGCCGGCCGCGGCCAATACCGCCTCGCCTTCGCCGAAAGCTCCCATGGCGTCCACTGTGGCGCTGACCGGTTTCGGCAATTTTTCGAGCAGCGCTTTTTGCCGGACATTCAAGCTCATCAATCCGATGTGGTGGCACTCATGAGCCACAGTATCTTCAAAGGACGCTCGGCTCTTGTTGCTGAGATAGAGAAAGATCGCGGTGCCGCCTTGCGCGTCGCGCCAGACAAAGCTATTCTCCCGCGGTTTGATCATCGGAAAAACACGTGCCTGAATGCTTGCTTCCGCCGGTAGCCAGGCAAGTACGTGCGAGGCGATCTCCGGCATCTTGCTGGACTCAATCTCTGCCAGGGCCTTCTCCCATTCCGCCACGCGCTGGAGAGACTCGGGCGCAGTTAAGAAGGTCTTGAACTGCTCGTCGGTAAAGCTGTTCTTGATTTCGCTTTCGCGGCTTTTCAAACCATGGTAGGGAAGCGTGGCAAAGAGTTTTTGCCAATCTCCGTCGGTGACCGGTTGCTTGTAGAGCTGCTTATGCAGGATCGTAAGAGCCTGGTGCGCTTCGGAGCTGTCGATGATCAACTCTGTGGTCTGCGGTTGCGCCGCAAGTTCCGTCACGGCCAAGGCTGGGACAACGAAGGCAAGGGCCAGTAGAGGGATGGCGAATCGCATGGCAGCTCCTGGGCGGATTGTAGCCTATGGGATGCTTTGCACTACAAAATAGGATCGACTCTACGCGCTTCCGCCATGTGGCCTTCCCCATTGCCGCAGCTTGGAAGAAGGCCACGCGGAATACAACCTAATTAGCTTTTGTATGGTTTCGCGAAGTGCGTATTCCACTCCACCAGATCCTGATTCACCCAGCGGTAAGCGCCGGTAACGGAGTCGATTTCCAGCAGCATCGCGGCGTTCTGGTCGTAGCGCGTGGAGGCCATGATGATGTGCTCGGGGCCGTACTGCGTGTGGCAGTCGATCCATTTGTGTACGTGGCCGGTCACCACCAACTGCACGGTGTCCTTATACTTCTGCAGCAAAGGGTAGAGGCCGAAGTCCTTCACTTCGGTGGGCTGCATGGCCAGCAGCGGAAAGTGCAGGTAGATGTAGGTGGGCTTGCGTTCGGCTAGCTGTGCTTCCAGCCATTGCAACTGGGTTTCGCCCATCGAGCCCTTGCCGGGATTGAAGTCGGACGCGGTACGGTCCTGTGTGGAGCCCAGGAAGTTGTTGGCCATGATGAAGCGCACGCCCTTGTGATCCACCACCGAATACGGATCAGCGTTGAACTTGGCCTTGAACAGGCGGTGGCTCATCGCGCGGTCCACGGTCTTCACCGCGTAGTCGTGATTGCCGAAGACCAAATGCACGGGCGCTTTGAAGCCGCAGGTGATGGCATGAGCGTTGTCGAGCCGCGTGATGTTGCGGAAGTAGAACTCGTAATCGGTGGAGGGATAGTTGTGGAAGTAGTCACCCAGCACAAACACCTTGTCGACGGCGGGCGTGAGAGCGTTCACCATATCGCGCGCGATGGTCATCCGCTCGGTGGTGTGCAGAATGCTCTCGTTATCTTCCACGCCATTCTCCGAGCCCTTTACGTAGAAGCTGTCGGTAATGTGCGTATCGGCCAGAAGCGCAATGTAGAATTTGCGCCCCGTGGGATCGACAGGAACCTTCTGCGACCAGAGAGACTTGGTCATTTCCGCGGCAAAGGCAGCAGCGGCAAGCGAGGTGAACTGGCGGCGGGAAATGGGATTCATAGCAACCTCGATTTCATTGTAGGGCACCTGCGGTGCGGCGGACATGCTTCACGTCCGTCGTCGCAGAGCCGGTATGCGTGCTCCTGCCTGACTGTCAGGATGCAAAAAGGGCCCATGCTCCGCGCGGAACATGGGCCCTGGGAGCAGGCTGACAGGGTATGCCAGCCCATAAGGATTAGAACGACAGCTTACCGGCCACCTGCATCACGCGCTGCGGCAGGAAGGAGGTGATCTGGCCGTAGGAGCCCGAGCTGCGGTTGGAGTTCGGGGCGCCGTAGTTGACCTTGTTGAGAATGTTGAAGGCCTCACCGCGTAGATCGAACTTCACGTGGTCACCCCAGATGGGGAAGGTCTTGTGCAGACCGAGATCCAACTGGTTGAAGGTCGCCGAGCGGAGGGAGTTACGGCCCGCATTACCGTAAGCCTGCGAAGCATCGGTGGGCAGGGTCACGTTTGTGGTGCTGAGAACGTTGCTGACGGACGTTCCGCTCTTCACCCAACTGCTGCGCGGGTTGACGGCCGGTCCATTCTGGAACGGACGCTGGTTGAGCAGTGTGCTGAGCTGATAGGCAGCCGAGGGGCTGTAGATCAGGTTCACCGGCTGTCCGCTGGTGTTGGTGTTGATGACCGTTATCTGCCATCCACCGATCACGCCGTTGACGGCCTTGGGCGTGGTGTTGGCCCACTTGCGGCCCTTGCCGAAGGGCAGATCATAGACCAGGCTGAGCGTTTCGTTGAGGGGCTGGTTGTAGGCAGACTGTCCGCGTTCGCCGACCAGATTGGCCAGGTTGATGCGCGAGGTGTCGTTGTTAGGTGTATCGAGGTGGCCCGATGCGTTGTCGATCGCGTGCGACCAGGTAAAGGAGTTCAGAAGGTAAAGACCGCCCGAGAAGCGATGCTCGAAGCGAGCCTGCAGGCCGTTGTAGCTGAGGAAGCCGTTATCGAGCGATTCCTCAATCGTTGTGAAGGTGGAGATGGGGCGGCGCGCTTGCACACTGAGCGTGCCGGTGGCCGTATTGGCCGAGGCCTGGTTCAGATCGGCCAGCGTCCAGATGTGCACGCCGTGCTCGCCCACGTAGCTGAGGGTCAGCACCGTGTTGTGTGCAACTTCACGCTGTACGTCGAAGTGCCAGCCCTGCACGTATCCAGTCTTGATGTCCTTGGGGATGTAGCGGGTCTGGGCCAGCAGTGTGCTGAAGTTCGATGCTGCCACAAAGTTCGACGGATAACCCTGCGTAACCGTACGGAAGCAGCCCGTGTAGTTGTCGCCGGTGCAGAGCGCCTGTTTGGTGCCCGTGAAAGCGTAGGGAGCGACCTGGGTGACCTGTGAGTTGATGACGAACGGACCGTTATAGGCCAGCAGGTTTTCGCCGCCCTCGCGGTTGAACTGATCAAAGCTAATGCCGTAGGCGCCGCGCACGACGGTCTTCGGATCAACCTGGTAGGCAAAACCGAGGCGAGGCGCGAAATCCATCTTCTGGGTATGCACCAGAGCGCGGTCGTACATCGAACCGTCCTTGGCCTGGATCAGCGTTTTGGTGGCGGGGTCGAAGTTGGCCAGCTGGTTGCCGTCGGTGTACTGCGGCGTCACCAGCTCATAGCGCAGGCCGGCATTCAGGGTCAGTCTCGGAGTGATCTTGAAGTCGTCCTGAATGTAGAAGTAGTTCATCAGCTGGTGATAGTTGACGATGCGGAAGTTGTTCAGCTGATACGTGTCGCGCGCACCGGTCAGGAAGTCGGTGAGATAAGCGGCCTGTCCGGCGCCGGTATCGGAGGTGCCAGCGCCGTACTGGCTGAAGCCCTGATTGAAGGTTTCACCGCCGTAGACCGGGTTGAAGTCGTCAATCGAGGTGTTGATCGACAGGAACTCCCAGCCGTACTTGATCGACTGGCGACCCGTCTGCCAGGTGAAGTTGATCTTGGGGTTGATGACGAATGGGTTCTGGAACTGTGGGTTCGAAGTCTGCGCGCCAAAGGTGGTGAAGTTCTTGACTGCTTCGTTCGACAAACGGCGGATCACGATCGGATCGGTGGGCAGTCCGGTGATGCCGGCCTGCACGTTCAGGCTCTGCTGGCCAGCGAGGTAAGGGCTCTTGCCGCCCTCGGTCCAGGTGAATCCGATGCGGGCATCGATGGCCAGATTTTGGCGCAGGGTATGGGTAACGCCTGCGGCGATCTGCTTGTTGTAGGCGTGGATGGAGCCATTGCCGCCATCACCGGCGTCGCCGGGGATCGAGGTGGCATCAACAATATCGCCGTGGTGCATGGAGAAGCGGCCAAACAGCGTGGTGCGTTCGCTCCAGATGTAGTCCAAGCGGCCGTCCCCCTTGTAGTCGTTCAGAGAAGACTTGGGGAACGATGCGTAGTTGCTCGACCATGCGCCGGTTACGTTCGGTGCAGGCAGAGCGTCGATGACCAACTTGGCGAGCGGCGTCCATTCGGTGGACCGCGAAACCACACCGTTCGCGTAGACAGTGCCAGTAATCGGGTTGCGCAGCGGAACCACAGCGCCCGTCGTGGTGGTGAAGATGCCCTGACGCTGATTTGCATTCGGAACGGTGGCCGTAGCGTAGGTGCGCTGAATCTGCTTGTTGGACTCAAAGTCCGCGAAGTAGAACATCTTGTTGTGCAGGATGGGACCGCCAAATGTACCGCCAAACTGATTGCGGATCAGAGCTGGCTTCTGGGTCTTTCCGGTCAGGGCGCTGGTCGGCGGCGTAAAGGGGCCGATAGCGTTCAGCACCGTGTTGCGGTGGTACTCCCAGAGTTTGCCGTGAATGCTGTTGGTGCCGGAGTTGATGCTGACGTTGACCACAGCACCGGAAGCGCGGCCGAACTCCGCCGAGTAGTTGTTGGTTTCGGCGCGGAACTCGTTGATGGCGTCAGGCGAAGGAGGAATCGCCTGATTGGAGAAGCCCTGGTTCGAGGTGCCGTAGGCGTTGTTGTCCAGGCCGTCGAGCAGGAAGTTATTGAACTCCGAGCGCTGACCGTTCACGTTGTAGCTGGCGTCGCGGCTGGTGACAGAGTTGTTTTCAAGATTGTTGCGGCGAACGCCGGCGGCCAGGGCCATCAGATCGCCGTAGGCACGGCCATTCAGCGGCAGATCATGCACCAGCGTTTCGGCGATCGTGGTGCCGGTGGAACTGGTTTCGGTTTCCAACTGAGAAGCTGCGCCCGAGACGGTCACAGTTTCCGTTACACTGCCGGGCTTCAGCGTCAGGTCTACGCGCTGGCGGGTGTTGACGTTGACCTGGAACACCTCGGACTCGGATTCGGAGAAGCCAGCCGCTGCACCGCGCAGCTTGTACTTGGCTGCATGCACGCTGACAAATTCAAAGTGGCCCTGCTCATCGGCGGGACGGACCACGGATACGCCCGTGGCTACATTCAGCAGCGTCACGTTGGCGTTGGCCAGCGGTGCGCCCGAGGCGTCGCGGATATAGCCGAGAACCGAGGCAGTTTCAAACTGCGCCCATGCGGCCGGTCCCGTGAGCAGCGTCAGCAAGGCAATTGCAACAAAAGCGCAGAAACGTGCGCGCATCGAGTGGAGCGGAGAATCGGGCCGGATCCCTGTGCCTGGATTTACCGGCTCGAGTGGTACGCCTGTGGGTGAGAGGTGCATCGTCAGTCCTCCTGAAAAATAGACCGGAATCAGTTGTGTGATCGTTCCCCGTGTCGACGCCATGCACGCAGTTGTATGGCATCGGTCGGCCGCGGGGGGATACACCGGTAATGGAACGATCTGAAGCTGTCCCGGAGACTTTGGTTTGGGGTCTCACGCGAGGAGACCTGTTGTGCGCTGCTTGGAACATTCCTAACAAGGGAAGATGAAACTCTTGTTAACGTGTGCACCGGCTGAGGAAAGCAAACGATTTTCTCGCTGATGCGGGATCCCCTTCGGCTGCTATCTGGCTTTAAAACTGCAGGCAAAGGTAGAATCCACCGAAATGTACGGGGCCGGCAGGCTGCCGAGGCAGCAAGGTAAAACAGGCCATCGGCGATGCCCCGTAGGGGCGCAGGCCACAGGCCAGAACATGCGCGTCAATGGATGCATGCCGCACCATGAGAACCCAAGAGCGAACCACAACAACCGGCACCAGTGAAATCCAACCGCGGGTTGAACCAGCGTTTTTGGACGATGTGAAAAGACCCGTCTGCGGCAGTGATCCTAAAAATTTACACGTGTGCATACCGCGATATGAACAAATAACACCGGGGTTAGGGGTTGTCAACTCAATTCTTCTGGATTTTGCCTGGTTCAATAGGGAGTCCATTGCAAGAGCGGATTGGCGGCACAACTTGATTGCTTTCATCCGCTTGTGGATCGATTCTCTCCAAACGGCAGGTTGCCGCACGCGGCCTATTGCCCTGAAGTGGAATGGAATCAAATCAATCCACGGAGTGAGACGAATTCCTTGACACCCTTCCGGGAAGTCTGAACATGCCCCGCTGGTACGGGGGAGAATGAGCTTCTGCTCCTGCTTTGTAGTTTCGTCGACAAAGCTGTTTTGGGGTGGTCGCAGAAATCTGCCCTGGATCATGAAGTGCCGTTCGTCTTGCGGAGGATGGTCTGCGTTTTGATTTGCCGTGAGTTCTTGTTGGCCCTAAGCGTGGGGCTCAGAACGGGCCGCGGCGGTTACGGCGCGTGCCTTCGCCGATCTCGTTGCTTCCTTTGCGGATCGACTCCACTTCGGCATAGCTGTGGGTCTCTCTCGCATTGGTTTCCACATTGAGCAGGGTAAAGCTGTGTTCGCCCAACTGGCCGAGTGCGCCCGTGCTTTCCGTGTTGTTGGCAAACACAAGATGCACCAAGGCACCTTGCTTGAAATGCGCCAGCTTTTTGGCCACCTTATGGGCTTGTTTATCTGGATCCGGTTTGGAGCGGGCCATGGCCAGCGGTGAGGATGCAAGAAGCACGAGAAGCATCGCCAGATACAGCATTTTCCGTCTCAAAAGCCTGTTCGCCATTTTGCCTCCTTGCTGGAACGGTATCTTCCTTGCGGTTGCTCCTATGTGCAACCTGTACCGAAGAACGAGTCTACAGGACATTCGAGGCGTGCGAAAGCATAGTTCCGCATGGGAGCGAGGAAAAGAATCCGGAAAGAAAACCTTCTAAGTCGGTCTTGTTATGCGAATAAGTTAAAATTCCGTTGTGCACACGTGTACCGATCTTGAAACCGCATGAAGAGAGAGGATTTCGCATTCTGCAACAAGGAAGGTGGGCGGAGTGAGTGCTTAGACAAAGATAAATAAGGAGTAACTAGGGATGAAAGTCGATGAGAACGTGTGCAGTTAGGACGAGCCGCTCGTTCCTAACTGAGGGTGCTGAAGAACTCTCTTACAGGGACGCAAAAACAGAGCAGCCCTCAAAGCCACATGGGCATAGAGGGCTGCTGGGGGAATGTCCAATGGGAGTTAGTGCGAAAAACGTTTCTCGCCGGCTTCCAGTGGCACATGCAGCCGGTTCTTTTCCTGCGGCAGCGGGCAGGTGGCAAGATCCGTGTAGGCGCAAGGCGGATTCTCCAGGCGGTTGAAGTCCAGCACCACGGTGCCGGGCTTGTCCAAGCCTTGATCGGGAATCTGTGTATGCAGCAACCGCCCGCCCGGGTAGGTTGTATTGGCGCTGGTTGAATCGCGCAGGATGAACAGCAGCGAACGGCTCTGAGGATCTTCCACCACCGGTTCCAGTTCCAACTTTTCTCCATCCAGCAGGAATTCTGCAATTCCTGGAGCCGGCATGTGCAGGCTTTGACCCAGCGCGGTGGGAATCTCGGCGGTTTGGACCGCAGTGTAGGGCGTCCAGCGCGCCAACACGACCAGCTTGGGGTTGGGGGCATACCAATTGAGGCCATGAAAGGCAGTCAGAGCAGGCGAGGCAGAGTCTTTCACACGCAGGACAAAACGCCCCGCGCGTTCCATCACCACCATTCGCAACGATCCCAGGGCGATTACGGATGGGGTTGCATCCGCGGTGGAAAGAGCCTGTTCACGGGCGGGTTCGCCGTTCACAGTGAGCGCAACCGGAAAGCCACCTGCAGGCGAGAGCAGTTGTACCGTTTTGCCGTTTACCGTGATCAGCCCAACGCGCGCCGGGGCAGAGGTGGGCAAGCGGAGTGTGGCCGCGGCATCGGAGCCCATGGCATTGAAGCCCGGCTTCAGCCAGGCCATCGCCGCGAGCGAGAGCCAGCCATCGGGTGCGGCGATTTGTTTTTCGCGGGCAGCACGCCATGCCTCCAGATCGCGTTGCCAGCCAGCGGGATCGGCCAGCGACTGAGCGCCAAGCGGCAAAAGGGATGCGGACAAGACAACAAGCGTAACGAGCGAGCGAAGCCAGCGTGTCATGTTTACCATTGTGAACCGCTCGGGCCGGTTGAGGGAATGCGCCGCGTTGCTGTCTGCTTCCGGCTGCCGGAATATAAGACTTCGGCAATCAATAAAGCTGCAGGCGATTTTTTTGATTTTGCCGTCTGACGCGCGAACGAAGTGTAGGCAGAGAAAGCCGCCAGAGTTTCGCGATACGGGAGCGGGGAACCCACCCGCCTTGCGGCTAAAACAAACGTTGCCAGTCGCTTCGAGCAAGAGCTAAGATCGTGGGGCCGGTAGAGAATCTGATGAAATCCGTTGACATTGATACCCCAGGACAGACCGAAGAGGCCATCTCAGCGGAGATGATTCGCAGCCAGTTGGAGACTTTGGCCCATGATGAGGGCTTTCGCTCCAGCAAGCGTTCCGTGGCGTTTCTGCGTTACGTCATTGAAGAAACGCTGAACGGCGCCGCCGACCAGATCAAGGAACGCACCATCGGCGTGGAGGTGTTCGGACGTTCCACCTCCTACGAGCCGAATCTGGACCACATTGTGCGCACCGCCGCCAGCGAAGTCCGCAAGCGGTTGGCTATCTATTATGGTGACGAGGCGCACCGGGGCGAACTCCGTATTCTGATTCCGCCGGGCTCCTATATCCCGCGCTTTACGCTTCCGGCCCAGGAAACCGGCGAGGAAGATGCGGCTGCCCGGGCAGTTTCATCGCCGTCCGCATCCGAGTCTCCTGCTCTGCCAGTTCTCCCCGCACCCGTGTCGCGCTGGCGCTGGCTTGGTCTGGCAGCGGGAGCGGCGGTGGTAATGGCCGTGGCCGGTCTGGGCATTTTTGTGCATCAGCGCACCAGCGCGGAGATGGCTTTCTGGCAGCCTATCCTGGATACTCGCCAGCCGGTTCTGCTGGCTTTGGGAGATGTGCCCAATGGCCCACCCCATGCTCAGGCCAATCCCGGTGAACAGGCTCCTTTGCCGGTGATTGCTCAACCCAGCGCCCAGGGTACGGTGCCCTTGGCCGATGCTGTCACCATGGCCCGGCTCTACAGCGCACTGCAGGCCCGGGGCAACCGTGTGCTGGTTCGCCCGGGCAGCTCCATCTCCTTCTCCGATCTGCGCGAGGGGCCGGTGGTGCTGATTGGGGCCTTCAATAATCCCTGGAGCCTGCGACTGATCGGCAAGCTACGCTTCAGTCTGGCGCTCGATGACGCCCGCCAGTTGATCTACATCCGGGACAACCGCAGTCCGGAGTCCCGCAACTGGAGCTGGGGAACTCACCAGCCGGTCTCCAATGTAGGCGGTGCCGGAACCCCGGTTCTGCACGACTACGCTCTGATCAGCCGGGTTCGTTCTCCCCAGACAGGGCACTTCCTGGTCGTCGTGGGTGGCCTGTTTGTCTACGGGACGCAGGCGGCAGGGGAGTTCCTTTCAGACCCGGAAGCTCTCAAAGCACTGAACCGGGTGAGCGCAATGGATAGCCACAAGAGCCTCCAGATTGTGCTGGAAACTACGGTCACCGATGCCACGCCCGGACCGGCGCGCGTTGTGGCCATCAGCGAAGAGTAGCTTTTTGAGCTTGAGCGTACTCTAAAATTTCCTTTTATTTTCAACCACTTAAATTGATCCGTGACGGTCACGGGCCGTCCTTGTCTTGGCTGCTGTGGTGTTGCTCCCGTAGCAAGGATCTGTTTTGAAAATACTTCGGCGGGGCTCACCGAGTTTTCCGGGCAGGGTTGTTTCGCTGTTCCGGCAAGCTGAAGTCCAGCCGAGCGGAGGCCCATTGTGATTGCAGGATGGAGAAAGAAAATCAGAGTTGCACTGCTGCTTTTGGGGATAAGCTGCCTAGCATCTGGTGCCATGGCGCAGGGCTACGGCACGATCAACGGCACGGTGACCGATACCAGCGGTGCGGTTGTTTCAGGAGCCACCGTGGTTGCCACGCAGGCATCCACCGGATTGGAGTTCAAAACCACCACCTCGGCAGTGGGTTCGTATGTGTTCCCGACCCTCGCCCCCTCGAACTACAACATTTCGATCAAGCAGGCCGGCTTCCAGGCATACAGCGAGAAGGGTATTATCCTTCAGGCCAATGCCGCGGTTTCGGTCAACATTGCTCTCAAGCCCGGCAGCACCAGTGAGACGGTCACGGTGAATGCCGAAGTTGTGCAGGTGGACACCACCACTGGCACCCTGTCACAGGTGATCGGCTCGGCGCAGGTGAACGACCTGCCGCTGAATGGCCG
>JGI12417J11878_1000115_pt1 | contig 11072 bp, 7 predicted proteins | sample LuqExpMetagenom5_FD_11878 | JGI IMG/M metagenome (IMG submission 11878) | reverse complement strand
CTATTGCTGGCAGACGCCAGCCTGTAGATAGCCTCTCTCTCAATGCGGTTGGCCTCCGCCGCAGTCAGTTCGGTATTCAAGAGCTCGAGCTTCTGAATCACCGGACTATGAACGATTCCGCCATTGCCGTCTCCGCCATCGCTGGTAGGATTCATCATATTCAGATTGATGATTCCGGTCTCGCGCTCAAAGGCGGCAAGCTTCTTATCCGACTCCTCGACATTCGATTTCAGATCGGACAACTGCTTGGTTAACCACTCGGAGGCTTCGCTCGTGGCATCGTAATGTGACTTCAGGTACTGCGCCTTATAACGATCGACAATGGCATTGGCCACCTGCGCGGCCAACCGTGGATCGTAGCTACTGAACGAAATCCGAATCAGCCGTGTGCCGTGCACTGGCGCCACACGCAAATGCTTGGCATAGAGCTTGAGCAGCCTGGCCCTCTTCACGGGAGCCTCATCCAGGGACAGCCCTTTCTCCGCATCTTCCAGCTTCAGCGCATTGCCCCGCGCCTCAAACTCGGGCTGAGCGGCAAGATTCATCTTCTGCATAACCGCTAAGGCCAGCGAGTCTCCCTGCAGAATATTGGTTTCCGTCTGCAGGTCGGTCAGCAAGGACTCCGTACTTCCCCCCAGGCCCTGCGAGAGGATATCGCTGACGCTGATATCCATCGATCCAGCATTCCCCTTGTTCAGTTCGATAACAGTGGTCGCCTCATAAACGGGCTTCATCACCGCCGTCATCACCAGGGCCAGAAGGACACACAGAATCATCGGGCCAATGATCCACCGGCGTCGCCTCATCAGTACCCTGACGATATTCTGCAAACCGTTGACACCGGCATTCAAATGCACAAATGCAGGCCCGGAGGAGCTTGTTTGCGCTTCATTGTTGACGGGGAGAATTTGTGAATTCTTCAATTTATATCCTTGCGATACGATGTACGTTTAAGATTCTTGTTAGCCCGCTAGCCCGCATGGAGTTATCGCCAACAATCCAGAACGGGCTTTTGAATCGAACAACCATAAATAATGCCGAGGCATTGAGCAACACATACCGGTCCGCTAACGCGGTCCGCTTGCATTAGGCTGGCTGGCTGGATCGATGTACCGAAGGCACTCCTTCCATGGCGCTGTTCTCGCATTTCGGAGTCAAGGATCCAAGCGTGCGGTGTCTTTCTGCGGGGCACTTAGCCACAGCATGGACAAGCCGCTCATTGGGAACATAATCCGGAATCAGCTCCATCATCAGATGCAGAACACGCTCCGGATCGTAGGTGTGCAGAATGTCGCGCAACTCATCGATCAGAGCCACAACCTGCTCCGGCCCGAGACGTGACAAATTCAGATAGCCTTTGATTTTGCGGTGCGGCGTGGGCACCAACTGTTCATCGTCAAGGTTTAATTCCTCATAGAGCTTTTCGCCTGGACGCAGCCCCGTAAACTTGATCTGAATATCTTTGTCGGGATGCAGGCCGGATAGCAGAATAAGGTTCTTGGCCAAATCGACAATCTTTACCGGTTCGCCCATGTCGAGCACAAAAATCTCTCCACCCTTGCCAAAAGCACAAGCCTGCAAAACCAGTTGCGACGCTTCAGGAATTGTCATGAAGTAACGGGTGATATCCGGGTGCGTAACCGTAATCGGACCGCCCGCGGCAATCTGCTCTTTGAAGATGGGCACCACGCTCCCATTGCTGCCGAGCACATTGCCAAACCGCACCACCACAAAACGCGTGCCATGAGATTTCTGCAAGGAACGGCTGACCAGTTCGGCCACACGCTTGGTCGCTCCCATCATGCTGGTGGGGCGAACAGCTTTATCGGTGGAGATCATCACGAAGTCCTCAACACCACAGCGAGCAGAGGTGGTTGCGGCATTCCAGGTGCCGAGGATGTTGTTCTCCACCGCAGCGAAAATGTGCTCCTCCATCATGGGCACATGCTTGTACGCCGCCGCGTGATACACCACCGAAGGCCGGTGTTGCTCCATCACATGCTGAAGCGCGTCCGAGCAGGTGATATTTCCAATCTCCGGATAGAACGCCAGCGTGGGAAAGTTCGCATGCAGTTCACGCTCCAGATGAAACAGCGGCGTCTCCGCGCTGTCGAAGCCAACTAATGCACGTGGCTTGAACAGAGCAATCTGGCGGCACAATTCACTCCCGATGGAACCAGCCGCGCCGGTCACCATCACGACCTTGCCTTGAATCTTGGTACTGATGGCCTCCTGATCGAGCTGCACCGGCTGCCTGCCTAAAAGATCGCCCACGGCCACAGCGCGGATCTGCTGCCCAAGCTCGGCGCCTTCGATCAGTTCCGCCAGACCTGGCACCGTTTTGTAATCAACGCCTGCCTCAAAAACAAACTTCAAAATCCGCGCCATCTGCAAACCGGTGGCCGAGGGAATTGCAATCAACACCTTCTCAATGCGCTGCCTCCGCACCACAGCCGCCAATGATTCACCCTTACCAAAGACCGGCTTACCCTGCAGCACAAAACGCGCCTTGGATGGATCGTCGTCGATAAAGCCAATCACCTCGCACATCAGCGATTGATTCTGACGCAACTCCCACAGCAGCGCCAAGCCAGCCCATCCCGCGCCATAAATAAGCGTTCTGGTCATCGCCCCTTGCGGCCGCTTCAATTTTCCCGAGGTATGGTAAGCACGCACCAGAAAACGCATCCCCATCATCAACAAGCAGGCGATGAGCCAATCGAGCACCAGCACGGAGCGCAGTTCGTTCCCAAAGCCTGTCACCCAATGGATCGCCACAGCCGCACCGGCAGAGGCCGCCGCCATCGCCTCCATCAAATGCAACGCATCATGAACCGACGTGTAGCGCCAGTTGCCCCCGTCCAGACGCGCCATCACATGCACAATCGCCTTGGAGACAAACCACACCGCCAAGGCCACCTGCATCGGACGATGAAATGCGGCAGGAATTTGACCATCGAAGCGGAGTTGGAATGCGATATACCCTGAGAGTGCAAAGACCGACCAGTCGAGCAAATACGCTGTGGCACGCCGCAGCATCATCTTCCCTTGCATCATCCTGGATCGTTTGATTTGGATGGGCATTACTTTTCCCTCTATTGAACCGGTTCGTTTTCGATAAGTTCGAATAAAAGCGGACAGAACGTTGTTTCCATTTTGTCCGGACGATCTAGAATTTATTTCCTGCACAGCCGTAAGACGTGGCGCGATGAACTTCATCCTGTGATAGCGAGAATGAGCCACCCCGCAATAACTTGAAAAGGGCTCTTTGTACAGTGCATGCAACTCATAACTAGGACACTGAGCAAAGCGAGAAACCACGTCCACGAAGCAGGAAAATCCAATTGTCCGCGGCAGTAAAATTAAAAATAGTCAGAGCTGAAATTTGTCGTATTTGTAATTCAAATCTTCTTCATAACCAAACGAGGAACGATTATAAAATTTTCTTCCTGCCGTTTCCCTTCCCTTCTTCATGCCACATGAGGGGCAGGGTTGTGCGCCGAGTCGATCTTACCCCCAACATGGCGATTTGCTCAACTGCCCCATGCACAATTCTGCGTACAGCACGGACGTTAGCCCCTACGAAAGGAGCAACAAGACATGCTGAAGAGATCTCACGAAAGGAGGAAAAGGCGTCTCGAGTGCGCGGCAATTGGCACGCTCCTCTGACGAAAGGAAGGAAAGTGGACACAAAAGAGATAGACATAATCGATGTCTGAAATGAACAAATTATCCAAAATAAAAGATTATCCAGTCGTGTCTGATCTTCGCGTTTGAGTATCAGACACAATCGGTCCGTCGACAAAGAAGTATCTCTCGCTCGCGGATCGAAGCACCGAACGCGCAAAACAAGTGCGCCTGCTACGCCAAAATCAGACACCGTTCTCGCAGAGCGCATCAGCACTTCAAGAGAAAGCTTCGCCCTGCTCACTTAGGTGAGATATTTAGATTCAGTGATTTAGACAGGTACGGTTACGTTCGCTTCTTAATCGGTCCTAAAGTGTACGGCTGTAGATTATGCGAAGCGCACCGGCATCCATGCCAAGCTTTTCGCTCTTGAGCCAGAATTCTAGCTTCCACTCCGCAGCCAGTCAAGCCTGCGGCATAGCGTTCCAGCAGATGCAGTCTGCGTATGGAATGTTTTGAGTTGAAGACAAATTCTACAACCTATTGTTCGCGTCTTCTTTCTGACCCGCTTCCTCGGAGCACAACAATTCCAGATCTTCCTCCATCACTTCCACTGAAACACTCCGCAGAATATGCTCTACGGTGAGGATGACGCGCAGACCGTTCTTGGCCTGCGTCACCACGCCTTCCATTCCCGCCAGTGCACCCGAGCGTATGCGCGCCTTCTGCCCCACAGTCAGCACAGGATGCGGTTCCACCGCGCGTGCAGCCAAGCCTTTCTGCAAGGCCTCAATCAGTCCATTCGAGAACGCCGCAGGCTCTCCGCCTGCGCCCAGCACAAAGGCAAGCACCCCGGGGACCTCCAACACGCGAATCCGCAAACGGGGTGTGATTTTTACAAAAATATAACTAGGAAATAGCGGCAATTCCACGGTTGCATGCAGCCCATTGCGCCATGTATGCGTAACGGCATAGATAGGGAAGAAGTGCGCAATAGCCCGTTGCTGAAAGTGCCGCGCCACAGTCTTCTCATGCCGCGGCTTGGTATACACCACCAGCCACCTGGACGCTGACTGCAGATTTTTTTGCGCACGCTCTTGCCGTCCTGCAGCCATCTCGCGTTGCGGGTCGCATTTTTGCACGGCAATCACACCCTCGAGTCGTTGCACTTTCCGCACTGTACGCACTGGCGAATCGGCAGAGGATACAGCCTGTTCACGGAAGCCTGAAGCCCAGGGAACATCTCATCGGGCATGCACTCCAGCCCTTTCTTTTGGGCACGGAGAAACATAGGGCCAATTGGCACTCCTACAATACCACTCAGCGCACGAATTGGTGCAATTACAGCGGCCTGAAGAATACGGCGAACTGGCAGAGAGTTCCTCGTGATGCCACAAGCATCCTGCCCACACGCAGGAATCATCCTGCAGCAATTTCATCTTGTGCTATGATGATCCCGTCTTTTAGCCGGGGCTGTTCCGCCTTATTTCTTCACCTACACTATGTGCTCCACAAGGAACAGCGCTCGCAATTTAAACGAAAGCGCAGCCCTGCGATATGGATAGTGCGAAAGGATGTATCTACCCTAGAATTCTGGTTATTTGCTACCACGGACTGAACTACAAAAGCGCCACCGGCATTGTGTTTTCCAACCTATTCGAAGGCTGGCCGCAACACGCGCTCGCGCAAATTTACTGTGAAGCCGAAGCTCCCGACACGAAGATTTGCCCAACGGCAATGCGTCTTTCGGTCGAGAATGTGCCGGTGGATCGCGTGATCCGCAAGCTGGCCGGGCGCAAGATTGTCCAGCAGATGGGCCCCAGCCCCCAACAGCAGTTCAATGAAGCGGATGGAACGGCTTCTGCCTTTCGTCTCCGTTTGCGGTCGGCAGCCGCGGCCTGGGCTGATATTGCACCCTACCGAGCAGACCAGAGCGTTCGCCAATGGGTCCACGACTTTGCGCCTCAACTCATCTTCACCAATCTCGGGTCGATTCGGCAGATGCGGCTAGCCCGAACAATCGCAGCGCAAGAGCAGATCCCCATCGTTTCGTACTTCAACGACGACTGGCCCACGACACACATGGCTGGCGACGTGCTCAAATGCATTCCCCGCGCCCTGCTGCTGCGCGAGCTACGCAAGACGCTACGTCACACAACCGCTGGAGCCGCAGCCAGTGCCTTGATGGCGAAGGAATATTCCGCGCGCTTTGCCATTCCATTTACGCCTTTCATGTATTGCTTTCCGTCGCCAGAGGATGCGCCTGCCATGCCGGACAACGAGCCGGTGCGCTTCTGTTATGTTGGAGGGCTCCATCTGGACAGGTGGAAAGCGTTAGCCGTCATGGGGCAGATTGCGGCAGAACTGCGCGCATCCGGCCTTCCAACGCACGTACAGGTCTATGCGCCGGAGGCAGATCTACGGCAATACGGCAACGCGCTTGTGGAAAGCGGAGTAGAGGTCATGGGGTCGCTCCCCTGGCAGCGAGTTCATGAAGCATTGGTGTCAAGCCACGTTCTATTGCATGTGGAATCGTTCCAACCACAACTGCGCGCCTTTACCAGGCTTTCGTTTTCCACCAAGCTTCCGCAGTATCTTGCCGCAGGGCGGCCCATTCTGGCCTGGGGCCCCGAGGAACTCGCCTCCTGCCGCTACGTGGAAGACACACGCACGGGACTGGTGGTTGGCCATCAAGATCGCGCCACCCTGAAAGCAAAAATGCTTCAATTAGCCACCGATGCTCCTCTGCGCAAGCAAATGGGGAAGCAGGCATGGCGGACTTCCGCAGCACAGCACGAGTCACGAACCATGCGCGAACGCTTCCGCTGTTTTCTGGCAGCCGCCATGCGGAAGAATACGCACTAACAAGACTTTTTCAATTACTCGCGTCCTATATATTTTCACGCAACACGCAACAGATAATCTGGAGGAAATATGCAAGTCCTAGTTACAGGTGGAGCAGGATTTATAGGATCAAATCTAGTAGCAGGTCTTTTACAACGCAAGCACCAAGTTCGGGTATTGGATAACTTGCTGTCAGGTCATGCATCGAACCTCGCCTGTTATCCGGAGATCGAGTTTTTCCGGGGTGACGTGCGCGACGAGGCGCTAGTGGACCGTGCCGTGGCGGGCTGCGAAGTCGTCTTTCACCTGGCCGCATCGGTCGGCAACAAGCGCTCAATCGATCTGCCAATAGACGACGCGGAGATCAACGTCATCGGCACTTTGCGTATTCTGCAGGCAGCGCGCAAGCACGGTGTCCGCAAGATTGTGGCTTCTTCTTCCGCGGGAATCTTTGGTGAGCTGAAGACTCTTCCCATCGCCGAAGATCACCCTCTTGAGCCGGATTCTCCCTACGGTGCAACCAAGCTATGTGAGGAAAAGCAATGCCTGGCCTTCGGCCGCCTGTATGGATTCGAGGCCGTGTGCCTGCGTTACTTCAATGTGTTCGGCCCCCATCAGCGTTTTGATGCCTATGGCAACGTGATTCCCATCTTCGCCTTCCAAATGCTGCGCGGCGATCCGCTGACAATCTTCGGCGACGGCGAGCAGACCAGAGATTTTGTGAATGTAGCCGATGTGGTGAAGGCGAATATGGACGCAGCGGAAGCGCCTGGCGTTTCCGGCGCCTTCAATATTGGAAGCGGCACCCGGATCTCGATTAATGACTTGGTGGAGAAGATGAAGAAGGCCAGCGGTCTTGCGCCGCAAATTGTTTACGGACCGCCCCGTCCCGGCGATGTCCGCGATAGCCTCGCAGACATTTCCGCCGCGCGCAAGGCATTCGGCTTTTCACCTTCCACGAATCTTGACAGCGGTCTTGCTGAATATATGGCTTGGGCCAAGGAACAACCGCGATGAGCGCAGTGTGCCTGAGCATCATCCTGATCACACGCAACCAGGCATGGAATCTTGCTCGCGCATTGGATGCGATTCAGAAACAGCTTCCGGATCTTCCCCCCACTGAGGTCCTTGTTGTCGATTCCGCCTCCACCGACGATACTGTGGCCATTGCCCAGAGTTATCCCGGTGTCCGAGTCCTGCGTCTCACCGGGCAACAGCGCCTTTCACCTGCGGCGGGCCGTTATGCCGGTTTTCAATACGCCCGCGGACAGTGGATTCTGCACGCCGATGGCGATACGGAATTGCTGGCCGGATGGATTCCACGCTCCATGCAAGCGTTGCAGCAGAACTCCTCGCTGGCAGGGATTTCAGGAAAGCTCTTCCATATCCTCAACGGCGCAAATACACACTTGCCGCCAGAGAATCCGGCGAAGTATCAACTGCGCACAATTCACTTTTTGCGGGGAGGAGCGGGCATCTACCGCAGATCGGCTCTGGAGCAAGCCGGCAGTTTCGATCCCTGGATCTGTTCCGAAGAGGAAGCGGAGCTGGCACTGCGGCTGCGCAATGCGGGTTTCGAGCTAGCGGAGGACAACTGGTACTGCGCGGTGCATCGCGATGAAGTTGCGCCGCTCACGCTCTCTTCTCCCCTGATCCGCTATCGCAAGGGGTTGCTCTACGGGCAGGGACAGGTCTTGCGCAAGCACTTCGGCACGCGCATCTTCTGTGTATTCCTCAAGGAGCGGAGCCATCTGTTGGCCGCGCCGCTCTGCATTAATCTACTGGCTTTGCTGGCTACGACAAGCGCCTTTCTGGCACATTCCTGGATGCCAGTAACCGCGTTTGCGGGACTCTGTATGGTGGGGCTTTCCGCTTTGCGGCAGAGCAAGGGCAGCTTCTATCAGGCCGTTCGCGTGGTTCTGGCTTTTGAATTACTGTTTGCCGGCACGCTGCGCGGTTTTTTCCTGCCGCTTCCGCCGGCTACAACTTACAACGTCGAGAACATCGAATTGCAACCATGAAACGGAGTTCCTCCCCTCAAGCCTGCAGCGCAAAGATGCAGTTCGCGCTTGAAACTCAGGAAGATTCGCCCAGTTCGCGTCGGATGCGTTCTATCATGGGATCGGCGGCGACTGCGCCTGTCTGTGCCGACGCCTGCTGCGGGAGCTGCGTCTGATGGCGCAACTGGCTGCGCCGGATCAATGTGATCAATAGCAGTAAGGCCACAGCCCCAAGCGCGATCGGCACCCCGTAGGCGACCTTGCCGGTTTTGCCTTCCGGCACCACCAGGATCGTTTCACCGTACTTGGCGCGGTAGAAGTTTTTGACCTGCTCCTCGGTTCTGCCGCCCGCCACCATGGCCTCCACCTCTGTGCGCATCTGTTCCGCCTCCGCGCTACGGTGTTCGCCAATTGTCTGGGTATAGCAACAGGGAGCCATCAATGTGCTTTCCAGCCGCAGCACCTCCTGCTGCTGGGCGGGGGACAACGGAGCTGCGCTTGCTGCCATCAACATCATCACTGCCAGATACATCCATGACCTCCTCGGGCACATCTTTCCATGCCGTACTTCTCAGCGTCCGCAAGCGCGTTGGCTACTCTCCGCCACCGGCTGCCGTGCAAGCCCACGCGACAGGCACGCAGGTATGAGTCTAGCCGCAGCCATCCCCGGCTGCAATCAGTTGGACGGCGGCCGGACTCTTTCCTCCCCTGCGGGACATATCTGCTTTTTTCCTTAACCGAAACCCCATCCATTCCCGTCTACAATCAAGAGAGATGTCTGACGCACTCTATCTAAGCCTGTGGTATCCGAACCTGCGCCTGGCGGCACTGGGCGACAAGCTGGTTTCGGTTCTCGAATGCTTCCGCAATCATGGCGGCCAACCCGGCGTGTACTCTGCCACGGTCTGGCCCGTGGACTGGCACGAAGCTCCCGTCTTTCAGCATATCTGGGGCTATGGCGAGCGGGGTGCCGAACCGCGCGCCGCCGTTGAAACTGCCCTCTCGATGCTGCATGAAGACTATGCCTACGAGTTCCAGATGGCTTGGGACCTGTGGGGGCTGGAGACCGACGAGCAGCAAGCTCCTCGCTGGGCCCGCGCACCGCAACTGGTCCGCGTAACCGCCTTCGGCCCCCTGTTCTCCGAGGGATGCTACGAGCAGGAAGGCCATCTGCGCATCGACTTCGGTCCCGACGCCCCCTTCCTGGAGGAAGAGGCCGACCTGGACACGGTGGGCGCGAAGCATATCGAAGACAACGTACGCCAGCTAATAGCGCTCGCTCAGGCTGCCGACAAAAACTCCGCTGCCACCGCGCGTCTGCTGTGGAGCGAATTGGGAGAGAGTCTGGCTACGCGGCTTGCCGCCCGGCTGGGCCTGGAGAACTGAGCTCGTGCGCCTGACCATTGAACGCCTGCGTACGCTTGTGGTTGCAGCCGCCGTTTTGCTGCTCCTGGCCACCATCGGCTTTCTGACCGTGGGCCGGTTCCGCAACCCCTTCAAGACTCCCGATATGCCGCAGAAACTGGGCCTGAACATCCAGCAGGACTCGAAGGGGGTCACCTTTTCGCATGCCCTCGGCGGCCACTCCCAGTTCAAGATTCACGCCTCGCAGGTGGTTCAGCTCAAACAAGGCAATGCCCTTCTGCACGACGTGCAGATTGAGCTGTACGGCGAGGATGGCAGCCGCGTGGACCACATTGTCGGCCGCGAGTTCGAATACAACCAGAAGGACGGCACCGCCATTGCCGCCGGTCCGGTTGAGATCACGCTGATGCGCCCCGGTGTAGCGCCGGCAATTGCGCCCAAAGCAGTCCCTGGGCAGACATTGGCCAGCCAGAACTCTCCACTCGGCTCTGCCGCGCGGGCGGCCGCCGCCGGCCAGATTCACGTCAAAACCAGCGGGCTCAACTTCAACTGGAAAACCGGCATTGCTACCACCACGCAGCATGTGGACTTTTTGACCACGCAGGGCGCTGGATCGGCTCAGGGCGCTACCTACGAATCCAAGCAGGGTCATCTGGTGCTGGAACGCAATGTGGCCTTGACCACCCAGCGGGCCGGCGATCCCGTCAAGATTCTCGCTGCGCATGCCGAATTCGCGCGGGCCGACATGATCTGCAACCTGCAGAGCGCAACCGTCGACTATCGCGACGGCCAGGCCGTGGCCAAGCAGGCGCGCATCGAATTCCGCGAAAATGGCTCGGCGGCGCACATGGACGCCACCAATGGTTTCCAGTTCACCACCACAACCGGTGGCAAGCTGCAAGCGCCCCATGGGAGCATCGAATTCAACGAGCGCAATGAACCCCAGCGGGGCAGGCTCGATGGCGGTGTCATCCTGGACTCCGAGCAGCCCGGCCGCAAAGCGCATGGCACGGCGCCAGCGGCCGATCTTGAATTCACTCCCAAAGGCGACCTTCGCCACGTGCGCATGGCGGGCGGTGTGGAGTTGGCCAGCAATGAGCAGAATCCAGGCACAGGCCATCATGCCGAACCGTTTACCGCGCATCGCACCTGGCGCTCGCCGATGGTGGATGTCGATTTCCGCTCCTCGGCTCGCGGCTCGGTTGAGCCAGCCATGATGACGGGAACCGGTGGAGT
>JGI12417J11878_1000106_pt1 | contig 11337 bp, 8 predicted proteins | sample LuqExpMetagenom5_FD_11878 | JGI IMG/M metagenome (IMG submission 11878) | reverse complement strand
CGTTACATGTTGAGCGCCAGCCATCGGCTGCATACCGAGCGGCTGACGGCGGATGAGAATCGCGCAGCTTATGGCAAGTGCAACAACCCGTTTGGCCATGGCCACAATTATGTTGTGGAGGTTGTAGTGGGCGGCGAGGTGGACCAGGCAACCGGCATGGTCATGAACCTGGTGGATCTGGATCGCGTTGTGCAGCAAGCGGTACTGGAGCGTTTTGATCATGCCAATCTGAATCTGGATCCGGTGTTTGCTGACCAGGTTCCTACAACCGAAGTTTTCTCGAAGGTGATCTTCGATCTGTTGGAAAGCGCGTTACCGGCGGACAGCCTGGACCGGGTGCGTGTGGAAGAGACGGAGAACAACTTTTTTGAGATGCGCCGCGCATAACGGGCGCTTGAACACAAGATGATGGACGCTCCATTCCCCGGAGCGTGAGGAGAACAGGATGGCGCAGCCGATGGTGGTCACCAAGCCGGTACGCAGGGCAACGGAACAGGAAGAAGGTTTAAGCGGATTCACAACACAGGAGATCTATCGCGAGTTGTTGGGCCGCTTGGGCGAGGATCCCACTCGCGACGGGTTGTTGCGCACGCCGGAGCGACTCGAGAAGTCCATGAACTTTTTGACCAAGGGCTACGACGAGGATCCCACCCAGATTCTGCGCGGCGCCATGTTCGACGTGGACTACGACGAGATGGTGATCGTCAAGGACATTGAGATGTTCTCGCTCTGCGAGCATCACATGCTGCCGTTCTTCGGCCGTGTGCATGTGGCGTATATTCCCAATGGCAAGGTGCTGGGCCTGAGCAAGATTCCGCGCCTCATCGAGGTGTTTGCGCGCCGTCTGCAGGTGCAGGAGCGCATGACCCGCCAGATTGCGGATGCCATTCAACATGCTATTCAGCCCCAGGGCGTGGGTGTGGTGATTGAAGCGCGCCACCTGTGCATGATGATGCGCGGCATCGAAAAGCAGAATTCCTCCACCGTGACCAGCGCTATGGTGGGTTGCTTTCAGCAAAAAGAAACGCGTGCGGAATTCCTCTCCCTGGTGCGCCAGCCGGGAACAGGAACCATCTAACTCCGGTTCTTCAACTCCAGGCGCATAGGCGTAAAGCGGATTCCCTGAATCGTCTGCTCCTGGTCGATTGCCGCAAAGCCCATCCGTTTGTAAATGGGAACGGCAAACGGAGAGGAGTTGACGGTGATGGCCAGCAGCGAGGGATTGTCTTCGCGGCAGCGCGCGAGAGCCTCGCTCACCAGAGCACGGGCAATACCACGGCGTTGATAGCTGGCATCCACAAACAGCAGGGCAATGTGGGCGTAATCGCGGACCGCGAGAACGCCCACCAGTGTTTCTGCCTCCCAGGCGCAGAGCAGAAAGAAGCCGGGGTGGCTAAAGCGCTCGGCCAGCTTGGCGGGCTCAATCCAGGCATGAAACGCCTCCACGCCTTCCCGACTGTAGGTGGGCGCTTCAAAGACGCAGAACACACTCCAGATCAGATGGGAAACCTGATGCTGCTCGCCGGGCTGCATGGGGCGGATGGTCATGGGCATTGGTCGCGCGCTGGAGTTTGCGTTGATCATACCAGGAGCCCCAGAGCGGGTTATGTGCGGAATAGGACGTGCAGGAAGCCTGAGGCCGGTTTTCCAACGTAGCAAACCGCTGCCATGGCTTAAAGTAGTTGAGTGAACGGGCTTTTAGTTATCGACAAGCCAGGCGGCATCACCAGCCACGACGTGGTGAGCCGTCTGCGTAGAATCACCGGCGAGCGCTCCATTGGGCATCTGGGCACGCTGGATCCAATGGNCACCGGCGTATTACCCCTGCTGATGGGGAAATATACCCGGCTGGCGCAGTATTTTTCTACCGCCGAAAAGAGCTATACCGGAGCAATCCGTTTCGGCTTTGCCACCGACACCTACGATGCCGAAGGCGAGCCGGCTGGCCCGGACTGCTGGCCCGAGCGTGGCGCGGAGTTGACGCTGGAGCGTATTCGCCTGGCGGCGGCACGTTTCCATGGCGAGATGCAGCAGATGCCGCCTCAATTTTCCGCTAAGAAGATTGGCGGCAAGCCCGCGTATAAACTGGCGCGTGAGGGCAAGCCGGTGGAACTGAAGCCGGCGCTGGTCAACATTTCTTCGTTGCAGATTCTCGCCATGGACGGCCCGGAAGCCACCTTTGCCATGAGCATTTCTGCGGGTGGATATGTGCGCTCCGTGGCCTATGAATTGGGAGAGGATCTCGGTTGTGGCGCGCATCTCTCCGCGTTGCGCCGCACGCAGGCTGGTGTCTTCACTTTGGCGGATGCGCACACGCTGGAGGATCTGGAAGCGGTTGCCGGCAATGTGGAAGCCCTGGAGCAGCTTTGCGTGCATCCCCGCGCGCTGCTGCCGCACATGCCGTCGGTTACCGGAGATACCGCAGCTCTTGGCCGCCTGCGCAATGGAGCCCAGGCCAATCTACCCGAATTCTCGGACGCTTCTTTGGTCAAGGTCTTCAGCGGTCCGCGCGAGATTGTGGGCGTGGCCAAACGGATTGCCGGAACGCTCTTCCAGCCGGTCATTGTGATGATGTAGTTACTTTGTGCTGAGCAGCGTCTTCAGGCCCGGCAAGAGCGTCCGGGCAATGAGCGCCGACCCTTTGGCGGTGGGATGGATGCCGTCGGCTTGTAGGCTCCCAGGAACGTGGACAAGGTCTTTGTACAGCATGGGGATCAGAGCGGTATGGTGTTTTGCGGCCAGCGAGCGGAAGATCTCCTGAAACTGGGCGATGTATTCGGGGCCGTAGTTCGGCGGCAGGGTGATGCCGGCCAGGAGCACCTTCACATGGGCCGCTTCCAGGCGGGTGAGTACCTGATCCAGATTGCGGCGGGTCAAATCGAGGGGTAGCCCGCGTAGACCGTCGTTTCCGCCAAACTCCACAATCACCACGTCGGGATGCAGCGCCAACACCGCCGGCAAACCCGCTACGGCATCCTTGGTGGTGGCGCCGCTGGTGCCCCGGTTCACCACTTTGGCGGCAATTTTCTGGCTGTCCAGAGTGTGTTGAAGGGCGTCGGTGTAGGCCTGACCGCGCTCCAGACCGTATCCGGCCGTGATGCTGTCGCCATAGCAAACCACCAGCTTGGGGGCCGCGGCCTGTAACACCGGGCCAGCCACCGCAAAAAACATTGCAACGAAAATCGCTCGGCAAACGTACACGGGAATAGTGTACGTGGAGCAGGGCGGGGAAGTTCTGCCGTTTTGCCAGGAGAGCCAGTTGATCGAAGTCAAGGGCGTGAAAAAGTGGATCCAGAACGGAACGCGGCGCGTGGAGATTCTGAAAGGCATCTCCCTTACCATTCCGGCTGGGCAGTTTGTTGCGATTGTGGGCGCGAGTGGCTCAGGGAAAAGCACGTTGCTCGGCTTGCTGGCCGGACTCGATTCGCCAAGCGAAGGTGAAATCTGGCTGGATGGCGTACCGATCCACAATCTGGCCGAGGCNCAATTGGCAGAGGTGCGTGGCCAGAAGATAGGCTTCGTCTTCCAGAGCTATCAACTGATCCAGACCCTGACGGCACTGGAAAATGTTTTGCTGCCCCATGAGCTGAACGTTCGGGGCAACGGTGTGGCCAAGGCCCGTGTGCTGCTGGAAGAGGTGGGGCTGAAGGAGCGCATGGAACACTATCCCGTCCAGCTTTCGGGCGGCGAGCAGCAACGCGTGGCCCTGGCGCGCGCCTTTGTGGTGGAGCCGCCTGTGGTGATGGCGGACGAGCCTACCGGCAATTTGGATTCGACCAACGGCAAGCTGGTGCTGGATCTGCTGCTGGACCGCAATAAGAGCGCGGGCACCACGCTGGTTCTGGTCACCCACGATGCAGAGGTGGCCAGCCGCGCCGATCGCCGCATTGTGCTTCGCGACGGCATGATCGTTGAGGATACGTTGGCCACAGCGGTTGCGGCTGCCGGGGAAAACCATGGCTAACCAAACGCTGGGCGTAAAGCAACCGTTGAGCTGGACACGTGCGGCGCAGATTGGCTGGCGCGATCTGAAATCGGCTCCGGCAAAGTTCATCTTTGTGGTGCTGAGCGTTGCCGTGGGCGTTGCGGCTCTGGTGGGCGTACGTGGCTTGAGCGAGAGCTTTCGCTGGACGCTTTCAGCAGAGGCGCGTTCGCTGCTGGGTGGTGATCTGACGGCGCGTGTCTTTCGCATGCCAAGCGAAACCGAGCAGGCCAAACTCAGGCAGTTGGGTACCCCCGGAATGGCCGGCGGTGTGAGCACAAGCTGGACCACGGAAACCCTCTCGATGGCCTCCATTGTCGAGGACCCGGTTCCGATCCTGGTCACATTGAAGGCCGTCGATCCTGCTGCCTATCCCTTTTACGGCAAAGTGGGGCTGGAACCGGCCATGAGCTTGCAGGACGCTCTCGCGGGCGATCAGGCTGTGGTGGGAGAAGAGTTTCTGATCCGTCTCAAAGCGCATGTGGGTGGAACCTTGAAGCTGGGTGGCATGCGCTTTCGCATTGCCGCCGTCATCACCCAGGAGCCGGATCGCGCCACGGCTGGTGCGGGCATTGGGCCACGTGTGATGATCTCGAATGCATCGTTGGACAAGACCGGCTTGCTTGGCTTTGGCAGCCGCGCTAGTCACCGTCTGCTGGTCAAACTGCCGGTGCTGGCCGGTACGGGGAAGAAGGCGGATGCCGAAGTGGCGGCCGTTCGGGCGCAACTTGAAGCGATCCTGCCTGAAGCCCAAGTGATGGACTTTCGCGAGGGCAACCCAGCCATTACGCATGGCCTGGACAACGCAACGGCCATTCTGAGTTTGATCTGTCTGGTTGCCATGGTGCTGGGGGCTATTGGTGTGGCCATGGCCATGCACGCGCATCTTGAGCAGCGTATGGACATGCTGGCCATCTTGAAAGCCATGGGCGCGGGCTCGGCTGATCTGTTGCGCATCTTCCTGTTGCAAACGCTAGGGCTCGGGCTCGCCGGCTCTGTGCTGGGTGTCTTGGCTGGGCTGGCCGTGATGTATGCGTTGCCGCATGCCTTTGGCAATCTGATCCCGTTTCATGCCACGCTTGGTTTTCCATGGCGGTCGATTCTGGCTGGCCTGGGTACGGGACTTTTGACCACGTTGTTGTTCTGTCTGCCGCCATTGCTCGACGTGCGCGCGGTGCGCCCCGTGCTGGTGTTGCGCAGGCTGGTGGAGCAGGGACCGGACACCTTCCGGGCCTGGCTGGCACGCTGGTGGGCGCGCCGCTTGCAACTGCTGCTGGCGGCTGCCGTGGTGGTGGCGCTGGGCGGCATCGCCTGGGGGCTGGCAGACTCGGCCAAGATCGGTCTGGCTTTTGCCGGCATGTTTACGGCGGCTCTGGCTGTCTTGCTGTTGCTGGCCTGGGCGGCACTGCGCTTGTTGCGCTTCCTTTTGAATCGCGTGCGCTTGCAGTTGCCATCTGCGCTGCGCCATGGGCTGGCGAATCTGTATCGTCCAGGCAATCAGTCTGCTGCGGTGCTGGCCGCGCTTGGCACCGGCGTCATGCTGATTCTGGCGGTGTATCTGCTGCAATCCGGTTTGCTGCAAGATATCCGCGCCACCGCGTCGCCCAAGCTGCCCAACCTGTTTTTGGTGGATGTACAGAGCGAAGAAGCTGAAGGCGTGAAGAACTTCTTTGTGCATCAGCCCGGCGTTACCCAACCGCTGACTCTGATGCCGATTGTGCAGGGGCGCTTTATCAGCATCAACAGCAAGCCGGTGGCGGAGATGAAGAGCGAACATGTGCCCCGGCGCATGCTGGAGAGCGTCGAGCTGAGCTGGTCCGATGCATTGCCGGAGGGCGACAAGCTGACAGCCGGTTCCTGGTGGAAGGACGCCAATGCGCAGCAAATGGCCGTCGCGGACTGGCTGGTGAAGCGTCTGAATCTAGGGATCGGTTCCTCGGTTGAGTTGGAAGTGGGCGGCGTGGTGCGCACCTTGCGGATCGCGGCCATCTTCGCTGCCGATGGTCAGCATATTGGTGCGCGCACCTCGTTCGTGCTGCCTTCCGGCTTATTGAAGGATCAGCCCGCTGCCTGGTATGGCGGCGCGCATGTTGAGCCTAAACGGGTGGCTGCACTGGAACGTGCCTTGTTTGCGGCTTATCCCTCGGTGACGGTCATTAATTTGGCCGATGTGCTGGAACGCATTGAGAGCGTGGTGGAGCAGATCACCTTCGTTGTCCGCCTGCTGGCCGGCTTCTCGATTCTTGCCGGACTCACGATTCTGGCTTCCAGCGTTGCTTCCACGCGCTTCCGCCGCATGCGTGAAGCAGTGGTGCTGAAAACGCTCGGCGCAACGCGGCGACGCATTGTGGCCATCTACAGTGTGGAGTTCCTGGTGTTGGGTGCGCTGGCCGGAGCGGTGGGTGTGGTTTTCGCCAATCTGCTGACCCGCATTCTGTTGCACAAGATGCACGTGGACTTTTCTATCGAGTGGTGTGCAACCGGTATTGCCTTGATTGGAACCGCGTTTCTAGCCACTGTCGCGGGGTGGCTGGCTAGTTATCGCATTTTGGGACTTCGTCCGCTCGAAGTTTTGCGGGAGGAGTAAGATGCGGTACTGGAAGTGGTGATGTTGCAGCACTTCCGACCGGGTTTCCGGCTTTGAAACAGGTTCGCTGTCTAAGGTTTACCGCAGGTGACCTTTTGTCACTTGTTGCAGACTACGGTATGCGAGAGTGACTATAATCACATCTGCACGCGAAAACCCGCGTGGAGGTCGAATCTAGCGAAGGGGATCCCGCCCAAATGGCGATTGGAGACCTGGCCCTGGGTCAAGTGAAGGGCGCACAAGGCGCAGATAAGCGCGTGACGAATGATTTCAGCATCAACGTAGCAACGGTGAACGGGTCCGGCTCGCAATCCGCCAATAGCGTTCTGCTGAAGAGTATCTTCGGTATGGGAGTTCCCGTTAGCGGGAAGAATCTCTTCCCGTCGAACATTGCCGGATTGCCCACCTGGTTTACGATTCGCGCGAGCAAAGACGGCTATGTAGCCCGCAAGCGCGATTCGGAAATTCTGGTGGCGTTGAATGCCGAGACAGCACGTGAGGATATCCTCGCCCTGCCTGCTGGCGGCGTCGCAATCTACGAAGAAGCTCTCCACCTGAAGCAGTACCGCGAGGATGTCGCCTGCTATCCGGTGCCCTTTGACAAGCTCACCGCTGCGATCTGCCCCGAGGTCAAGCTGCGCAAGCTGGTCAAGAACATGATCTATGTTGGTGTGGTGGCGCAACTGCTGCACATCGAACTGGCTGTAGTCGAAGCCTGTGTGAAAAAGCAGTTCGCCAAAAAGCAGAAGGTCTTTGACTTGAACTTTGGCGCGGTCAAGGCTGGCTGGGATTATGCGGAAGCCAATCTGACCAAGCAGGACCCTTACTACATTGAGCGCATGGACAAGACCGCCGGCAAGATCATTGTGGACGGTAACGCGGCCTGTGCCATGGGCGCGGTCTTTGCCGGTGTCACGGTGGTTGCCTGGTATCCCATCACGCCATCCACCTCTACCATTGAAGCCACTGCCGACCTGCTGAAGAAGTTCCGTGTAACCGCGGAAGGCAAAGCTACCTTTGCTGTGGTGCAGGCCGAGGATGAACTGGCTGCTATCGGTATGGTGCTAGGCGCAGGCTGGGCTGGCGCGCGTTCCATGACCGCCACCTCCGGCCCGGGCATCTCGCTCATGGCCGAGTTCAGTGGTCTGGCCTACTGGGCGGAGATTCCCGGCGTCATTTTCAATGTGCAGCGCGTTGGTCCGTCCACGGGCTTGCCCACGCGCACCTCGCAGGGCGACTTGCTCTCCACCGCCTATCTCTCGCATGGCGACACCAAGCACATCATGCTGCTTCCCGGCAGTGTGAAGGAGTGCTTCGAACTGGGCTATGCGGCTTTCGATCTGACCGAGCGCCTGCAGACTCCTGTTTTTGTGCTCAGCGATCTCGATCTGGGCATGAACAACTGGATGTCGGACGTCTTCGAATATCCCACCAAGCCCCTTGATCGCGGCAAGGTGCTCACGGCTGAAGATCTTGAGCGCCTGGGAGGATTCGCCCGCTATCGCGATGTGGACGGAGATGCGGTGGGCTGGCGCACCCTGCCCGGCACCAAGCATCCCAAGGCCGCCTACTTCACGCGTGGCTCGGGCCACAACGATGCGGCCGGCTACAGTGAGAAGCCGGAAGACTACACCAACATGATGGACCGGTTGACGCGCAAGCTCGAAAACGCGCGCAAGCTGGTTCCGCCGCCGGTTGTGGTCAAGAACGGTACTTCGAAGGTGGGCATTATCGCTTACGGCACTTCGGACTTTGCCGTGACCGAGAGCCTGGACCAGATCAAGAACGAGTACGGCAAGGATGTGGATTATCTCCGCGTACGCGCCTATCCGTTCTCGCAGGATGTGCTGGACTTTGTTGCCGCGCACGAGCGCGTCTACATTGTGGAGCAGAACCGCGATGGCCAGTTGGCCATGCTGCTCAAGGTTGACCTGGCTGCCGAGCAGATTGGCAAGCTACGCTCCATCCTCCACTACAACGGCATGCCGATCGACGCCCGCACCGTTACCGAGCAGTTCGCGACCAAGGAGGGCCTCTAGATGGCAACCGCACCTACTCCCAGGATCAATCGCATCGGCATACCGGTGCTGGATTATCGTGGTGGCAAGTCGACCCTCTGCGCCGGCTGCGGCCACAATGCAATCAGTGAGCGCATCATCGACGCCATGTTTGAAATGGGCGTTGAGCCGGAGCGCGTCATCAAGATGAGCGGTATCGGCTGCTCGTCCAAGAGCCCCGCGTATTTCATGGGCCGCTCGCACAGCTTCAACAGTGTGCATGGACGTATGCCGGCAGTTACCACCGGCGCGCTGTTGGCCAATGCCAGCCTGCTGGCGCTCGGTGTTTCGGGCGACGGCGACACGGCTTCCATCGGTGCCGGCCAGTTCATCCACCTGCTCCGCCGCAATCTCCCCATGATCTATATCGTGGAGAATAACGGCGTCTACGGTTTGACCAAGGGACAGTTCTCGGCCACCGCCGATCTCGGTTCCAAGCTCAAGACCGGCGTCATCAACGATCTGCCCGCCATCGATATCTGCGCTCTGGGCATTCAACTGGGCGCTACCTATGTGGGCCGTTCCTTCTCCGGAGACAAGAAGCAGCTCAATGCCATGTTGAAGGCTGCCATTGCGCACAATGGAACCGCACTGCTCGATGTGATCAGCCCCTGCGTGACCTTCAACGATCACGAAGGCTCCACCAAGAGCTACAAGTTCCTGCAGGAGAATGACGAGCCCATCAACGATGTTGGCTTTGTGGCCAGCTTCGACGATATCGAGGTGGACTACGACTCCGGTCAGGTCTACGAGGTGGAGATGCACGATGGATCGAGTCTGAGACTGCGCAAGCTGCTCGAAGACTACGATCCCACCGACAAGGCCAGCGCCGTGCGCACGCTCATGGAAGCGACCACGCGCGACGAGGTTCTCACCGGCGTCTTCTACATCGACACCACTAAACCCACCTTCCTCGATCAACTCGGAACGGTCGATCAGCCTCTGGGAACATTGCCCGAGTCGCTGACTCGCCCAACCCGGGAACAGTTCGACAAGTTGATGGATAGCCTCCGCTAGCCAGCCGCGGATCGGAAATGCGAAAGCCCCGCCTGGTGCGGGGCTTTCGTGTTTCTGCTGTTGCTCGCGTGGAAAGAATTGCATGGAACAGTACGACGAGCCGCTGGATTGATCTTCTAGACCTTCCACCAATCCAGCGCTTGCATGCGGGGATAATAAATCGCTGCGCAGATTTCAATGGTCTCTCCCTTAAGTTTGCGCAGGGCCTCAGCATAGGCAAGGAGTTGGGGCGCAAAGCCGGGGCGCAGTTTGCGGAGCGTTGCCTCCACGTCCTGCTCTTCCATAAGAGCCGTCTTGTAGTCGACAATCCACCATACATCGCTGCCTGCCGCATAGGGTTCCGAGCCCGCGCGGAAGATGCGGTCTGCCTGCACGGTTCGCAAGGCGCCGCCCAGCAGGCCTGTCCAGCGCAGTTCGCTGGCAGCGTCCGCGTGCGGCGTCAGCAGCCAGTTAGCTGCGTCAGTATGTGCCGCATCCAGTGCGATATCCAATGCCTGGCTGGCCAACGCATCGGCTGTTGCCCAGTCAAAACCTGCAGGACGGATCGATGCCGCAATCCGCGGCATGATCGCGGGCAATGTCTCGCAGGCTTCGTCCATGGTGTAGGCAGCGCGCAAGCGGGCCAGCTCCTCCAAGTAATTGTGCACGGCCACGCCCAACGCGCGGGAACGCAATCCGCCTTCGTGGCGCGCATAGAGCTCAGGCGTTTCCGCGGACTGAGCCGTGCTGTTTGCGTCGTTCCTCTGCGCCTCGTTCGCGGGAAGAGCGATGCAACCGGCGGGCAGACGCAGCAGCAGAGTGGGTTTCTGGAGCGGCGCGCGTTCGCGCGCTGCGGAAGCAGCCAACGTCTCAAGAACCTCTTCTTCCGTATCCTGCTGAGAGTTCTTCTCCGCTGCGCTCCACTCCTTCAAGCGCTGGGCGATTTCCTCTTCGAGAGCGGGCCATGCTGTTTTCAGCAGTGAGGTGCGGGGCAGCGCCAGCACGCATTCATCGTCCTGCTGTTTGAAGGCTGGACGCGCAAACAGGTGCAGCTCCTCGCGCGCACGTGTTGCGGCCACGTAGAGTAAGCGCCGCATCTCCTGCTGTTCGCGTTCGCTGCGGGTGCGTTCTACCCAGGCGCGTGCCGATCCGCGTTCCTGGCCGCGTGCTTGCAACGGAGCAATCAACAGTTCTGTTGCCTCTTCCATGGCGTCGGGCGCTGCCAGTCCGCGCTCCAGCCAGGAGAGCAATTCCTTCTGCGTGGCGCCGGAAGCTGCCTGCAGCTCAGGCACAAGCACCACTTCGAATTCCAGTCCCTTGGATTTGTGGATGGTCATCAACTGCACCCCATAGTCGCTTTCGACGGTGGGGTCGGGTTGAGCGGTCAGGTCGTCCAGAGCGGCGTCAAGCGCTGGCCCCAGTAAATCCACCTCGGCGTTCGGTAGAGTGTCCAGGGTTTGCCAGAGCAGATGCAGATTAGCAATTGCGGTTGCATCGGCGGTGAGCGCTCCGCCCAGTAGAGTCCAAACTTGCTTGAGCCAACTGCCCAGGGATGCATCGGGTTGTTCGGCGCGCAATCGAGAGGCCGCGCGGATGGTGGCCAGCACACGTTGCGCCGCGGCCTGCCCTTCGGGCGAAAGCAGCGTGCCGCGTTCCGTTAGCAGCTCTGGCACAGGGCGGGTGATGATCTTCGGATCGTCGGCGCTGGCCAGCGT
>JGI12417J11878_1000105_pt1 | contig 11344 bp, 5 predicted proteins | sample LuqExpMetagenom5_FD_11878 | JGI IMG/M metagenome (IMG submission 11878) | reverse complement strand
GCCGATGCGGCTTGTTCTTTGTGCCGCGGTATTGGCTTGTGCGGTTCCGGCTTCCGGCCTTTGGGCACAGGCATCCGCGCCTGCTCAGGTGGCCAGCACGACGGAGATCGCCGGCATTTGGCAGGGAAAACTGCATCTTGAACAGGCCAACAGGGATTTGCGTTTGGAGATCCGGGTGGAGAAAGCTGCCGCGGACTATAAGACGACCCTGTACAGCATCGATCAGGGTGGGCAGCCGATGGTGGCCTCCACAACGGTCTTTGCTAATGGTACCTTCAGTTTCTCGGTTGCCGCCATCGGCGCCAAGTACGAGGGGAAAATAAGCGTCGACGGCAAAAACATCGTGGGGACTTTTACGCAGGGACCGATGCCGCTGGCTCTGAACCTGGAGCGTACCGCGCCCGATGCGGCCTGGCCAATTCCCGAGGCCGTCAAGAAGATGGCTGCCGATGCCAGTCCCGCCTTTGATGTGGTGACCATTAAGCCCAGTAAGCCCGGCGCACAGGGCAAAGGCTTCGGTTTCCGCGGAACCCACTTCATGACCATGAACACCAACATGAACGATCTGATTGCGTTTGCTTACGGCGTGCACACCAAGCAGATTGTTGGCGCGCCGGAGTGGTTCGGGTCGGACTTGTTCGACCTGGACGGCGTGCCTGATACGCCCGGCCAGCCCACGCTCAAGCAGATGGAGCAGATGGTAGAGAAGATGCTGCCCGAGCGTTTCGCGCTCAAGTTTCATCACGAGCAGCGCGAGTTGTCGGTCTACATCATCAGCGTGAGCCCGGCGGGCACCAAGATGGCCAAGACTACGGCAGGTCCGAACGATCAGCAGGGGTTCGGCTTCCGCGGACTGGGCGACCTGGTGGTGCGCAATATGAATATGACGGAGTTTGCCAGTTGGATGCAGACTGGCGTGATGGACCGTCCGGTGGTGGACCATACCGGCTTGAAGGACAAGTTCGATTTCACATTGAAGTGGACACCGGACGACTCGCAGTTCCAGCAGTTCCGCACCGTAGTTCAAGCGCCGCCGGCCGCGAGCGATAACCCGAATGCGCCGCCCAGCCTCTACACCGCGGTGCAGGAGCAACTGGGATTGAAGATCGAAGCCGGCAAGGCGATGGACGACGTGATTGTGGTCGACCATGTAGAGAAGCCCTCGCCGAACTAAAGAAGGGGAACCAACGCAGATGCGCCGTGTCCGGGAGTTGTGTCGTGTTTTTGCGTTTTTTGCCCTCACATCCATCGCCCTGGCCTCGCCCTACCGGGGCCAGGTGACCTTTGGCGGATTGCCGCTGCCTGGCGCAACGATTACCGCCACGCAGGGATCTGCAACGTTGACGGCCATCTCCGATGTCGACGGCGGATTTGCCTTCAATGATCTTGCGGATGGCGGCTGGACAATCGATATTGCCATGCAGTGCTTTCAGCTGGTTCATACCCAGGTGGCAATATCCTCCTCTCTTCCTGCTGCAACCTTCGAAATGAAGTTGCTGGCTCCGGGCGAAATTGCCGCCAGCGCTCTGAAGCCTGCGGCAACTCCGTCTGCTTCTGCTGCGCAGAGCCAACCGTCCGCGCCTGCCGCGGCCGCCAAGCCTGTGCAACCTAATGGACCGAGCGGCACGCAGGAGATTCCCAAGCCTCCGGAAGAGAACGAGCAGGGTGCCGATGGCATTCTGGTGCAAGGCAGCGTGAACAACGCGGCCACCTCGCAGTTCGCTACCAGCGCGGCCTTCGGCAATACGCGGTCGGGCACACGGGTGCTGTATACCGGTGGTTTGACGGTGATGGAGAGCAACTCCGTGTTGAATGCGCGGCCCTTCTCGTTGAGCGGTGTGGTTGCCACCAAACCCGCGGCCAACAACTTTACGGGCATTGCTGCTTTGCAGGGACCGATCAAAATCCCCCACGTGCTGCGGCGCGGGCCGAACTTTTTTGTCTCGTACCAGTGGACGCGCAACAGCGATTCGGTGGTGTTGCCGGGCCTGGTGCCCACGGCGGACGAGCGCGCCGGCAATTTGGCTGGGCTCACCAATTCATTGGGCCAAGCCATCTCGCTCTATCAGCCGGGCACCAATCTGCGCTATGCGAACAATCAAATTCCGGTTAGTCCGCAGGCCGCTGCTCTGCTTAAGCTTTATCCTCAGCCGAACATAGCAAACCTTGCGAGCTACAACTACCAGTCTGCGCAACTGAGCCAGTCGCACGTGGACGCGCTGCAATCGCGCTTCGACAAAAATCTTGGCCGCAAAGATAATCTGAACGGCAAATTCGCATTCCAGAGCACGCGCTCTGACGGTGTGAACCTCTTCGGCTTTACGGATGAGACTGGAACGTTCGGCATCAATGCCAGCGTGCAGTGGTCGCACCGGATTTCGCCACACATTTATCTCTACACCAACTACGCTTTCAGCCGTCTACGCACGGAAGCGACGCCCAACTTTGCGTATCGCGAAAATATCTCCGGTGCGGCGGGCATTACGGGCAACAATCAAGACGCGGCTTACTGGGGTCCGCCGTCATTGGTCTTCAGCGATGGAACCGCTGCGTTGAGCGATGGGAACAGTTCCTTCAATCGCAATCGCAGCGACGCGGTTTCGGTTTCCACGCAAATCTACCATCGCAAACACAATCTCACTGCCGGAGGCGAATTTCGCAAGCAGGAGTACAACGACCGCTTCCAACAGAACCCACGCGGCACCTTTACCTTTACTGGCGCTGCCACTGCGGGCACTGCAAACAGTGCAGCCAGCGGCTCGGCGTTGGCGGATTTTCTGGCGGGCGTGCCCGACACCAGTTCCATCGCTTATGGTAATGCAGACAAATATTTCCGCGCACCCGTTGCCAGCGCCTATGTGAACGACGATTGGCGCTTGCTGCCGATTCTCACCATCAATGCCGGCTTGCGTTGGGACTACAGCGCACCGCTTACAGAGTTGTTCGGCAACTTGGTGAATCTGGATGTGGCGTCTGGCTTCACCGCGGTTGCTCCGGTTGTGGCCAGCAATCCGGTAGGCTCGATTACGGGCAATCATTATCCATCTTCGCTTGTCCGTCCGGACCGACGCATGATCGAGCCGCGCCTTGGTGTAACCTGGCGGCCGCTTCCTGCATCGAGCATTGTTATCAAGGCTGGCTACGGCCTCTATCCCGACACCTCCGTCTATCAAAGCCTGATCTTGAACATGGCGCAGCAGGCGCCGCTCTCCAAAAGCCTGAGCGTACAGAACAGCAGCTCGTGCCCGTTGACTCTGGCAAACGGATTTGCCTCTTGCGGTACAGGCGCGAGTGCAACCTTTGGCATTGATCCAGATTTCCGCATTGGCTATGCGCAGAACTGGCAGCTCTCGGTGCAGCGCGACTTGCCTTTTGCACTGCAAGTTTCCGCAACCTACAGCGGTATACGGGGCACGCATGGCGCGCAGCAGATACTGCCCAACAGTTATCCTCTGGGCACGGCGAATCCATGCCCAAGCTGCACCTCGGGATTTATCTACCAGACTTCGGGCGGCAATTCCATGCGCCATGCCGGGCAGTTGCAGGTACGGCGCAGATTGCGCAGCGGCTTTGCCGCATCGTTGGTCTACACCTATGCCAAGGCCATGGACGATGATGCCTACCTGGGCGGCGTGGGGCATGTGGGCGCAAGCACAACGCAATCGGCAGGGCTGACCACGCCTTCCGCATCGATTGCGCAGAACTGGCGCGACCCGCATGGTGAGCGCTCGCTTTCGAGCTTCGATCAACGCCAGCTTGTGAACCTGCAAGCGCAGTACACCAGCGGGCAAGGCCTGGGCGGTGGCACTTTGCTGAGTGGATGGCGCGGCCGCGCACTCAAGGAGTGGACGCTGGCAGGCAATCTGATCATTGGTACAGGCATACCGGAGACACCAATCTATCCCGCGGCTGTACCGGGCACAGGCTTCTCGAGTATTCTGCGTCCCGCGCTGACGGGCGCTCCGATCTATACCAGCGGATCGGCTGCACACTTGAATGCCGCGGCCTACACGGCTCCGGTAGGCGCATGGGGAACCGCAGGCAGAAATTCGATCACCGGCCCTGGGCAGCTCACCTTCAATACGCAGATGGCGCGCACCTTTCGTCCGCATGGCAAGTGGTATCTGGATGTGGCCATCGGAGCGAACAACCTGTTGAATCATCCCGCTTACACAAGTTGGAATAGCCTCATCACCAGCGAGCAGTTTGGCTATCCAGCGTCGGCCGGCGCCATGCGCAGCGTGCAGACAACCTTTCATCTGAGGTGGCAATAATGCGGAAACCTGCAATCTTCACGCTGCTGTTCGTTGCCACTGCCGGTGCCTTTGCGCAGCAAGTTGGCCAGAACCAAACGTCTGGTGTGCCTGAGGGCTACGTGCTGAAGGTGCAGTCGAATCTCGTGGTCGAAGCCGTCGAGGTTAAGGACAAGCAGGGCCACTTTGTGCACGAGCTGACGGCAAAAGATTTTGTGCTCACCGAAGACGGAGCAACGCAAACCATTCGCCACTGCGAGCACCAGAACCTTTCCGAGACCGCGAAGCCACTTCCCGTGATGCAGGCTGCCGACGGCGATGTGAAGGTCTACGACCGGCTGGCGCGCACTCAGATTGCTACGGAGTCGATGGAGAATGAGCGCTACAAGAATCGGCGTCTGCTGGCCTTCTACTTCGACATGACGGCATTACCGCCCGCTGATCAAATGCGTGCTCTAGCCGCTGCACAAAAATTTGTACGTACACAGATGACCACCGCCGACTCGATTGCAATTCTGCGCTATCAAGGTGGATCGGTGGACATTCTGCAGGACTTCACCGTGGACCGCAGCCGCCTGCTGAGCATTCTGGAAACCATGGTGGTTGGCGAAGGACAGGGCTTGGCTGGCACCACGGACGATGCCAGCAGTGCCGATACTGGCGCAGCCTTTGGCCAGGACGATGCCGAGTTCAATGTCTTTAACACAGATCGTCAGCTCTCTGCATTGCAAACCGCGGCGCACATGCTGGGGCAGGTAAACGAGAAGAAGGCGCTCATCTATTTCGCTAGTGGTTTGCGTTTGAATGGCATCGACAATCAGGCGCAGCTTCATGCTACGGCCGATGCGGCCATCAAGGCCGGCGTGAGCATTTGGACGGTGGATGCGCGCGGGTTGGTTGCGCAGGCGCCCATGGGTGATGCTTCGCAGGGCGCACCGGGCGGTCAGAGCATGTACACCGGCGCATCCGCGCAGGCCATGACGGCCAACTTCCAGCGCTCGCAAGATACGCTCTATGCGCTGGCCGGCGACACCGGCGGCAAGGCTTTTCTAGACAACAACGACCTTGCGCGCGGCATTGTGCAGGCGCAGGAGGCAATCTCCGATTACTATTTGCTCGGCTACTACACCACCAACTCCGAGCCCAATGGAAAGTTTCGCCGCATTCGCGTAGCACTGGCGCAGAATCAGGATGCCAAGCTCAATTATCGCCAGGGCTATTATGCAGCCAAGGTGTTTGCCAAGTTCAACGATACGGATCGCGAGCGTCAGTTGGAAGATGCGCTGATGCTTGAAGACCCTGTCACAGATCTGACCATTGCCATGGAGATCGACTACTTCCAGTTGAATCGCGCTGAATATTTTGTGCCGGTGATTGTGAAGATTCCAGGCCGTGAACTAGCGCTGGCTAAGCGTGGCGGCGCTGACTATACGCGCATCGATTTTGTGGGCGAGGTCAAGGATCTGATCGGCGGCACTACTGTTACCAATGTGCGCGACAACATCAGCCAGAAACTTACCAGCTACACCGCAGCACAGCTTGCCCGGCGGCCGATTGAATACGACACCGGCTTTACGCTTTTGCCCGGGAAGTACTCCATCAAGTTTCTGGCGCGTGACGACGAGACGGGCCGCATTGGAACCTTCCAGACCTCCTTCGTGATTCCCAACCTGAACAAGGAGCAGAAACGCGTGCCCTTGAGCGCCGTGGTGCTTGGTAGCCAGCAGGTGGATCTGAACGACGCAATCTACAACGCAGCTAAGGCCAAGGATCGTGCCAAGAGCAATGCGGTTGATCCGCTGGTGCGCGATGGCAAGCGCCTGATCCCGAGCGTCACCCGTGTCTTTAGCACGGGTCATAAGCTTTACGTTTATTTCCAGGCTTACAAACCGCAGCAGCCAACAGTCGCTGGCACTGCCGCAATGCCGGCTGCTGTTCAACCTGATCCCAAGCCTCTGTTTGCCTACGTCACGCTCTATCAGGGAGGCAAGAAGCTGTTGGAGACCGCGCCGCAAACCATCACGCCCAGCGCCACCAGCCGTCTGGGCACCATGAATGTGAACTTCGATTTAGGGATGGATGAGTTGCCGCGCGGTTCTTACGAATGCCAGATCACAGTGCTCGATCCGGAAACGCAAAAGGTAGCCTTTTGGCGCGCGCCCGTTACGCTGGTGCCGTAAACAAGAGATCCAGCAGGGAAGAGCCGATACGTCGGCCTTTCTCTGCTGGATGCCAGAATTTTATCCTAAATATGAGAACTGATAGCAGCCGTGATTGTCATCCCTGACACGTGGCCAGGCCGGACAGAGTTTTCGACATTGTTGTCCGTTTCCAGGTTTGTTGAATACGAACAACAATTAAGTGAACCGAAGGCATTGAAAATAATGGTACTGTACCGCAAAAATGAATGTGGATTTCGTGAACCTATAAATCGCCATGGTAATGGCGTTTGATAGACAGAACAACAAATTCGTGAACAGCCGTTATGCGGCCTGCGTTGACGTGGACGACTCCGTCGTTGTTTTGCAGCAAGCCTAGATGAACAGGAAGCGATTACGGGCGAGAGTGAGACGTTCGCGCTTGATGAGGTCTGGCGTGAGGATGATGTTGGCGGTGCCGGTTTCGTCTTCGAGGGAGAGGAAGACGAAGCCTTTGGCAGTGCCGGGCGTTGCCTGGAAATGACACGGCAAGTAGTACTGGCGCTATCAGGAAATGCTAAGCTCTCTTACGCTTCCCTTGACAATCTAGGAGAACAGGGGTACTGTCTTCCCTAGATCATCAAGGAGAGGCCCGTGGTTCGAGAAAAACAAGAAAAACAGATAGATCTGTTGCAGGGTACATTGGACCTTCTGATTCTAAAAGCTGTTTCGCTTGGGCCGCTCCACGGGTATGGTGTGCTGCTGCGCATCCAGCAGATTTCAGGCGAAGAGCTCGTGATCCTGCAAGGATCGCTGTATCCGGCGCTCTACCGGCTGGAGCACCAGGGTGCCATTGCAAGTGAGTGGGGCGAAAGCGAGAACAACCGCCGCGCCAAATACTACCGGCTGACTACCGCAGGTCGCCGCCGGCTGGGCGTGGAAACCGAGAAATGGAACCGTATGGCTGGAATCATCAGTACGATCCTTCGCAGCACGGTTTGATAGATGTGGGGAATAGGTGAGCCATGAACTTATATTCATTCGTCACCCGCGTTTTCGCGCAACCGCGTTCGTGGCTCCGTGCCGTAATTCGACGCGAACGCCTGGAAGAGGAGATGGAGGCGGAGCTGTCCTATCATCTTGAAAACCTGACAGACGATCTGATTCGTGCCGGCCACCCTCCTGTTGAAGCCGCGCGCCGTGCGCGGATGGCGCTGGGGGCCATGACGGTGACGAAAGAAAAGATGCGCGCGTCGCTCGGACTTCGGTGGTGGGACGAGTTAAGGGCAGACCTCCGCTACGGCATACGCATTCTGCGCAAGAATTCGGGTTTCACCGCAATCGCAGCTACCTCGCTTGCCCTGGCCATTGGCGCCAACACAACTATTTTTTCTGTAGCAAAGCAGGTTCTTTATGACCGGTTGAATGTGCCCAATCCCGCCGAACTGCGATTGCTGCAATGGACTGGCGACAGCAATAGTGCAGTGCACACTATCTGGGGAAGCGGCGAAAGACGGGAGGGAGGCGGAATTGTTAGCACTGAGTTCTCCTATCCTGTCTATCGCGCATTGCGTGCCCACAATCAGGTTCTGGAGGACCTTTTCGCGTTTAAAGGGGACTCTATGAACGCAACCGTGGGGCAGAATGCGCAGCAGTTGCGAGTGGAGATGGTGTCTGGGAACTACTACGCGCAGTTGGGTGTGCGGCCTCAGCTTGGCAGGCCAATCCAAGCGAGCGATGATGATGCAGTGGGATCATCCGCGGTTGCGGTGCTCAGCGATGGACTATGGGAGCGAGCGTTTAACCGCTCGCCCGCAGTACTGGGACAGTCAATTAAATTGAGCAACACGCTGCTAACGATCGTGGGAGTGAATCCGCATGGTTTTACGGGAACAGAAGATGCACTTGCTTCGCCGGATGTGTTTGTGCCACTGGCAATGCAGCCGCTTCTGCACCCGGCTCCGGCACGCATGCCGCCTACCGAGATGACGGATGCAGATATGCGCCGCAATCCAAATTTTTGGTGGGTTGAAGTATTGGGACGCGTGAAGCTAGGAATTCAAGATCAAGAGGCGCGAGCAGCACTCGATTTGCAAATGTCGGCAGCTGTACGGGACACCTTGACATTGAAGGAAGGCGAGAGCGTGCCGCACCTTGAACTAGCCACCGGGGCCCGCGGTCTGCATGGCTCAGATCGCATCTTCAAGAAGCCGGTGAATGTGTTGATGGTGCTGGTGGCCCTAGTACTGTTGTTGGCTTGCGCCAACATTGCAAACCTGCTGCTAGCGCGGGGTGCGCAACGACAACGCGAAATGAGTGTGAGATTGGCTTTGGGAGCCGGACGCGGACGGGTTCTGCGTCAACTGCTTGTGGAGAGTCTGCTGCTTGCCGCCCTCGGCGGAACGGGAGGGCTGATACTGGGATACCTGGGACGCAACGTAATCCCCAACACATTGAGCAGAGGATGGCAACGCAGCGAAATTAATGTTCCCTTCGATTGGCGGGTCTTCGCATTTACGGCAGCGGTGACGATTGTGACCGGCATCTTGTTCGGTCTCGCGCCAGCCTGGCTTGCCGCGCGCGCAGAGGTCAGCAATTGCTTGAAGGAGAGCACTCACACGGCAACGCGACCTCGTCACGGTCTGGCTGGAAAAGGTCTTGTTATTTTTCAAATTGCACTTTCAACACTGTTGGTGATTGGCGCGGGGCTCTTCTTTCGTACGGTGCTGGCGCTTAACGCGGTGGATGTGGGCTTCAAACCGGATAATCTGCTATTGTTTGAAATCCACCTTCCGTCCGCGCGCTATCCCGCCGGCAAAGACGTGCAGATGTTCTCTCGACTGGAGCGAGAGTTTGGCGCGATGCCGGGCGTTGAACGTGTGGCGCCGACCTTGGGGCCTTACATTGCAAACACCATATCAAATGTCAGGTTTCTGCCAGAAGGGGAAACGAGCAACCATAACAAAAGACAGGTGGAGAACTTCAACCTCGTGGGAAACGATTTTTTTCAGACGCTCGGAATTCCGATTGTAGCTGGGCGTTCGTTTGGCCCCGAAGATACCGAGGCATCCGAAAAAGTGGGCATTATCAACCAGAGCCTTGCGCAAAAGAGATTCCCCAACGCAAACCCCGTTGGGAAGCGGTTTAAGGTACCAAATATGCTGAAAGAAGAGTGGGTGAGGGTGGTTGGCATTTGTGCCAACACCCACTACGACAAATTACAGGGCGATCCGCCGCCACAATTTTTGTTGCCGTATGTGCAGCAGAAAGAAATGAGCGGTATGACCTTTGCCGTTCGGAGCCCTATGGAGCCTGCAACTCTTGTGTCTGAGCTGCGTCGCGTAGTGCAACATCTGGATCGCGACCTGCCCATTACCGCCATACGAACACAGCGGGAGCAGATCAACGAGAGCATCCAGACTGAGCGCACGTTTGCCGCGTTGACGGCAGGCTTCGGAGTGCTGGCGTTGACGCTTGCCTGCGTGGGGATCTATGGCATCATGGCGTACTTAGTTGCCAATCGCAAGAACGAAATCGGTATTCGCCTGGCTCTCGGTGCGCAACCGGTGCAGGTGCGCAGCATGATTCTGCGCGAAAGCACATGGCTGGCTGCTGCGGGAATTGTGGTTGGAGTGGCCGCGGCTTTGGGGCTTACCCGGCTTGTCAAGTCCATGCTTTACGGTATCCATCCTTGGGATCCATCCACGCTAACCGGAGGGGTGTTGATTCTACTTATGGTGGCATTGGCGGCAAGTTGGATTCCGGCGCGGCGTGCGGCAAGGCTGCAACCAATGGATGCCCTGCGCCACGAGTGACACTGATCCACGTCTACCTCGTGCACTCCTACAAGAGCGAGAGCATTCTTCTTGTAGAAGTGCAAGGTATAACGTATATGTCAGAACAATACATCGATCTCTCGCCCCTATTCGAATAGGCGGAACTCCTCAATCTGTTTTTGGAAATAGACTCAGGCTATCCATGCGCTCCCATACCGAGTGGCTTAGACTTTCCGATGGGTCCATCCAGTTGCTCCTTGTGCGTGTGCTTTGGTCGGCTCACGCGCGGAGTTTCTTGGATGAACTTCTGTAAATGCCAAACTGCTACTGCCACTCCGGCAGAGCCGGGGGATCTCCTCATCCTTTAGGCGGTCCTTAATCAAACCGATTTCATGTTGGGGCGTCTTTATGCCCTGTGGTGCTTTCTTCTGAAAGGCATAAAGGACCCACAAGTCAAGTCTGAGCTGCACTGCGTAAACAACGCGAAACGCATTCCCCCGGTGAGGCAGTGCTATTTCAAAGACTCCAACCTTCAAACCTTGTAGGAGCTAAACGATATCGGCTTTCCCGCGCTCCGCTGCAATCGTCAGACTGCATATAGACTTCGGTTGTCGTGGCCAGCTCGGAATGACGCATCATCCCCTGAATGTCCTTGACGCGGCCCTTGTCTTTGGCCGGCAGGCACTCTTTGAATCGCTGAGTGCGTAGTCAGTCCTCTGCGGATTTTGGGGATCTGGTCATTTTTACTCTACTCCGAAACACTGCTTGCACGGCCTTCGCTGGTCTGTTCTTGTTCCGGCTAAACTGCTTATTTCGTCTCATAACGATAGTTGAATCGTCCTTCTGGAGCGACAGCGCCATCGCTATAGAAACCCATGACATCACCAGCATGCTGCAGGTTGTCCGCCCACTTGAAGTCAAATGAAATACCATGCCGAGAAGCAAGTCCGAGCGCTGTCCAAGGAATGGCGAGTTGCATTTGATTACCGACGACCTGCACCGAGATAGGCGCGACCTTTTCCCATGTCCAACCACCGGTATTCTTCTCCAGCCAAGTCTTCCCATCTGCATCCACGGTTTTATCGACGATGAAATCATAGCCACTCCAGCCAGTTGCGCCATCCTGATCGGAGTCGATAAGCAGCCACATCCAGTTGGGGTCAGTCCTGGGTGTGAT
>JGI12417J11878_1000101_pt1 | contig 11437 bp, 12 predicted proteins | sample LuqExpMetagenom5_FD_11878 | JGI IMG/M metagenome (IMG submission 11878) | reverse complement strand
GGAAGGGGGGGCCCTTGCGGCTCCGGTTTTTTATCGCAAGACCAGAGTTGCTGGGGTCTGCCGCTGTAACAGGCAAGCCGCTGGGTCCGGCAGGGAAGAACGCCCTCGCAGGATTTTCGGGATATCCCTCCTCTGGCTTTTGCTTAAAGGTTGGCGCCGGTGAGCCCGGACCACTGCGGGCGGCAAGCGGGAGGCCAATCAGCCACAAGTTTTGCAGCGCCGGCGCCTACACGAGCCGTACCTATCTTATCTTTCCCTGTATCCGAGCCAGTCTTCCTGTTTTAGCGGCGTAAGTGCCGGCTGGCATCCTTGCGCATATTCCACAGAACCCAAAGGAGAAACGCGACTGCGGGGAAGGTGGGAAGCAGCAACAAGGCCTGCTCGAGAGTGAGCGTCATATCTTCACCTCGCCTGGAGGGCGAACCTGATGCAGGCCTGGTTGTACTACGGGCCCGGTTCAGGACGTGCCCTCCACGTGCTGTTACCAGCAGAAGGCCGCGCGGCTAAGGAACAAGCAAGCAGGGGATAAATGCTTTGTAAGGGTTCTGGTGCAGGCGGGCTGCTGGTGCGAGATGCGCGCCTTGACACGCGAGCGGGGGCGCGTATCTTATCTTTCTAGGCATTCTTTTGCTTCTCTGATTGGTTGGAAGCGCGTGTGGGTGAGCGCAGGTTACCATTGCAGAAGGTAAAGGGGCGCTGTGTCGAACAGGAAGCAGACGGTGGTGGACCAGGCGTCCAAACCCGACCCCGGACCGTGGCAAACCGACGGGCGGGAACATTCCCGTAGACAAATCTGGTAATCAGGCTGCCGGCTCCATGCCGCAGGCCTGTGTCTGCCGGTGTGCAGTGTGCGCTGGTGGGCAGTAAAGGACGAGTGTGGCGACGAGTGTGGCTTTCTTTCTGGCAGGCGCCGCAGCCGGTGGCGGAAACGCAGTGATGACGTTTCTTCCCCTGTTGCTGATTCCGGTGCTGTATTTATTGATGATTCGTCCGCAGCAAAAGCGGCAAAAACAGTGGCAGGAAATGCTGAAGTCGATCAAGAGCGGCGACCGGATTACGACTGCGGGCGGGATCCGCGGCGTGATTGTGTCGCTCAAGGACGATTCGGTGGTTATCCGTGTGGCGCCGGACAATCTGAAGCTGGAAGTGGCCAAGAACTCAATCGCCGCGGTGACGCAGGACTCCAACCAGGGAGCCTGAGGGCGCACCCGGAGAGCTTGGACGGAAGAGAAACGGAACAATGACGAAGAATCTCAAGAACAAAGTAATTTTGATCCTTTGCACGCTGCTCGTCTTTCTGTACGGAGCTGTGTTTGGTACGGACGCTCCCAAGCTGGACACGAGCCTGCCGTTGCTCAACCAGTTGACGCAGCATATTCACTTGGGCCTGGATTTGCAGGGCGGCGCCCACCTGATTCTTCAGGTGGAAGTAAAGGAAGCCGTCAACGCCAGCACGGATAACGTGGTGGCCCGCGTTCAGCAGGATCTGAAGACCGCCAACCTGAGCTTTACTCAGGTGATGAAGCCTCAGCCGATGAATCGCGACCTGGCCGGCAAGTACACTGGACGGCCGGAACTGGTGGAGATTGACGGCGTGGCCGCGACCAACACCAATGCGGTTCGCTCCCTGCTCGAGTCCAAGTACGGCAACGAGTATGACATCAGCGGTGGCTCCACCACCCCGTTCACGCTGACCATGAAGTCGCTGGTGATGAAGCAACTGGAAGAGAAGACCGTCCAGCAGGCGATTGAAACCATCAATGAGCGCGTGAACTCGCTCGGTGTGAGCGAGCCCAAGGTGGCTCCTTACAGCCTGGGCGCCAATCAGGTTCTGGTTGAGCTGCCGGGCGTGAGCGATCTGGAGAAGGTGAAGCAGATCATCAACTCCACGGCGCGTCTTGAGATTCACGCCGTAGCCGGCGGTCCTTATCAGGATGAAGCCACGGCTACCGCATCGCTGGGTGGCACGGTTCCTCCCGACGTGATGCTCTCCCGCTCCAACCAGGATGGCCGCGATTCCGTGTACGTGCTGCGCCGCGTAGCGGTGGTGGCAGGCTCGGACTTCCGTTCGGCCGATCCCGGCACCGACTCCAATACCGGCCAGCGCACGGTTCGCTTCACGCTGACCAACGAAGCCGGCGAACGCTTCTACGACTACACCAGCAAGAACGTGAACACCTCCATGGCAGTGGTCATGGGCGGTTCGGTTCGCGAAGTGGCCAACATCGAGAGCGCCATTCGTGACTCGGGCGAGATTCGCGGTTCGTTTAGCCAGACGGAAGTGGAGAACCTTTCCAAGCTGCTGCGCACCGGCGCGCTGCCTGCTTCACTGGACTACCTTGAAGATCGCACGGTGGGCGCTTCGCTCGGTGCCGACTCCATCAAGGAAGGCGTGACCGCGGCGGTTGTTGGCGTGCTGCTGGTGATGGTTTTCATGCTCGTCTACTATCGTGGCTCGGGCATCAATGCCAATCTGGCCTTGCTGCTGAACCTGATCATCCTGCTCGGCTTCATGGGCTTCTCGAAGGCTACGCTCACCCTGCCCGGTATTGCCGGTGTGATTCTGACCATTGGTATGGGCGTGGACTCGAACGTGCTGATCTTCGAGCGCATTCGTGAAGAGATGCGTTCGGGCAAGGCGGCTTCGGCCGCTGTGGACCAGGGCTTTGCGCATGCCTGGATCACCATCGTCGATACCCACGTGACCACCATCGTCTCGGCCGCCATTCTGTTCCTGGTAGGCTCCGGTCCGGTGAAGGGTTTCGCGGTGACGCTGACCTTCGGTTTGCTGGCCAACCTGTTCACGGCTGTCTATGTCTCGCGTGTGATCTTTGACGCACACCTGAACAAGCTGAAGCCGGGCGAAGTGGTTTCGATCTAACCAGGTTCCAAGTGCCAGGTTCCGGTGAGCGACTCAGCGGAACCCGGCACACAGAATCTGGCGCCTGATCCAAGACGAACGAACGCCGGAACGCTTTTTGCTCCGGCCCCCAAACGAAGGGGAGAGGTTTGAAGTGGAATTCTTTCGTAGCGTAAACATCGACTGGCTTAAGAAGAAGTGGTTCTTCCTGGGCTTCTCTTTGATCTTCAGCGTCGCCGGTATCGTTTCCATGGGAATGCACTGGGCGCAGATCGGCAGCCCGGTTCCTTTGGGCGTTGACTTCCGTGGCGGCACCGAAGTTCAGGTCAAGTTCCAGCACACGCCGGACGTGGGCGAGATTCGCTCGGCATTGAACGCCAATGGCATCAAGGATGCCAGCGTGGTGCTCTACGACGTGGCCTCGGCCAATCAGGTGCTGATCAGCCTGCCCGAACAGCAGAACGAGAGTGCTCTCGACGCCGGCCGGCTGACGATTGTGAGTGCCCTGCAGCAGCACTACAACAACTACTTTGACCCCAAGACGGGCATCAAGGTGGATGTGGTGGGTCCGACCGTGGGCAAGCAGTTGGAGTTCCAGGCCCTGAAGGCCACCCTGCTCTCCATGCTGGGCATGCTGGTCTATCTCTGGTTCCGGTTCCAGTTGATTTATGGTGTGGCCGCCGTGGTGGCCTGCTTCCATGACACCCTGATTACGATTGGCGCTTTCTCCCTCACTAACCAGGAGATCAGCCTGACGGTGATTGCGGCCATCCTGACGCTGGTTGGTTACTCGATGAACGACACCATCGTCGTCTTCGACCGTATCCGCGAAAATCTGCGCCTGAGCCGCAAGGAGACTCTGCCGGACGTGGTGAACCGGTCTATTAACCAGACGCTGAGCCGGACGGTGCTGACCTCGGGACTGACTTTCCTGACGGTTCTGTCGCTCTATATCTTCGGCGGCCAGGTTCTGCAGGGCTTCAGCTTCGCGCTGGTGGTAGGCATTTTGATCGGCACCTATTCTTCGATTGCCGTAGCGGCACCGATGCTGGTGGCGTGGCAGGAATGGCGTGGCGCCAAGGGCGGAGATATTTCGTTGCCGGCGGCCAAGCGTCCCAAGGCGTAAGACGGAGAGTTTCGCGGTGGGACGAAAGAGCTTGATTTCGTTCCCATCCGCCGTCTCTCTCCTGCTGAAAAGTGTTTGAATGGCTCGAAGGCGCATCCTGTAAGTTGAACTTGAAGAATGGCTTATGAGAGGCGCTGCAGTTTGCTTTGCAAGGGGAGCGTGGTTCTGGTAAGGTGAACGCGCTTCTATAGGGACCAATGGACGCTCCGGGAACATTTTCAGTTTCCGTGGTGTCTAAGTAGAGGTAACCAACACCCGATTCGAGGCTGGCCATGTTTGAAGACTCCACATTTGAATCCGGAAATCGAATCAAGTCCAAGAGCGGCCGATGGATGCTTTTCACTGCCATCACCAACGGCTCGATCCTGGTTCTGCTGATTTTGATTCCGCTGATCTATCCTGAGGCGTTGCCTAAGGGCGCGATGCAGACACTTCTGTTTGCCCCGCCGCCGCCACCGCCGCCTCCTCCCCCGCCGCCTCCGCCGGAGGCAGTCCACGTTGTCCATGTGCAGTCGGAAATGATGAATAATCAGTTGACTGCTCCGACGCGTATTCCTCACAACATTCAGATGGTCTCCGAAAAAGAAGCCCCTGTTTCCAGCTTTGGCGTAGCCGGCATGGAAGGTCTGGGTGGTTCGAGCACAGGTGTTACCGACAGCATGTTCGGTTCGAACAAGCCGCAGGTTAAGGCCGCCGCTCCCAAGAAGGTGAACATCTCGGCCGGTGTGGCCGTCGGTATGCTGCTGGTCAAAACCCAGCCGGTGTATCCGCCGATCGCCAAGGCAGCTCGTGTCTCTGGTACCGTTGTGCTTCAGGCGACGATTTCCAAGACCGGAACCATTGAAGGCTTGCGCGTCGTCAGCGGTCCTGCCATGTTGCAGCAGGCTGCTCAGGATGCTGTGCGTCAGTGGCGCTATCGCCCCTACCTGCTCAACAACGAGCCGGTGGAAGTTGAGACCACGGTCAACGTGATCTTCACTTTGGGTGGATGACGAAATCTTTGGCTTCCTATCTTCGTCTCAGATGAGGGGAAGCCTACGCTCTTGACCGGAATGCGAATCGAAGGAAGCGCATTTCCATCAACCGCAGGTACCAATTCAGTTCTTAAGAAACTCCTTAGGAGGAAGATTCTGTGATTCTCGCTCAGCTCGCACATTTCGCTTCGCACACGGTCAGCAGCCTCGCCCTGTTCCAGGAAGAGGGAACGGTTAGCTTCAGCCCCATGGGCCTTTGGGAGCACATGGGATGGCTCGCTCGCTGCGTGGCCATCATGCTGTTCATCGAGTCCATCTGGTCGTTGGCTGTCATGATCGACCGTGCTCTGTACTTCAACGCCGCCCGCAAGCAGTCGCGTGAGTTCGCTCCCAAGGTTGCCGGCGCCCTGAAGGATGCCAAGCTCGACGAAGCCATCAAGATTGCCGATCGCAGCAAGAAGTCGCACCTCGCCGAGGTTGTGGTTGCCGGTCTGCAGGAGTTCCGTTCTTCCGGCGGCGCCGCCACCGAGGAGACCATTGCCAGCGCAGGCCGCGCTCTGGAGCGCTCTGAGGCCATCGTGCACGCCAAGCTGAAGAAGGGCCTCTCGGTTCTCGCCACCATCGGCGCAACCGCTCCCTTCGTCGGTCTGTTCGGCACCGTCGTCGGCATTCTGAACGCCTTCCAGCAGATCGCCACCCAGAAGACCTCGGGTATCGGCGCGGTTGCCGGTGGTATTTCGGAAGCCCTGGTGACCACCGCGTTCGGTCTGCTCGTCGCCATCCCGGCCGTTATGGCCTTCAACTACTTCACCGGTCGCGTTGAGTCGTTCGACGTGGAAATGGACAACTCGTCGTCCGAGCTGGTGGACTACTTCATCAAGCAGAGCCACAAGCGCTAATCGAAGCGACTGAACGGCTTGAGCGAGAAAGCAGCGGCAGGGTCCAGGAGCACGGCTCTGGGATCCTGCCGGGATTGCACCTTCTCCTCAAGATCTCTCTCAGGCGTTGCCCTGCAGATTGAAAGAGCCGGATTGACCGGCAAAAAATTCAACGCACGGAGTCCCTACAATGGGAATTGCGGTTCGCGACGTAAGTAAAAACGTCAGCTCCAACATCAACGTTACCCCGATGGTGGACGTGATGCTGGTTCTGCTTATCATCTTCATGGTCATCACGCCTATGTTGCAGAACAAGGTGGCCGTTGAGATGGCAAAGGTCGACAATGCCACGGCGATGCCGGATGCCGACAAGGAAGATGCAATCGTAGTTGCGGTTACCCGCGACGGCGGTGTGTTCCTTGGCCAGGATAAGGTGGCCCCGTCGGAACTTGGCCGCAAGGTGGCCGAGAAGTTGGCGGACAAGCCTGGCAAAATGATTTTTGTTCGTGCCGATGCACGCGCGCAGTTCAAGGCGGTCGAAGATGCGATCGATAATGTGCGCACCGTGGGCGTGGACGAAGTTGGATTGTTGACGCAGAAGAAGGATGGCGCCGGCGCCGGCGGCGAGTAATCGCTACCAGCGGCAGCCCGATTAACGATGTACGCGCCACACGAGGAGTTTTGAGCCATGGGTATGACAACTGGGGGCGGGGGTGGCTACTCGTCCGAAATTAACGTAACGCCGATGATCGACGTCCTTCTGGTTCTTCTGATCATCTTCATGGTGATCGTGCCGGTGACGCCGAAGGGTCTGGACGCGATGGTGCCCCAGCCGCCGAAGAACCCGCAGCAGAATCAGCCGAAGAATGATCGTACGATCGTTGTTCAGGTGTTCTACAACCGGGGTTCGGCGCCCACCTACAAGATCAACGAAGACGACGTGCAGAAGAGTGATCTGCATGCCCGTCTGGACGGCATCTACGCCAATCGCGCCGAGAAGGTTATGTTCGTGCGCGGTGACGACGATGTGAACTTCGCCTACGTCGCCGATGTCATTGACATCGCCCGCTCGGTGGGTGTGGATCACGTCGGTCTGATGACGCCGAAGATTCAGGCAGGACAGTAGCGTAACGTTCTGCGGCAATCGGCCCCGGCGCAAGGGACCGATGCCGGTTCCGCAGGCGATCGCGCTTACGACCAGCCGGCAAAGAAGCAGCGGGGACCATTGGCCCCCGCGGTCTGGCTCTCCTCCCAACCAGGGGTGTGAGCCGGGCAGCAACGAGAACGAAATTCATCTTTGGTCCTGGAACCGGCTGCTCCCGCCCGGTCCAGCTGCAACAGATTCCAGGCGCGCAACCGACGAGGCACTCGCCTGAAGGAGAAGGATACGAACATGAATCGACCCGCACGTATTACGGCGTTCGCGGTGGCCCTTGCCGGCATGGTGCTTTCCATGAGCGGGTGCAACAAGCTTGCAGCCCGCGACCATCTGAACAAGGGAGTTGAAGCGTACAAAAGCGCGCACTACGAAGAGGCGATCAATCACTTCCAGCAGGCGACGCGGCTTGACCCGAAGCTCCCCATGGCCAAGACCTATCTGGCCACTGCCCTGGCGCAGAACGTGGTGCCCGGCCTTGAGACCCCTGAGAACCTGAAGAGCGCCGAGGAAGCCGTCGAGCTGTTCAAGCAGGTTCTGGCAAGCGATCCGAACGACGTGAACAGCGTCAAGCAGATTGCCGGCATCTACTACCAGATCAAGCGCACCGACGATGCCAAGCTTTGGCAGAAGAAGGTTCTTGAGAAGGAGCCGAAGGACGCTGAAGCGGCCTACACCATTGGCGCAATCGACTGGGATCTGGCACATAAGAACGTGCTGGAGATTCTCGGTGCCGCTGGCCTGACGGACGATGGCCAGGGCAATGCCAAGGCTCCCAAGAAGGTCATGGACCAGATCAAGGAAAAGAACAGCGCAATCGTCGACGAAGGCCTGCAGTATCTGACCCAGGCCGTCCAGAACAAGGACAACTACGACGAAGCAATGGCCTATCTGAACCTGATCTACCGCCGCAAGGCCGATGTGGATTTTGGCAATGCTTCCGCTGTTAAGGACGACATCGCCAAGGCCGAAGACTGGCGCACCAAGGCCATGGGCGTTCGCAAGGCCAACGAAGAGAAGAAGAACCAGGGTCCTGGCGGCATCACGATGGATGCCAACGGCAACCTGAAGTAAACCTCCTCGCGAGAAATCGACATACGGCCTCCGCTCCGGCGGAGGCCGTTTTGTTTTGCACGTCCGCAAGGAGTTTGTTTAGCCAGTCGCCGTTGCACTTTACATTGTATAAAGTATATGTACAATGTACATATGAAGCCGGAAGCCCGTCTTTCCATTGATCCTCACTCCTCGGTGCCGGTCTATCGGCAGGTTGTAGATAACCTGCGCGCTCTGCTGGTGGGTGGCACGCTCGAGGTGGGTGATGCCCTCCCCACGGTTCGCGAGCTTGGATTAGAGCTTGGCGTGCATTTCAACACGGTAGCTGAAGCCTACAGGCTGCTGGCTGCGGAAGGCTGGCTCGATCTTAAGCGACGCCGCGGAGCCATTGTGCTTGCGCGCAACACGCCGGCCCAGCAGCCAGAGCAGGCTAAAGGGTTTTGCCGCGCTCTGCACCAGTTGATTGCGCAGGTGCGCGCTGAAGGGCTGTCGATTTCCAGCATCGTCAACGAACTCGAACAACAGATCAGGGAGCTGACTGTATGACCAACACTTTGACCTCCACACACTCTCTCTTCGCACTGGCCGGGGTGCTGCTGCTTGCCATCTACAACAGTTGGACTGCGCGCCTGAATCAGTTCTTTTTCTTCTCGCGCACAGTGTGGGCCGGATTCGCTGCAACGGATGCTGCGCGGCAAATTGTCTTGAACTATAAAGTGCGTATTTGGTTGGCGGTGGCTCCGGCCCTGCTGGTCTATGCAGGCATCCTAAGCCTGACGCATCTGCCGGTGGTCACAAGTTTCTTTGGGGGAATCCTGGTGCAGACGGCGCTCAACTCCTGGGCTTTTGCCTTGGCGCACGGCGCTGCCGGTGAGGCCCTGCTGCAGAATCCTGGCGTGGAGTCAGCCGCTGATGCGCGGACGGCTCCCGACGCGGTTTCTATTGCGCTGCAACCTGCACATATGCTCTCGCCGGGTGGCGTGGTAGCCCTGCTCCTGGCGCCGCTTGCCGCGGCCGCTGTGTGGGTGGGAACTATGCTGTGCCAGCATCTGAGCGCGACGCAATTGATGGCTGCGTTGGAAGCCAACAAGGCCGACTTCCTGAATGGTCTAGGCCTGGGCATGCTCTTTGCCGCTCTGTTGTTCTATGTGCTCATCCGCTACTTCTCCCGCAATCGCACGGCCCTGGGCCGCTTCACTGCGAACGGAGCGCTTCTGCTGGCCTGGATTGGAGCCGCAGCCCTGATAGGAAGCACGCTAACGGTGCCTTTTCATTGGGTGGTGACGCGCCGCGTACGCACTACAGTCATGATCGCCATACTGGGAGTCGTTGTGCTGCGCATGCTGTACACCTGGAGCCGTGCGCGCCTGTTTCCGCCGGCGCAGATTGAGCGCAACGGCGACGTCTTCTGGCGCTGGGGACTGTTCTATTGCAACCCATCGGATCCGACGTTGTTTATCCAGCATCGCTCTTGTCCGGGCTATACGGTCAATTTTGCGAATTTCATTTCCTGGCCTCTGACCCTCCTCTTTGTGGCGGATATGGTGTTTCTGGTCGTTTCCAGTGCGCATCGGTAGTTGCAATTGCAAAGGGAAAAGAAGAAGGGCGCCGGGAGATCCCGGCGCCCTTCGTGTTGGCTTGAGTGTGTCGCTTACTGAGCGTCTTGCTTGAGGATCTGCTCAGCCAGGAAGTTACGTACCTTGGCTTCGTTGTGCAGGGTCTCCAGATAGGCGTTCTGCAGCAGTTGGGCCCGATTGTTGTGCAGCAAGGTATGGATGGTCTGCTGGACACGCGGATCATGCAGTTCGCGCTGGCCGGCCGGCTCACGCGAAATCAGCTTGTAGATGGCATAGCCAACCAGGCGGTGGCTGGTGGACTCGTAGATGGGCAGTATGTCGGTGTACTGGTCCGTCTTGAGCTTGCCAACCGCGCCGTAGACTTCGGCGTCGGTGTGCAGGGCAGACTCGGCGACAAAGCCCATATCGCCGCCATTCGAAGCCGTATTCGGATCCTCGGAGAAGTTCATGGCCACCGCGCCAAAATCCTCGCCGCTGTCCAGGCGATTGTGCAGGGTCTGAATCTTCTTCTTGGCATCGGCTTCGCCGGTGGCCTTGTTGTTCTGCAGATTGCTGGGCTGCTGCGCGGGCGAGGTGGTGACCACAATCTGTGCCATGTGATATTGGGGCTCGATCAGGTTGAACTCAGCCTTGTGCGCGTTGTAATAGGCGGAGATCTCCGAGTCGGTGATGTTGATCTTCGACTCGATCTCTTTGTTGATCAGCTTGGTGCGGGTCAACTGGCGACGCAGGTCGCGCTTGAAGTCGTCCATCGTGAGGCTGCGGCTTTTCAGTTGCGCGTCGAACTCTTCCTGCGTAAAGCGGGCCTTGATTTCGGTCAGCTTGGCATTGACGTCCTCATCCGAGGCGGCCAGATTCACCTTGGCGGCGTGCTGCTGCAGGATCTCATCCTCGATCAGTTGACGGAGGATATTGAGCCGCTGGATATTGGCTTCTTCATTCGAGAGCTGGCGCGGATTGCTACTCACATTCGTCTGGTAGTAGCGCTCCAGGTCAGCGCGCTGAATCTCTTTGCCATTCACCGTGGCGGCCACACCGGAGCCCGGTGTACGGTGGCAGGCGGCGATGCCGGCAAACAGTGTGAGCCCGGTCAGGGCAAGAAGCATAGAACGAGAACGCGCGGAAGAAACAAGAGGGACGAACAAGCTGCAATCTCCTGAGGAGCGTTTGGGGGCTCCGGCCTTCAAGAATAAATCCCTGAGCGGCCGGGGCGATAGCAAGAAACGATAAAACTACTGCCCCGGCTTTTGTGCCGGGCTGTCGGTGCTGGGCGGAGGGACCTCGCCGGCCGCACGCAATGCGCGGTCGATGGCCATCCAGACGTAGGGCGCGGGCAGGGCGCCGCCGTTGATGCGCTCGCCGTTAACGAACAGAGCCGGAGCACCGTCCAGACCCAGCTCTGCGGCTTCACGGATCGAGGACTTGATGCGGGAGTCGTCCTGCGCGGTGATGCAGGCATTGAGCTTCTCGGTGTCTAGATGGGTCAGTGCGCCCTGCTCGCGGGCTATGCGGTCCAGAGTGGCAAAACTCTTGGCCTCGTCGCTGCCGTTGCCGCCCACCTCTTCGCCGTGCGCGTGAACGTAGTCCACATAGGCCCAGTAGGCATCGGCTTTCTGTGCACCCAGGCAATCGGCGTCGATGGCCGCATGGGTAGCCCAGGGATGGATGCTCTGCAGCGGAAAGTCTTTGTAGACGATCTTGATCTTGTCCTTGTAGCGGTTCAGCGTGGCGGGGTAAAGTGTCTGGTGCATCCGCGCGCAGTACGGGCATTGCAGGTCGTCGAAGTTGATGACCGTGACCTTGGCATTCGGGT
>JGI12417J11878_1000100_pt1 | contig 11501 bp, 9 predicted proteins | sample LuqExpMetagenom5_FD_11878 | JGI IMG/M metagenome (IMG submission 11878) | reverse complement strand
AATCCCAACTGGTGGTGGAACGAGATTGGCGGGCCGGAGCTGCTGGGCGAAACCGCCATGCTGATCGGTTCGCAGTTGCCAGCCGAGGAGCGCAACCTCATCGTCGCCCGCATGCGCCGCAGTAACTGGCGCACCTGGACAGGCGCGAATCTGGTTTGGGGCACAGGCATCCAGATTGTACGCGGCTGTCTGGAGGGCGATCCTGCGGTGGTGGCTGAAGCCTATCGCCGCATGTATCAGGAGATCCGCGTTGTTGCTCCCACGGAAGAAGGCGTGGAAGTGGATGGCAGCTTTCACCAGCATGGCATGCAGCTCTACAACGGCGGCTATGGCCTGACCTTTGCCAACGATGTGGGCCGCTTTGTGGCGTATGCCTGGGGAACAGACTTCCAGATTCCCGCTGACAAGCTGAAGATCTTTACCGGTTTTTTGCTCGACGGCCAGCAGTGGATGGTCCGCGGCCGCACCTTCGACTACTCCGCCGTGGGCCGCGAGATTACCCGCAAGGGCAAGGCGGCTGTGCCGGAAGACCCCACCGTGGGTCCGGTTGCGCCCACCGGCGCCCCTTATGGCTTTGCCAATGTCACTGCGCTTCTAGCGGCCAACCCGATTCCCCGCCAGCAGGAGATGGCGGCTCTGGCAGCCCGTCTGGCCGGCAAAGTCGACGCTCCTGAGTTGACCGGCAACCGCATATTCTGGTGCTCGGACTACATGACGCACCACCGCGTGGGCTACTTCAGCTCAGTGCGCATGTTCTCCACCCGCATGCTGTCCGGCGAACTGGTGAACTCCGAGGGCCGGAAGTCCGTGCATCTGGCTGATGGCGCGAATTTTCTCTACCTCACCGGCGACGAATACCGCAACGTCTTTGGTGTATGGGATTGGACCAAAGTGCCTGGCACCACCGCGCTCCAGGGCACACTTGTCACCGGCGAAAAAGATCCCATCCACATGCTCGGCACCACCACCTTCAATGGCGGCATCTCCGACGGCACCTATGGCATGGCAGCCATGGATCTGGCACGCGGCGGGCTCACGGCCAAGAAAGCCTGGTTCTTCTTCGACCGCGAATACCTGGCGCTGGGCGCGGGCATCACCCTGACGGGAGATGCGGAACACACCGTGGCCACTGCCATTAACCAGCCTGAACTTGATGGACCCGTGCGCACCAGCGAAGACAAAGCAGCCGTGGCCGGCGCGCACAGCTATAAAGCCGCGCATACGGTCTGGGTGCATCATCACAACGTGGGTTACATCTTTGCTCCCGGCAGCGCGGTCGAGCTCAGCGCAGGCCCGCAGACCGGCGCCTGGGGAGACTTCGGAACCGGTTCCGCAACGCCGGAAACCCTGAACGTGTTCAATCTCTGGCTGGACCATGGCAAGACGGCGCGGAACGCGAGCTATGCCTATACGGTGGTTCCCGCCGCCACCGCCCAGGAGACCGCCGAGCTGGCGGCTCATCCCGAAGTAAAAGTGCTCGCCAACACCACGGCCCAACAGGCCGTTTATCACCAGGGACTGCGGATGGCGCAAATTGCCTTCCGGCAGGCGGGCAGCCTCCGCACGCCACTGGGAGAGGTAACCGCGGACCATTCCTGCCTGCTGATGCTGCAGAAAACCCGGCAGGGCCTGTCCGTAACAGCCTCGAATCCAGAGGATCAGCCCCTTACGCTCAACATCTCCGTTGGTAACCACAACCTGAAGCTCGAGCTACCCGGCGGCAATCTGGCTGGCTCCAGCGTCACAAGCGTAGTCAAATAAATGGTCTACGGGCACTCCTATCTTGAGAAGAGGTAGTCTCGCTCAAGATGACAGAATCGTCATCGTGGCAGCCATCTTCTTTTCGGACTCTATGACGATAGTTAGGGTAGGGCCCACGGAGGACCCTTCCCAATGATGATCGCCCTCAATGGCAGCTCTCCCGTTGTCGCAACGCAGACGCAGGCTTCCGCGCCGCCCGCCCCAGCCGCCACCGCTTCAGCTCCCAGCCGCGCCACCCAGCCTGACACGGTCACGATCAGCTCCCAGGGCCGCCAAATGGCCGCGCAGGACGTGGATCACGACGGCGATAGCGCCTAAGCTGCAACCATTTTCTTTTCCCGCAGCGGCTCTGCCAACCAGCAGGGCCTTTTGTTGAAGCGTGATGCGAACTTGTTACTTGGTCGCGGCTGAGGCCAGTTTGGCTTCGGCTTCGGCGATAACGCGCAGAGCGTCATCGTAAGCTGCTTCGCTTTCGCCGGCTTCCTTCCACATCTTTTCACCACGGGCCAGTTGTTCTTCCGCCCGCGCAGGATCAATCTCGGCAGGCTTCAGGGCGTCGGAAGCCAGGATCGTCACACGGTCACCCAGCACCTCGGCAAAACCCCAGCTCACGTTGAGCCTAAGCTCTCCGTTCTCACCCACAGCCGCGCCGCGTATGCTCACATCGCCCGCGCCGAGCTCGGCCACCAGCGGCGCATGCCCGTAAAGCACCTCGAAGTGCCCGGTCTTTGAAGGCAGCTCGACCGTATCGGCCATGCCTTCAAACATCGTGCGCTCCGGCGTCACCAGCCGTACGCGAAGTTGGTTCGTCTCTTCTGCCATAAAAAACCTTTCGGGGGACGAAGGGACTAGGGACTAGGGAATCGAAGCATTCTTCGGACCGGAAAGATTCTCTCGAATCACGCTTCCGTCCAAGCCACCTTTCGATTCCCTGCTTGCTGCGTCCCTCTCCCCTAGTCCCTAACCCCTAGTCCTACGACTATACCGCCGTCTTCAACTGCTCGGCCTTGGCCAGCACGTCCTCGATACCGCCCTGCATGTAGAAAGCCTGCTCGGGGATGTCGTCGTACTTGCCTTCGATCAGCTCCTTGAAGCTGCGGACCGTGTCGGCAATCTTGACGTACTTGCCAGGGATGCCGGTGAAGGTCTCGGCCACGTGGAACGGCTGCGACAAGAACTTCTGCACCTTGCGGGCGCGGGCCACGGTGAGCTTGTCTTCTTCCGACAGCTCGTCGATACCCAGAATGGCGATGATGTCCTGCAGATCCTTGTAGCGCTGCAAAATGCGCTTCACGCCCTGGGCCACATCGTAGTGCTCCTGCCCAACCACACGGGCCGACAGAATACGCGAGGTGGAGGCCAGCGGATCGACGGCCGGGTAGATGCCGAGCTCAGAGAGCGGGCGGCTCAACACGGTGGTCGCGTCCAGGTGGGCAAAGGTGGTTGCCGGGGCCGGATCGGTCAAATCGTCGGCGGGCACGTAGACGGCCTGCACGGAAGTGACGGAACCCTTGGCGGTAGAAGTGATGCGCTCCTGCAATTCGCCCATTTCCGTGGCCAGGTTCGGCTGATAACCCACCGCGGACGGCATACGGCCGAGCAGCGTGGATACCTCAGAGCCAGCCTGGGTAAAGCGGAAGATGTTGTCGACGAACAGAAGCGTATCGGCGCCTTCCTCATCGCGGAAGTGCTCGGCCACGGTCAGGCCGGTCAGCGCCACACGCAGACGGGCTCCAGGCGGCTCGGTCATCTGGCCATAGACCAGCGCGCACTTGGACTCCTCGAACTTACCGGGAGAGATAACGCCCGACTCGCTCATTTCCAGCCAGAGATCGTTGCCCTCGCGGGTACGCTCGCCCACACCGGCAAACACCGAGTAGCCGCCGTGGTTCTTGGCCACGTTGTTGATGAGCTCCATGATGACGACGGTCTTGCCGACGCCAGCACCACCGAACAGGCCAATCTTGCCGCCCTTCAAGAAGGGCTGGATCAGATCGATGACCTTGATGCCGGTCTCGAACATCTCTTCGCGAGTAGACTGCTCGTCGAACAGCGGCGCGGGGCGATGGATCGGGCTGCGCTTCTTCTCGCCGATGGGACCGAGCAGGTCAACCGGCTCGCCCACAACGTTGATCACGCGGCCGAGCGTTTCCTTGCCCACCGGCACGCTGATCGGGCCGCCCATATCGATGGCCTTCATCCCGCGCACCATGCCGTCGGTAGCCTGCATGGCAACCGTACGCACGCGGCCTTCACCGAGGTGCTGCTGCACTTCGAGAATGACCGAGATAGGCTCGGGCGTGTTGAAGCCGTCGCTGGTGACGCGCAGCGCCTGATAGATGGGCGGCATCGTCGCTTCTTCAAACTGCACGTCCACGGCCGGGCCGGAGACCTGAATTACTTTGCCGATGTTCTCTGCCATGTGTTCTGCCTTCTTAGAGCGCCGCTGCGCCGGAAACAATTTCGATGATTTCCTTGGTAATGGCCGCCTGGCGCACGCGGTTCATATGCAGCGTGAGCGAGTCGATCATATCCGAGGCGTTATTCGTTGCTGAATCCATCGCGGTCATACGGGCGGCATGCTCGGCGGCAACCGACTCCGTCATCGCGTGATACAGCACGGAAAAGACAAACTGCGGAAGCAAACCGGCGAACAATTCCTCGGCCGGCTGCTCATAGATGTAATCCACATTCTCGGTGCCAAACTTGCGGGCTTCATCATCGGCTTCTGTGGTGTCAGCCGCTTCCAGCTCGATGCCGGCGGAGAGAGCGGCTTCGGCGGCGCGCTCGCGCTCGGCCGAGGTCTGTTCCACGCTGCCTGCAATCTGCTGGCTATTGAAGTCGATCAAGGGCAGCAGTTTTTCTACCACCAGCCGCTGCTGGATCACCGATTTGAATTCGTTGTAGACGATGTAGCAGGCGTCGATCTCTTCCCGCTGATAGCGGGCGATGATGCTCTGCGCCAGCTCATGCACGCGGCCGGCCTCCAGCTTCAATAGCATGCCGGGATGATCGCCGACCACTTCCACGTTTTCCTGACGCTGGCGAACCTGCTGCGTAATACCGTGCTCGTCGGTCTTCTCAACATATTCGGCAACCGGATAGCGACGGCGCATCAGGTCGCGGCCCTTGCGTCCGATGGCCTCCACGTCGATCTGCTTATCGCCGTTGCCTGCGATGAACTGGAAGGCGGTTTTGAGAATATTCGAGTTGAATGCGCCGGCAAAGCCCTTGTCACCACTGATCACCAGCAGCAGCACACGCTTTTCAGGACGCGTCACAAACAGCGGATGGCGCAGGTTGCCGGTGGCATCGTCATAAAGGTCCACACGACGGGTAAGCGAAGTCAGCACGCTGGTGATCATCTTTGCGTAAGGCCGCGCTGCCAGCGCGCGTTCCTGCGCACGGCGCAGCTTGGCTGCCGAGACCATCTTCATAGCCTTGGTGATCTGCCGCGTGTTTTTGACGCTGCGGATGCGGCGTCGAAGATCCAGTACGTTTGCCATTGTCAGCTTCTCGGGTGCTACAAGCTTTGTTGCGGGAGCTCGGTGTCTGGGCCTTGGGACTAGCGGTTAGGAACTGACCATGCAAAGGCTTGCTTGAGTCTCTTCGTCCCTTGTTCCGCCAGTCCCTCGTCTCTTTGTCCCTGCGTTACGCCGTAACCGCAGCCTTCTCGGCCTTGAAGTTTTCCGCGTACTCCTTGAGAGCAGCATGAAGCTTGGCGCGCACATCGTCGTCGAGCTGCTTCTTCTGCGTCAGGTCCTCGATCAGCGCCTGCTGCGAGTTCCGCATGAACTTCAGCAAGCCCTCTTCAAAGGCCTTGATCTCTGTGATCTTCAGATCGTCCAAGTAGCCCTGGGTGCCTGCGAACAGAACCACCACCTGCAACTGCCAGGTGAGAGGCTGGAACTGCGGCTGCTTCAGCAGTTCAGTCAGGCGCTGGCCACGGTTGAGCTGCTTCTGGGTCAGCGGATCCAGATCAGAACCGAACTGAGCAAAGGCCGCCAGTTCGCGGTACTGCGCCAGATCCAGCTTGAGCGTGGAACCAACCTGCTTGACCGCCTTGATGGCCGCCGAGAAACCGACGCGCGAAACCGAAAGTCCCACGTTCACAGCCGGACGGACGCCGGAGTTGAACATATCGGTCTCAAGGAAGATCTGACCGTCGGTGATGGAGATGACGTTGGTCGGAATGTAAGCCGAAAGATCGCCGGCCTGGGTCTCGATCACCGGCAGAGCCGTGAGCGAGCCGCCACCCTTCTCCTTGCTCATCTTCGAGCTGCGCTCGAGCAGACGGCTGTGGAGATAAAACACGTCGCCCGGATACGCTTCGCGACCCGGCGGACGGCGGAGCAGCAGCGAAATTTCGCGATAGGCCGTGGCGTGCTTGGAAAGATCGTCGTACATCACCAGCGCGTGCTTGCCGTTGTCGCGGAAGTACTCGGCGATGGCGGTAGCAGCGTAAGGAGCCAGATAGAGCATCGGAGCCGGCTCGGAGGCCGAGGCCGCCACGATGATGGTGTGGCCCATGGCACCGGCTTCGGTGAGGGTCTGTACCACCTGGGCGATCGAGGAGCGCTTCTGGCCGATGGCGCAGTAGACGCAGATCAGATCGTTCTTGGCGTTGTTGATGATGGTATCGAGCAGGATGGCGGTCTTGCCGGTCTGACGATCGCCAATGATCAGCTCACGCTGACCGCGGCCAATCGGAATCATGGCGTCAATGGCCTTCAAACCAGTCGACATCGGCTCGCGGACGGGCTGGCGGTCGATGATGCCAGGCGCCAAGCGCTCCACCGGAAGCGTTTGCGAGGAGGCAATCGGCCCCTTGTCGTCAATCGGCATGCCGAGCGAGTTCACCACGCGGCCGATCATGGCTTCGCCAACCGGCACGCTCAGAATCTTGCCGGTACGCTTGACCTCGTCGCCTTCCTTGATCTCGGTGTAGTCGCCCAGAATCACAGCGCCAACCTGATCTTCTTCCAGCGACATGGCCAGTCCGGCCACACCGTGCGGGAAGCTGAGCAACTCGCCGGCCATAACCTTGTCGAGGCCGTGCAGGCGGGCAATGCCGTCACCCAGCGAGGTGATGGTCCCGACCTCGTCGACCTGGACCTTCGAGTCGTAATTCGCGATCTGCTCGCGAAGAAGTTGCGTAATCTCGTCTGCCTTGATCTGAGCCATTTCGAAGTTCCTTCGTCCCCTCAAGTTTCGAGGTAGCTGCTAGCCGCTAGCTTCTAGCTTCTAGCTCGTTTTCTAAAAAACTGGTACCCACTCCAGACCCCGTATCCACTGTGTTGCAGTGGCCGGGCTCGCGGCTAAAAGCTAGCAGCTAGGAGCTTAGCAACGCATCTTTCAGCCGTTCCAAACGGCCTTTCACCGAACCGTCATACACCGTAGAGCCAATGCGCACCACAGCGCCTCCCAGTACGGAGGCATCCAGCTTGAAGCTGGCTTCAACGCGTGCACCGGCCAGTTTGGCGATTTCAGTCACCAGAGCGGCCTTTTCGTCTTCGCCCAGCGTGCGGGCGGTTACAATCTCAGCCTGGCGGATGCCCAACTGCTCCTGCAGAATGCGGCGATACGCCGCTGTCACATCCACCACGCCGCCAATGCGGCCATTGTCAATGAGCACGGCCAGCAGATTGCGGAGCTGACGCGCCAGACCCAGCTTCTCGTTCAGCTTGTCGAGAAAACCAACCTTCTCCGCTGCGGGAATGGCCGGATTGGCAAAGAAGGTCTGCAGTTCGGCCGAGCCGTTCCAGGTCACCAGAAAATCGTTCANNTGGGNNTCGATCTCAACCGTATTCAANCCGGCNGAGGTAACCACGTCGGCAAACGCCTGTGCATAGCGGGAAACGTAGGCTGCCATTAGTTCTTGCCTCCCTCGGCGGCGTTAGCCACAAACTCTGCGATCAGGGCCTTGTCAGCCTCAGGAGTGAGCTTGAGTTGCTCAGAGGCCTGGGAGATGGCCAGATCGGCGGCAAAGGAACGCAGATTGCGCCGGGCCTGGGCAGCAGCTACATTCAGCTCCTGCTCCGCCGAGGAAACGATGCGTACCTTTTCGTCCTCGATGGAAGCCTTGATGCGCTGCTCATCGGCCTTGCTTTCGTCCTCAACCTGCGCGCGGAACTTGGCGATCTCCTGATCGAGACCGGACAGCCGGGCTTCAACCGCGCTCAGCCGGGCGTTGGCATCGGCCGTGGCCTTGCGGGCCTCTTCAAGCGAGTGGCTCAACGTCTGCGAGCGCTTGCGGAAGATCAAAGGCAGCTTGCGGCTGATCGGAATGGCCACACCGAAGAAGATGATGGCGAAGTTCAGCCAGAGGAAAACCTGCGCTGTGACCTCGCGCGACCAACCGGTCACACTGGACATCCACTTGACGATGGCGCCATTCACCAGGAAGCCGTGTTCCTGCTCTTCCTGCCGCTCGGCAGCTTCATCCTTCTTTTCGCCGCCTTCGGTCTTGGCGGCAGCAGCTTCGCCCTTGGCGGAAGAAATTCCTTCCATATACGCCGCGCCGGACGGCTGGTTCGGGTCCGTGTGCGGCTTCTCGACGTTCTGCGGATGAGTCTGGCTCGGCGCCTGCCCGAAAGCTGCACCTGGAACGGCAAGCAGCGATACCGCGAGGACTGCAGATGCTGCAGCGTAAAAAGCATTGCGCGAAGGCGACATGGAAACTCTCGGTTCTACGGGAAGCGAAGCAATCAACGTGCGCCTCCGGCTGCGGCGGGCAGAACGGCGCGAACCACCTGTCCGGCCAGTTCGCTGGCAGAGGCCTGAATGGTCTGGCGGGCAGCGGCGGCTTCAGCTTCGATCCCGGCGCGAGCCTGGGCCAGCTTTTCAGCAGCAGCTTTGCGGGCAGCATCGAGTGCGGCATCCCGCTCAGCCGACCACTGCTTGACGCGCTGCTCACGCACCTTGTAGGCTTCAGCGCGAGCCAGACGAAGCTTCTCGGCGTATTCCGCGGTGCGGGCCTCGGCGTTGGCAATCGCCTTCTGCGCCTCTTCCATCGCACCCTCGGTCAGAGAGCGGCGCTTTTTCAGAGTGGCGGTCAACGGACCCTGCACAAGATACTGATATGCCAGCACCAAAACGATGAAAAGAATCATCGTGGGGATGGCGCCCAGCAACAGGGATTCGATTTGTTGAAGGATCAGTGACATGGCTCTACCGGTAGCCCCGGCTTTCTAATGAGGTCAACTTCCAGGTGTGAATGAAAGCGTGAAACACCTTCTTTTTAACAGGGTGAGCTGGCCAAGTCAACGAAGCGCGGCCAAATCGGCGAGCTCCTGTGACTGCTGTCACGAGTTTGGGAATTGCGCCTAAAAAACTGCTTGCCTTCGGGACAAACAGGCCTAAACTGAAATCACCACCTAGACCCGGTCCAGGGTCCAGCGGGCAGCAGGTTCAGGGAACTACTTCCACTCCCTCGCCAGCTGCCCGCTTCTTCTTTCGCCCAAATTTTATCGCTGCTACTTTGCCGCCTGAGAGATGAACTCCGCCAGGTCGCTGCGAAGTTGCTTCAGTGCTTCCACATTGAGATAAATCATGTGCCCGGAGGGGTAGTAACCGAACTGAACGTTGCCGCGCAGCTCCGGCTCCAGGTTCATGTGGGCCAGATCGTACTCGGTGGAGAAGAACGGAGTCGCCAGGTCAAAGTACCCATTGGCGGAAAACACCTTTAGAGTATGGTTCTTGCGAAGGGCAGCCGCCAGATCGCCCGCCACATACGGCTGAGCCTGCTCGCCACCGTCTCCCGGACCGCCACTGGTGGGGCGATGCTTCCAATCCCACAAACTGATCGTATCGGCATGCAGCCGGTAGGCGTCCGTCGACTCGAACTTCAACTCGCGGCTCAGGTAATCGCGAAAAGAACCCACATAAGCCCCGGTGATGCCGGTTGAAGAGGCGTCGTAGCCAGGAAATTCTCCCGCAGCATCCAAGTCAATGCCCTCAAAACGCGCGTCATAGCGTCCGGCGCTGGTCGCGCAGAATCTCCTTACGGAAGCGGGTTGGCGAGATGCGCAGGTTCGATTCCAGCACGTAGTCCAGGCTGAGCCCGGTCAATCGGCTCAACTCCTTGGCCACCGCGTCGCGCTTGGCAGCCGGCAGATTATGACCGGCAAACAGCGCCTCCGCATAGGGGCCCGCGGCAAACTGGCGCGCCTGCTCCACCCATTCCTGCATCTGCTTGGGCTTGTTCTGGACCTTGTCGTAATACCAGGCTATGGCCGCATAGCTGGGCAGGTTGGCCACGTAGACGGTGTCATAGCCGCTGGCACGCACGTTGTAGTTCAAGATCGAGGAGATCAGCACAACGCCGTTCAACTGCACGCCGTCATTGCCCAGCATGTCCGCCAAAGCGGCCGAGCGGGTGGTGCCATAGGACTCGCCCATCAGGAACTTCGGCGAGTTCCAGCGCTGATTCAGCGTCAGATAGCGAACAATGAAGCGGTCAAAGGCACGCAGATCCTGATCCACCCCGGCAAAGTCCTTCACCGTAGCCTTGCCTACGGCACGGGAGAAGCCGGTGAGCGGCGCATCGATGAAGACCAGATCCGTCTTGTCGAGCAGCGAAGCATCGTTGGGCACCAATTGGAAGGGAGGGCCGGCGGTGGGCTTGGGACTGTCCGTGACCACGCGGACCGGACCGAACGATCCCATGTGCAGCCAAACAGAGGCCGAACCAGGTCCACCGTTATAGAGGAAGCTGACCGGGCGAGCCTTGGCCTCGCTGCCCTCCAGAGTATAGGCCACATAGAAGATTGAACCGTAGGGCTTATCGTCCTCGGCGCGAATCAGCAGATTGCCGGCCGTCGCGGTGTATTTGAGCGCCTTGCCATGCAGTGTGATCTCGTGATGGGTCACCGAACTTTTTTCAGTCGGCGGCGCAACGATTTCCTTTTCGGCGTCGGCCTTGTGGCTTTCAGCAGCCGGGGCACGCTCTGTCTCAGCAGCGCGGCTTGCTTCCTGCGCCTGACCATAAGCGGGTAGAAGCAAACCAGCCAAAACCAGGCAAGAGGGCCAAAGCAAGAACTTCGGAGTATGCGTCAAACTCGATCTCCTTTTCCTGTAGGGTCAGGCAACTGCCTGACTTCTCCTTAACCTATTCGAAGCCGCATCAGTGCGCCGTATGGATTGCGGCGTCCACGGTGAGCAGTCCCTGATTGCGCAACCAGGTCTCCAGAAGTACCGTCCATTGATCCAGCGCGGCATCGCCCTTGCCCAGGCCCGAGCCATGGCTGCCATTGGCGAAGATATGCATCTCCGCCGAGACGCCGTTTTTCACCAGCGCGTTGTAGAAAGTAAGCGCCTGCTCCACCGGTACGGTCTTGTCATTGAAGGTGTGATAGAGGAAGACCGGAGGCGTGTCTTTAGAGACAAACAGATCCGGCGAGTACTCGGCGTGCAGGGCCGCGCATTTGTCCACCACGTTGTTGATCTGGCAGTAGTTCAAGTGCGACATATCCATGCTGATCGCTCCCAGCCAGGGATAGCCCAGCACCAGGTAATCCGGACGGCTGGAATAGCGTTCAACCGGATCGGCCGCATCGGGCTTTGCCGCCAAGGGCTTGGTTCCAGCCAGCGCCGTCAGATGGCCGCCGGCGGAAAAACCAATCATCACCACACGATTGGGATTCACCTTGTATTCGGCGGCATGGGCACGCACATACTGCACAGCGCGGCGGGCATCATCCAGCGGCGCGGGCATCATGTAGCCGTTGGTCGTCAGCCGA
>JGI12417J11878_1000095_pt1 | contig 11636 bp, 13 predicted proteins | sample LuqExpMetagenom5_FD_11878 | JGI IMG/M metagenome (IMG submission 11878) | reverse complement strand
CCGCCAATGAAGCCGTACTCCATGGCGCTAACCACCACCTTGTGGTGGCCCATCTTGCCCACAGCGTTCAGAATGGCGTCATCGAGGCCAGTCAACTCCTGGGCCTTCTTCAGTCGCGATTTGTAGCTCTTCACATCGCTGAAATTCAGCGGGTCGGTGGAGCGCAGTCCCTGGTCCACCAGCTCATAGCCGGGCTCGAGCAGGAGAGCAATCCGTTCGCGCGCTCCCATCTTGAAGTGGTTCTGGCACTTGGGGCACACATTCAGATTGGCCTCAAGCTCTGCTTTCCAGACCACAGCTTTGCATCCGGGGCATTTAATCCAAAGCCCTTCGGTCCGCACGGTCTTGCCTGCCACATCGGCAGAGCTTGCCGCCTGACCAGCGGGCGGCGTGGGAAACTCACCGTTTTCGCGCTTAAACCAGGACATATCGAACCTCATTGTAAATGCCGTGCGTGCATCCCTGCGCGGCTGCCAGCCAGTATCCTTCCCTCACGGGATGGGTGGGATCAAAATTCAATGCCGCGCTGAGCCAGAATTCCCTTCTGGTAGGCATGCTTCACCTCGCGCATTTCGGTCACCGTGTCGGCCATCTCCACGAGAGTTGGATGCGCATTCCTTCCGGTCAGAATGACATGAACCATCTCTGGACGCGCCTTCAGAGCCTCGGCTACCATTTCTGGGTCGAGCATCTTGTATCCAATGGCGTAGTTGATTTCGTCCAGAATGACCATATCCCACTCACCGGAGTAGATGGCTTCGCGAGCTTCTTCCCAGGCCTGCTGTACCAGGCGGATATCTTCCGGGTCGGTTTCTGCTCCGCCGACTTTCACGAAACCTCGTCCCATCTGGCGCAGAACCAGGTTGCCGTGGAAGGCCTCTGCCGCATCCAGCTCTCCGTAATGCCAGGAGCCCTTCAGGAACTGGAAAACCAGCACGCGCATGCCGTTGCCCACGGCGCGCAATGCTGTGCCCAAAGCCGCGGTTGTTTTGCCTTTGCCAGGACCAGTGTTGATCAGCAGCAGTCCACGCCGGGAATCGGTCAGTTCGTCACTCATCGCACTTCCTAGCTTACAGCCTGCGCATAATCTGCAGGTTCTGGCTCCCTTCCCTCCAACTCAGTGCCCGCTGTGGTAGGGATGTCCGGTCAGGATTGCATAGGCCCTGAAGATCTGCTCGGCCATCACCAGCCGCGCCAGAGAATGCGCCAGCGTCATCTGCCCCAGCGAAAGTAGCAAACGCGCGGAACTCCGTGCCTGCTCGGACCAGCCGTCTGCAGGGCCGATGGCAAAGACGATATGCTGCACGCCCTCGTCGCGCCGCGCCCCGATCCAGCCGGCAAAACTCTCCGAACTCATCTGCTTGCCGCGGCTGTCGAGCAATACTGGCCACACGGGCGTTCGTCCCTGCTGGCGGCCGACCCACTCCATGAAGGCGGCTTCCGAGCGGAAGTTTTCCAGGCTGCAGCGCGCGAATCCAGAACAACGCTCCAAATAGCCCTGGACCAACTTCTCCGAGCCATCCTTTGCGGTGGCCGACGGGCCAATGTGTGCCAGAGTCAGAATCATTGCACCAAAATCTCCGGATCGATCTTCCTTCGGTAAAAAAGGGCGCCCTTTCGGACGCCCTCTCGTAACGTGCTACCCACACGGTCAAAATCGTACCGTGTGTGCGTTGAAGACTACCGCTTCTTTGCGGCCTTTTTGGCCACGGCCTTCTTCACGATTTTCTTGATGGCTGCCTTCTTGGCTACCGGCTTCTTGGCCACAACCTTGCGCGCAGGAGCAGTCTTCTTGGCAATCGCCTTCTTCACCGCAACCTTCTTAGTGGCAGCTTTTTTGGCAACTACCTTCTTGACCGGCTCCAGCTTCGATGCAGCTTTGGTCGCCTTCTTCGCGACAGTCTTCACCATCTTCTTGAGGGGCTTGGCGGCTACCGTCTTTTTCGCCTTGGCCGGCTTGATGGATTTCTTCACCGGTTTTGCGGTCACCTTTTTAGCCACAGCCTTTTTCCCTGCCGGCTTCTTGGCGGCAACCTTCTTAACGGCACCCCTCTTAGCGGTTACGAGCTTCTTCCCTGCCACAGCCTTCTTCACAGCCACGGTCTTCTTGGCCGCTACAGTCTTCTTGACGGCTACAGCTTTCTTGGCAGGAGCCTTAGCAACCTTCTTGGCTACCGCAGCCTTCTTCGCAGGCGCCTTGGACGCCTTGCTGGCCGTAGCAGACTTTTTGGCTGCGACAGTCTTCTTCGCCGCAACCGCTTTCTTGGCCGGGGCCTTGGCAGACTTCTTCACCGGCGCGGTTTTCTTTACCGGCTGCGCCTCTGCGACAGGAACGGGCTCGCTCTCAGCAATAACCTCAGCGGCAGCAGCGGTATCGGCTACGGGTTCTGGCTTGGTCTCGCTCTGCTTCTTTTTGCGAGCAGCAACGGTCTTCTCGCTCAGCGCCTTGGTCAGCTCAGCATCGAACTCAGCCGGGGTAAACGGCTTGGCGCTCTTGCGCAAGCGCTCAATGTCATAGAAGGCGCGGCGCTCGGCAAGAAACACATGGACAACAAAATCCACGTAGTCCAGCAGAATCCATTCGCCGGTGCGGCGGCCCTCGACGGAGTGCGCATACTCGCCAAACTCGCGTTTCAGGCGCAGCTCGATCTCATCGGCAATGGCCGTGGCCTGCCGGTCGTTGCTGGCAGAGGTAATCAGGAAAAAGTCGGCCAGGCCTGAATCCATCGGATCCAGTTCCAGAATGCGCGTATCCGCGCCCTTCTTTTCCTCGCAGACGGCGGCGGCCAGTTGCACCAGCTTCCGCGTCTCTTCATGGGCTTGCGTTGTTGGCATGCGTCAGACTCCAGAAGTTATCGTATCGCCTTCAGCGGCGCGGGTAAATCACTTATAGAGCTGATGGGAGCGAATGTAGTCCAAAACGGAGGCTGGGAGCCATGCGTCCACGGCCTCCGTGGGGTTTCGCAGGAGGTGTCGCAGCTCGGTTGCGTTGGCTTCTTCCTCCAGCGCCGGCAGCAGAATCAAGCGCGCCTGCTTGCCTTGCGGATTGCGCAACGCGTAGCCCACCAGCTCCACACCATGCCGTAAACCACCAAAGACCGGTTCTCCCGCGATAACCACTCCGTGGGGGAGCAGCGAACTCAGTTGGTCCAGGTCTACGCCCGGACGGCCCGCGACAACCAGTGTGGCCACAAAGGGTAACTCCGCGGCGCGATGCCAGGAGCGAATAGAGGCAAGCGAGTCCGCGCCCATCAGGCAATAGAGTTCACACGCCTGCCCCAGCTCGGCCTTCAGGCTCAGCAGTGTATCGATCGAATAGTTGGGCCGGTTGATGGGGCGCGGCGCATCGGCAAGTGAGATCTCAAAGCCGGATTCGCCTTCAATCGCCAACTGGGTCATGGCCACTCGGTCATGAAAACAAGCAGCGCCTCCCCCTGGCTTCAGGGGCTGCGAGCCTACAGGAGCAAAGAGCACCCGATCCAGCTCCAGTGCCTGCAGAGCGGCTCGTGCAATGGCCAGATGGGCGCGATGCGGAGGGTCGAAGCTGCCGCCGTAGAACGCTACCCGAGACCTTTCCTGGTCCTTATGCTCCAAGCCTGTCATCGCTTCTATGGTAGCTCTGTGCGGGCTAGGATCAACACAAAACCCACGCGGAACACCTCTTCGCTCCCCACGCCGGCCATGCCCTTTTACCTACCTTGGCGACCCCCGCTGATAAAATTAGTCAAGACAGATGATCAAAGAATGGTATGCACGCTGGATGTACGATTGGGAGTGGCGCCTGACCACACGCGATGAAAATCGCGTGGTGCGCCCTCTCGAATGGGGCTTCGAGTGGATCGTGCCCTTCCTGGAAGCTCACGGAATGAACGACGTGATCCCTACCGAGGCCGAGCAGCAGGATCCGGTCAAGGCAGAAGCGGCGTTCGTGCGCATCAACCAGAGATTGATCGAACAGAGCGATCTCTTCTTTGGTTACGAGAAGCCCACCGACTACCGGCTGGAAGACCGCTATCCGGAGCTGTTCCCCACCAATGTGCGTCCTGAAACGCTGGCGCAGGATGAGGCTTTGAAGCAGAAGGCCGTCGAAGGCAAGATGGAGAAGGCGCAGTTCCTGCGCTTCACCTCGCCGGAGCGGACGATTTATCCGGAAAACGATCTGGTGAATGCCCGCTGGTATCCTGCTCCGGAGCACAAGGATCCCAAGCGTCCCAAGCAGGCCATCATCGTCATGCCGCAGTGGAATGCGGATGCCTTCAGCCACAACTCGCTGTGCACCATCTTCAACAAGTTTGGCGTCTCGGCTTTGCGGCTCTCCAAGCCATATCACGACATCCGCCGTCCGGCGGAGTTGGAGCGCTCCGACTATGCGGTAAGCGCCAACGTCGGTCGCACACTTTCTGCCTGCCGTCAGGCTGTAGTCGACATCCGCTGCTGTCTGGACTGGCTGCAGGACCAGGGCTACGAACACTTTGGCGTGCTCGGCACCAGCCTTGGCTCCTGCTATGCCTTTTTGGCCAGCGCGCACGATGCACGTCTACGGGTGAATGCCTTCAATCACGCCTCCACATCCTTTGGAGACGTGGTGTGGGCCGGCCAGAGCACGCGTCACATCAAGCAGGGTTTGGACGAAGCAGGTTTGACGCAGGAACGCCTGCGCGCACTCTGGGGCGCCGTTAGCCCCATCAACTACTATCCGCAGATCTCCAGTGAGAAAGCGGGCGGTCCGCACAAGCGTGTCTTGGTCGTCTATGCGCAGCACGACCTTACCTTCCCGCTGCAATATTCGCTGGAAGTGGTGCGGTCGTTCCAGGAGATCGGCCTGAACTTTGAGCCGCGTATCCTGCCCTGCGGGCACTACACCACCGGCGAAACGCCGTATAAGTTCATCGACGGGTGGTATATGGGTTCCTTTGTCTATCGTGCCTTCAAGGCGCTACGCGAAGAGAAGGCCGCAGGCCTGAGTCCAGCGCCGGTAGCCGTGGAAGCCTGATCGAAACTGCGCATTCCACCTTTGCCGCGCTATCTTGCGGCAAGGGTGGAAACTGCCAGCATTCCGTCTTAGTTGTGTACGCCGTTGAGATTGAAGCGCAACAGCTTGGCAGGATCGAGATACGTGCCCTGCCAGCGCACGGCCCAATGTAGATGCGGTCCCGTTACCCGGCCCGTGGTTCCGCTCAGTCCCACGCGCTCTCCCTGGGCTACAAACTGGCCTTCCCGTACATCGATCTGGCTCAGATGCATGGAAATCGTCCATAGGCCCATGCCATGGTCGATCACCACGCAATTGCCTTCGTAGTAGAGCGGACGCGCCAGAACCACCACGCCTCGATTCCCTGCCCTGACCACGGTTCCGGTGCCTACGCGGAAGTCCATGCCCTTGTGGATGCTGGCCATCTTGCCATTGAACATGCGGCGCGTGCCAAAGCTGTCCGTGGGCGGCGCCTGCACGGGCGCATGGAAGCTGCCTTCCCAGAGCGGCTGCACGGCATGCTGCGAAAAGATCCGCGCCTTCAAGTCCGTGTCGTCTTTGATCAGCAGAAGCTGTTCGGGATCCGGCTCAACATACTTTGGCGCCACGGAAAGCGAACTGGTGCGGTAATGGGAAGCCTGAATCACGACCGTCTGGCTAAAGTCGTACGTGCTGCCTGGCTCGTGCACAAGGATGTGCAGCGTGGAGGGGCCCAGAGGGGCTTCCACGTCCACGCCGGCCAGTGCATACCATCCGGGTACGTCGGCGGCCGGGAAGAACTCCACCTTCTGGCCCAGCCAATCGGCTTCAATCCGGGCGCGCGGTCCGGCGGCAACGTGGATCAGTTCAGGTGAGCCAACTTCTACTCGCGCTGGCGTTACGGTCACAGGAGGGATTTGAGCCCAGGTGCTGCAAACAGCTAAGACGAACAGGAGAGCAAGGCCAAGCTTCAGCAGTCTGGTAGGTGCAAGATCGTGCATACGCATCGTCCAGTCAGTAATTTTGAGACCTGATTCAACCGAAACCAGTCCACATTCTCAGGTTACTTCTTTGTATGGGTATACAGCCAGTTTTCTACCCGTTCTTTGGCGGTATCTACCTCGTCGGCAGTGATGTGCGCGCCGGCTAGCTGACGGTTCTGAGCGTACTGTTGCTGCTTGGTCCCGGGCTGACGGGCCGCCAGATCCAACCAGAAGTAAGCCTCCAGGTAGTTCTGCGGCACGCCCTGGCCAAAGAAGTAGAGTGTGCCGAGGGTTCCTTGCGCGGTCGCGTCGCCCAGGTCGGCTGCCTTGGCGTACCACTTGGCTGCTTCTGTCATATCGCGAGGCAGCAGCTTGCACCCATCGCGATAGAGAGCTGCCAGGTGCATGGCCCCAGGAATTCCCCCAGCTTTCTCATACCAATTGGCTGCCTGCTTGCAGTCCTGTGCTCTGCCGGGAGCTGCGGCATAGGCCTCGCCCACGCGGAGGGCGGCGGCCGGGTCTCCCGCGTTGGCTTGAGCAAGCAGAGCAGGATCGATCTGAGCGGTAGGAGTGGGCATCTGTGCGCGGACAAGCGGAACGCATCCGGTTGCCAGTGCTGTCCAGGCAAGAATGAAGGTGATTGTCTGGCTTCCCTGCCGGAGTAAGTTCATGCGATCCTCTTTCCTCAACTCCACAGTTTACCCAGCTCGCACCCCGAAAAGGAGCAACAAACCAAGCCTGAAGCGAGGGAGGAATCCAAAGCAGAATCCTGACCGGGTGGAGCAGGCTGAATGTCACATTCTTGGACGGAGCCCGGTCCGTTTTCTTTTACTCGACGGCAGTTGTCAAAGCCCGGTATTCCAGCAGCATGCTCATCCGCCAGCGGAGAATCATGCCAAAGGCCAGCACAAAAAAGAGCCCGGCTGTTTGCTCGACGGAGATCACCTGATCCAGATAACTTCGGGCCGCAAAGCGGATGGCCGCCAGCACAATGACCACGGCAAAGAAGGCTCCGGAGCGCCTCATCATGATGCGGTCACCCTCGCGTTCCAGCTTGGAGGTAGCCAGCAGCGGATAGGCCAGTGCAATGGCTCCCAGCAGAAATGCGCCCAGCGCCCAGAGGACAGGTACGCGGAACACCGGCACAACGAACATGGAAAATCCTGTAGCCATGCCCAGCGGCGGAATCACAATCTTGCGCAGCGTGACCGCCGAGCGGCCCTCCTGCACACGCCACACAAACACAGCCACGGCGCCAGCAAGAGCAGCAACAGCGGAGACACCAGGAGACAAAACCATGACAGGGAACCCTCTGCGTATTTGGATGCTAAAACTCTAGATTTAGCTGCGCAAAAATGCGCGCCACATCTCCATTTCAGCACAACCTACAACGCATTCATGGCAATCTCCGTTTCAGCTCCGTCATCGACACGCGCCGCCAGCCCTCGTCGGCAAAGATGTAGATTCGTTTTCCGTGGATATTCTCTGGCCACGGCTCGGTGGTTGAGATCCCCACCGAACTGCGGCAGAGCGGTTCGCGGATCTTGAATTCGTCCAGATCGCGTGGCGCGCGCTGCCGGTCCGGCTCCATGCGGAACATCATCGGAACCGCCTCGTCCACGGGCAAGCCATTCAGCCAGCTATCCCAACTGCACCAACTGGCTAACGCAGTCATGGAGAGGGGCAACTGCGCAGGCATCTGCTGCCGCACATCGAGAAGCAGCTGGCGATAAAAGCCGCGCTGGGAGCGAGTTGCGTCAAAATCAATCTGGAGCGCCTCAGCTCCCGGCTCGCTGGCCGCGCTCAGCAGTTGCCGCACCACGGAGGCGCGCGTCGCATCATCAAAGACCGCGCCCGGCGCTACCTCGATGCGGACAACGGGAATACGCTTCGCGGTGGTCGGCAACACGATTGGATTGCGCCTGGGCTGGCTCATGACTGCTGGGCCTATGGTCACGGTGCGGTCCAGGTAGGCCACCATGGTGCGTTGCGTATCGAGAGTGGCAAGGTTCTCGCGCCGTTCCCAGGCCCAAAGCGTGATGCGTGGCAGGTGGTCGAGCCGGGAGCCGTAGTGGGGCAGGCCGTCGGAGCGTATCCCCAAACAGCAGAGAGCGATAGCCGCTCCAGCGACCATCGGGCGGGCTGTATTGGAGAAAAATATCATGGTATGCGGCTCCTTCACATTGCTCTAAAACGCGGGCAAAATCAACGCCTTCGCCTTGAAGCTGTGCGCGCACACGCCAAAATCCGCGCTCCCTGCAACTCCGATTGCCGTAAAATTGAGCTATGACCGACCGCATGCAACTTGCCCTTGCCCAGGCCGACCCCGAGGTGGCCGCTGCTCTTGACCACGAAACCCTTCGCCAGCACGAAGGGCTGGAGATGATTGCCAGCGAGAACTTCGTATCGGAAGCCGTGCTTGAAGCGGCCGGCTCCGTGTTCACCAACAAGTATGCCGAAGGCTATCCTGGCCGTCGCTACTATGGTGGCTGCGAGTTTACCGACGTGGTAGAGAATCTTGCTCGCGATCGCGCCAAACAGCTCTTTGACGCTGAGTACGCCAACGTCCAGCCCCACTCCGGTTCCCAGGCCAATGCCTCGGCCTACGGCGCCATCATCAAGCCCGGTGACACGATTCTCGGCCTTGATCTTTCCCACGGCGGCCACCTGACCCACGGCCACAAGCTCAGCTTCTCCGGCAAGCTTTACAACACCACCTTCTACCATGTCCGCAAAGATACCGAGACCATTGACTACGATCAGATGGAAGCGGTTGCCGTTGCCGAGAAGCCCAAGATGATCATCGGCGGCGCCAGCGCCTATCCGCGCCTGTGGGACTTTGAGCGCATGCGTGCCATTGCCGACAAGGTGGGCGCGTACTTTGTCTTCGATATGGCGCACATTGCCGGCCTGGTTGCTGGCGGCGCGCATCCCTCGCCGGTGCCCTATGCGCACATCACCACCACCACCACCCACAAAACGCTGCGTGGACCCCGTTCCGGCCTGATCGTCTGCGGCAAGAACTTCCAGCTCGGCGCAAAGCCAGAACAGACCATCGGTGCAGCCATCGACAAGTCGGTCTTCCCTGGCCAGCAGGGTGGCCCGCTCGTTCACATTATTGCCGCCAAGGCCGTGGCCTTTAACGAGTCTCTTCAGTCCAGCTTCAAGACCTACGCCGCGCAGATTGTGGCGAATGCCAAGGCTCTCGCCGAAGCTCTGCAGAGTGCAGGTTTCCGCCTGGTTTCGGGCGGTACCGATAATCACTTGATTCTGGTGGACGTGTTCCAGAAAGGCATTCTGGGCTCTGAGGCTGAAGAAGCTCTGGGCAAGGCCGGCATCACCGTCAACAAGAATTCGATTCCCTGGGATACCAACCCGCCGCTCAAGCCGTCGGGTATTCGCATCGGTACCCCGGCGCTCACCACGCGCGGCATGAAGGAAGCGGAGATGAAGCTGATCGCCTCCTGGATTACCCGCGCGCTCGAACAGCGCAACGACGACGCGGCCTTGGAAAAGATTCGCGGCGAAGTGGCCGAGCTGGCGGACAAGTTCCCCTTGTATGCCTGGAAGCGCCAACCGGCAGCGGTTGTCTAACTCCACCAAATTGCTCAATAAAAAAGACCGCGTCTGTCATCAACAGACGCGGTTTTTTCTTGGTGATTGAACTAACTCCAACTTGGTCGAATTCTTATCGCCTGAATTCGTATCGAATTAATTTCGGGTCGCTGTGCAAAGATAACGAAATTAGCTATTCTCATACCATGTCTGTTGAAAGTATTGTGTCGCTTATTGATGCGGAGCTCCAAAAGCTCTTGCAAGCCCGCGCGTTAATTGCTGCTGCCGGCCGCGTGAATCTGAAGAAAGTCAAAGCCGCCAAGACAGCCGCCAAACCCGCGCGCCAGCGTGTACTGAGCGCTGAAGCCCGCAAGCGTATTGCCGATGCACAACGTAAACGTTGGGCAGCCCAGAAGGGCAAGAACAAGTAGGCAGCAACTCTCCGGCGAGCCATAGAATGTGTTGTACCGGCGCATCGGATGACTCCAACTGTCTCGCCAGAGATTATCTTGTAAGGCTTAATTGAAGGCGCACACTGTCCTGTAACGATACAGTGGTTTTATTGTCGCCTATTTCTAGTTTGTATTTTTTGTAACTCCTGCCTCTGGTTATTCTCTCTCCGTGCGTTATTGCAGCAGATCCAGCGCCACCGCTGTCATCGCGCTCACGCCGGCTGGGATTGCACGCTCATAATCCGGTGCAAACAGCGCGGAATGGAGCGAAGGCATCTGGGTGCTGTTCTGTTTGCTCGCGGCAAGTTTTTCCGGATTCGCCGCGCCCAGCCAGAACAGCACCCCGGGAATCTTTCCATCCAGGGTGAAGCGGCCCACGTCTTCCGATCCCATCACCGGTTTGGCCACCTGCACACGCTCTGCGCCCAGGGCTGCGGTTGCCGCCTTGCGTATCCGCTCGGCCAGAACCGCATCGTTCAGCGTGGGTGGCGTCTGCGTTCCCAACTCCACCACGGGCATGCGTTCGGCAGGTATGCCGTAAGCCTCGGCAAGACCCTTGGCTGTGCGCCGGATGGCTGCCACAATCTCATCCCGCTGTGCCATGGAGTAGGTGCGGAGGGAGAGACCTAGCTTCACTTCGTCGGGAATGATGTTGTTCTTGGTGCCGCCGTGAATCGTCCCCACGGTGAGTACCGCCGGCATTTGCGGGTCGGTTTGTCGGCTCACAATGGTCTGCGCCACCAGAATGAACTCCGCGGCCAGCACGATGGGGTCCTTGCCCGCCTCGGGGCGCGATCCATGCCCACCCACGCCTTTGAGAGTGACATCGATGGAGGTGGAACTGGCCATCAGCGGTCCTGGCTTCAGCGCAATCGATCCTGCAGGAACGTCGTTGGAATCATGTTCGGCCACCACAAAGTCAGGCTGACCAAAACGCTCATACATGCGATCGGCCAGCATGGCCGCCGAGCCCTCAATGGTCTCCTCTGCCGGTTGCCCAATAATCACCAGGGTTCCGTGCCACTCGGCCTTGCGCGCTGCCATCTCGGCAGCGGTTCCCAGCATGACGGTCATATGCAGATCGTGCCCGCAGGCATGCATGACGTTCACGGTTTGTCCTGCTGCATTCTGCGTGGTGGCTTTGCTGGCGTAGCCCACGCCGGTCTTCTCTTCCACCGGCAATCCGTCCGTGTCGGTCCGCAACAGTAGGCGCGGCCCCTTGCCATTCTCCAGAACAGCTACCACGCCATAGGCCTGCTCGCCGTCGGCATAGCGCCCCACATGCTCGGTGACAACAAAGCCCAACTTGCGCAGCTCCGCCGCAAAAAACGCCGCGGTCCTCTGCTCATGGCGCGAGAGTTCAGGCGCGCGGTGTAGGCTGCGATAGGTTTCTGCAAGCGCGGGCAAACGCCGTTCCACCGAACTCGCCAAATTGGCGGGAGCCTGCGCCACCAGGCAGGGAGTCAACAGAGCTACCAAACCAACAGCAATTGCGGCAGAGCGCATGCGGAAAACCTCCTCGGACTGCGGGCCCGATCCTGTTTTCGAGCCTACACCACACGGAAGAAGAATTTCCCTTGACCTGTCTAAAGCTGTAGGGTTCACAGTAGGTTCAGGACGATGTATACGGTCACCCAACTCGCCCGGCGTTGCGGCTTGAGCCGCACCACGCTGCTCTACTACGAATCGATCGGT
>JGI12417J11878_1000090_pt1 | contig 11892 bp, 4 predicted proteins | sample LuqExpMetagenom5_FD_11878 | JGI IMG/M metagenome (IMG submission 11878) | reverse complement strand
AAAGTCATGCATGCTGGGCAAGCCAAAGAAGAACATCGTCTCCGGATACGATGCGCCGCCATGGTTGTAGTAAAGCCGCGCGCGTTCCAGTTGGAGTGGCAGCGCGTTCAAATACATGTTGAACCACGGCTTCAGCAGGTCGTAATCGCCAGTGGCAATCAGCGGCCAGTAGAGCAGACGGTTGTTCTGGTTCCAGTAGCAGTTGCCCCAGGCGCGGTAGTCGGGGCTGGATTCCTTGGCTGCGGTGGCTGGACTGTTCAGGCTGTTGCGTTGCGCAGGCACCGTGCCGCCTACGGTGAACAGCCCGCCGTTGAATTTGGTGGGCAGCTCGCCGCGCGATTGGGCCGCGATCATATAGCGCTGCAAGGCGTATCCCTGGCTTACCTTTTGCGCGTCGTCGGCGCCGCTTACGCGAATCCAGCTCCGCTCCCAGAACTGGTTCCACCAGGCGGTGTGCGCAGCGCGGGCGGCACGCAGGTCGGCAGGATTTGCGCCCGCCGCCAGAGTCTTGTCGAGCAGACTTTTCCACTCTTCCGGCTTTTGGCAGCGGCCCGATGCCGTCACCACATCGATGCGTGCTTGCTTCACCGGCACAGCGGAAACCAAGGCCTGGTCACTCTCATTCTTCAAGCCAGGACCGGTGATCATTCCCCCAAAGCAGCGATGCAGCAACGGGTCGGGATGCTTGCCCAGTAATGCATCCAGATGTTGCTGATGCAACACTGTGGGGTAGATGCTTTCTTCGTTCCAGTGAAACCAGCGCACGCTGTTCTTGGCGGGTAGCACGCGATCCGCGGCAAACTGGATCGGCATCTGATCGCCGCCCAGTTCGTTCATGCCGTTCTTGTCGGCCGAGGGCTCCTCCATTCCATGCGTGGTGCGCCAGCTTTCGAGCGACGCATGCACGCGCACCGGCTGCGCCGCATGCAATTCGATATGCAGAGCGTTGTGGTTGGCGTCGATCCATACGCGCAGCGACGATGCTCCTTGCTCCAGCATCACCGTGGCCTCGTTCACATGCAGCGTTTGGCTGAAGCCTGCACCGGTGAACAGCGCGGGCTCGGTGTGGATACGCACGCGTCCCGGCTTCACCAGTTTGCCGGTTTCCGTCCAGGCATCGGCTTTGGCGAGCAGCAGGACAAGATCGCCGTTGGCTTCTGTCCACACGTTGGCCGCCAGATCGCCGTTGCCCAGGGGCATGGAGTCATTCTGGTTGGTCCCCAGAGTGGTCCAGGTCACGTTATTGAACGCCATGGCCTGTGCGGCTGAGACGGCGGACTGCGCCTTTGTCGGTTGCGGCCCACAGAACAGTACGAATGCGGCCAGCAGTGCGGTAGGGACAGTCGACCGGAAACCAGGACAAAATCTTGCAAACACGTGCATACCTCATCGGCAATTTGAGAGTGGCAGCCAACCGCTCGGCCGGAAGACCAATCCTCCACCGGATTGAGAACCAGACCGAAGAGCTGCTGCAGGACAGGATACATACTTTAGCGATAACGTCGCCAGAAAAACCGATTTTTCGTGGCCAGGAAACAGGGCGGTGACGCGGCCGAAAAAACACGTGTATTGGTGCGGGGACGCATGCACGCTGCCAGCCGGCAAGATTGTTGTTCCTTTGGACTGATAAGATTCCGAATCAACTGGAATCTCGCGGCAAAGCTGGCAAGATGCGGTTTTCCGCAAGTCTGAAGGGTGCGAATCTGCGCGGATCGATGCAGGGGCTGGCGGGGTTGGAACGAGTCGTGAACGGGTGGCGCGGGCTTGTGCCTGTTCTGACCGCAGTTCTCGTGTTCCTGCTGAGCGCTGCCGATGTGGCGTGTACGCCGTGGCGCGGCATGGAAGGCATGACGCACCGGCGCTGGGGCATTGAAGATGGCCTGCCAGATCAGACGGTGCTGGCTGTGGCGCAATCGAGCGATGGCTATCTGTGGTTGGGAACTCCGCACGGGCTATTTCGTTTTGATGGCTTCAAGTTTGTGAATGCCGCTGCCAACGTTGCGCCCACGCTGGAGGAATTCGGCGTCTACTGCATTTTGGCTGCACGCGATGGCTCCTTGTGGACCGGTTCAGCCGGGGGCGGGGTAACGCACCTGCGGTCTGGCGCCGCGGAGCATTTTGGCGCGGAGCATGGTCTGCGCAGCCTTTCCGTGCGGACTCTCTACCAGACTCCGGATGGAGTGGTTTGGGCGGGCACCGACCGCGGCCTCTATCGCTTTGAACGCGATCACTTCGAATTTGTCGCTCAGGTGGGAGAACAGTGGATCACCACCATCAGCTCCGATGGAGGCGCAGGTTTCTGGGTTGCCGGCACGCATCTGCTGCACTGCACACAAGGACGTTTTGAATCCATTCCTCTTCCACCTCTCAAACTGCCCATCCGCGCGCTGGCGCAGGCTCCGGATGGCACGCTGTGGATTGGCGCGTTTGGTAGTCTGCTGAAACGCAGTGCGGATGGAGTCCTGCAACCGGTGGCGGAGGTCCATGCCGACGTGCGCACCCTGCAGATCAATCCTTCAGGCGGCGTGTGGATCGGCACCATCGGTTCAGGTATGTTGTTGTGCCAGCCCGACGGCAGAATGGTGCAGGTGCTCAGTGCCAGCGAGCCCGGTTCGCGGGCCGTGCGGGCCATGGTCCTCAGCCATAGCGGAGAATTGTGGGTCGGCACGCAGGAAGGCTTGATCCGCTTCAGTCGCACCGGCATCGATTTTGCCAGTGTGCCCCATGCTTCAGGTGCGGATTACAGCTCCGTGCTGGTGGATCGCGATGGAGCGGTCTGGTTGAGCGCCGGAAGCCTTACCCGCTGGATGAATCACGAGGTGCATTCGGTGCCCGTGCCGCAACTGGCCAAAACCTCCATCCGCTGCATCTTCCGCGAGCGCGATGGCGCCTTGTGGGTGGGAACCATCAGCGACGGAGCTTTCCGCATCCTGCATGGGGTTGTGGATGCGCACTTCGAATCGACTCTGGGCTCCAATGCGGTCACCGGATTTGCCGAAGCTCCGGATGGCACTCTTTGGATCGGAACCGATACCGGGCTGGTGCATTGGGCAAACCATAAACTTACCGCGTACAACGGTGGCCCGCAGTATCCGCTTGGCGTAGGAACGGTGCGCTCCATTGCCTTTGCCCCGGATGGAGCCATCTGGCTGGCAACCCCCGCAGGCTTGATGCAGTTCCGCGATGGCCTCTTTACCCGGCCGGAGATGATCCACCAGCTCTCGCGCTATCGCATCTGGTCACTTTACGCCGATCACGATGGCTCTTTGTGGATCGGGACAGGCACCGGACTTTATCTCTGGCGCGGCGGTAGCCTTCGCCACATTGTTCTGCCCCGGATCACCAACCAGACTCAGGCCGTGATTTCGATTCTGAAAGATACTCAGAAGCGCTTCTTGATCGCCTTGCCGAATACGGTCTTCCGCATCGCCAGCGAGGACGTGGAGCGCTCCTTGCGGAACCCAGTAGCAGGCGGGAATGGCGTGCCGGAAATCTTGCTGTCGAGCAAGCCGGAGATTTTTGCTGTCGCCGGCGAAACTGGCTCCGAGATCTACAGCGACCTGTTGCAACTGGCTGCAACTGATCGTCAGGGCGGGGCCTGGTATGCCTGCACCCGGGGACTGCTGCACATCACCCCGCACTCTATTACCCGGCAGGAGCCGGCTCCCCCGGTGGTGATTGAACGCATTGTGGTCGACGGCGTGCCGGTGGCCAACAATGGTCCCATCCTTCTGCCGCCCTCTGCGCACAACATTGAAATCGGAGCCACACCGATCCTGCTCAGTTCCCGTTCCGGACTGGAACTGCGTCGCCGTCTGGTTGGCCTGGAAGACAAGTGGACCGCCATCATGCCCGGCGCGTCCTCCAGTTATGCCAAGCTGCCACCGGGCAAATACACCTTTCGCGTGGAGGCCAGTTGGGGAGGTGGGGCCGCGGCATCGGCCGCCGAAGTGGTGATCATTCAGCAGATCTCCATCTTCCGGACCAAGTGGTTTCTGGCAGGCTGTCTTGTGGCCTTCGCTCTCTTGATCTGGTTATTTCTGCGCATGCGCCTGCATCAGATGCGGCTGCGCTTTCAGGCCGTGGCGGCGGAGCGTACTCGCATGGCGCGTGAAATTCACGACACCTTGCTGCAGGGATGTATCGGCGCGGTGTCTCTGCTGGAAGCCATTGAAATCAGCCATGACCAGGTCTGCGGCGACTTGCCGGCCGGCCAGCGCCAGCGCTGGCGCTCCACCCTGGCCTACGTGCGCGAGCAGATGACCGAGTCCATCAAGGAAGCGCGCGAAGCCATTTGGAATTTGCGCAGCAGCGATGTGCTGAAGCCCTTGGACGAGGCATTGCGCGATCTGCTGGATCGTCTGACCAGCCGCGCGCAGGTGCATGCCGCGTTTGAGGTGGAAGGAGAGGTGCCTCGTCTGGTGGCGCGTGCCCAGCATGAACTGGTGATGGCCACCCGCGAGGCCATTCTGAATGCTCTGGCCCATGCGCGTCCGCAGAATATCCGCCTGAATCTGCATGCCGGTGAAGGAAAGCTCACGATCCGGGTTGCAGATGATGGCGCGGGTTTTGATGCCGATGCTCCGGAGAGTGCCAGTGGAGAACATTTCGGCTTGGCCGGCATGCGGGACCGCATGCGCAAGTTTGGCGGTACGATGACTATCGAGTCCCGGCCAGGCGAAGGCACCTCAGTTCTGTTGCTCCTGCCCCTGGGCTCTGAAGTGATCCGCTCCAGGCGATTTTTGGGATAACCATGGCCAATTCCGCAAAAATTCGGATTCTTGTCGCAGACGACCATCCATTGGTGCGGGCCGGCATCTGCGCCATCCTTGGCCTGCAACCGGATATGGAAGTGGTGGGGGAATTCGAGGATGCCGGCTCCGCAGTAGCCGCTGTGGAGCAGTGCCATCCCGATGTGGTGCTGATGGATCTGCGCTTTCCCGGCCTGAGTGGTCTGGAGGCTACGCGGGCCATGCAGGCGCGCGTTCCCGCTCCGGGTGTCATCGTCCTCACCACCTATGAGGGCGATGAGGATATTCATCAAGCCTTGCAGGCTGGTGCGTCGGCCTACATCGTGAAGGGCATGAAGCACGACCGCCTGCTGCAGGCCATCCGTCGCGTGCATGCTGGCAAGACCTATCTCCCCCCGGAGGTCTCGCAGTTGGTGCAGGACCGCCCGCAGGACGAGCTGAGCGCGCGGGAGCGCGAGGTGCTGCTGCTGATGGCCGAGGGCATGAGCAACCGCGCCATCGCGGCCGAGCTCTGCATCTCGGAAAAGACAGTTAAGTGCCATGTTGGCATGATCTTGTCGCGTTTTGGCGTGGAAGACCGCACGCAGGCCGTTCTGCAGGCCATCCGGCGCGGGTACGTGCGCCTCTAACTCGTCTCCCTTCTCGTAGCTGCATCCCGTCACAGTACCATTTGGAAACAATTTCCTTCGCGATCCGACTTTAGTCCGATGCCAGTCGTTGCAACCCGCACGTAAGGTTTCTGCGTGCTGCTGGCACCCTCTGGCGGTTTTGGCCGCGGTGTCTCAAGGGAGAGGAGGCAGGGCAGCATGGGGAGTTGCAAGCCCCGCTCGGGATGCAAGTTCAACGAAACATAAGGAGATTTCATGAGGCCACGGAAAATCGCCTTTCGTCTTGCCAGTATCTTCGCCCTGCTCATGGTTACTTTGTTCGCTATGCCGGCAGGTTCACAGACGGCAGGCACCGCCAGCATTACCGGCACAGTGACAGACCCTACCGGCGCCATTGTTGCCAATGCCAACATTACGTTTACCAGTCAGGAGCGCGGTACCACACGCGTTGTAACCACCGATCAAACAGGTCTGTTCTCTTTGCCGAACATCCCTGTGGGCCCCTTCTCGGTCAAGATAGTGGCTGCGGGATTCCAGACCAGCGTCCGTCAGGGCGTGCTGGAAGTCGGCAACGCCATCTCGCTCAACGTTCAGTTGACAGTGGGCGCGGCTGCTGCCGAGCAGGTTGAAGTGATGGCAGCCGGTGCGGCCATCGAAACCGAAAGCAGTACCTTTAAACAGGTCATCGATTCAGCGCGCATCACCGAAATGCCGTTGAACGGTCGCCAAGCCACCCAATTGGTGCTGATCTCGGGCGGCGCCGTTACCGCGCCCTCCGGCGACATGGTCGGCAGCAAGAATTACGCCAGCTCGGTGGTGATCACCGTGGCCGGCGGCCAGGGCAACTACAACAACTACATGCTCGATGGCGGCACGTACACCGACGTGTTCACCAACGTGAACCTGCCCTATCCGTTCCCCGATGCTCTGCGTGAGTTCTCGGTGGAATCCAACAGCCTTCCGGCCCGTAACGGCCTGCATCCGGGTGCTCTCGTCAACGGCGTTACCTATTCGGGCACGAACCAGTTTCACGGCACCGTCTTCGAGTTCCTGCGCAACAACATCATCAACGCCACCAACTTTTTTGCTACCACCAAGGACACCCTGAAGCGTAATCAGTTTGGCGGCACCTTCGGCGGCTACGTCAAGAAAGATAAGCTCTACTTCTTTGGCGGCTACCAGGCATCGCGCAACCGCCAGATGAGCAATGCCACCAGCTACTGCGTTCCGACCGCGGCTGAGCTGGCGGGCGATTTCAGCCAGATGGGCGGCAACTGCAAGGCGAACGCCACGGCGATCATCGATCCGATTTCGGGCGCGAACATCAGCTCCACCCGCAAGTTGACCAGCGTCAGCGAGATCAATCAGCAGGCGTTGAACCTGTTGAAGCTGATCCCCAGCAGCTCGGCCGACCAGTACGGCTACATCAAGGTCGCACTGCCGGCCAATAACCAGGAAGCCCAGTACATCGGCCGCGTGGACTACACGCTCAACGCCAGCCAGCAGACCTACGTCCGCTATTACCTGACCAACTACTACGCTCCTGCCTACTACTCGCCGACGAACCTGTTGCTGACCACCACGGCCGGTAACGACGAGCGTGTGCAGTCGGCTACCGCTGGCCACGTCTGGACCATCACTCCGCACATCGTTAACACCTTCACCGCCACCTGGGATCGCCGCCGCGACACCCGCGGCCCGACGGCGGGCGGCATCAATGCTGCCTCTATCGGTGTCAATATCTATGAGTACGTGCCCGCAGACTTCCGCCTGGCCATCACCAATGGCTTCTCGATTGGTTGCGGCACCTGCTCCCCGGGCTTCTTCAACACCTGGTCGGATGGTTTTAATGACGACCTGGAATGGTCCCATGGCAAGCACTCGTTTGCTTTCGGTTTTGAGCTGATTCGTGCTGCGCAAAACACCAGCGCGGGCTATTTGCAGAATGGCAACTTCAACTTCACGGGCACCGGCAGCGGCAACGGCAAGTCGGGTGAAGGCCTGATCGACTTCCTCACCGGCACGCTCAGCACCAACGGCACCACCTACGCGTACAGTCAGAGCGCAGCTCAGAAGACGACGTACCGCCAGTGGATCTTTGGAGCTTTTGCTCAAGACACTATCCACCTGACCAACCGCCTGACGGCTAACATCGGCATTCGCTGGGATCCGAACATCTTCCAGCATGACCTGCACAACCGTGGCGCCAACTTCAGCCTGGACAATCTAAAGGCTGCTTCCACCAGCACCACCTATACCTACGCTCCGGCCGGCGCTCTGTTCTATGGCGATAAGGGCGTTTCCAGGGCTTTCACCAATAACAACATGGCTCAGTTCTCGCCGCGCATTGGCTTGACCTTTGATCCGAACGGTAAGGGCAAGACCGTGATCCGCGCAGGTGCGGGCATTATGTATGACACGCCTGCCCTCTACACCAGCCAGCGCATGGCGGCTAATGCCCCGTTCGCTACGGAAATCGATCTGAGCGGCACTCAGTCGTTCACCAATCCCTGGGCGAAGAACGTCAACCCGGTTACCAGTGCGGCGGCCTGGAATCCCTATCCGCTAGCCTCGCCTCCGACCTCGAGCGCCGTCTTCCCGCTCTATGCCTTCTGGGTGATGCTGCCCACCAAGGTGAAGATCCCGGTTGTCTATCAGTGGACGGCCAGCATTCAGCAGGAACTCGGCAAGGGCTGGAGCGCTTCAATCAACTATCTCGGCAACGAGAATGCGCACTTCTGGCTGGGCCAGGCCTTCAACGCTCCGGTGTATGTCTCCGGCACCTCTACCGGTGTGGCAGGTTCCTGCGGCGCTATGACCACGCTTCCAGCTTCCGGTACGGCCTGCTCGACCGCCAACACCACCAGCTACTATGCACGTACTGCTCTGACGCTTGCCAATACCACCAAGAACAGCTTTGGCAACTATTGGGGCAACTACTACAGCTACACCTCGCCGATGATCTACACCGGCGCAACCTCCAACTACAACGGCGTCATTGCCGCCCTGCAGCACCGCATGAGCCACAACTACAGCGTGCTGTTCAACTACACCTACTCGCATGCCCTGGATACCGGCGACGCCCCGGGCGATGTGGCCAGCAACACCTTCATGGTGCCGAACAACCCGCGTCTTGACCGCGCCGCGGCGGGCTTTGACATCCGTCATATCCTGAATGCCTCGGTAGTGGCTCAGAGCAACTTCAAGACAGACAAACGGATGCTCCGTCTGGCCGTCAACAACTGGCAGATTGCTCCGCTGGTTCGCATCCTCAGTGGCGCGCCTTACAACGTCACGTCGGGCAGCGACATCTCCTTGACCGGCATGGGCCTGGATCGTCCGAATGTTGTTTCGGGCACTGCGTTTACTACCGGCAAGAAGGTCACGCAGAGCGCAACCGGCGGCAACCGCGCCTACTTCAATTCCGCGGCTTTTGCCACCTCCACGGTTACAGCAGGAACCTTTGGCAACGCAGGCCGCAACATCCTGCGCGGGCCCAACTACTACAACGTGGATGCTTCGCTCAGCCGCATCTTCAAGGTCTATGAGCGCGTCAACATGAATCTGCGTCTTGAGGCCTTCAACCTGTTCAACCACCCGTTCTTCAACTCGTTCACAACCGCCAACCCGAACTCCAGTTCGTTTGGCTACGCCAATGCCAGCGCCGATCCTCGCATCATGCAGGCAGCGATCAAGATCAACTTCTAACCAGCACCTCGGGCAGCCTGTCGTCCTCGGCAGGCTGCCCATCCTTTCTGCCCGACCCCCTCTCTCCAATTCAGCGGCGCAGCGGATACGGGCTGCATGCGCAGGGATGTTTCTTGCGGATGTGGACGCGTGAATTCTTGCGTACATGCACGGGCAGGCGTAGCTTCGTTTCCCTCCCCTGCAAAGCAATGCCGGACTGCTTTTTGTCGCAATGTCACGTTGTGGCCTGTGCTGGCCATTGAGGCAACCCATTCCCGCTATAATTCTCACGATTCCACTGGCGCGGCAGGCACACGATGCGCTCCCGCGTTCGAGAGAAGGCAACGATGGTGCGTAGCGGAGTGATTGTCAGCTATTCCGGGCAGGGAACTGGCCATGTCATGGTCGAGGGCAAGACTTACCCCTTCACGCGGGAACGGATGTGGCAATCGCCTGGCGAGCCGCAGGTGGGGCAGCAGGTGCATGTAACCTTCGATTCGGAAGCGAATATTGCTTCCATGGCTGCAGTGGACGCCGACGACGCGTCGGTGCTGGCATCGCCCGCCAACGCTTCCGCTCTGGCCTCGCCGCTCGATCTGGTGGATTTGCTGGCCGTGTTGGCGATTGCGGCAAGTTGGTTCCTTCTGCCTGCCATTGCGGTTCGCCTGCCTCTGCTGGGCGAACTGCATTTCACCTTCTGGCAGATCCTGGGGCACCTGGATGGGTTGCAGAGCCTTTCCGCGCAGGTGGAATCCCGAGTGGGCCTGGTGGTGCAGTTGCTGGCCGTGGCTTCGCTGTTTGCTGCGCTATTGCCGCTGGTATGGCGGGTGCGCTGGGCGCGCATGGGTGCATTTCTACCGCTGGGCGGCATGCTGGGTGCCGCCTGGCGCGTGCGGGTCGTGATCGATCATCTCCTTAGCCATTCCTCGGGATTGATGGGGCAGCTAAGTCGCGCCATGGCCCGCGAGATCGAAAAGCAGACGCAGATTGGCTTGGGCGGATGGATAGCGATGGCGGCGGCGCTGTGGCTGGTTTTACATGCTGTTTGGGAGATGGTTCCTCGACGCAAGTGAGATCTTGGTGGCCGATGCGCGGCATAGACCAGCATGATCAAGCTATAAATTGTGGGCAGAGGATGAGCCGAGCTATGGGCGAAAGCTGCTTATTTCGTAGCCGTTTACATTTTTTACCGTCCGCCGTTGACGCCGTTCCCTCCAGAGCTTGATAGTTTGAGCTGCTTCGCTTTCTGCATTTTTGTATCTCTCTGGAGGAGTGCCTTGGCTTTATCCAATGTGTGTTTGCCGCGCCGTGTTTTTCTGAAGAACGCAGCTCTTGCCGGTCTTGCTGCCAGCCTGCCCGCTCATGGATTGCCGGGCGCTGAGCAGGATGCATCCACGCCCGGGGCCAGCGCCTTGACGTTTCTTCCGCTGGGGCAGATCCTGCCCTCCGGATGGCTCCTGCAGCAGTTGCGCATTCAGGCCGAAGGGATGAGCGGGCATCTGGACGAGATCTGGCCAGATGTGGGGCCGGAGAGCGGCTGGCTGGGCGGGAAGGGCGAAGCGTGGGAACGCGGGCCCTACTATCTGGATGGGCTGGTGCCGCTGGCATGGCTGCTCAACGATGCCCGGCTCAAAGCCAAGGCGCAGCGCTGGATCGAGTGGACCCTCACTCATCAGCAAGCCAATGGCATGATCGGTCCTGCCTCCAACGACGACTGGTGGCCGCGCATGGTCATGCTCAAGGTGCTGGCGCAATACGCCGAGTTCTCCGGCGATGAGCGCGTTCCCCCTTTGATGGAACGCTACTTCCGCCATCAGTTGGACACGCTACCCACACGGCCGCTGCGCGACTGGGGCCGCGCCCGCTGGCAGGACAATGTGCTCACCGTGCTCTGGCTCCACCAGCGTACCCATGCGCCGTGGCTGCTCGATCTGGCGCGGCTGCTGCGCCGGCAGGGACTTGACTGGATTGGCGCCAGCGGCAATTTTCCCTATCGAGAGCGCATCACCGCGGAGTTCATCAAATTGAACGAGGGCGGGGGACTGAAGGATCTGGCCATGGCCACGCATGGCGTGAACAACGGTCAGGCACTCAAGGCTGGAGTGGTGGCCTCGCTAGTTTCCGGCAGCGCCGATGATCGGCAAGCTTCGCTGCGCATGTTGCAGGCGCTTGACCAGTATCACGGCCTGCCCAATGGCATGTTCAGTTGCGATGAGCATCTGGCCGGCACGGATCCTTCGCAGGGCTCTGAACTCTGCACCGTAGTGGAGACGATGTACTCGCTGACCTGGTGCTTGGCGGTGGCAGGCGATGTGCGCTATGCTGACCGGCTGGAGAAGCTGGCCTACAACGCACTACCCGGCACCATCACCGACGATATGTGGGCGCACCAGTACAACCAGGAGCCCAATCAGGTGGAGTGCAGCCTGCATCGCAAGCCTTGGGGCACTGATGGACCGGAGTCGAATCTCTTTGGTCTGGAGCCGAACTTTGGCTGCTGTACGGCCAACTACCATCAGGGCTGGCCCAAACTGGTGGCGGCACTCTGGATGCGCACTCCGGACGACGGGCTGGCCGCAACCGTTTACGCTCCCTGCAGGGTGAACACGCTTGTGCGTGGCGTGCCGGTGCATCTGGTCGAGACAACGGATTATCCCTTCCGTGGCGCAGTGAAATTCTCTATCGACCCAGCGTCTCCCGTGCGCTTTGCCTTTTCCTTGCGCATTCCAGCCTGGGCGGCGGGCGCTGCCATCCGGGTGAACGGCAAGCTGGAGCCCGCGCCTGCGGCAGGTGGATTTGCCCGCATCGAACGCGAGTGGCATGCCGGCGATGTGGTGGAACTTGCT
>JGI12417J11878_1000089_pt1 | contig 11903 bp, 7 predicted proteins | sample LuqExpMetagenom5_FD_11878 | JGI IMG/M metagenome (IMG submission 11878) | reverse complement strand
CCGCTCGATCTCATCCAGATTTGCGCCTTGCACCTTGATGCCGAGCGGCGTGCGAATGCCGGTGGAAAGCATGTCGGTCCGCGCTTTGATGGGCATGGTCCAGGCATTCGACACACCGGGAAAATTGAGCGCCTCGTTGAGCCCTCCGGGGCCGTAGATCAATTCATCCGTGCTGATGTGGTCGGGCCAAATGCGGCACAGCGCATTCCATGTCCACTGCGGCAGATGATCCTTGTACCAGCGCGGCTTAAGCGGCCACTGCTGTTGCGGCTTCAGCAGAATGGTGGTTTCCATCATGGAAAACGGCGCGGGATCGGTAGCCGTATCGGCCCGGCCGGCCTTGCCGAAAACCCGCTCCACTTCAGGGAATCCGGCAATGATCTTGTCTTGCAGGGCAAGAATGCGCGCGGCCTCCGCCACCGATACACCGGGCATGGTAGAGGGCATGTAGAGCAGCGAGCCCTCATCGAGAGGCGGCATGAACTCGGAGCCCAGCTTGTTGTAGATGGGAATGGTGCAGGCCATGGCCGCCAACGCCAGAGCGAGCGTGATCCATTTGTAGTCGAGCGCCTTCACCACGATGGGGTGATAGAGCTTCATCAAGGGACGGCTGATGGGATGCTGTTCCTCGCTGTGAATCTTCCCCGTGAAAACCGCATTCAGCGCGCGTGACAGCCAGAGCGGGCGGAAGTGAAATCCATCCAGGCGTGCAAACAAAATGCGCATGGCAGCTGGCACCAGCGTAATGGAAAGCAGCGCGGCAATGGCCATGGAAAAATTCTTGGTGAAGGCCAGGGGCTTGAAGAGCCGGCCTTCCTGACCTTCCAGAGCAAAGACGGGCAGGAAGCCAACGGCAATCACCAGCAGAGCAAAGAAGCTGGGTCCGCTCACCTGCTTAATGGCTTCCAGAACTGCATTGTGCGCGGGACCAGGACGGCCGGCGCTATTCCATTGCTCCAGCCGTTTGTGGGCCTGCTCCACGACCACCACGGAAGCATCCACCAGTGCGCCAATCGCCACGGCAATACCGCCGAGCGACATGATGTTGGCAGTCATGCCGCTCAATTGCATGGGCAGGAAGGCCAGCAGCACCGTAATCGGGATGACGAGAATGGGCACGATGGCGCTGCGCAGATGCCAGAGAAAAATCAGAATCACCAGGCCAACAATCGTCAGCTCTTCCAGCAAGGTGTGCTGCAGATTATCCACCGCGCGGTCGATCAGCTCCGAACGGTCGTAGGTGGTCACCAGCTTGACGCCAGCGGGGAGCGACGGTTCAATCTCCTTGAGCTTGGTTTTGACGCTTTCGATCACCTTCTTCGCGTTCTCGCCGTAGCGCATGATGACCACGCCGCCAACGGCCTCGCCTTTACCGTCCAGTTCGGCCACGCCACGGCGCAGATCGGGACCAAAAGCAACAGTCGCCACATCGCGGACAAGCACCGGGGTTCCGGTTTGTGCATTGGTGGAGATCACGGTATTGCCGATGTCGTCGAGCGAGCGGATGTAACCGCGCCCACGCACCATGTATTCTCGTCCGGTAAATTCCACCAGACGGCCTCCCGCATCGTTGTTGGACTTGCTCAACGCATCGCTAACCGCGTTGATAGGAATGCGGTAGGCCAGCAGACGATTGGGATCGACATTTACCTGATACTGGCGCACGAATCCGCCCACAGGCGCCACCTCGGCCACACCTGGTACGGTTTGCAAGGCATAGCGCAGATACCAATCTTGATAGCTGCGCAGTTGCTCGCTACTGTACTGGCCGCTGCTATCCACCAGCGCATACTGATAGACCCATCCCACCGAGGTCACATCCTTGGCCAGCTCGACGCTCACACCCTTGGGCAGTTTCGAGGTCACGGAGTTGAGGTATTCAAGCGTACGCGAGCGCGCCCAGTAGATGTCGGTGCCTTCGTCAAAGACGATGTAGATGTAGGCAAAACCGAAATCGGAAAACGCGCGGATGTCCTTGACCTTGGGCAGGCCCAGAAGCGCAGAGGCAATGGGATAGGCAACCTGATCTTCAACAATGTCGGGGCTGCGATCCCAGCGCGCATAAACGATAACCTGCGTGTCCGAAAGATCCGGAATGGCGTCCAGCTTGGTCTCGCGCATGGCCCGCCAGCCGAGCACCGCAACCACTGCGGTGAACAGGAAGATGAGCAGCGGATGGCGATGGCTGAAGTCGATGATGCGATCGATCATCGTGCGCCTCCTGGCTGCTTCAAACGGCTTTCGGAGTCGATGAGGAAGTTGCCGGAACTCACAACCGTCTCACCTTCCTGCAGCCCGCTGAGAATCACGGTCTGCCCATCCACCACCGGCCCAATGGTTACGGTGCGCGGCTCCAACGCGCCGCCCTCATGCACCACAAAAACGCGCTGCGACATACCGGAATCGAGCACCGCTTCCTGCGGCACCAGCAAGGGCCTGCCATAATCCACATGGATTGCAGCTTCAGCGAACATCTGCGGTTTAAGCGCAAAATTCGGGTTCGGCAACTCGACGCGCACCTTGGCTGTGCGGCTTTGCGCATCCATGCTGGGATAGATAAAGCTGATAACACCCGAGTAGGTTTTGCCTGGCGCGTAGCTGAGCGTAAAGCTCACCCGCTGGCCGAGCCGCACATACGGCAGTTCGGATTCATAGATGTCGACAATGGCCCAGACCGAAGAGAGATCGGAGAGCGTGTAAAGATCCATCTCCGGTGTTGCCGAGGACTGCGGAAAAACCTTGCGATCCGTAACGAAGCCCGTACCGGGCGAATAAAACATGACCGTGCGCGTCACTTCGCCAGCTCGTTCGAGTTGCGCAATTTGCTCATCGCTCATATCCAGCAGCTTCAGCTTCTGCCGCGACGAGGCCAGCAGGGAAGCCGCGCCATCGCGGACTTCGCTATAGGGCGATGCGCCAAGCGTTGCGCCGCCACGCCGCGCAATCAGATATTCCTCTTCGGCGGCAACCAGTTCTGGGCTGTAGTAGGTGAACAGCCGTTCCCCCTTGCGCACCCGCTGCCCAATGGAGCTGACAAAAACTTGCTCGATGAAGCCCGCCGTTTTCACATGCACATGCGCGATGCGTGACTCATCGGCCACAATCTGCGCGGTGGTGCGAATCTCGCGTACCAGCGGCGCGCGCTGCACAACCGTGGTGCGCATGCCAGCCATCAACTGCTTGGTTGCGTCAAGCGTGACGCTGCCGGGTGGCAGCGTGTCCTTCTTTTCGTCGGCATACTTGGGCACCAAAGCCATGCCGCAATCGGGCGCGATGCCGGGCTTGTCCGATTTGTAGGCCGGATGCATAGGATCGTACCAATAGAGCGGTTTGTGCTCCTCCGCGGTAGCTGGTGCCGTGGCTGCGGGGCGCGTGGCAAACCACGCTTTGTGCGTAGCTGCTAGGTAAACCACACCCAAGGCAACCACCAGCAAAAGTGCAGCAACAATCCGGCCGATCAGCCGGCGTCGTGAGGTTGTCGTGTGCATTGTTTCTTCCATGGCTACTGCACTCCCTTTCCAGCATCAACAGTAGAGGGAAGCTGATCCGCTGCGATGGCTTGGCCCGTCAGGCTTTCAATGCGCGCAATTGCCATCTGCCGGTCGGCCATCTGGCGCGCTGCGTTGGTCTTGTATTCGAGCTGCGTGGAGACATCGGCCAGCAAGGACTGGAAATCGAGTTTGCCCACCTGATAAGCGGAAAGCGCGGATTCAAGCGTCAGCGCAGCCTGCGGTGTAATGGCTTTTGCGTACAGGGTCAACAGCCGGTCGGCGGAGGCAATCGTCAGCCATTGTTTGCGTACCTCGGCACGAACCGTATTCTTCTGGTTCAATTGCATGGCCTCGGCGCTACGTTCCGTGGCAACCGCTTCAGCCACAGCGGCGCGCTGCTTGGTCTTCCAGAAGACCGGCAGGCTCACGCTGACCGTAACGCCGTGCATATCTTCCTGATCGGTTCTCTGCTGGTACATATAGCCGACGCCGATATCGGGCCGGTATTGCCGCTCGGCCAGCGATACGCTCAGCTTGGCGCGCTCAATGGCGGTCTGATTTCTGGCCAGGCCCGTATCATGGGCTTCAGCCAGCGCATACAGCTCGCTGAGCGTAAAGCGCAAGGCTTGCGCCTCCGTCTGCTCGGCGGGAGGCAGCTCCGTCTCCGGAGGCTGCTGCAACGCGGCGTTCAACTCGGTTTGGGCGGCATCGCGTTGCAGAGCGAGTTGCTCGATCCGCTCCATTTCGAGCGAGACCTCCACCTGAGCGCGCAACACATCTTGTTGCGTGGCGCGGCCCACGCGGTATTGCGCCTCCGCGATGCTGGACAGCTTTTCCAGCAACTCCTTGTTCTGCCGGGCCGCACGTAGCGCCTCGCCGGAGTAGGCATATTCAGCAAAAGCCAGCTTCACTTCCAGCGCAACGCGCCGCTCCACGGCCTCGCATTCGGCCCGTGCCGTCTCCACATCGCGCGCGGCAATCTGTCCTTGCAGGCGCAGTTTGCCGGGATACGGAAATTGCTCCGTCAGCGTGATGCCGCGATAGCTGGAGGCATCGCCGGGCATGGTGACCATGGGCGCGGGCTTGCCGGCCCAGCCCACCGCCAGCGTGGGATCGGGCAACGCACGTGCTTGTGTCGTGCGATGTTCCATGGCGCGGATGGAAGCTTGCGCGCTCACCCTCTCCGGGCTGCGCTCCAGAGCCAAACGCAGGACTTCCTTCAAACGTAACCGCGCTTCGTCAGCGTGTTCGGCATCCCGCGTTGAGGATGCAGCCACAGGCTCCTGCGCCAAGGCCAATGCGCACAGGCACGCTGGAAGCAGCGTACCCAGCCAATGAATTTTCACGGAAAATCTCCCTCGTAGTGTTGAACGGAAAGGTGGCGCAAGCACACACGTGCCAGGGCGCCCAAGGCGTCAACAAGAGGGAGCTAGATGAGGAAGGTGCACAACCGGGTGAGGGTTAACCGCGTGGGAGAGCCACCCGGAGGATACTCCTCAACCTGACGCCGCACGCCCGATTCAAGAACCGGCGCATGCAGCGGAAGCGGCGCGAGCGACAGAACAAGCTGATCGGGCTGCGCTTCCGTGAGTGAAACCGGTGTGGAAAGCTCAACCGATGTGACGGTGCAGCATGCGGCCGACGAGAGTTCCGTCGGACTGTCTGCCGGTTGCGCCATCTGCTCCATCGGCATGGCCGCGCCGTGCATGCCCGCACAGCAGCTCATTTCCATCTCCGGCTCATGCGCGCAGTCCATGCAACTGGCCGAAGCTACTACCGGCGGGGCCAGCAGCAACAGGGTCAGCAAAAACGCGGCGGATTGGAAGAGCTTACGCACCACTTTGATTTGATCGTGACCGAGAATTGGCTTGCTGTCAATGCACGGAGGAAGCACCGGCAACGTACTTGTCCCGCACAAGGTACAGCATCCTATTTGTTTTCAATACATAAGAGCATTGCCCACAAACCGCATAAAAGGACTTCAACAGTCTTGATTTGCCTTCGCTATCGGCAATTTTGCGCGATCAGAGGCAGGTTCTGCGCACGCGATTATCCCCAGGTAAACTCGATGGGCTTTTCGATCTCCGGATGAAGACTCTGATGCACAGGGCAGGTATGAGCAGCGCGCTCGATTTTAACCCGATCTTCAGGACCGATGGAGTGAGGGACGTGGATCGCTACAGCCAAGCGGCTGATACGGCGAATCGGCGTTGATGTCATCTCTTTCTGGACGGTAGCGGTGGTGCCCGACAGATCGATGCCACGCGTGCGGGCATAGATGCCCAGGATGGTGAGGATGCAGGCGCCCAGACCGGTGGCCACCAGATCGGTGGGAGAAAAGCTTTCGCCACGTCCCTGATTGTCCTTGGGTGCGTCGGTGGCCAGAACGGTGCCCGAGGGTTCGTGAACGGCGCGGCAGTGCAGGTCGCCTTCGTAGGCTAGTTGGATGGATACCATGCTTGCTCCTCGTAATCGGCTTGACATGCATTGGATGCAACCACGCAGGGCTGCGCTGCAGAGGCTCCGCAATTTGCATCCATGACTGCGGCGATAGTGTGCGCACGGCAGAAACGCAAAGCCCCTGCTGGATGGCAGGGGCTTTGCTTTTCTGAGGGAGGAGCCTGGACTAAAGCGCCTTCTTGTAGAGGGCGCGGACATCGTCAGCCGTAAGATCGCGGGGATTGCCGGGAGTGCAGGGATCGGCAAGGGCGGGAGCGATCCACTGCTCGATGTCGCTCTCCTTGACGCCGAGCTGGGCAAAGCCGGCCGGGATCTTGACGCGGGCCGAGAGGGCGCGGATGGCGTCGAGCGCGGCGATGGAGGCCTGCTCTTCGCTCATCTTGCTGGTGTCAACGCCCATGGCCACGGCGATGCGGGCAAAGCGGGCCACAGCGGCAGGACGGTTGAACTCCTCAACCACCGGCAGCAGGATGGCGTTGCAGACGCCGTGCGGCAGGTTGTGGGTTGCACCCGGCTGGTGTGCGAGCGAGTGCACGCAGCCCAGACCGGCGGAATTGAAGGCCATGCCGGCCAGATACTGGCCGTGCGCCATCATCTCGCGGGCTTCCAGATCCTTGCCGTTATCAAAAGCGCGGGGCAGCCACTGGGCGATCACGCGGATGGACTCGAGCGCGGAGTGATCCGTGAGCGGATGCGCGCCACGGCTCACATAGGCTTCGACGGCATGGGTGAGGGCGTCCATACCGGTGGCGGCAGTGGTGCCGGCAGGCATGGAGGCAAGCGCTACCGGATCGTTGACAGCGATATCAGGAATGATGGCCGGGGAGATGATGACCATCTTCACGTGGCGCGCGATGTCGGTAATGACGGCGTTCGAGGTGACCTCGGCCGCGGTGCCGGAGGTGGTGGCGATGGCCACCAGGAAGGCACCCGGCTTCACGTCCAGATGCACGCCTTCGTACTTGTTGATGGGGCCGGGGTTGGCGGAGAGAATGCGGACAGCCTTGGCGGTGTCGATCACCGAACCGCCGCCGAGAGCGATGAGCGCGTCGGGCTTGGCAGCCTGGAACTGCGCAAAGGCCTTTTCCACGGTCACCGTGGTGGGATTGGGCTCAATGGCGGAGAAAACGGTGACGGCGATGGACTTCTGGGCGAGCAGGTCCTTGACCAGCGCAGCGGCAGGCAACTTGACGAGAATCTCGTCGGTGAGCAGCAGAACCGACTTGGCACCCTGCTGAGCAACTGCTGCAACGGCGTCTTGGATGGCATTGGTACCGGAAAGAGCAATGCGAGGTAGGGCTAGGGTAAATGACATAAAATTTGTCCTTTGAAATCTACTGGGCGCGCAAAGCCGCCGGAATGTGTCTCTGACTCATTCTATTTTCGCGCAATTTGATGGGCGGGGATGTGATGAGCGCACATTGCGGGAAATACGGCCGCAAGCTGAACCAGGAAACGCGTCGCAGCGGGCCACGATGGATGAAGTCCTTCGGATGCAAGGCAATACGGGCAGGCCTCAGAGGTTGAGCCCGCCCGCAAGTCCCTGGATTTCCGGCGAAGCTTCGCAGAGGCAAGCATCTGCGAAGCTTTGGTGACAACGTGCTACGGCTTCAAGCTATGCGCCTGGCCTGGAAGAGGCGTGGGTTGCCATTGCGCGGCCCACTGCGAGGGACTGGGGCCCATGGTGAGTTCCAGCGTGGCGCCGCTCTGAATGTCTTCCCAAGTGATCACAGGCGTATCGAGCGGCTTGCCGTTGAGGCGCGCGGACTGGATATAGAGATTCTCCGCGCTATTGTTCGCAGCTACAACCGAGAAGGTTTTACCGTTTGCCAGCCGGAGGGACATGCGGCGGAACAGTGGGCTGCCGATCATGAAATCACCAGAGGCTGGATTCACCGGATAGAAGCCGAAGGCGGTAAACAGATACCAGGCCGACATCTGGCCGCAATCGTCATCTCCGTCCAGCCCGGCGGGCGTGGCGTTGTATTCAACTTGAGCGATGGCGCGAACCCGGGATTGCGTCTTCCAGGGCTGGCCGCTGTAGTCGTAGAGATAGCCGTAGTGGTGGCTGGGCTCGTTGCTGTGCACATTGTGCTTGTCGCTGAAATGCTGATCAAGCCGTGTGTTGTAGGCATCGCGTCCGCTCATGAGGCGGATAAGACCGGCAAAGTCTTGCGGAACATACCAGGTGTAGACCCAGGTATTGCCCTCGGTCCAGCCTGCATTGGGCGCGGCCCAGGAGCCGTCGAAGTTGCGGGCCTGCATAAAGCCGGTGGCCTTGTTGAAGATGTTTTCGTAATTGTGCGCGCGGTCCTGGAAGGCTAGAAAATCCTGCTGTTTGCCAAGCTGGCGCGCGATCTGGGCCACACACCAATCGTCGTAGGCGTCCTCAAGGGTGCGCGAAGCGGACTCCGCGGTCTTGTCATCGGGAATGTAGCCAAGCTGCTTGAGATAGGTAAGGCCGCCACGGGCCTCATAAGGCGTACCAGGCTCGCGGTCGCGCCAACGACGGGTGGTGTCGCCATCGGGCGGCGTCATGGCGTCCTTGTAAACAGCCTGCCATGCCAAATCAAAATCGAAGCCGTGAAAGCCCTTGCGCATAGCCTCGGCAACCAGCGAATCAGCATGGGTTCCAATCATGATGTTGGTGTAGGAAGGATTCGGCCACTTGGGCATCCAGCCGCCTTCCTGATAATTCTGCAGCAGGGCCTGCACCATGCCGTCAATGCGTTCGGGGGCCACCAGAGTCAGCAAGCTCCACTCGGCGCGGTACGTATCCCAGATGGAATAGGCGGTGTAAGAACTGCCGTTGTGGATCTTGTCGTCGAAGGCGCTGTAGTAGCGGCCATTCTCCGAGAAGATGCGGGGATAGAGCAACGCGTGATAAAGGCCGGTGTAGGCAATCCGGCGCTCGGCATCGGTGGCGCCTTCCAGTTGGAGGCGGCTGAGCTTGTCGAGCCAAACTGCGTGCAGCGCGGCGCGCGTGGCCTCAAAGTCCCAGCGAGGAATTTCGCGCTCCAGGTTTTTGCGGGCGTCCTCAATGCTCAGAAAGGAAGTCCCAATGCGCAGTTCCACCACTTCGCCTTCCGTGGTGTTGAACCGAACCCATGCTCCCGTTGCGCGGTGCGCGTTGTCGGCCGTAGGTGCGTAGGTTCCGGAGGCAACAAATGCCTTGCGGAACTGAGCAACAAAGTAGCCTTTGAAGTTGGGCAGTGTGAACGGCCCCAGGATGCGGTCAGTGCGTTCGGGATTGTAGCCTGTGATCTCGTTGCGCGCAGCATCGACGGTAGCCGCTCCGGCTAGGCCAGGCTTGGAAGCCTCGATGAGGAGCAGCGCATTCTGGCTGGCTGGAAAGGTAAAGCGCATGTAGGCACAGCGCTCGGTGGCGGTCATCTCAGCGTGCAGCACACGCCCCTCGCCGGCATCGAGACGGACAGCGTAGTGATCGGGATGCGCCTGCTCGTCGGCATGAGAGAAGGGAAGCTGGCGCTCTTCCGGCGTGAGCTTGAGCGTGTCGAGCTCGGGCATCACGGTTAGCGAGCCGTAATCACCCATCCAGATGGCAGGTTGATGGGTTCCCATGAAACCGGAGATGGCCTTGTCGTCGTAGTTGTAGGAAACCACGCTCAAACGGTTCTGGCGGGTCTGCGGCGTCCAATTGATCATGCCAAACGGAGGCGTGACGAACGGCATGGTGCCACCGTAGCCGATGGGACCTCTCTGCGTACCGATGAGCGGATCCACCCATTGCAGCGCATCTTGCGCAACGAGGGGCAGGGCGGTGGAAACAGCAAGAACAAGGCAAGCTAAACGACCCGAGACACGGAGTGCGAAGTGAAGCAAATGGAGGAACATTCTTCAGCCCTTTCTGGAGGGGCGATTTCCGGACCCGAACAGGGTAGCATCTGGCACCTGCGGCGCGGCAGACGTCGCTTTGTCTGCCAGATTCGCTCTTCCGGAGCATAGAAGGGTGGGCCTCGGAGCACGACTTTCTCGGCCGGGAAAGAATCGAACCCGTTCATCCAATTTTTTGCGCTCAACGCCAAGAACGTCGTAAGGATAGGCCATCCGGAGACGTACACTTGGCGCAAGCAAATTCTGTCCATGGGAGGCCATATGAGAAATTCGCTTTGCCTCGGGCTCCTGTGTTTCACACTCGTTCCATTGCATGCGCAAGTGCCTCAACAAACCCCTTCAAGTGCGCGTGCGTTATTTCAGCCCTTGGGCGATCTGCCCGGCGGTGCCTTTGAGAGCGCGGCGGCGCGGGTTTCTGCCGATGGAAAAGTGGTGATTGGCTATGGCACCACGACGGAAGGCAGACAGGCGTTTCGCTGGACGGAGCACGATGGCATGTCCCCTCTGGGGAACTTGAAGGACAAATCCTACCGCAACAGTTGGGCGGTGGGGATTTCTGCCGATGGAGCCGTCATCGTTGGTTATGGCAATCAAACTGTCCCAGACGATTGGAAAAGCAATACGGGATTTCGCTGGACCAAGAAAAGCGGGATGAAGGCGACGAGCGGACTGGAGAATGCCGCGCGGCATGAGGCATGGGACGTGTCTGCCGATGGCAAGGTGATGGTGGGCGATGGCGGCCAGCAGGCCTACCGGTGGACGGCGCGCGGGGGCATGGCGGGATTGGGCACGCTGCCCGGCAGAAGCAACAGCCGCGCGATTGCCGTCTCCGCGCGGGGTGCTGTGATTACGGGATCGAGCTACAACCTGCCCTCGTGGGAGAAGGAAGAGGCCTACATCTGGACGCCAGCAGAGGGAATGCGTGGGCTGGGATTTCTTCCCGGAGGCAACAAGAGCTTTCCGAACGCGCTCTCCGCCGATGGATCGACAATTGCCGGGACCAGCAACTCATCGCATGGCTTTGCGGCATTCCGCTGGACACGCAAGCAAGGCATGATCGACCTCGGCAAGCTGCCGGGAACAAAGATGACGCATCCTGGGGCGATCTCTGGCGATGGAAGCATGATTGCGGGCGCTTGCTACACGGACCGCGAGCACGCCGTCGCGTTTGTGTGGGATGCGGTGCACGGTATGCGCAGTTTGCAAAGCGTCCTTGAAACCGAGTACGGACTCACACTCGCTGTGTGGACGCTGGAAAATGTGGCCGGCATGACGCCCGACGGGCGGACTCTGGTGGGGTGGGGACGTAATCCCGCAGGAGAGCGGGAGGCGTTCCGTGTGGTTCTGGATGTGCGCGGAGCACGCTAGTTTGAATGTGTGCTGGATGACGCCATTCGCGCTTCCTTTTTTTCTGTACAGAACTTGACGAAAAAGAAATGCCCCGAAACCTGTAGAAGGCCTCGGGGCACATTGCGAGCAAAGCGAGCGGCTGCCGCACCGCAGGTGCTATGCGCCGGCTTTCTTTTCGATCTTGGCCCAGCCGTCTTTCAGCGGGAGAGTGCGGTTGAAGACTTTTTTCTCGGTTGTCGTGTCAGGATCGAGGCAGAAATATCCCACGCGTTCGAACTGATAAGGCGTGCCGAGCTTGGCCTCTGCGAGCGAGGGCTCAAGCTTGGCGTCCGGAATCACTTCGAGCGAGTTGGGATTGAGGTTATCCAGATAGCTGCCGCCCTCGGGAAAATCTCCAGGATTGGGGTTCGAGAAGAGCTTGTCGTAGACGCGCACTTCCGCCGAAAGGGCATGCGTGCACGAGACCCAGTGAATGGTGGCCTTCACCTTGCGGCCGTCGGGCGAGTTGCCGCCCTTGGAGGCTGGATCGTAGGTGCAGTGAATCTCGGCGACGTTGCCGCTGGCGTCCTTGATCACGCTTTGCGCGGTGACAAAGTAGGCATTGCGCAGGCGCACTTCCTTGCCCGGCGAAAGGCGATAGTACTTGGGCGGAGGCACCTCGCGGAAGTCGTCCTGCTCAATGTAGATCTCGCGGCCAAAGGGCACCTGGCGAGTACCGGCACTGGCATCCTCGGGGTTGTTCTGGAC
>JGI12417J11878_1000085_pt1 | contig 12095 bp, 9 predicted proteins | sample LuqExpMetagenom5_FD_11878 | JGI IMG/M metagenome (IMG submission 11878) | reverse complement strand
ACAAACTCGCCGCTCTGAATGGCTGTAAGCGTCTCGGGCCGAAAACGAACGCTCTTTCCCAGCTTCACGAACGGCACCAGCCGGTAGAAGCACCATTTGCGGACGGTTTCAACTGGCACCCCAAGCGCGGCGCTGAACTCTCGAATGTTCAAAAGTGTGCTCATTCTTCACCTCTGCCGGAAGAATGCAGCAAGTGGAGAAGGGAGTCAACGTAAGATATAGATAATAAATAACATGATCACGTTTTCGATATTGATACAATACTACTCATCAGCATTGAGAATGCCACTCAGGAGAACGATGTATTGCTGTAATTTAGTAATGAAAATTGGCTATCGGGCTACTTGGCCTCCATGTAATCGATGAAGTCCTTCCATTTGATTTCTTTGCCATTCTTGCGTCCCGTTTTGCCTTTACACCAAATAAGCTTGGCCTTTGTTACCACCAAATCACCAATGTGTGTCCCTTGAGGGTCCGCAACATCCAGTTCAATTCCCTTATTCTTAACTTCCATTGCAACATCAAACTCCTTGATTGATACGTTCAAGGTGAGTCTCCTTTTGATGATTTTGATTGAAGATAATCCTCACGGGCATGATATGGCCACTGAAACCAGTAAAGGCTCCGCAAATTCGCAGTCTGTGTCTGAAAATGGGCTGGAAAATTTATAGGGTGCGAGGGTACAAATTGCTTAGGAGATGGCGTTGGGGGCATTTTATTGGGGGCATTTTTGGTTGCGTTATGTAACTTGATGTTTCTAAATTACTTACAAAAAATTATGGCTCCTCAGGTAGGACTCGAACCTACAACCCTTCGGTTAACAGGCGCTCTCGCAATCATGGAGCATCTTTACTTTCAATGACTTAAACGGAGCCAAAAGTCGATTTTGGAGCACTTTCGGCACGCAACGGTCCCCAAAACGGTTCCCTGTTTGGTCGCGGAGGAACTGCTCTGCTTGCCCATGCTGCCGCGCTCCACCATTGAAGTCGCGCTTCCTTGCACATCCCCACACATCCGTAATCAATCTGGCCGTTTCTGTTGCACGGCAGAGGTATTGGCCAGAATTCCAGGCTTTAAGGCAATTGAGGGTACTCACAAGGGTACTGGAATGACGTTTCGAAGCTGTCTTGGCGTGCGATGATGCAACCGGAAATGCGCCCCGGTGCGTTATTTCCGAAGCGCAGCAGATCGGCAGATGAGAGAATACCTTCCTCCCGAGGTGCTGTGCGGTGGTAGGCCCATATTTGGTATATTCCGCTGGCGCGTACATCCGCGGTGACAGATAGTGCGCATAAGCCTCGTAGCCTGAGAACGTTGTAGCGGCATCGCGCTATCCTGTTTGGTATGAAATCGAAGCTATTTCTGGGATTGTCGGAATATCGGAGATTTTGGCGCCTGCGCGTCAATACGCACCGGATAACTTTTACTATTCTTGCCCGTTTCTTTCAGCTTCGATATTTTGCGAGCGAGGAGAAGGCTAACAGCCGCATTCTCGCTAGTTTCTTTCGAGTAGCTTTTTCTCAACTGCTCTTTGCTGCAATCGTTGCTTTTTCCTTAGAACTTTTCGAATTGTTTCTTCTCCCGCCGTTCTTTTGGCGCTGGGATTCGCCGAATTCCTCCGATTATGTCACTTGGCTAGGAATCTTTTCTCAAATCGGAGGCGTATTCATTGCCCTCTATTTCACAGCGGTGACCGCAGCCGCGGGGGCGATTTATGCTCAGGTACCGAATAACATACGTGATCTTCTCGCTAGGGAGCGTGTTGGAAACATCTACATCCGGTACCTGACGTTTGCAACCTTTGTTCCATTGTGCCTAGTTGCGCTGCGGCTTGTTGGATTCGAACCGCTCCGTCTGGCAGTGCCATTCATTGTCATTGTCGGCGGCATTGGAATTGTTTGTTTTACGACTCTCGGTCGTCGAGCTTTCGACCTCTTTGACCCGACACGGCTATCCAGCGCCTTGTTTGCGGATTTTGGCAGTTGGTTGAGGCAGGTCAGTGCAGGAGGATTTCGCTGGCAGGATAGCGCATTTCAGAATCATGCTCATCGGCAGGCCAATGCTGTTGTGGATACCTTAAATACACTCGCTGATCTTGCAGCCACTCATGCCAATCTCGATAGCTCCCCACTTCTTGAGTTCAGCGTAAGAATTCTCGCTCTCTTGGAAGAATACAAGCGGCGTAAGTTATTGATCCCCTCTGTTAGTCTGTGGTTCGAGCAGAAATATCAACACAGCGAATGGTTCTTGTCACCTGATTCGGCGACTGGTATGGCCTATAACACAGGAGGAGCCTTAAATCCAAAGGCCGTTTCCCAGCCCAATTGGCTTGAAGACAGACTACAGTCTATTCCGATTAAATGCCTTAAATTGAACCTGCAACGACACCGATACGACAACATTCGCGATTTGCTGTCTGGTATCTACAGCTATGTGGATACAACAACTAATACGGGTAGCATACGGGACGCACTGTTGCTTACTGAACATTTGCGGTCATCGGTTCACGAGATATGCGGGGTTCCACGAAGTCAATCGGGCGCGCCTACTGAAGATGTCGAAGCAATAGGAATAGCCGACGCATTTTCTGTGTTGCCCATTCGAATTCTCTTGGCCTTTCGATCGGTGCTTGATGAGAGCAGTCCTGCCACTCTCCCGAAACGACTTGTACAAATCAGATGGACCCAAAGAGAGTCCATCTATCGTGCAGCATTTCGATCCGAAGAAGTAAAACAACTTGAATGGTTACAGCCACGGATTCGGATCGAAATCGATATTCATGGCAAAGCGATAACGCCTGTGTGGTACCAGCAAGATTTGGTAGCGAAATCCTTGGCCGAGGGCGCAGTGGAAGGCGCTAAGTTGCTCGTTGAGGATGCTTGCACATTCTTTCAACATTGGTCAGAGGAGCTCATCGAAAGTGATCGTGTTTGGCAGGCAGCGGCTGTGCTGAGTCGCTATCATGAGTATCTAACGAAACTTGAGACTCATCACTTTCGCTTTTTCAAGAGCTACTTCGATGATCTCGTCACGTCGCGGCATCTCAGTGATCTGCCGTGGCCAGAGATGGACACTCAAGTTTTGGCTGAACATCTTCAAGCTAATCTCGTACAGTTTCGATTGATGATCGCATCGCACATCGCCTTGCTACTTCGGAGTCAGAAACCGTTAGGCGCTCCGGACTACCTTGGGCAATTCATTCACGCCACAGCCGAGAACATGTTCAATGCGCTGATCGAAACAAAACCACAGGATGTTCGATTGCTATTGCGGCCTTACTTATTTGGATGTTTTTCACTCTTTGAAAAGATGAAACCAGTAAAGGTAACGGCAGGTGTATGGTTCGAGCAACAAATACAGGTAGCAGTTGCGCCAATCCTTGATCTTCTAGAACTCAGTGGTTATGCAAAATTGCTGTCTGAACTATCTGGAGACCAGAATCTTTGGCTAGCTGTAACCGAAGTCTGGGATCAGCTTATGGGAGCGACCCCAGAGATGCTTTCTTGGCTGGCGGCAATTGTACAGGCAGGAACCCCACGTTTTCAGATTCCGCACCGAGGACTTGTCAGGACTCGCTGGTCAATGCGGATTCGCCGGGAGCTGGAACGCTTACCACGCAAGAGAGCCTTTTCCGGTGGGATCGGTGGAATTTTTGGGTCGGAATCGATTGATCACCAGAGCGCACTGGTAAGGTATTGCGCCAAATACCAGCACTATAACGGCAAGGACATCTTCGCTTACACGTATCTGGCCATGCGGCCCGGTGGAGATGGTCTGGAGTGGGGTAGGCCAGTTCGTGAATTTGCCGACTCGGTGAATCGGGAAGAACGTACCTATGAGGAAGGGGAAAATGAGACGCAGGCGTAATTCATTAGGCAAAAGCCCTAAGGCGTTTAGATTCGCGGCGTCAGCTCCCGAAGCTCCGGCGCTCGAAAAACAGATGTTCATAGAGGATGTTGAGCTGGCAGGACACATTCCACATAGAAATGATGCAGGGGAGCCAAATCTCGAACTAATTGGAGCCGAGAATGACGTGGAGACGGCGCGAGGTGTACTTGAATCAATAGGGCGCGATTCATACCGCATCGAAAGCGTAATTGGGAGTGCGATTGAAGACATTGTCTTGAACCTGGCATTTCACGGAGAGGCCTTCTACGAGATATTACAGAGATCAAGTGAGTCAGGGATCGAGCTGTCAAGTTTTAGTCCAGAACGAGTATGGACATTGCCGTCGTTTTATGTCCAACTTGCCCCTCAGGATAAACTAAGCAGATCGAATAAGAGGTTTGTGCTTATGCCAAAAGAAACAGTATGGTGTGTGCGGATTCCCAAGGTCTTGGGTGGTACGACGGGATATCGACGAATTCTCGGTTCTTTGAAGTCGTGGTCAGGGCTCGGGCCGAAATTCCTTCAGGAAGATCTAGAGAAGCGGAGTTTTCCCAGAGATTTTGATTTTGAAGCATATCGGCGAATGTTTCTAATTCATCAAATGAGCGTAACTGCGGACTGGGGATGGAATGGCCGGGACTGGTCTTTGGACCATGTGACAGAATACTATCAGTTCTACCGTCACCTTACGTTTAAGTGGGCTCAGGCAGTATTGAGGGACCATGTGGTGACCGAGCTGAACCTATTACTAAGAGACCTTGGAATCAACGTCGAAATTGCAATCCGGCATTTTCCTACGCCAGAGCATATCCTGGAAACACGCGAGAAACTGCACTTAGGAGTGCTTGATTTTACTGGTGCAACAAATGCGATACGGTAATCGTCCGCCGCTCGCGCTGCTCCACCGAATATAATGCGGCATCTTTTGTATGCAATTGGAACTGCTGCCTCGTTGTGAGTTTGATGCGCATTGTAAGCAAGTTGTTTCTCGTGCAGTTCCAATTCATCGGAAGTGCTTCCTTGCACTTCGCACGCCAATGAACGCAGATGTTTCTGGAACTCCGGATTAAGTAGCGTCACAGTCAAACACTGTTGTTGTCTTTAGTGCAGTAGCCATATTCCATTGTAGAGTCTTTAACGACGGCTTTGATTGTATCCGTAAGTGCCCTTGAATTGGAGGACCTAACATCGGGAAGATCATGCGAAAGACGGTAGTTGCCCAATTTGTACGCTGGGGTATTGTCACCCTTCAGAGGGGCATATACGTAATCGTGGTAAGGGCAACACCTCAAAATTCTGGCATCAACCAAGGTCCGTATAACTTCTGTACATTAATCTTCCTCACGAAATATTTGATTTTTCATCGCCCTCATGCTTTCCTCTCAAGTCTTGACCTGTTGCCTGAATTGCGCGGATACGCCTACTCGTGCAGCTTGCCGATATAGGTGTGCGCACCAGAATCGAAGCCAATCCAGTTGCCGTCATCGTCAATGTCAGCAGCAGGCGGAATGGTAAGGTTGGCTTCTTCGGCTGCGGCTTCAACGATTTCTTCGGTAATGTGCTGACCGTAGAGTGCATCCAGCGTGTACCGCCAGCCGATCACGATGCCGCGATGATAGTCCATGCTGCGGCTCTCGGCGCTGCGCTTGTATTCGGTATGGAATGTCTTTAGAAGGCTCGCACCGAAACTGGCGAGCGCTTTCTTCATTTCTGCAGTTGGCGGTGGAGTTGATTTGGCCATAGGCCATTTTAGACCGGTTTCTGCTTCTTCCAATGGAGCATCCCTGTGCACAGAAGCATCTTTACTGCTTTCCGCCTCCAGTAGAGGTTTATGCCATGCCCAGATCGCTTCAAGTGTGTCAAAACGTTGCGGCACAGGATTCGGTTCTTGAAAGACTTCTTCGGGCGTGACCGGCATAAATTGATGCATGAAACGCTCTCCTGTGCGGCGAGGGAAAAAGGCCAATGAGGACTGGAAGTAACTGTCGAAGCACTCGTAGTGGTGTGTGTGAATAAATCGCTGCCACCGATCCGCCAAGATTTCCTTTGGCTGGATGTCGATGATCTCGATTTGTTCCATTTTGCGTTGTCGGGGATCACCCCATGCACTGCTCATGAGTGCAACTGCTTCAACATCCGTCACAGGTGCGCCATAGCCAAAGATTGTAAGCCGTTTCGCGTGTTCCAGCCACACTCTAAGCCGTTCCCACTCATGCGTGATGAATTCGCTTTGGTTGTAATTCTTGTGGGTTACCGGATAGAGCAAGGGCGTTGGCATAAATTCATCGCCAGTGGCCCTCGATCGCATTCCTATAGGCCCCGCCCTCTGGTCCTTTGCCGAGTAGCCAACAGCAACATTGCCATGCAAAAACGACAGCCGTGGCAAAGCGTCAGTAAAGCGCCGATTCCGGAGAAACGCCTGGAACAGAAATGGGTCCCAGTTGAACGTCGCAATTAGATCCTTGGGCCTTAGCGCCAGAAGCAAATAGTCATAGAGTGTCGGCGTATCTGGAAGCCGAAGGCCGCTGAAGTAGCTAAAAACCTTCTGGCCAATCTCCTGTATCGTCCTCGAACTCGGGTCTTTGGCGTAGAGACAGCTATAAATCTCCTCAAAGTTATCGGTACGGCAATCGCTGTCCGCTGAATTCAGAATCTCTCTCAAACCCACAACGTCGATGAAATTGTCCATCGACGGCAATTTCTTCCCAGATGGCTCAGGGTTATGAATTGTCGAAGCAATACTCGCGCCTGCACCGAGAATGACGACATGGCTTGGCCCGTCATAGACGGTTTCAATGCCTTCTTCTCTTGTCATGTCCGAACCAGATTCTGCGCTCACAATTCGTACCCGCCTCGACGCACCTTGATTTTACGGCGATTGTGCTGGAGGAATTCGATTCTCTTGTAACTTTCAGAAGCTGCTCAATGCCGAATGCGACAAGACAAATACCGGAGAGAGCGCCTTCCAAATATTGTTCAATGCCATCTTGCATGGACCGCATAGCCATTGGTTCACGGCGTTGACAAGCTGGCCGTCGGCGGAACTCTACTGCTCAATCAACGTTCAACGCTCGATTTTACGCGACAGGCGGCTGAATCCATTATTGTGGGCATGGCGCATTCCGACAACCGGTTCGGTATCATTGACGCCATACGCAGAAGCATAGGTGCAGTTCTTTTGAACGGCAAGATCCCAACACAGAAGTCACATGAGCTTTCGTATCATTTCCTCTATCCAGACCAAGCTTTTCCAATACAAATCGAAATTTTCGCTTTATGTTCTCCAATACCCCAAGGAGGACGTAAAATAAAAGTATTTTTTGCGTGTTTTATGCGTTTTATGCGTTTATTATTATTCAGGGATGGGTGCCATGCTAGTCGAATTTCGTGTCAAAAACTTCCGTAGTCTTCGTGACGAGCAAGTTCTCAGTCTGGTCGCATCCAAAGACAAGACTGACCGGGAGACCAATGTTCTCCACACGGGCATAACTGCTGCGCCAGCTCTTCTATGCAGCGCGGCAATCTTTGGCGCAAATGCCAGCGGAAAATCCAACCTCATCAAAGCACTGCAGTACATGCGTGGCGTGGTTGCCGAATCTGCCACTGTGATTCAGCCAGGGCAGACGTATGCGGTGCAGCCCTTTCGGCTCGACGCCATTTCGTCAGATCAGCCCACAGAGTTTGAGGTAACGTTTTTGCGAGATGGCGTTCGTTACCAGTATGGCTTTGCCATGACGCAACAGCGCATCACGGAAGAGCATCTGCTCGTATACAAAGCCTTCAAGCCTCAGAGATGGTTTGAGCGGTGGTTTGATCATGAAAGCGGGAAGGATGTTTATGAGTTTGGCTCCGCTCTTAAAGGCCCCAAGAATCTTTGGGAGAGCGCGACACGTCCCAATTCCCTTTTCCTCTCGATGGCCGTGCAGCTCAACAGCGAAGCATTGAGGCCGGTCTTTGACTGGTTCTTGAATCATTTGGTCATTTTCAACGAACAGGCGCGCCTCAATCCGCAAGTGTCGATTCAAATGCTCCAACATGACGACACGCACGGAAAAATATGCAACTTTCTCACATCCGCCGACATGAGCATTGTCGACATCGACGTGGTCTTCCACAAAGTGCCTGGACAGACGGTGCAGTTCGATCTGGTGGGTGGCAAAACGGAGGTGCGCAACGAGGAGATAGAGCAACCTCAGCTTCGTTTTTATCACCAGACGGAGCAAGGCAAGGTGATGTTCGATTTTCTTGAGGAATCGAACGGCACGCGCAATCTGCTCTTTCTCGCAGGACCGGTGATGGACATCCTCAGCAAAGGGCTGACCTTGGTTGTCGATGAGCTTGATACCAGTCTTCACACATTGCTGGTGCGCGAACTCGTTCAGCTATTCCACAAGCGCGAGGCGAATACGGGAAAGGCGCAGCTGATCTTCACAACGCATGACACTTCTTTGTTAAGCGCCCCCGGTCTTTTCCGACGCGATCAGATCTGGATGGTTGAAAAAGATTCTTTGCAGGCTACGTCTCTGGCCAGCCTTGCGGAATTCAGCGTGCGAAAGAATGAGGCCTTGGAGCGCGGTTATCTGACGGGAAGGTATGGAGGTGTGCCATTTCTCGATGCCAGTATGGGGATGGTGCACTGATGACGCGAGACAACTCTCCGAAAGAGCGTCAAAGAAGACAGCTTGAACGCAAGCTTGGGAGGCGAGCGCCTTATAACCGCATCCTGATTGTGTCGGAAGGCAGTAAAACCGAACCAAATTATTTCAGCGAAATTCGCTCCTCCTATCGGCTCCACACGGCCAACGTACAGGTCCATCCGTGTGATATTGGCACTGCGCCGCTGCAGGTGGTCAAGTATGCCAGAGAGTTGTTTGAGAAGGGCAGCCGTCAAAAGCAAATTTTGCCGAGAGCTTTTGAAAAGGTCTTCGCCGTTTTTGACCGCGACGATCACCAGACCTACTTCGATGCGTTGACTTTGGCCGATTCGCTAAACGGGAAGCTTCGCAATGACGAGAGGATGCCCGTTGAGTTTCACGCCATCGCTTCAGTACCAAGCTTCGAACTGTGGCTGCTGTTGCACTATGAAGATATTCTTGCGCCAATTCACCGCGACGAAGTAATGCGCCGACTTAAGGCGCATATACCGGACTACGAAAAAGGCACAAAGGGCGCGTTCGAAACCACACGGCAACACCTAGATATTGCCACGGAGAGGGCTGAAGCGTTGAGTATGCGGTTCTGTGCTTACAATGCCCCAGAACCATATACGGCTGTAGCGGACCTGGTTAGCCTTTTGGTTACACTTCGCAAATAGCTACCTGCGAAATACAACGTCAGTAGTGGCGAAAGATGCCAACATTTGAAGATGCCGCAAGGGACCAAGGGCCAGCTTCTCGTCAGGGATCACGGAGATATCTGCTCCACGAAACGGTTCCCTCTTCGGTCGCGCAGCCTTCACAAGCTGCTGATTCCTTTGACCGCACCCTTCGGTCAATCGCCGAAGGGTGGTCTCCCTATTCTTTGAGAATCAGCTGACACGACTCGGGTGAGCGTTTTCAGTTATTCATTATCTAAATAACTGACTTCACGCAACGTATTGGACACGCGATTGCGCACTGCTTACGGTAGGCGCATATCACAACCGCCAGCCGGTTGTTCGAGGTGCCCAATGCGGATCAAACTTCCTGTTGTCTTTACACGCCTAACCATTCCGCTTGCCAATTGGCAGACGGGACGTCCGTTCAAAACCTTTCTTCATTCGGCCATCCGCACGATGGCCCCTACCCTTGTTGCGCTCTCGCTCACGAGCGTGGCGCACTCCCAGGGAACGATGGACTTCTCCGGGGCGACCACGCTGATGTCAACCTTCCGCACGTTTGCCATTTACGCCGGGGCTGTCATCTGCTTCGGCGGTCTGATCTTTGCCGGCATTCGCATGATGTCGGGAAGGTTCCAGGACGCCATTCCAGGGCTTTTCGGCGCGCTTTTCGGCGCTGGAGTTCTGGGCTGGGGAGCCGGATGGATAGGGTCGCTGACAGGTCAGACCATGCAGTAGGAGGCGACCATGACCAAGCGAGGAGAACCGTTACCAATCAACCAGGCGCTGAATCGGCCGAGGGCCAAGCTGGGCCTCGACCTCACAGCATGGATGGCGATCGTATTCGTCTGCGTAACGGTTTTCCTCGTTGGGTTCCGCGTCGTGGCGCTGATCGCTTTTCCGTCGCTTGCCGTCAGTGCATGGTTGATTGTCCGTAAACATCCGAAGATGTTCGAACTTTGGGGCTTGAGTCTGAGCCAGAGGTCTTACTATGACCCGCGCAAACACTGAGCAGTTGAAGTATACGCCGTGGTTCGCCAAGGCCGGGGCGGCGTGCAGCATCGTTCCGATTGCACGCTTCGTCAACGACCGCATCTTTGCGCTGAAAGGTGGGGGCTACGGCTGCCTGTTTTCGCTCGCTGGCATCGACGAAGAGGGTTTGACCGATCAGGAACTCGAAGCGCAGATGCGCTCCATTGAAGGCGCGCTACGTGGACTTCCAGAGGGATCGTGCCTGTATCAGTACACGCGCGTGATGTCGGGTTTCGGCTTGCCGCGCAAAGAGCATTATGCGAACCCGGTCACGCAGTCATTCGTCGATGACAGACTGTCTTTTCTCGATAAGACGGCAGGTTTCCGCCGCATCGACCTGCACTGGTGCCTGACGCTGGAGCCGCCGAATACCGCGGTCTTTACGCGCAAGCCCACAGAGCACACCGCCGACACCATGCGGATGCTCGCGGACCTCGAAAAGACGGCCACACTGCTTGAAGGACACCTAGGCAGCTCGATTGGGCTGAAGCTGCTCGACAAGAACGCCGTCTATCAATTCTTCAGTTACCTGTTCAACCTCGAAGAGTGGGCCAGTCGGGATACGTTGTCCACCGATGACGGCGTGGACCGGCAGATCGTGAAGAATCCGGTAGCGTGGCACAGCGACCACCTCACTATAGGTCGGCGCTACGTGCAGATGTATTCGCTGAAGACAACGCCCGAGGCGTCCCGGCCCTGTTTGTTTTCGGGCCTCATGACGCTCGACTGTGACAGCGTTCTCTCGACCACATGGCGGCCGAAATCCACGGCCGCAGCACGCAGCGAGATCGACGCTCAGGAAAAGTTCATCTCGTTCTTCAAGGTAGGCGTACTGACGCGCGTCATGAGCGGCCATGACACGGCATCACTTGAAACCGGCGCGAGAGCCAGAGCCGCCAATACCCAGGTCGATGATTTGGGCGAGGTCATTCGTTCGCTCGACAAGAAGGCGCAAGGCGAGTTCTCGCTTCGCTTCCTTGTGGCCACGCGCAGCGTGGACGAGCTGCGCGGTCTTGCGCCCGCCGTGCATCGCGTCTTTGTCGATGCGCGGGCGCAGGTGATGGAAGAAACGCTGGGCAACTTGTCGGCCTTTTATGCGCTGTTCCCTGGCAACCACAAATTCAACGTTTTCCCGAAGTGGCTGGCCGAGGACCATCACGCGCGGCTCGCTTCGATCTTCGCTCCGAACCTGGGTCACCCGTACTCGGAGGACTTGGAGAACGAGTATCTGAACGTCTTTGAGACACGCACACGGACGCCGTTCTTTCAGGACGTGTATGTAGACGGTGTGCGGGTCATGCTCATTCTCGGGCCAACTGGTTCGGGAAAAAGTGTGGTAGGGAACGCTACCGTTGCGCTGGAACAGAAGTACGGCGGGTTCACATACATCTTCGACATCGGCGGGAGCTACGAAAGCGTCGTCGAGTTGTACGGTGGCCGTGTGGACCGCATCGGCAAAGACGGACCGCGCGTCAATCCTTTTTCACTCGAACCCACTGAGAGCAATATCGCTTTCCTGTATTCGTTCGTCAAATTGCTTTTGACCAACGGCGGCGCGGAGCTGGAACCGGAAGACGACGACGTGATCCACAAGGCCGTGCGGGATATGTACCTGCTCGACGCGGAGAATCGACGCCTGTCGAATCTCTTTCTGCCGAAGAAGCTCGACCGCTACCTTGCAAAGTGGGTTGGCACGGGCGTCTATCATGCTATCTTCGACAACGTCGAGGACAGCTTGTCGCTCTCCCGCTTGCAGTGCTTCGATTTCCAGGGCGTCAACAATCAGCAGAACGCCGACCTGATCGAGCCGTTGATGGTATGGCTGTTGCGCCGGATCAACGATGTTCTCTACAACCCC
>JGI12417J11878_1000078_pt1 | contig 12820 bp, 8 predicted proteins | sample LuqExpMetagenom5_FD_11878 | JGI IMG/M metagenome (IMG submission 11878) | reverse complement strand
GATTCGCACAGGGCGGCTGCAGGTGGGCGAGCCGATGCCCGGCGAAGATCTGCTGGCCGAGGTGTATGGTGTGAGCCACCCGGCGGTACGCCAGACCATGGAGCTGTTGCGCAATCGTGGCTACGTGGTACGCCGCAAGGGCCGGGGCACTTTTGTGAGCCAGCCGCGCGTACTCAAGCAACTGGGCCAGGTGGTGAGCTTCAGCGAAGAGATGGAAGCAGTGGGCATGGAGGCGGGTGCGCGTGTGATCGGCGCTGGACGCCGCGCCGCGGGCACCGATGTTGCGCAGCAGTTGGTGATCTTTCGCGGTACGCCGGTCTTTCATCTGGAGCGGGTGCGCGTGGCCAATGGTGTGCCCATCGCCATTGAGGATAGTTGTGTGGAACTGGCGCGCTTCAAGGGGATCGAGAAGATCGATTTTACCAATCGCTCACTCTACCAACTGCTCCGCGAAGAGTACGGCATACGTTTTACCCGGGTGGATGAAGTTGTGGAGGCGCATCCGGCCAGCCGGGCTGAAGCGCGTCTGCTGGAGGTGGCCCCTCGCACCAGTCTGTTGCGCGTGCGGCGCACGGTGTGGGGTGGCGATGGCCGCGCAGTGGAAGCCGCGGAGAGCCTCTATCTGGGCGACCGCTATCGCGTGGTGCTGAATACCTCGTCTCGCAAATCCGAATAATTTTTCTCTTTCTTTTCGATGACCACGCGAGCAGGTCTGCGCTCAAAAAGAAGCTCCGGAGCTGTTGCCCCGGAGCGGAGAGTGCTGCGCGGCATTAGCTGCCGGTATTGGGCGAAATGGTGTTCGAGCCCACGTAGACCTTGCAGCCTGCGGTTTTGCAGACGATGTTGCTGTAGGTGGTGTCGGCATCGGTGAGAGTGGTGAGTGTGGAATCGCCCGTGACAACCCATTTGCTGGTTGCATCCAGTGTGAGCGCGACGGTTTTGCCGGTGGCTGCGTTGTTAATGGTTCCGGTCAGCTTGGATCCGGTGCCAGCGCTGTCCGCGTAGAGATAGACGGCCGCGGTGCTCGACGTGTCCCTCGTCGTGCAGGCGGAGGTCAGGCAGGTGTCGCCCACAATGATGTCGCCACTCATGGTGGTGCCGTAAGCGGTCAGGTTGGCATAGCCCCAGGCATCCGAATTCGACCACTGATCGTTGTAGCCGGAGAGCAGAAGAACCGGGCAGCTATTGTTGATGGCCACATCGGTGAGGGTGATGTGCGAGGTCTGGTTATACACCTCGAAAGCAGTGCAGTTCGAGGCCGGATCGGTGTTGCCGCTGGTGGTGTCGGTGTAGGTGAAGGAGCCATTGGTCATGGTGAAGCAGTCGCCGGTGGTGATGGAACCGCAACTGGAGTTGGTGGCATCGCCCGACATGCTTTGGTAGAGGAAGATACCGCGATGCGTACCGCTACTGGCGCTGACCAGCGTGGTATTGTTCAGCACCACTGAGTTGTCGCCTTCCACCACGACCGCTTCGCCCGAGGTGGAACTGACGGTGGAGTTGTTGGCGGTGATCAGGCCGGTGGAATAGATGCCGGCGCTCTTCATGCCGCTGGCCGTATAGCTTCCGCCATTCAAGGTGATGGTTCCGCCTCCCGAGTCGGTGGCCACAATCGAGCTGGCGGAGCCGGTGCTGGACGCGGTTACATTGTTGGCCACCACGGTGCCCGCGCCTGCGGCATAGATGCCATGGCCGTTGTTGCCGCTGGTGGAGGTGATGACGGCATTGCTGATGGTTAGCGTGCCGGTGCCGTAAGAGAAAACCAGATTGCCGCCATTGCCTGTGGTGGTCACGGTCCCGCCATCCATGGTCAGCTTGCCGCCGTTGTAATCGAGCACGGCTGCATCCAGCCCGTAGAAGCTGGATGCATCGTTGTTACTGGTGACGGCGCTGGACGTGATGACGGGGCTCATCAGAGTGAGATTGGCGGCAGTACCCGTTACACAAATGGCGTTCTGGTTGGCGGTGGAGGTGGAGTAGGTTTGTCCACTGGTCGTCAGGGTCCCGGTGGAGAGCACGTTGGCGCCTGTACCACCGCCGGAGGTGTAGCCGCAGGCTGTGCCGCTGGTGAAGCTGCCCGCGGTTGCCGACGTTACCGTGATGGTGACGGCGCTGGAGGTTGTCGAGTTATAGGTGGCCGCGATCGAGTGCGAACCGATGGAGAGGCTGGTGGTGGTGAGAGTGGCCACAGCTTGCGCGCTCAGGGAAACCGTGCCCAGCGTAGAAGAGGTGGAGTTGTCGTAGAACGTTACCGAACCTGTGGAGGTGAGTGGCAGCACCACGGCGGTCAGCGCGGTTCCGCTGCCATAAGTGACGGTGGCGGGCGAAGCGGTAAGCGTGATCGTAGTGGAAGACGATGCGCTGGCGGTGACCACGATGGACACAGAACTCGATGTGCTTGCCGCATAGGTTGTATCGCCCTGATAGGTTGCGGTAACAGAGTGCGTGCCTGCCGTGCTGAAGGCAGTGGAGAGAGTCGCGGTGCCGCTGGAGAGTGTGGCCGTGCCCAGAGTCGTGGAGGTGGTTGTATCGGTGAAGACCACCGATCCGGTGGCGGCCGAGGGCGCTACGGTTGCCGTCAGAGTCAGGCTCGTTCCCGTGGTGGCTGCGGAAGCGGAGGAGGTGAGTGCGGTGGTGGTTGCGGTAAGGCTCACCGAACTCACCGCGATGGACACGGAGCTCGATGTGCTCGACGCATAGCTGGTTGATCCGCCATAGCTGGCTGTAATTGCGTGGGTGCCTGTGGCTGAGAAGGATGTGGCGAGGGTGGCGGTGCCGGAGCTGAGTGTGGCCGTACCCAGGGTGGTGGAGGTGGTTGTGTCCGTGAAGGTGACGGTTCCGGCAGCGGCTGAAGGCGCGACGGTTACGGTGAGCGTCAGGCTGGTGCCCACCGTCGTTGAGGTAGAGGTGGAGACGAGTGTAGTGGTGGTGGCCGTGAGCGTCGCGCTTACGGTAATGCTTACGGCGCTGGATGTGCTTGCGGCATAGCTGCTGGAACCCTGATAAACAGCGGTGATCGAGTGTGTCCCTGTGGTGGAGAAGCTGGTGGACAGCGTGGCCGTGCCCGAACTCAGTGTGCCTGTGCCCAGAGAGGTTGTGCCGTCGTAGAAGATCACTGTGCCAGTAGCGGTCGAGGGTGAGACGGTAGCCGTCAGCGTTACGGCTGTACCGGTGGTTACAGATGTTTTGCTGGCCGCTAGAGAGGTTGTAGTGCTGGAGGAGGTGGAACTGGAGGGAAGGGTGCTGGTGCAACCGGGAATGAGCAGGGTGCAGAAGAGCAGCAGGAGTGCGTAGCCGCTGCTTGAAATCGTACGGTGCATCATGTGGATACCTCATGGCCCGATGCGGCGTGCAAACGCGCACATCTATCCGCTGGCGCAGGCCGTTTGTGGCATGCGTCTGGTGTGGGCTTCTTTCCGTTTCCGCCTGCATTCATGCTGTGCTTCAGGCGGTGCTACCTGGTCTGTAGCACGATTTTTTCCTCCGGGTTACAGGCTTATGCCATCCGTAACGATTCCGCATTTTTCTAACCCAGGGTTCGTGCGGCGAAGGCGTAGCGATTTCTTTCTTCGCAAGCGGGAGTCCAATACGGGAAGCATGCAGAGCAAACCGGCAGGGAAATGATCTTGATACGTTCTCGCGGTTCGCCGGATCGAATAGAATCGATTCACAGGAAAGGATGCGTGTGAGGCCGTTGGCTGCAAACAAGCTCCGTGGCACGATGATGATTTGTGCGCTGCTGGCCACGGCGTCTAGTAGCAGTGCGCAGCAGACCCAGGCTGTCGCCACGCCCTCTGTTGCGGCCACCAGTCAGACGGAGCCTTCCGTTAAACCTGCCGAACTTGAAAATGTACGACGCGTGCCTGGTGTAGGATCTGCATTGCGCGGTTTCAATGGCGGCGTTACCTATGCCGGCGTGCACAACTCAGCCATTGGATGGTATGAGGTGCTGGTGCCGGCGGTGAGTTATTCGTTCTCCGAACACTATTCCGTCGATGCCAGCGCCACGGTCTATCTGCACCGGTTTGTGCAGAACCAGAGTCCCACGGCCAGTTCCAGCGAGCGTCTGGTGCTGGACATCGGCGACTCCGGCGATACGCTGATCGGCCTGCATGGCGTCTTTCGTCCCCACGGGCTGCTCGACATTGCTACTGTTTCGCTAACCGCGCCGACCGGCAATCGCAGCAATGGCCTTGGCACCGGCCGCGTCACCTTCGATGCGAGCAATCATCTGGAGCGCTTCTTCGGCAACAAGAGCCTGCATCTTGACCTGGGCATGGGCGACTCCTCGGCGGTGGCCAACAGCCTGTTGATGCGCGACTACAACACGCTGGGCGCGCTGGCGCACTTTGAAGCCGGGGCTTCGGTTTGGATGCGCCGTTACGGCTTCCTGCAGGCTTCGGCGTACGAACAGTTGCCGATGGGTAGCCAGAAGATCTATCAGTTGGTGCCGAGCTGGCTGCAGGGTTCTAACAGTAGCCAGACCACACAGGTGCTGATTTCCAACGGGCTGAGCGAAGACAATGGGCTCACAGCCTCGTTTGGCATTCCGCTGAACTCGCATCTTCTGTTCAATGGTTATTACAACCGTAGTTTGCGGCAGAGCCAGGATACGGTTTCGCTGGGGATGACCTATGTGATCCGCCAACTGCCGGGCCGCAGACGTCTGTCGATGATCGATCGTGCCTTGCGCGAAGCCGCTGGACTGAGTCCGGAGCCGTGAGTTCAAACGCAAAACGAAAGGCTGGCTGCTGCCGGCCCTTTTTATTGGGGTGAACGGCCGCTGCTACTCCAGCTTTTCCAGTTTCTGAATCTGATCGGGATTCATCTGCTGGCGGATCTGCATGTACATCTGCGCCGTGGCCTTCTGCAGGGCAGCGCGTGCCTGGTTCACGGAATCGATGGCGGCGAAGGTGGAGGCCTGTGAGGCCTGTGGATCGCGGCTGAGCAGGTTCAGCTTGGCCTGTTCTTTCAGATAGCTTTGATAGGAGGCCAGAATCGCTGGTTTGCTGGAATTGAAGATGGTATCCATGCGCCGCTGTTGATCGCTGCTCAAGCCCACGGAACGTACCACACTCCGGTCATCCCACCAGCGTCCAACGGGGCCAAACTGCACACCGGCACGGGCCGCCTGCGAATTGGCCACAGATGAAGCCCCGGGCCGCTGCGCATCATGGTGCGGTGCGGTGCCGGGATGGGGGGTCTGCGCGGCAGGGTTCGCGCCAGATGTGGAACCAGCCCCGGGCATACCAGGAAAGCTGCCATTGGGCGGCGGTGGCGGACCGGGCCTCTGCTGGGCCATTGCGATAGAGCTCAAGGCAAGGCCAAGCAAAACTGTAGAACTGACACTCCGTAAAAAAATATTCATGGCATTCCTCATTGCGGCTGTGCCCTGTGCCGGGCAGCCTGCCGGTCCGTGCGGAGAATGACTCCGAACGGCGATGCCTCATTGCTGTTCACCGCTGCGTCAATCTCTTCAAGCAGCTTGTTATCCGCGGCAATCTGCGCTGCGGAGTCCGGTTCGGTTGCCGTCACCTGAGGTGCGGCACCGAGTCGAGCGTGGTCGATGTGCTGGTGTACACCCTGCCACACCGGTAGAGCAAGAGCCAGCGCGGCAAGGCCTGCTGCTGTCCATCCCATTGTAGCCAAGGGGCGGCGTCGGGCTCTAGTGGGTACGGGCATTTCCGCCATTCCGGCGGCGCGCACCCGGCTCCAGGCCATGGAGGTTTCATCCAGAAGCTGCAAGTTGGCGCCAAAGGCCTGCACGCGGGCGCGGCACTGGGCGCACGCCGCAAGGTGGCTCTCCGACTCTGCTGTGCCCATGCCGATCAGCACGTCGTCCAGAGCCTCCGTGCTCAGATGGTGTCCGATCGTGTTCGTCATTGGCTGTCTCCCATGCGCGCACGCACCGCGTTCAAGGCGCGATGCAAGTGCGTGCGAACTGTGTTCACCGGCATGCCGAGCATCTCGCTGATCTCGTTGACCGGAATCTCTTCAAAAAACTTCATGGCAAAAACAGTGCGCTGGTTCGGGGAAAGCTCCTTCAGCACCTCGTGCAGATGGGCGATTTTTTCCCGCGCCAGCATCTGGTGTTCGGGGCTGGACTCGGCACCCGGCAGAAAGGACGCCATCTCCTGAACATCCAGCGAAGAGGCGTGTACTTGTTTCCAGAATTTGAAGCGGACCGAGCGCATGTGATCGCGGGTCACATTGATGGCAATGCCGGTCAGCCATGTACTCACACTGCAATCGCCGCGAAAGTTTTCACGTCCCCGGTAGGCGCGCAGCAATGTGTCCTGAGTGATGGTTTCGGCCAGATCCGGGTCGCCGGTTGAGTACGTCACAAAGCGCAGGATCCGTGCACGATATGTGCGCACCAAACCATCGATATCATCAAGTTCAGTGGCCGGACGCGCCTGATCCATTATGCGCGATTCTATGCTTCCCAAAGGAAACGTGTCCATAGTTTCGGTACTCGCATAGGCGCCCATCGGCGTGCTCCCTTCGCTATTGTCAACCGGATTCCGTTGTCGTGCTCGGGCCGGCTCCAGGTTCGAATTGGCTAGCATGAAAGTGGTAGCCGCGCCCCCGGATAAGAGATCTTCTTGCTGCCAGTCGCCTCGATGGTTTCTGCAAACAACTTGTTCCATCCAAGCGAGTGGTGCAGGCAGACGCGGAAACAACCTGCAGTTAGCTTTCTGCCAGCTACCACTATAGGTGGCGGTTTTGACAGAAAAAGATTACATCCGCTCTCCAAAATACACGGAAAATTCCGCCGCCTGTTACCAAGGGAATGTGCTGAGGTGGTGTGCAATTTGTGCTGGCCGTAACCCGATTGTTTTGTGACAAGATATCGATTTTTTGAAAGATTGACGCGCTGCATATCTGCCAGCCGGTAAGCTGCGTAAAATGGATGCCAGATGTAATGGTCTAAGGACCTATAAGCGACTTACGTAACGGAAATACAGAAGCCGTACAAGCGGCCAGACTTAAACGAAAGCTTTTGTCCCGAGCGGTGGAGTGCAGCCTGGCTGCCGCATTCTCCGACTAAGACGGATGACGAGGGCAGGTACGATGCCGAAACAAGCAGCGGTCGGGGGGGATCGGTTAGGGTTATTGCCTGAACCGGAGCGGAGTACGGGATCGTTGGTGACCAGCGCGGTGATCAACGGATTGATTTTGCTGCTGGTGTTCTATGTGGGAGCGATGGCGCATCACGCCATGGTGACGCACCGCTATGAGCAGACGCAGTTGATCGTGCCGGTGAGCGAGCCGCCCAAGCCGAAGGTGAAGCTGGAACCACCCAAGGAGCTTCCTCCGCCACCCGAGCTGCCCAAGGTGCAGTTGAACATGGAGCGCAAGATTGAGGCTCCCGTGCAGCGTCCCGAGCCCAAGCCGATCCAGATGGAAGCCAAGCTGGAGACGCCGGCCATGAAGCAGGCCAAGCCCAACGTGATTCTGGCGCCGCAGCCCAAGGCGGCCCTGACCGCGGCCATGCCGGCGCAGAACGCCAGCGTGAAGGCCTCCACCGCGCCCGTGCACCTGGGCCAGACCTTCGGAGCTACGCCCAACCCGAACGCCACCCGCCCGGCCACCATTGCGGCCATTGGCAACCCGTACGGCGGCCAGCAGGGCCCGGCTGTGGCGCCGCATGGCGTGGTGGGCTCCACCGGCATCGGGAACGGGCTCAAGTCCGGCTCCAACTCTGGCGTGGTGGGCCGTGTGGCCTCGGCGGGGATTCCTGGAGCCAGCAGCGTCTCGAACCAGCCCACCGGCCACGTGGCTTCGGCCGGCATGCCGGCCGTGCAGCAGGCCCAGGTGGCGCACCAGGCGGTGCAGCAACCCAGCATGACCAGCATCGAGATTCTGTCCAAACCGGCAGTGCAGTACACCTCGGAAGCCCGCCAGATGAAGGTGCAGGGCGATGTGGTGTTGCGCGTCACCTTCCGCGCCTCCGGCCATGTGTCGGTGGAAGGCGTGGTGCGCGGTTTGGGCCACGGCCTGGACGAGGAGGCTCGCCGCGTGGCGCAGCAGATCCACTTCCGCCCCGCCACCCGCAACGGCCAGCCCGTGGACACCACAACCAACATCACCATTACCTTCCAGTTGGCGTAACATCAAGCCCAGGAAGCTGCAACAGACACAGCGTGCGGCAACCACCCGGAGCCGGGTGACGAACAGGGCCGGAAGGGCCGGTCTGGACCACTGAACGAAGGAGCTTTCCATGATGTTGCGTAAATTGCCCCTGATCACTCTCTGCCTTTTATTGGGAGTGGGCTCTGCGGAGGCCAAAAAACAGCCCAAGTACGAGCAGGGTCACCAGTTGACGGCTGAACAGGCTGCCCTGGTGGAACGGGCCGTGGGCCGGGAAAAGGTTCTGATCAAGAACATTCAGCAGCGCACCCCGCTGGTGGAAACCTACATTCAGGACACGCGCCCGGACGTAAAGCTCTATCAGATTCCGGTCTCCGACACCTACACGCTGAGCCGCGTGGACTTTGGCAAGACCTTCTTCGACAAGACCTATGAACCCCGTTCCGCCGCCCAGCGCGGCGAGAAGCCGGGCGGCAAGTTCGGCTTCTTCAAAAACTCCCTGGCTTCCATCAACGGACTGACCAAGCTGCTGGGCCTGGAGCGGTTCACCTACTCCACCACCGGCTTCATGCAGATGATGTTCCTGGACCCGACCGGCTTTGATCAGCAGCACTACGCCTTCAGCTTCGTACGGCGCGAGTTTCTGGGCTCGGTGCGCACCTGGGTCTTCGACGTACATCCCAAGAACGACGTGAAGGGCATGGGCCGCTTCTACGGCCGCATCTGGGTAGAGGATCAGGACGGCAACGTGGTGCGCTTCAACGGCACCTATACCGGCCCCACCTCAGCCGACAGCTCCAAGTACTACTTCCACTTCGATAGCTGGCGGATGAACGTACAGCCCGGCATCTGGCTGCCCGTGGCCGTTTACGTGGAAGAGACGCAGCGCATTGAAGGCACCAAGAGCGTGGGCTTGAAGGCGCAGACCCACTTCTGGGGCTACTCGCTCAAGCTGCCCACCCGCGACAGCGAGAACGTCTCGGTCAAGGTGGACGACGCGGTGGACAAGAGCGAGGACGCGGGCGACGTAGGCCCGCTGCAGGCCTCGCGCATGTGGATCACGCAGGCTGAGAACAACGTGATCGACCGTTTGGTGGAAGCCGGCCTGGTAGCGCCCTTGAACCAGCAGGGCTACGAGAGCAAGGTGCTGGACCAGATCGTGGTGAACCTGGTGGTGCCCAACAACCTGGCCTTCACGGACCAGATCCATACCCGCTTGCTGTTGACCAACACCATCGAGACCACCACGGTGGGCAACACCATCCTGATCTCCAAGGGATTGGTGGACTCGCTACCCAGCGAAGAAGCCATCGCCTCGGTGGTGGCCATGGAACTGGCGCACATCGCCATGGGCCACCACATCGACACCCGCTACGCCTTCAACGACCGGCTGCTGTTCCCCGATGAAGCCAGCTTCCAGCGCATCGACATGTACCACTCCGAGCACGACAACCTGGAAGCGGCGAAGAAGGCCATGGAGTACCTGAACGCCTCGATGTACAAGGACAAGCTGCCTTCGGCCGCGCTCTACTACGCGCAGTTGGTGGACCGCGCCAAGGTGCTCAAGCAACTGAACGCGCCCAAGCTGGGCGACTCGCTGCTCAAGATGGACGGCACACCGTGGATGACCGAACTGTGGAAGATGAGTCCCAAGCTCAACTGGGACGACCTCACCCAGACCGCCGCTCTGCCGTTGGGCTCCTGGCTCAAGACCGACCCCTGGGACGACAAGGTCTACATGCTGAACGCCAAGCGCTACGCCCCCATGAACGCGCGCGACAAGATGCCGTTCGAGGTCACGCCCATCTTCTACAAGCTGCAGCGCTACGACGCCGCTGCTGCCACTCCGCCGCCGCCCCCGGCCCCTGAACCGCCCGCCGCAGCACCAGCCTCTACCCAGCCCAACGAACAGACCCCTGCGCCAACGCTCTAGGGCGGGGAACCAATAGGGAATCGGAAAACGGCGCTGCATATGCAGCGCCGTTTTCTTGTGCACGCATGCGCCTTTGCGGCTGTTCCGTGTGGTGGCACCTCCAGCCATTTGGAATTGTGTTTTTCGAGTGGAGAGGCTTTCTTCGTTACATTTATTTACCTTTCTTGAGTAACGAACGTGAATAACACGGAAAAATCTAACGTCTAATAAGTGCAGGAGGTTTTTTTGAATGAGAGCGATGCGGAATTGGATTCGTGCCGTATTGACGATTGTAGCGGCAACGTCAATGCTCAGTGCACAAACGGTGGCGAATCGGATTAACGGAGAGATTGAGAGTTTGCAGACAGTGAGGCTGACAGGTTCAGCCAATCCCCGCGCACTGGCTGCAAACGATACCGGTTCGCTCCCGGCTGGTACCCGCATTGCAGGCATGACGTTGCACTTCAGCCTTACCACGGAGCAGAAGGCTGAGCTGGATACATTGATTCAGGCGCAGCAGACGCTCGGCTCGCCCTACTATCACCAATGGCTGACCCCGGCTAGCTACGCGGCACGCTTTGGCGTGAGTGACAGCGATTTGGCCAAGGTGCGCAGTTGGCTGGAACAGCAGGGCTTCTCCATCGATCGGGTGTCGACGAGCCGCACCAGCATCAGCTTCTCCGGTTCTGTGACGCAGGTTGAAGCGGCCTTTGGCACGAGCATGCGCCACTATATGGTGGATGGCGAGCAACACTATTCCAACTCGTCGGCACTCAATATTCCCGCTGCTCTTGCAGGGATGGTTGCTTCGGTTCGCAACCTGAACGATTTCCGCCCCAAGCCGCATGTGCGTATCCGGCAGGTTTCGCAGAGCCAGGTGAGCGCCATGTTCACTTCCAACACGAGCGGCAGCCACTACATGACGCCGAAGGATGTGGCGACGATCTACAACATCAATGCCGCCTATAACGCGGGCTATACAGGATCGGGCCAGTCGATTGCGGTGGTGGGCCAGTCGAAGGTCTACGTGACCGACATTGAGGCTTTCCAGAGCGCTGCCGGGCTTACGGTCAAGGACCCCACGCTGGTGTTGGTGCCTAGTTCGGGCACGGCCGCCGTTTCCAGTGGCGACGAGGCGGAGTCTGATCTGGACCTGGAGTACACGGGTGGCATCGCCAAGGGCGCAACCATCTATCTGGTTTATGTGGGCAACAACAGCAACTACTCGGTGTGGGATTCGATTGCCTATGCGGTTGACTCGAATATTGCTCCCATTATCAGCGTCAGCTACGGCGCCTGCGAACCGCAGTTGAGCCAGAGCGATTTCAATACGCTGGATGCGGTCATGCAGCAGGGCGTGGCGCAAGGGCAGAGCATCATTGCCAGTTCCGGCGACGACGGCTCCACCTCCTGCTACTGGGACACCTCGCTGACCACGGCGCAGCGCCAGGCTTTGGCGGTTAGTTATCCGGCATCGAGCGCCTATGTGACGGCGCTGGGCGGAACCGAGTTCAGCTCGGCGTCGGTAGCCTCGTCCAATACCACCTACTGGACATCAGCCAGCGGTGCGGACGTGATCAGCTCGGCGCTCAGCTACATTCCTGAAGTGGTGTGGAACGACGATTCTTCTTCGAGCGGCCTTTCCTCGGGTGGAGGCGGCGTCAGCGTGTGGGCTTCGCGTCCCAGTTGGCAGAAGGGCGTAACCGGCATTACGACGGCTCCCGATTATTCGAAGGGCTACCGAATGGTTCCGGACATCTCGCTGGATTCCTCGCCGAGCAATGCCGGCTATCTTTACTGCTCGAGCGATTCGACTTCGACCGGCATCAGCAATAGCTGCTCGAATGGGTTCCGTGACTCTTCCACCGGCTATCTGACCGTGGCAGGCGGCACCAGTTTTGCCGCGCCCATCTTTGCCGGCATGCTGGCCATTCTGAATCAGAAGCAGAACTCCACCGGCCAGGGACTTATCAACTCCACGCTCTATACTCTGGCGGCGGATAGCACCACCTACGCTTCTGCCTTCTATGACATTACCAGCGGCAGCAACGCCTGTACCGCTGGGTCCAGCTACTGCTCCACCGCGGGCGCGGCGTCCTATTCCGCCACCACCGGTTACGATGAAGCCACGGGACTGGGCTCTCTGAACTTCTACAACCTGATGACAGCCTGGCCGGTCAGCAGCGGTTCCACGCTCACGGCCAGTGCGACCACGCTGGTGGCGGCAACCAGCACGCCTAGCTCCGGCGCCGCGGATGTCATCACGATTACGGTGGCATCGGCCTCCAGCAGCGTGACCAGTACGCCCACCGGTACCGTGGCCATTGCAGTGGACGGCACAACGGTGAACTCCGCTCTGGCGCTCAGCGCGGGCAAGGCCACCTACAGCTTCTCGTCTTCCACTTCGGGTACGCACACCATTGTGGCCACTTACTCGGGCGACACCAGCTTTGCCGCTTCCACGGGATCGGTAGTGGTCACGATTGCGTCGTCGTCTACTACTGGCAGTGGCGGCTCCGCCTCCAGCACCGTGACGGTGACTCCGGCCAATGGCTATACCGGTACGGTGGCCTTTACGCTGTCCACCTCGAATACCTACCTGCAGAACTACGCCTGCTACACCATCTCCAGCGCCACCGTTAGCGGCACAGCAGCCGTGACTAAAACGCTTACGGTGTACCTGGGATCAACCACCTGCGCTAACGTGAGCACGACCAGCGGTGGGACCGCGGCCTTCCGCGCCGCCGGTACGCAGGCGTCCAGCAATCACCACGAGCCTGCTGTGCCTGCCGCGAACCGTATGGAAGTGGCTGG
>JGI12417J11878_1000071_pt1 | contig 13369 bp, 8 predicted proteins | sample LuqExpMetagenom5_FD_11878 | JGI IMG/M metagenome (IMG submission 11878) | reverse complement strand
GCCTGTCGCCGTCCATAACGGCAGGCAGCCGAAGATGAAGGCCAGCGCGGTCATGACGATGGGGCGGAAGCGGAGCCGGGCGGCGTGCAAGGCCGCTTCCGCAATGCTGTGGCCTTTGCGGTAATTGATCACGGCGAACTCGACAATCAAAATGGCGTTCTTTGCCGAGAGACCGATGAGCATGATGAGACCGACGGTGGCGAAGATGTCGTTTTCCAGCGAGCGCAGACTGAGCGCAAGGTAAGCGCCAAGAATTGCTACTGGAGTGCTGAGCAAGACGCTGAAGGGCAGAGTCCAGCTTTCGTAGAGGCCTGCCAGAATCAGGAAGACGAACAGGAGCGAAAGCGCGAATACAGCCCACGCCGGCACGCCCTGGTCGGCTCGTTGTTCCTGGAAGCTCATGCCCTGGTAATCGAAGCCCATGCCGGGAGGCATGCTTTCATGGAAGGCCTGTTCCAGTGCCGCGCGTACCTGGCCGGAGCTATAGCCCGGAGCGCCGACAATATTGAGCTGTGCCGCATTGAATTCATTGAAGCGCAGAATGAATTCCGGCCCGGTAATCTGGCGGACGTGCACCAGGGAAGAAAGCGGAACCTGGCTGCCATTCGCACTGCGCACATAGAACTGGTTGATGTTGTCAATCTTTGTGCGCGAACTGCCCTCCGCTTCAATGTAGGTTTGCCACTGGCGCCCGAAGCGGTTGAAGTAGTTGACCAGATAACCTCCCATGAAGGTCTGCATGGTGCTATACACGTTGTCGAGATCGACCTGCTGCTGCAAGGCTTTCTCTCGATCCACGTCAGCATAGAGCTGGGGCACCGCGGGTAGATAGGAGGGAATCGCCGCCGCGATCTCCTTGTGCTTGGCCGTTGCACCCAGGAAGGCAACCAGATTCTTGCTCAGGAAGCTGGGGTCGTCATTGCCTGACCTGTCCTCGAGAATCATGGTTACGCCGCCCGAGGTTCCAACGCCGGGAATTGCAGGCGGCGGAAAGCTGAAAGCCAGTCCGTCGCTGACCCCACCCAGTTGTCGCAACAGGCTTGCCTGGATGGAAGCGAGCTGCTCCTCTTTCGACTTACGCACCTCCCAGGGTTTAAGGGAGACAAAGAAAAAGGCCGTGTTGGTGCTTTGCGTCTGCGTGAGCAGGCTGAAGCCGTTTACCTGCACAACACCGCCAATGCCAGGTGTATGAAGCAACGCATTGGTCACTTTCAACGCCGCCGCATCGGTGCGCTGCAAGCTGGCCGCATCCGGCAGTTGCATGGCAACAAACATATAGCCCTGGTCCTCGGTTGGAATAAAGCCGGTGGGCAGGCGCGATCCCATGAAGACTGCGAGAACTGCCACCAGCGCCAGAGCCAGCATGGTGAAGCCGGACTTGTGTACGAGAATGCCGGAGGTGGAGACGTACTTCTCCGTCGTTCTGTGAAAGATCTTGTTGAACCACGCAAAGAAGCGCGCCAGCGGACCCTTGTGGCGTTCGCCATTCTTCGGCTTCAGCAGCATGGCAGCCAGCGCCGGGCTGAGCGTGAGGGCATTGAAGGCGGAAATCATCACCGATATTGCGATGGTGACGGCGAATTGCTGATAGAGACGTCCGGTAATGCCGGGAATGGCCGCCGTGGGGATGAACACCGCGGCCAGAATCAGCGCGATGGCTACAACCGGTCCGCCAACTTCTTCCATGGCCTTCTCGGTGGCTTCACGCGGACTCAAGCCTTCTTCGATGTGGTGCTCCACGGCCTCCACCACGATGATGGCATCATCCACAACCAGACCGATGGCAAGAACCAGGCCGAACAATGAAAGGGTATTGATGGAAAAGCCCAGCAGCGGAAACAGGAGAAAGGTGCCAATGAGCGACACCGGAACTGCCAGCAGCGGGATCAATGTGGCGCGCCATCCCTGCAGAAACAGGAAGACCACCAGAATAACCAGCAGCAGAGCAATGCCGAGCGTAAGAACAATCTCGTGAATACCGGCGGTGACAGCCTTGGTTGTGTCCAGCGGCACGTCGTAGCGCAGGCCCGCGGGAAATGTATGCGAGAGCTCGTCGAGACGCTGCCGCACCGCTTTTGCCGTTTCCACGGCGTTCGATCCGGGCAACTGATAGATGCCCATCATGCCGGCCGGCGCGCCGTTGTAGCGTGCTGTCAGATCGTATGTCTGCGCCCCCAGCTCTACACGCGCAACATCGCGCAGATACAACACCGAGCCATCGGGATTGGCGCGCAGAACAATATTGCCGAACTCCGCTGGGGTAATAAGGCGGCCCTGCGTACGTACCGTGTAGGTGAATTGCTGGCCCAGCGGAGCAGGCTCGCCGCCGATCTTGCCGGCAGGGTTTACGTTGTTCTGTGACCGCAGCGCGCTGATCACTTCAGAGGCTGTGATGCCGAGTTGCGCCAGCTTGTCCGGTTGCACCCAGATGCGCAACGCGTATTGCCCGCCAAAGACCTGCACGCGGCTCACACCCTTCACGCGCGTGAGCTGGTCCTGGAGATTGATGATGGCGTAGTTGGTCAGGAAGTCCGCGCCATATTGCCCGGCAGGCGAAGAAAGCCCGACGATCATCAGCGGCGAGGTGAGCTGCTTTTGTACCGTTACGCCCGCAGTGTTGACCTCGGCCGGTAACTGGGACTGCGCCTGCGACACACGCAATTGCGACAGAACCTGATCGGTGTCGGGATTGGTTTTTACGTCGAAGTCTACATAGACGGTGGCTTGCCCGTTGTTTGCGCTCACCGAGTACATGTAGAGCATGTTGTCGACGCCGTTCATCTGCTGCTCGATCGGCGTGGCCACAGCCTGCAACAGCGTCTTGGCGTCCGCGCCCGGATAGGTGGCCTGCACCATGATCTCCGGCGGAACAATGTCAGGATACTGCGAGGTTGGCAGGTTCAGCATGGACACCAGGCCGACCACCACCGTGACGATAGCGATGACAATAGCGACAATCGGCCGCCGGATAAAGAACTTTGACACCCATTACCTCCCGGCAGGTGCACTGCTGTTGGTGGTGGAGGTGGCGCCGGCCGCGGAGGCAAAGGGAATTTCGCGGGGATCGACAGGCATGCCTTCGCGCAGCTTTTGCAGATTGTTGGTGATCACCCGCGCACCCGGATCAAGCCCGCTGGCCACAATCCAGTTGTTGCCATACTGCGCGTTGAGCTGCACATTCACCACGTGCACCTTGTTTGTGGCGTCCACGGTTGCCACCTGTTGAATGCCCTGCAATTCCTGTACCGAGACTTGTGGCACCAGCAGGGCATTGCTCTGAACCTCGGTGCTGGCGCTGATGCGGCCGAACTGGCCGGGGCGCAGCAGATTGCCGGGGTTGGGGAATGCCGCTGCAATGCGGATGGAGCCCGTTTGCTGATTCATCTGGCGGTCGACGAACACAATATGCCCCTCGTGTGGGTAGGCCTCGCCATTGGAAAGCGTAAGGGTGAGGGGAAGTTTGCCGGATGCTTTGAGAATATCTCCGCCCGCAGCATGTGTGCGCTGCGCCAGCGCCAGGTATTCGCTGTCACTGATGGAGAAGTACACCTTGATGGGATCGAGCTGCGAGACCGACGTCAGTACCGACTGCGGATTGACCAGGTTGCCGACCTGGGTTGTTGCTTGTCCGGCCACGCCGGAGATCAGGGAACGCACATGCGTGAATCCAAGGTTCAGCTTGGCTGTGGCAACGTTGGCCTTTGCCGTGCTGATGGCAGCCTGGGCCAGCTTCACGGTGGCTTCGGCCTGCGCCTGCTGCTGAATCTCGTTATCGAGCAGACTTTGTGCAATGGCATGCTGCGCGGCCATGGGGGTGTCACGTTGCACGTTGATGTGCGCCAGCACCAATTGCGCCTGGGCCTGTCCGAGCTGGCCTTCTGCCTGGCCAAGCTGGCCCTGGGCTTGTTCGAGAACTGCCTGGAAAGGCCGGGGATCAATTTCAAAGAGCACACTGCCGGCCTGAACCTGGGAGCCCTCGCGATAGTTTTGCTGTACCAGATAGCCGCTTACCTGGGGCTGAAGCTGCGTATTGACATTGCCATCCAGCGTGCCCACCCATTCACGCTTGACGGGAACTGCTGCGGATTGAAGCCTTACGACTGTTACCGGCATCGATCCTGCCGGATCGGCTGCCGCTCCGTGTACCGAACGGCAACCGTTTAAAACTGTTGTGGCGACTGCCAACATCAGCAGGGCACTCCCATGCCGCAACAGACGCCGATGAAGGCGTTCATTTTCCAGCACTATTTGCATAGTTGTTCTCACTCCGCCGGGGAAAATAAAAAATACATACACGAATGTATGTGGAGTGTGAGATTCTAGAGATGCAGTGAACGATTCAAAAACATCTGTGCAGATCTGTGAGTACGTCTTAGGTTGTTCCAGCAAGCAGCAAAGGGCGCACGCAACGCGCAAGCAACTGGTAGATGCTGCCCGCGTCATCTTCGCGCGCGATGGCTTCGATCTGGCGCGTCTCGAAGACATTGCGGCAGCGGCGGGCAAGACGCGCGGCGCTTTTTATGCGCACTTCAGCGACAAGGAAGATGTCTTCTTCGCGATCTTCGAAGAAAATATGGCGCGCGATCAGGCGCAGATCACGTCCTCGCTGAGTACGGCCACTTCGCGGCAAGAGCGTGTAGAGGCTCTGGTGCAGTACCTGGTGACATTGCTCAACGATCGTGAACGCATGCTATTGAATCTCGAGTTCAAAGCCTATGCCGTCCGTCATCCGCAAAGACAGAAGCGATTGTCCGATCTCATTTCCGCCATGTGCGTATGCTGTGCTGAAACCGGTATCGAGCGTCTGATGCCAGAGCTGCGCCACAAGGATCAGGCGAGCAAGCGGGCACAGGCTGCGCAATTCGGAGCGCTGCTCGATGGACTTGCCATTAATATGCTCTTCGATCCCACAAGCATGAGCGCCGATCAGATCCTGCGCCACCTGCGCGCTGGCGTCGAGTCCATTCTTGCTGCACCGCCGGAGAATCTGTCTACAAACTAGATTTGTTCAAGAGTGCGAGGGAGAAGGCGGGCACAATCTGCGGAGGCTTTTGAGCCTTAGGTTGTATCTTGTCTTTGTTTGAGGGGGTGTTACTGGCGGAGAGACAGGGATTCGAACCCTGGATACCCTTTCGAGTATACACGCTTTCCAAGCGTGCGCCTTCAGCCACTCGGCCATCTCTCCAGCTGTGAACCAACCTTTTGAATTTAACACAAATCCCCCGTGCTGTGCTTGTGGAGGACCAGGGGTGGCATCGCGCAAAGTGAGATGCCGGGAAACCGTTTACTTGAGCGCCTTCCGTGATTTATAGTTCCTATTTTCTAGCCCCTTGCGGTCTTGGCTGCGGCGGGCAATTTCAAGCTTGAGGTTCGTCATGCCTGGTTGGTCTCGTCGTGATCTGTTGGTGTTGGGTGCTGCGGCATCGGCATCGTCGCTTATGTCTCGCTCAGCTTGGGCCCGCGTGGCCGCCTTGGCGGGGGATGGGAATGGCCAAGGCTTTGCTCCGGCATTGGCCGCGGTTGCGCCTCGAGAGCGGTTGCTCTTTGATTTTGGCTGGAGGTTTCAATTCGGCCACGGCAGCGATCCAGCCCGCGATCTGGGCTTTGGATCCAGACAAGAGGACTATGCCAAGGCTGGCGAATTCAAGTTTGCCAAGGCCGGTTTTGACGATTCCAAATGGCGCGATCTGCATCTGCCGCATGACTGGGCCATTGAGCTGCCCTTTGTTTGGGACGAGGGGCTCGAGTCGCATGGCTTCAAACCGCTGGGCCGCAAGTATCCGGAGACCAGTGTGGGTTGGTATCGTCGCGAGTTCGATGTGCCCGCAACGGATGCAGGCAAGCGCACGGTGTTGGAGTTTGATGGCGCCTTCCAGAATGTTCTGGTCTTTGTCAACGGAAGCCAGGTGGGCCGCAGTGTTACCGGATATACGCCCTTCAGCTTCGACCTTACAGACTTTCTGTTGATCGGCAAGAAGAACTGTATCGTGGTGCGCGTGGATGCGAGCTATGGCGAGGGATGGTTTTACGAAGGCGCGGGCATCTATCGCCATGTATGGCTGACCAAAACCGATGCGCTGCATCTAGGCGCGAACGAGAGTTGGGTGCGCACTCCGGAGATTACTGCGCAGGCGGCCAAGCTGGAGCTGGGCACCGTGGTGCAGAACGAGGGCGTGAAGGTGAAGAAGGCGCGCGTGCGCTGGGAGATTCGCGATGCTGCGGGCAAGACCGTGGCTAAGGCTGAGGCTGCCGAGCAGGATATCGCCGTCGATGGTGCCTCCAGCTTCCACGCTACAGTCGCTCTGGAACAGCCCACGCTGTGGTCGCTGGAGCAGCCTGTGTTGTACACCGCTCTGGTAACCGTGGAGGAGGAGGGCAAGACACGCGACGCCGAGCAGGTGCGCTTTGGTGTGCGCTCCGCCCGCTTCGACGCAGAGAAGGGATTCTTTCTCAACGGCAAGCCGGTCAAGATTCTGGGCACCTGCAATCATCAGGATCATGCCGGTGTGGGCGCGGCCATTCCTGACCGTCTGCAGTGGTATCGGCTGGCCGTGCTCAAGGAGATGGGCTCCAACGCCGTGCGTACCAGCCACAATATGCCAACGCCTGAATGGGTGGAAGCCTGCGACCGCATGGGCATGCTGATGATGTGCGAGACGCGGCAGATGAGCTCCAGTCCGGAGGGCATGGCGCAACTGGAGACCATGATCAAGCGTTATCGCAACTCGCCTTCCATCATCCTCTGGTCCATCGGCAATGAAGAGAATCAATTGCAGAATGGGCAACTGGCGGAGCTGGGCGAGAAGGTGGGCGCCACCATGGTGCGGCGCTGCCATGAGCTCGATCCCACCCGCGTGGTTTCTGCCGCGGTGAATGGGGATAACGAAAAAGGCGTTTCGAACGCGCTCGACATTGTTGGCTTCAACTATCACCTGATGCATCCGGACAAGTTCCATGCCAATCATCCGAAGATGCCAGTGTATGGATCGGAGACGGCCAGCACGGTTTCAACGCGTGGCGAATACTTTACTGACAAGCTGCGCAATGTGGTGAGTGCATACGATCTGAACCATCCGCAATGGGCCAATGGCACGGAGGAGTGGGTGCGGTTCTATGGTACGCGCGAGTGGCTGGCGGGCGGCTTTGCATGGACCGGCTTTGACTATCGCGGCGAGCCCACACCTTATAGCTGGCCCAGCATCAACACCCAGTTCGGCATCGTGGATACCTGTGGCTTTGCCAAGGACGCTTTCTTCTACTACAAGGCATGGTGGGGCAACCAGCCGGTTCTGCATCTGCTGCCGCATTGGAACTTTGCAGGCAAGGAAGGTGTGGAGATTCCCGTGTGGGTTTACACCAACCTGGATGAAGTGGAGTTGCTGCTGAATGGCGTGAGCCAGGGCCGCAAGAAAGTGGAACGCTTTGGCCACGCGGAGTGGAAGGTAAAGTATGCCGCGGGGTCGATTGAAGCGCGTGGCTGGAAGAACGGCAAGCTGGCTTTGACCGAGAAGCGCGAGACCACCGGCGAACCAGCTTCGATCCGGCTTACGGCCGACCGCATGGAGTTGGATGCCGATGGTGAAGATGTGGCCGTGATCAAGGTTGAGGCGCTCGATCAGCAGGGACGCCCCGTGCCTACGGCGATGAATGCGCTTGGCTTCAAGGTGAGCGGAGCGGGTGTTCTGCTCGGTGTGGGGAACGGCGATCCCAACAGCCACGAAAGCGACAAGGAGCCCAAGCGTTCACTCTTCAATGGACTGGCTCAAGTGATTGTGCAGACGACGCGGCAGGCGGGCGATATCCAGATTGAAGCCAGCAAGGATGGATGGGGCGGACCGGAGTTGACAGTGGGCAAGCTTACGCTCAAGAGTCGTGCCGTTACGCCGCGTCCGGCGGTTTCGTAATTGGAGGCAATCGGGCTGCGCAGTTCACCCTGCGTAGCCTGATCTGTTGTAATAGAGGCGATCCCATGAAGCAGACCCTCACTCGCCTCGTGCTTACACTGCCGGTTGTCTGGCTGGTGGTCTCGCTTGTTTTTTTGCTGATCCATCTGGTGCCGGGCGATCCCATCCAGATGATGCTGGGCGAAGGCGCGACGCCGGTGGATATGGCGGCTATGCGCCACGCCTACTGGTTTGACCGGCCCTTGCATGTGCAGTATCTGCACTACTGGGCCGGAGTTGTTCACGGCGATCTGGGCCAGTCGATCCGCATGAAAGACACAGTGGCTCATCTGATTGTGCAGCGCTATCCCTATACCATGGCGCTTACGCTCTGCTCGCTGTTGCTGGCTTTGTTGCTGGCTTTGCCGGCGGGCGTATGGGCAGCGGTGCGCCGGGGTAGGGCGGCGGATCAGGTGCTGTCGGTGGTTTCACTCTTCGGGCTTTCGGTGCCGGGTATTGCGCTGGGGCCAGTGTTGATGCTGTTCTTTTCCATCTATCTGGGCTGGCTGCCGGTGTCGGGCGCGAATGCTGGCGGTACGGCTACCATCGACTGGCGCTACCTGGTGCTGCCTACGATTGCCATGGGCACTTCGCTTGCAGCCATTCTGACCCGCATGGTGCGCACGGCCATGCTGGAAGAACTGGGGCAGGACTACATTCGCACGGCCCGCGCCAAAGGGCTGAGCGAGCAGGCCGTAGTATGGCGACATGCGCTGCCCAACGCTCTGGTGCCGATTGTGACGGTGGTGGGCTTGCAGTTTGGCGCGCTGCTGGCGGGCGCCATTGTGACTGAGACCATTTTTAGCTGGCCCGGTCTGGGGCGGCTTTCGGTGAGCGCCATCTCCAATCGCGATTACGCGCTGGTGCAGGGCTGCTTGCTCTCAATTGGCCTGACCTACGTGCTGGTGAACTTCCTTACCGACATTCTCTACAACGTGGTGAACCCGCGCATGCGCTAACCGCCTGCGGTGGGGCCATGCGTGCGGTACCCCGCATTGCGTCGTCCCTACGGGACTCTCTTCATGCGTGCGGCTTTTCCCCAGGTTGAAACCAGGGGCTAACCTGCCTTGCGCCTACGGCGCGGTGACTCTAGCGGTTTCAGGATTGTTGTACCCACGAAGCGATGCCGTCCTGTCGACCCAACCCAAAGGATGGGCGGCATCGGGAGCAATCGGATTGGATCTATCTCCTGAAGCCGCTCAAATTTTGCATGGCGTTTATGGCGCGGTGATTAGCTGGTATATCGCGGTCACTAGCTGGCATATGCCGACACGCCCTGGGGCGCTTGGTCTATTTCACGATGAGATGGATAATTTCCGGTGCGAGCGTACCGTCCGGCTCAACAGTCAAACGCCCCACCGTGACGGGCAGATCGAAGCGTTTGGGGCCGCAGCTTCCGGGATTGAAGTAGAGCACGCCGCGTTTGGTGGAATAGTTGGGCACATGGGAGTGGCCGAAGAGCACGGCGGCAAATTTTCCGGCCGCCGGGTCCAGATGAAGCGTGGCCAGGTCATGCAGCATGTAGATGTAATGGCCCTCGGCAAGATACACGTCTGTTTCCGGCAACTCGGCAGTGGGGCCTTCGCGGTCGGTATTGCCACGTATGGCCGTCACAGGCGCAATGCGCGCCAGCTCGTCGAGCACGGAAGCCTTGCCCACGTCGCCCATGTGCAGGATGTGGTCAACCCCCTCAAGGGCAGGGAAGACTTCTGGACGGATGAGCCCATGCGTGTCGCTGACGATGCCGAGTTTCATGCGGGACAGTTCTCCATTACTGCGGCGGCTAAAGCCCTTCGCTTGGACTGGCCGGGATGTAGGGGCTGAAGCCCGTATCCTTCGAGGCGGAGTCTGTGCCTTTCACAGTCCCAGCTCCAGGCGGGTGCGCGGATCGAGCTGATCGCGCAAGGCGTCGCCAATAAAGTTGAAGCCGAGCACCGCGCCGGCCACGGCGATAGCCGGGAAGAGCACCAGATGCGGCGAATCGAAGAGGTGAGAGCGGGCATCGTTCAGCATGGCGCCCCAACTCGGCGCGGGCGCGGGAATGCCCAGGCCTAGGAAGGAGAGCGTGGCTTCGGCCAGAATCACGCCTGCCATACCGATGGCTGCCTGCACCAGGATAGGCTGCACGATGTTGGGCAGGATGTGGCGGAAGAAGATGCGCAGACCGCCGGCGCCGAGCGCGCGCGCGGCATCCACGTACTCGCGTTCGCGGACGGCCATCACCTGCGCCCGCACCAGCCGCGCGTAGCCAGCCCATCCGCCAATGGCCAGGGCCAGCACCAGATTAATGAAGCCCGGTCCCAGAAAGGCGGCAAAGGCAATGGCCAGCAGAATGCCGGGCAGGGCCTGAAAGGTGTTCATGGCGAAGGTGGTCAACGCGGTGTCGATCCATCCCCCCAGATAGCCGGCCAGCCCGCCGATGGCCAGGCCCAGTGCCAGAGAGACCGCGACCACGGTGACGGAGATGGCCAGCGAGAGCCGTGCGCCGTAGAGCAGTCGCGCCAGGGTATCGCGTCCGAGCTCGTCGGTGCCGGCCCAATGCGTGAGCGAAGGGCCTTCGAGGCGGTGAACAAGATCGATGGAGGCTGGGTTGTAGCTGGAGAGCCATGGCGCGGCAAGGCCGCAGACGACGAAGACGGCGAGCAGCACCACGCCTGCTGCTGCCAGAGGCTGGCGGCGCGCACGGTGAGCAAGATTTCTGAGCCTCACGGGAACAATCATGGACAACTCAAGAATACAGCGACTCTCCGGCTGCTTTGGTGTTGAATCAAAACATGAGGAATTTTGCGCAGGTTTGGGGTATTGCATTGGCATTGCTGTTGGGCGTTTGGTCAGAGGCTTCAGCACAGGGAGTCGCCAGCGGTGGCGCCAACCTTCCGGATCAGGCAGAGCAAGTGTTTGCGCTGGCAAATCGTGCCCGGACTGAGGCTGGCGCGCCGCCGTTGCGTTGGGATGCAGCCTTGGCCACAGCCGCCCTGGCGCACTGTCGCCGCATGGTGGCCGAAAGGCAATTGGGGCATCGCTTTAATGGTGAGCTGGAGCTGGTGGAGCGTGCGGGCGTGGCCGGAGCGCATTTTTCCCTGATTGAAGAGAACGTAGCCATGGCAGCAACGCCTATGGAGATTCATGGCGCCTGGATGACCTCGCCCCCGCACCGCCGCAATCTGCTGAACCCTGATGTGGATCGCGTTGGCATTGCCGTAATTGCGAGCCGTGGCGAGCTCTATGCCGTGGCCGATTACACGCGTGGATCGCAAGTGCTGAGCGCGGCCGATGTGGAACAGCGCGTGGCCCGAATGATTGCGGTGAGTGGCGTCAAGGCAGCGGGCAACTCAGCGGCGGCGCGTGCCGCCTGTACGACCGATCGCGGCATGCCTCACGAGAGCGGCGCGGAAGAGCCCACTTTTGTAATGCGCTGGCAGGATGCGGAATTGAAGTCGCTGCCGGAGCAACTGACCGCGCGTCTGGCTTCCGGCAAATATCGCCGTGCTGCAATTGGCAGTTGCCCTGCGCGCGGCGCAGCCAGCACCTTTACGCTCTACCGCGTTGCAGTGCTTCTCTATTAAGGCCCTGTGGCTACCATGAACGCTGCCGAAACTCTTTTGGGTACGATCCGGCAACCAGGGCAGGGCAACGCGCCTATGCTTTTGTCTCCACAGCGCGCAGGGCCAGTCCATGGGGCACGGACGTGAACTCATTGCCACGACGGATGCGGTCTTCGCCAAAGCGCTCGGCAAAGATGCGGTTGACGGCAGGGACAAACGAAGTTCCGCCGGTCAGGAAGACGCGATCCACTTTGCCGGGCGGAACGCCGGCTTTTTCCAGCAGCGCATCGACGCACTGCTCCAGTTGCTGCAGATCCTCCTGAATCCACGCCTCAAAATCGGCGCGCGTCAAGGCAATGCGTAGATCGCTGCTGCCGCTGTCAAAGCGGAAGACGGTGTCCTGATGATGCGAGAGTTCGAACTTGGCTCGTTGCACAGCCTGATGCAATTGGTAGCCGAGATCCTCTTCAATGAGCGCGTTCAGTGCCTCAATTTTTTCCGGCTCCAGAGCCAGAACCATGGCGCGTTTCAGAATTTCACGCACATTGTTGGTGCGCAGAAACGAGAGATGATGCCAGTGTTCCAGCTTGGCATAGATCCAACTGGGCACGGCCGGCAATAATTTGCCCATGGAGCGCGCTTCGGAGTTGGAGCCGAGGGCAGGGGATACCAGATGGTGAACGATGCGCGCGTCGAAGGCGTCGCCGGCCAAGCCTACGCCGCTCGATCCCAGAAGATCTTCCTTGGAGCGGCCGCGACGGCGTACTCCAGGGCCCACGCGTAGCAGGGAAAAGTCGCTGGTACCGCCGCCGAAATCGCCAATAAGGATCAGCTCATCGTGATCCAGCGTGGACTCATAGGCCCATGCCGCGGCGATAGGCTCCAGCTCAAACTCTACCTGCTCAAAGCCAGCATGGTGGAAGGCCACGCGCAGCCGCGCCACGGCAAACTCATCGTCCTCATCGCTGTCCGATCCCACAAAGCGAACCGGCCGGCCCACCACGGCGGAGTGAATCTTTTGCCCCCACTGTTCTTCCGCCGCCAGACGAAGGTCTTTGAGGATGCGTGAAATCAGGTCTTCCACAGCATAGTTGCGACCAAAGATGTTGGTGCTGGTCAGCAGCCGGCTGGGCAAATGAGACTTGAGCGATTGGATCAACCGCCCCTTCTCATCTGCGTCCAGATAATGCTCAATGGCCGCAGGGCCTGTCAGGGAGTGCATGCGGCGAGTTCCGGCTGCGGACTTTGCTTGCTCCAGGTAAATTACAGAACGATAAGAGGGCGTTGGTGCACCGGCAAAGGGAAAGGTGGCAATCTTAATTCCGTTGTCGCCGTCCGCCAGTGCCATGGAGCTGTTGGTGGTTCCAAAGTCGATTCCTACGGCCAAGGCTGAATCGTGGGTATTCTGCTTCTGCGCGGCATGAGTCCTGGTTTGCATCTCGTCTATTATTTCGCACTTCGCAGTGCAACAGGGTGGCACCACATCGAGTTGCTTGCAGAGTTGGAACGGCATCAGCAGCAAGAAGGGCCGAAGTCGTGTGGACTCCGGCCCTTTGCATTGTGCGGATGCTTGGATTTACTGGTTGGCGATGCGTTGAGCGCGCCACAGAGCGCCTTCCAGCGAGACCACCGCGGAGGTGGATACGGGCATCTCCGGCGCGGCGGCTTTCAAACCGGCAAAGAACGGCTCGCGCACCAAACGCATCTTCTCAATCACGCTGCCGGTCCAGGCCAGCGGAACTTCGCCGGCAATATTGTGTTTGCGCTTGAGTTTGTCGCGCACCAGCAGAACGAAGGTGATCAGGTCCTTGGCGGCATCGGCCAGAACGCTCTGGGCCACGCGGTCGCCTGCCTCGGCCAACTCGTCAATAATCGGCGCCA
>JGI12417J11878_1000068_pt1 | contig 13499 bp, 9 predicted proteins | sample LuqExpMetagenom5_FD_11878 | JGI IMG/M metagenome (IMG submission 11878) | reverse complement strand
AAAGCCGATGCCCTCGCCTGGGCGAATGTTGGCTACCTGTGCATTGGTGCTGTATTCGTGCTCGCCTAGATGAAAGCGAAGACGCGCCGCCGATTTCAAGGAGGGTCTGGCGTAGGCACGGGTGGCTACGAAACAGCCTTCCAGGCCGATGTCGCGCAGTTCTCCGCGAATCAGGGTATAGGGGTGGGAGACTTCAACTTCTGCAAGCCCTTCGCACTTGTAGCGCGGGCAGTGTCTGCGTTCAATCCCATCCGGGGGCATGTCGTCTCCGTCGATGGGCGCAAAGCTCCGATCGTCAATCATATCAACCTCAATCAGAGTGACTTCCTTATCTTCATCGGCATGCAGCCAAGGAGCATCAGAAGAGAACGCCAGTCTTTTCACGCGGCTTTTGAGAGGCTGAATTTCAAACACTTATGGATAGTCGAAGCGCACATTCCGGTATCCCACCCGGAAGCCTCTACAATAGCTCTATGCTTCGCGACCTGCGACCGCTCGCCGCCTACATGCGCCGTTACCGCTGGGGATACCTGGCCGGCATTCTGTTTTGTGTGGGCACCAACATTACGGTTGTGCAATTTCCCCGCGTGCTTGCCATGGCGATTGACGCCATTGAGCATCATCAAGCCACGCGGCAAACCATCTTGCTGTACTCCGGCCTCCTGGTGGCTATTTATGCCGCCCGCGGCGTATTTCTCTACGCCCAACGCTGGGTGCTCATCGGAATCTCGCGCGAAATAGAATTCGATATGCGGAACGATCTGTTCCGTAAGCTCGAGAGTCAGGATACAGGCTTTTATCAGCGCTATCGTACCGGCGACATCATGGCTCGCACCACCAACGACCTGAATGCCGTCCGCATGCTGCTGGGGCCGGCCCTGATGTACTCCACCAACACCATCTTCTTTACCATCTGCGCGCTATTTTTCCTGCTGCGCATCAGCCCGCTTCTCACCCTAGTTGCGTGGGCGCCGATGCCCCTGGCCAGCATCCTCATTCAGTATTTCGGCAGCCGCATCAACACCCGTTTTGAGCGTATTCAGGCCAGCTTTTCTGATATCTCCGCGCAGGCGCAAGAGAATTTTTCCGGAGTGCGTTTAATCCGCGCTTTCGTGCGGGAGCAGAGTGAAGCGCAGCGTTTCGAGCGTTTGAATCGCGAATACATTGCGCGCGCGCTCAAGCTGGTGCAGTTGATGGGCATGCTTTGGCCTTCACTGGAATTTGTGCTCGGCATTGCCATGATCGTTACCTTCTTTGTGGGAGGACGACTTGTACTCGGTCACCAGATTTCGGTCAGCCAGTTTGTTGAGTTCAACGTCTTCATGGTGATGCTGACCTGGCCGATTATTGCCATTGGCTGGGTGATCAATATCTTCCAGCGTGGTACCGCGTCGGTGGTTCGCATTCAGGAGATTCTTGATTCGGAGCCGGCCATTGAAGATACCGCGGAAACTCTGCCCATGGATCCGGCCACGGTGCTGAAGGGCGATCTCGAACTGCGCAACCTCAGCTTCAGCTATGGCTCGGCAGAGGTTCTCAGAAATATTTCACTGACTGTGCCTGCTGGATCGAGTTTGGCGATTGTGGGCCCCACGGGGTCAGGCAAAACGACCCTGGTCCATCTTTTGTCACGGCTGTACGATGCGCCGGAGGGCACGCTGTTCATCGATGGCCTGCCAGTGCGCCGGTATCCGCTGGCGGTGCTTCGCCGCAATATCGGCATGGTTCCGCAGGAGACTTTTCTGTTCAGCGAAACGATCCGTGAGAATTTGCTCTTTGGGGCACCCGATGCGGGCAACGAGGAGATGCTGAAAGCCGCGGAAGCCGCCCACATCCGGCAAGAGTTTGCGGAGTTTCCACTGGGCTTTGAAACCATGGTGGGCGAACGCGGCGTGACTCTTTCCGGCGGGCAGAAGCAGCGCGCCGCCATTGCCCGTGCACTGCTGCGTCGTCCTGCGATTCTGATTTTGGACGATGCGCTGGCCTCGGTGGATACCTACACGGAAGAGCGCATTTTGGGCGGGCTGCGGGCTTATACGGAGACCGCGACGACGATCCTGATCTCTCATCGGGTTTCAACCGTGCGCCAGGCCGATCAGATTGCCGTGCTGGAAGGCGGAAAGATTGTAGAGCTTGGCAGGCACGAAGAACTGCTGGCGCTCAATGGATACTACGCCAGCCTCTTCCAGAAGCAACAGCTTGAAGAGGAACTCACGGTCAGCGGCTAACCGCCGTTGCGGAGAGTTTGCGCGGCACAGAAATACGCCCACCCGCTAGATTGCCGGTGGGCGTATCGATTGTAAGCATCAGGTTCTGCAGATACCGGGTTCAGGCGCTCCAGCGCGAGCCGTTCGAAACACCGTCGTCAGAGTAGGCAAAGGAGTTGTTGCTGAGCACCTGTTCAGGAGCGGGATTTACGCTGGGATCTTTCGCGACTTCGCGCCAGGCGTCCCGCACATTCCGCACGCATTCGATCGCATGCTCGAACTTGGATTTTGATGCCGACTGCGACGCCTTCAGAATCTGCGCAAAAATCGAAGCATAGAACTCACTCAAAGCCTGAGCCGGCATACCACCCACATCCATCCGCAAACTCGCCTGCAGGTGGATGATGATGTCCAGCGCGCGCTTCACAGCGCCGCGCCGGCCCTCGACATCCTCGCGCTCCACCGCATCGATGGCATAGTAAAGAAACCGGATGATGCCATCGTAAAGCGCCACCACCAGATCGACCGCCGATGCGCTTTCCAGCGCATGTTCCTGATAAGTTGACATCCTGTGAAACTCCTTCTTTGCTTCCTGGCCCCAGGAGGTTGCTAACCGCTTGCCGTCGTCTCGGCTGGGGCCGGCGTATTGCTCGACGGCGTGTTAGGGCTAGCTGCTCTTGCCGTAGCCAGTGATAGCCGAGTAAATCATGTTCACTTCCGACAGTTGCTGCGGAATGGCCTGCAGAATCTGGTTCGCGCTGGTCAACTGTGCATAAAGGCGTTTTTGTTGCGCGGAGATCATGCTCTCCTCGCGGCTGATGTTGGCGTTCAATGTCGACTCGCTGCTGCTGTTGGAGGATAGCGACAAAGCGAGCATGGCTGTGCTCTTGCTGGTTCCCGCATAGTCCAGGATGTTGGCAAACTCTTTGCCCCAGCTATTGGCGTTCTGGAAGAATCCCACCACGCTGCTGAAATCCGAATTCAACAGGGAGTCAAGTGTCGAGCTGTCCAACTCCAGCGTTCCGTTGGCATTGGTAGAAATGGTGATCCCCAGGCCGGAAAGTGTGCTGATGTCGGAAGAGTTTGTGTAGCCCAGCGCGGACGCGCTCTGGGTGGTCAGATTCAGAAGATGTGAGGCGACCGTCAGCGCGCCGGCCGATCCGGTTGTGGTGGACTCCAGCGTGATGCTGCTTCCATCGGCGGTTACCGTGGCTTTCACACCGATATTGGCATCGTTAATGGACTTGGCCAGTCCCGAGATGGTATTCGAGGATGAGTCCATGGTAAAGGTCTTCGCCGCCGCGGTTCCGACGCGGAGGACCAAGCTGCCTGACAAAATATCGGTGCTGGTGCCCAGACCTGCTAGTTTGCCGGTATCGGCGGTTTCTGCGGTATAGCCGCTGTCGGTGTAGCCTACGGAAGTGCCAGCGGTATCATCGTTGAGCCCGGAAGAGACCGTGATGACGCCGGACGATCCTTTGGTGCCAGAGGTAAAGGTGAGTCCGGTTCCATCGCTGTTGACTGTCGCAGACATTCCTATGCTTAGCTTGTTGATCGACTCGGCCAGCGTTGAGAGGGTGTTGTTGGAAGAATCGATAGTGACGGTGTAGGCTGAACCGCTGCCGACCTGGAGCGTGAGTGTTCCGGAGAGGATATCGGTACTTGCGGCGATCGAGCCAAGCGTGCCAGTATCGGCCGTCGCGACTTTGTAGCCCGCGTCGGTAAATGTCAGTGCGCTATCCGCATTGGCAGTGAGAGACGAAGTTACGGTCAGTGCAGCGCTCGTCTTTGCATCCAGAGTCAGTGTCTGATAGCCGTTCTTAGTCACCACGGTGGCGGTAACGCCAATGTTGGCGGCATTAATGGTGTCGGCATATCCGGATAGGGTGTTGTGGGCGGAATCGACAGAAATGGTCTGTGCCGATCCAGTTCCAACCTTCAGCACCATCGAGCCGGAGACGGTCACATCCAGCGAGGTGGAAATGGCGTCAACATACCCGTTCGGGTTCTGCGTGTTCAGCCCGCTGATAAGCTGCTGTTGCAGCAGCGACAGCGTAGGCGAACCAAACAGAGGCTCAGCATTGCCAGAAGCATCATTGCCTTGTTGGGTTTGAATGGCGCTGGCCAGAGCGTTATAGTCGCTCACAAAGGCACTGATGGCGCTGTAAGCATCGGCTGTATCGTTGCCGATGATCACCTGGACTGGAGTATAGGTGCCTGAAGTGTCCTTCGCGCTGGAAGCGAGAATCTGGAAGGTCAAGCCCGGAATCAGGTTCGACACGGTGTTGGAGGTGCTGGTCAGAGTAATGCCGTCCACCTCCAGGGTGGCGTCGGTTCCGGTGGCTGAACCGGTATAGGCGAGCTTCGTGCTGCTGTTGGTGGTATCGGTGATGTTCGAGGTCACGGTGATGTTACCGTTGGTCCCCGATGTGCCACTGACTAGACTGAGGCGGGAACCGGTGGAATCGGTCAGAATATTCGCCGTGATGCCCGCACCGGAGGCGTTGATCGCCTTCGCCAGCCCACTCAACGTATTGTTGCTTGAATCCAGAGTGATGGTTGTGGCGGTACCGGAACCAACCTGGAGCACGATGGAGCCTGAAAGTATGTCCGCGGTATTGGTTATCTTGTCCAGATAGCCACTGGCAGTGATGGCCAGATTCTTTACCGCAACGGTGTGCGTGCCCGCCTGGGCGGAGGCCGTAGCCGAGGTGAGAGAAACCACACTGCTATCCGAGCTCGAGCCGGTTTTTTGCTCCATGATTCCGGTCAAATTCGTCAGCAAACTCAGGTCGCTGGAGACTTTGGAGAGCAGTGTTCCGAGGCTCGAGATGGCGGCATCCTGCTTCTGGAGGCTGGCCAACTGTGTTTTCCAAGGCTTTTCCACATTCTGCAAATTGCTAACAATTTGCGCAACCGTTGCGCTTACATCAAACCCAGCGCCGGAAGTCGCAGATCCAAAACTCAGGCCAACAGTGCCCATCGATTCCTCCCGTGGGATACTCCTGCAGCCAGGCGGCCGCAGTTGCTCCAAAGAAATTAAAGGAGTCTCATTTTCGAGCAAAATCCGGGTAACGGTACCCTGGGCCCTGGATCAAGCTGCCGCGCTTTTTAGAGGACGGCACCCCGGTTTGTGCTCCGCTCAGAGATTCTTGCCCGGATCCTGTAGGAGCGATCCAGAGCAGAAAAAGGCGCCCGCGTGGGCGCCCTTTTCCGGTTAGCTGCCAGGTTCGACAGCGTGTCCTGCTTACTGCAACAGCTTGGTAACCATCTGGGCCTGCGAGTTGGCCTGGGCAAGCGCCGAGATACCCGTCTGGCTCAGAATCTGATACTTCGACATGTTGGAGGTGGTTGTCGCGTAGTCGGTGGCCTGAATGGCATCCTGAGCGGAAGCGATGTTGGTCTGCTGGGTGGCGAGCACGGAGCTGACCGAGTTCAGGGTGTTGATCTGGGCGCCGATGTAACCATCCTGGGCCGAGATCGAGGTGATTGCGGCGTTCAGCTTGGTCAGAGCAGCCTGCGCATCATCCTGGCTGGACAGATCGGTCGAGCTCAGATCCTGTCCTGCGGAAGCCTTGTAGCTGATCGTTGCGGCAACCGCTGTTTGCGCGCTGGCTGTCGCTGCTGCTGCTGTGCCCGCGCCATTGGTGGCGGTTACAGAGCCGGTAGCGTCGGTGACGGCGCCTGTCAGTGTGGCAGTGCCATTCGCGGACGAGAGAGTGATCGCCTTGTTGGCAGCATCCCACGCGGCGGTAACGCCCGAGGTGCCAGTCGTGGTGTTGATGGCGGAAATCACGTTGTCGATGGTGCTGGAGTTCGCGGTGAGGCCAGACAGAGACATCGTATGCGACTTGCCGTTGCCGTCCACATAATTCAGCGCGTTAGGAACGGCTGAAAGCGTATCGGTTTGCGCGGCGGCACTGAACGTATAAGCCTCGACCTTGGTTCCAGTGGTGTCGGTGACGGTTGCGGCATTGCCGCTGTTGTCCGTGAGCGTGGCAACGCCAAGCGACGAGGTCAGTTTGAGCGATCCCGTGGTAGCATCCCACGAGGCGGTAACGCCGGTGGCGGTGGTGCTGGAGTTAATCGCCTGCTCCAGGTTGGTGATGGTGCTGGTGGCAGCCGTCAGGCCCAGAGCCATAGACTGCGTCTTGCCGTTGGAATCCGTGTAGGAGAGGTTCGCCGGAACAGCCGAGAGAACATCGGTTTCCGCCGCGGCATGACCGAACGTATACGTGGATCCGGCCGAGGTGTAGGAAATGCTGCCATTGGAATCGCCCAGGTTCTTCGAGGACAGAGCGCTGACCGACAGGGTGTTGATCGATGCACCGGACGTCGTTGAGTCGCTGGTGTAGATCTTGGTCGTCGAACCGAAGACCGTGTTGCCGTTGTAGGTCGTGGTGGAGCCGATGTTGTCAACTTCAGCGAGGATGGACTGATATTCCTGGTTCGCGGCCGTCTGCTGCGAGCTGTTGAGGGTGCCGTTGGAGACCTCGGTGGCGAGCGTCACGGCACGGTTGAGCAGGTTCGTCACTTGCGAGAGAGCACCATCGGCCACCTTCAAGAAGCCCACGCCTTCGCTTGCGTTGGTGGAGGACTGAGCCAGAGCGGTGGAGTTGGCCTGGAGACCATTGACCAGCGAGAGGCCAGCGGCATCATCGGAACCGGAGTTGATCTTCGAACCGGAAGAGAGCTGCTGCAGGGTCTTCGACAGGCTGGTGGAGGTGTTGTTCAGGTTGTTGGTCGCGTAAATCGCATTGATGTTATTCAAGACACCCAGGGACATGGGGTACTCCTTATTGGGATGCAGTGATTTAGGTCATTTCCTCGAAATTGCCCCCATTTTTGTGTGAATCCAGGGTGGCTTCCTTCGGGCTGTGCCATTGCATCTGGCCACTTCTTCGGCCTGCCCTTGCGGACCTTTATCACTGTCCGCTTTCCGTTCACAGCGCGACAAAAACTCCCCCCTGCTCTCTAATTTGCTAAGTTTTCCCCGATAGTTGCCGATAATCACGGCGAAGGAGTATCGCGCCGATGATCGAACTTACACGGCTTAACGGAAGTCCAATGGTATTGAATAGCGATCTGATTAAGACCGCAGAAGCATCGCCTGACACCATGCTGACGCTGATCACCGGCGAAAAGCTGATTGTCCGCGAAGAAACCGCTGTAGTGGTTGAGCGAGTCCTGGCTTATCGCGCACGCCTGCTGGCTGAAATTGCGCGCAGACTTCCTGATGCGGCTGCTACAGCCCGTATGGCGGGAGTTTCCAGCCTCGATCTGAACGGATCTCGCGTTGCTGCTAAACGCACAGACGGTGCAGAGTCTTAATTCACTTTGGATATGCCCGGCTTTGCCGGGCACCCATTTAAGAGCCGGACGCGGCTAATTCATTACGGCGCGCTCGCGGGCATTTTTGAGGAGCAGTAAATGGATAAGGCGAGCATCGGAGGCGTTCTTCTTGCAATAGCTGGTATTGTCGCCGGACTGTTGATTGAAGGCGGAAATCTCGGACAGATTATTCAGCCCACCGCGGCACTCATTGTCTTCGGTGGCACCATGGGAGCTGTGCTCCTGCAGTTTCCACTTACAACTGTTGTGCGCGCCTTTGGTGGGATGGCTCATATCTTTGCCGCCCCTACAAAACAGGATGCGCAATTGATTGTCCAGTTGGTGGCTTTTGCCAACAAGGCTCGCCGCAATGGTGTTGTTTCGCTCGATGCTGATTTGCAGACGATTCAGGATCCCTTTCTGAAGCAGTCGCTGATGCTGGCGGTTGACGGTACGGAGCCTGCCGAGCTGCGCAAGATCATGCGAGTGAGTCTTGACTCGAAGAATGAAGATGAAGAGCGTTTGCCCTCGGTGTTTGAATCGGCCGGCGGCTTTTCGCCAACCATCGGCATCTTGGGCGCGGTTCTGGGCCTGATCCAGGTAATGCAGCATCTGGACGACATTACCGAAGTCGGCAAGGGCATTGCTGTAGCGTTTGTGGCCACCATCTACGGTGTGGGCGTCGCCAACCTCTTCTTCCTGCCCTTTGCCGGAAAGATGCGCATCCGCATTCGCGATGATCATCGCCGCCGCGAAATGATGCTGGAGGCAGTGATCTCCATTCTTGAAGGCATCAACCCACGCATGCTCGAAGTAAAACTGGCAGGCTTCCTTGATCCGTCCGGCAAGGCGCCGAAGGGAGTCGCGGCATGAGTGGCAAAGCGCGTGGCCATGTCTCGCAAGAGCGGTGGCTGGTTTCCTATGCTGACTTCATTACCCTGTTGTTTGCCTTCTTCGTGGTGATGTACGCCTTTGCGCGTGCTGACCAGAAGAAGCAGGTACAGGTCTCTGAGTCCATTGACGCGGCCTTCCGCTCGCTGGGTGTATTTCCTGAAGCCTCGCGTAAGTCTGAACGCGGTGTGAACGGTACAGCCAGCGGCAAAGCGCAGGAGAGCACCACGGCTAACGGCGCGGAGAATCCGCAAATCCCCATGAATATTGTCATGGGCGAGGATGTGATGGCGCCGGCCGAGGTTAAGCAGAATCTGGATCACGTTCGTCGCGAGCTGACTCAGGTGCTGTCGAACCAGGTGGCCACCCATACCGTTTCGATCCAGATGGGTCATGACGGTCTGGTAATCAGCCTCCGTGAGGCAGGCTTTTTCAGCTCCGGCTCCGCCGAACCGAAGCCGGAGACCGTGCCTACCCTGAAGCACATTGCCGAGTCGCTCAGCCGCACCCCTTACGACCTGCGGATTGAAGGCCACACCGACAATGTTCCCATTCATACCGCGTCCTTCGACTCCAACTGGGAGCTTTCTTCAACCCGCGCTACGCGGATTGCGCGACTGCTGCTGGCTACCGGATCCGTTGGTGCTGACAAGCTATCCGCAGCCGGTTACGCGGAGTTCCATCCTGTGGCTCCGAATGCCACAGCGGAAGGACGCGCTCAGAATCGCCGCGTTGATATTGTGGTTTTGCCACGCTCTCATACCAACTTCGCAAATTCTTCCACACCCGGCGATGCCAAAAGCGGGGAATGGAAGAAGATTACCGACGGCGATTAAGCCTCTCGTTTTCAGACTTTCGATAAAACTGCGGCGGAGAGAATGGAAAGATGTTTCCGTTCTTCTCCGCCGCAACTTTTTTGAGTGCGCTTTAGCCTGGCTTGTTGCAGGGTCCAAGGCAACCGTACAATGGCGGGAGCCGTTTCCTGGACCTGTGTCATGCTCAATCGACGCCAATTTCTCGCCAGCGCCTCTGCCGCAGCTCTTGCCGCGCGTACGTCGTTGGCCGCGGCTGCCAGTGTAGAACCTCCTTTGATGATTGACTCACATGTCCACGTCTTTGAACGGGCGGCGCGTTTCCCATTTGCAGTGGGGGCTCATCCTCCAGCAGAGGACGCTTCGCCGGAGTTACTGCTGCAGTTGATGGCCGCCAACCATGTTGCGCGTACCGTCATCATCCAGGTTATTCACTACCGCTGGGACAATAGCTATCTTCTGGATGTGCTGCGCCGCTATCCGGGCAAGTTTCATGGCGTATGCCGCGTCAATCCTGAAGATCCACAGGCGCCGGATCACCTGAGCCAGCACACGGCCGATGGTTTCCGGGGCGTGCGGCTGAGTCCGGCTGCAAGCGCGGAGGGCGATTGGATACGCGGGCCGCTTATGAAGCCATTGTGGCAACGTTGCAACCAGCTCAAGGTTCCCATGACAATTCTTGCGCCCATTACCCGGATGCCGGATCTTGTACCGCTTCTGGAGGCCAATCCTGAGCTTACAGTTGTCATCGATCACATGGCCGATTGCCCGGTTGACCGTCCGGACCAGCTCAAGTTTTTGCTGGCCCTGGCTCGCTATCCCCGTGTGTTTGTGAAGATGACGGATCTCTGGGTGCTCTCCAAACAGCCCTATCCCTATCTTGATGCGCAACAAATGGCGCATCAGGTGTATGACGCTTTTGGACCGCACCGGCTGATGTGGGCCACCAACTGGCCGGTCTCACTCAAGCAACTGCCGTATGCAAGACTGGTCGAGCTTTATCGCGATCACATTAGTTTTTTGAATGCCGAAGATCGCCGTGCGATCTTTGCAGGAACCGTCCAGCGCATCTGGCCCTTCGGGCTGTGAGCGCGCAGTGCAAGGGAAGAGGTACCAATGATTCCGCTCTCTCGTCTGTCTTCTTCGGTTTGTCTCGGTGCGTTGCTGCTGGCTTTCACGGCAGTCGCAGAGGCTTCCACGCCTGTAAGTCCATCCGGTATTGATTTTTCTTACGCCGGCTACGAAGGCGGAGGCAGACACCTGCCGCGCGTACGAGCATTGATCGTGGTCCGGCCCACGGGAACTGATGATACGGCTTTGATCCAGGCGGCGCTGGACCGTGTTGCCGCAAGGCCGATTGCCACGGATGGTTTTCGTGGCGCGGTGTTGCTCGCGGCAGGGCGATTTCATGTAAAAGGCCAGTTGGCTTTGCGTACGAGTGGGGTGGTGCTGCGGGGCATGGGAACAGGCGCGAACGGAACCACGATTGTTGCCGAAGGCGACAGTCGCCGTACGCTGATCGAAGTAGGCGCAAAAGCAGATCCCGAGCTTGCGTCTTCTATTGCTGTTGTCGCGGATGCGCCCGCCGGATCCCTGGTCCTTGCACTGGCGTCTACCGATGATCTGCACGTGGGCGATCATATTGTTGTGCGTCGCCCCAGCACCGACGCATGGATTTCGGCGATGAGTATGACGGGGCTTCCAGGAACCTTTGCCAACACGCGCCTGGACTGGCGTGCAGGTTCGCATGACCTGATCTGGGATCGCACCATTGCGGCTATCGACCCTGCGGGGAAGACCATTACGCTCGATGCGCCCATTACCACGGCTCTCGAGGCAAAATATGGAGGCGGAACGGTTGCCCGTCTGACGGCTGCCCTGCCCGCGCACATCGGTGTTGAGAATCTGGTGGTGGAGAGCGCCTGGGATCGCGCCTACCCCAAGGACGAAGAGCATGCCTGGATTGCCATCCTTCTGGATCGCGTGGAGGATGCATGGGTGCGCAAAGTGATTGCGCGGCATTTTGTGGCTTCGGCTGTGCGGGTGAACTGGCGCGGACGCCGCATCACGGTTGAAGACTGCCGCAATGAGGCTCCGGTGGCGGAAGAAGGCGGCTATCGTCGTCAGTCCTTTGTGGTGGATGGGCAGCAGGTTCTGGTGCATCGTGCGTGGAGCGAACTGGGCACCAACGATTTTGCCAGCGGTATGCTGGCCGCCGGCCCCAATGTTTTTCTGGATTGCACGGCAGAGCGTTCGCTGGGTGCCAGCGGCTCGTTTGAGGGCTGGGCTTCCGGTGTGCTCTATGAGCGCGTGCATGTGCCTGCACGGCTTCAGTTGGAACTCGACTTCGCCCGCGCGCAAGGTGCTGGCTGGACAGCGGCAAACTCCGTGGTATGGAACTCGACGGCTGCGAATATAGAGGTCCTGGGCCCGCCGGAAGCGCCGAATTTTGCAGTGGACTCCAAAGATCCGCTCTATGAGAGCCAGTTGCTTGCGCGCACCGGCAAGTTGCTTGAAGCCGCAGAGGATCTGCCCGGCGAAAGTGTTGCTGGCATCGAGGAACTGCGTGCCTCTGCTGTGTCGCCTGTGCCTGCGGTCAAGCCGGTGCTGCATCCGGTAACGGTGGTGAACGGGCGCTTTGTGGTGGATGGAAAAGTGTTGTGGGGGCCATCGCAGACTGAAGCATGGTGGCGCGGCGATACCTCGCCGCTCACTGCGATGGAATCCACTGGCTCCGCGGTTGCGCGTTTCATGCCGGGTGTGGAAGCTCCGGGGCTTACGGAAGATCTGGCGCAGATGGCGGCGCGCATCAAGAAGCGGGGTGTGGTTAGCTTCCAGGTGAATCCGGGCCTTTGGTACGATCACCGCCGCGATTCGCACACCGTGGAGCATCGTGCCGATGGCGATGTGTGGGCCCCGTTCTATGAAGCGCCCTGGGCGCGTAGTGGACAAGGCATTGCGTGGGATGGATTGAGCAAGTTCGATCTGACGCGCTATAACCCGTACTATTTTGCTCGTCAGCGCGAATTTGCCGCCGAGGCCGCGCAGCAAGGGTTCGTGGTTTTTTATGACCTCTACAATACGCATAATGTACTGGAGATCGGGCCTCACTGGATTGACTATGCATGGCGGCCGGCCAACAACATCAACAACACCGGTCTCCCTGAGCCGCCACCCTTGCGTGTGCATGGGCGCTCGGACGAGGGCAATGAGTTCTACTCCACGGCGTACGCGCCGCTGCGGGAGCTGCATCGTGCCTACATCCTGCATTCGCTGGATGAAATGGGCGATCAGCCTAACGTGATCTTTGGTGTTGCGTACCAATACGCAGGGCCATTGGAGTTTGAAGAATTTTTCCAGGACACAGTGCATGAGTGGGAGCAGAAGCATGGCAAGAAGGTGCGCATCGCGCTAACCACCAGCAAGCAGATTACCGATGCGATTCTGGCCAATCCCCAGCGTGCGGCGCAGGTGGCCATGGTGGACATGCGCTACTGGATCTATCTTCCCGATGGATCCTTGTTCGCTCCCAAGGCCGGAGAGAATCATGCCTTCCGCGAGTTGATTGCGCGCACCTTCCCGGGATATACCGACACACCGCCGCTCACCACCGCGCAGATGGTGTACAAGCAGGTGCGCGAATATCGCGATCGTTATCCGCAGATTGCGTTGATGCCGATGGAGGCGGGCGCGGGTCCGTGGCCCGTGCTGATGGCTGGTGCCGCTTCGCAATCGGCGCATGTGGCGCGCGGGGGCACACGTCCGCCCACGGAGAAGGAGCTTGCTTCTTCCATGTATCCCGCGCGTCCGGTGAGCGCGGAAGTTCCCCAACCGGCCAGCAACGACGACAAGATTGCCAGCCAGTTTGTGGCCGCGCATCTTGCTACCGTTCTGATGAAGATGGAGCCAAAGGATGGATGGGTACGCGTGCCGGAGTCGACCTGGGTGCTGGCCGGCGGCGCGGCCGAGCCTGTTGTGATCTACTCTCTTGCCGGTGATTCCATCGTGTTGAGCAAGCCCTTGCCTGCCGCGCGGGTGAAGGGCACGTGGTTCGATCCGCGCACCGGTGTGGAGAGCGCTACCGTTGCGGAGGGCTTGAACTGGCACAAGCCGGATACACGGGAATGGGTTCTGCTGCTTGAGCCTATCGCGTAACCGCGAAGCAAATAAGAAAGGCGTCTCTTCTTTTTTGAAGAGGCGCCTTTTTGCAGGTTGCTTTTTTGTGGCTGGCACGTGAGCCGCCATCGGCGCGCATTAT
>JGI12417J11878_1000059_pt1 | contig 14130 bp, 4 predicted proteins | sample LuqExpMetagenom5_FD_11878 | JGI IMG/M metagenome (IMG submission 11878) | reverse complement strand
AAGCCGATCAGTTGATCGACACGCAGTTCGGCTTGTATGCAGAGAGCAGAATGCAGTGGGCCGCGAAGTTCCGCTCCGTAGCCGCGGTACGCGGAGACTTGCAGCGCTTTGATGTAACGAGCCTGGTAACCTCCGCCAACAACGGAACGGCAAGCAAATTCGCGCCGAGCCCGAAGTTGAATTTCATCTTCGGACCGTGGGCCAGCACAGAAGTCTATCTGCAGGGCGGGTTCAGTTTTCATTCGAATGATGGACGTGGCACAACGCAGACGGTGCAGCCGATCTCTGGAGAAAACCCCTACGCAGGTATCCCCGCAGACAAAATACCGCCCATGATTCCGACAAAAGGTGGAGAGATCGGCGTACGCACGCAGGCCGTTCCGCATCTGCAAAGCACACTTTCACTCTGGTGTCTGCACAGTGCTTCCGAGCTACAGCAATCGGGAGACACAGGCGGCACAACGGCCTCTCGTCAACCGAGCGACCGCTACGGCCTCGAGTTTGCCAACTTCTACACACCGACGAAACATCTGGACCTTGATTTTGATCTGGCCAAGTCGCGCGCGCGCTTCACGGAACTGGATGCGGATGACGCGGCCCCCAACAGCCTGGGAGGAAAGCGCGTGCCAGAAGCTATCGATCTGGTGATTGCAACCGGCATTTCCTTGCGCGACTACAATGGATTCTCATCGAGCCTGCGCCTGCGCTATTTTGGCCCGCGCGATCTGACCTCGGACGGCATCTTCCGCTCGCCGGCCACGGCGCTGGTCAATGGCGATCTGGGATATGTCCTCGGCAAGAAATGGCGAGTGTCGGTGGAAGTTCTGAACATGCTCAACCGCGCGGATCACGATATCGATTATGCGTATGAGAATCGGGTTGCGCCAACAGCGGCAGCATCGTTCACCAACGTCTTCCACCCGGTGGAGCCGATTCAGGCGCGTTTCTGGCTGAGGCGAACCTTCTGATCTTGGCGACACTACAGAACAAAATAGAGCAGCAGTCTTTTTGTGCCACAGGGCCGCCACTCAATTTTGCGCCTATCTTCAATGTGTATGCGGATGCTTATGAGCTGGCTTCGTTCCCGGTTCCAAAGCGTGCGCGGGGACAGCCTTCACCAGACGTCCATGCTGCACACCCTTGAGGCCGATCAAACGATCCGCCAGTTGCTCCACTTCTGCAGAAGCCCCGTGAACGATCAGCACCTCCAGGCAGGAATCATGATCCAGATGCGCATGGCTGGTGGAGACGATCAATTGGTGATAGGCGTGCTGCAATTCAGTAAGCTTTTCACCAACGCCATGCGCATGGTGGTCGTAGATGAGAGTTATGGTTCCCACCACGGTGGCTTTGGGCGATGCGGTTTGCTCGTTGATCAGGCGGTCACGGATCAGATCGCGAAAGGCTTCCGAGCGATTGGTATAACCGCTGCGCTGGATCGAGCTGTCAAAACGCTCAAGCAAGTCGGAATCAAGGGCCACGCCAATGCGGGTGAGGACTCCCATACGCACTCCGTTCAAAACTGGATATATCGCAACCAATAGAGTAGCTCGAATGGCGTGTGCATGTCGCGCCATCGCCCGCACACAACCTTCTGTGAACACGCCCTGCTCTTCATTTTCGGCGGAGTCATCTAAAAGCGCAGAACAGTGCAGCTAAATCGTTCTTTTAAAGGTAGATAGAAAAATCGCTCCTCACCGCCTTTCAGCAATGAGGAGCGACAGGATGATGACAGAAAAGAAGAGTTCTCTGCACGCAATAGGAATTGCGTGCTGCATTGAGCGGAGCAAGCGTCAGAAACGGACGGCGAATCCCGAGCCGAGCCGCAAGCTGTACTGGCGTCCTGTACTAGCATTGCCGAGCGCGGTACGCACCCAGTCAGCATGCAGCAGTTGAACGGAGGTATGGGGCGTGAGGCGCAAGTTAGCACCTCCGCCAGCTTCGACTTCGAGTCCATGATCACTCGTATGAACACCGGTCGATGTGGGGAAATAGCTATTGCGTCCCCAGGCTTCGCCAACCAGGCATTGTGCATGAAGACCTAACCTACTATTGCGCGGAGACCATGTATACCGTGGACCGATGCTCAGTGTATAGAGGTCAAGTCCAACCCCGCTTGAAGACATTTGATCGGTTCGAAACATGGAACCGCCCCACGCGACGCCCAGTCCGTGGCCGATTCGGGCATGCAGTTGTAACGTTCCACCCTGCATCCAGAAGGTTTGTCCCGGAACGATGTTGGCGCGGGTGGCGCCCCATGTGAAAGCAGCCTCCAATGCCGGCCGCGATACTCTCCCTGGCGCCTGCGCGTGTCCCGTGGATGCTGCAGTCAGCAGCACGAGCAACATCATCATTCCCGTCATCACTCTGTTGTTCATGAAACCTCTCCTGGTTATTCCACCTTGAGGGTGAGTTGTGTCGAATGGTTGAGGTTGCCCGTGGTCGCAGTGACGGTCAACGTGTAGCTCTGAGGCTTCTGACCAAAGAATCCATTCGGCGTTCCGCATCCCACAAAAGCCGTCCCCATGAAGAGTGCGGCAAGGAGCCAGACCATCCAGCGACTCAGATTACGGCCGCTACGACGCAGCTTGACCGCACAAGGCAAGAGCAACAGACATAGCAGAAGAGGTGCGCTTGAATTGCTGGATTCCAGATGCGCGGTTTGCCCGGGAACCGTGACGCCCAAGGCTAGATTGCTCAGCGCGATTCCAGGAGCCAACTGCCAGGATGTGGCGGTCAGTTGCGTCCATGCCGCAGGTGAAAGCGTGGGAGTTGCGCCCGCGGGAAGGCCCGTCACGGTTAGCGTTGTCGCCAGCGGCATACTGTTACCGTTGGTAGGCGTTAGCGCCAGCGCGTAATGTGCTGTAGCGCCTGGAAGAATATCCTGCGCCGCGCCATCGGTCGTCGTTGTGGCCAAAGTGAAGTCCACCACCACCTGATCGACCGCTGCTGCGGTGGAAGCTGCGTAGTTGCCGTCGCCCGCATAAACAGCCGTGATGCTGTGTGTGCGCGCTGCGATGGTGCTGGTGTTGATCGTCGCAACCCCGGCAACCACAGCAACCGTTCCAAGGGGAGTTGCACCATCATTGAAAGTTACGGTTCCAGTGGGTACGCCTGCTACAGAAGATACCGTCGCGGTCAGCGTGATGCTGCTCAAGAATGTGCTGCGTGCGGCGCTGGAGGAAACCACCATCGCAGTGGGAGCCGCCATGTTGGTAAACGTGAAGGAGACAGAGGTTGCACTGCTGACTGTAGCCTGCACGTTATAGTTGCCAGCCGTACCATTGGCGGTAATTCCGGTGCTGGCAGAGCCGCTGGCATTGGTGGTGACGCTCGCGACAGCAAGCACTCCACTTGCACCTGAACCTGGCGTGCTGAATGTCACGGTTGCGCCGCCCACTGGATTGCCATAGAGATCAGACACCAGCACGGAAAGCGGTGTTCCAAAAGCCGCATGGATCACGGCACTCTGCGCATTTCCTGCTGTGACCGCTACTGTGGCTGCGGATGCGCTGGTAACAACTTCAGTTGCCACGGCCAAGCCGATGCTGGAATTGCCCGTAACGGCTGCCGTATAGGTGTAGCTGCCTGCGGCAGTAAGAGCCGTACCGCTCAGGTTGAAGACAGCAATACTTGAGGCTGCCGTCGCAGTGTAGCTTCTCTGATATCCACTCGGCCCGGTAACCGTAAGGGTGACTGTGTCGTTGTAGCCGGTGCTGCTCGTGCCCGTGGTATCAAGTTCGTTCACCGTCACGGATGCTCCGGCATTGCCTCCTGCGATCAGCGAAGCGGCAGGCCGTGTGACGAAGGCCAGTTGCGTGGCCGGAGCAACGGATGTGCCATCGAGCGGCAGTGAAGCTGAAATTCCACCATCGGCAGTGATGAGCATGGAGCCGTTACGCTGCCCTGTGGCAACCGGAATGAAGCGAACAGTGATCGTGCAGCTCTGCTGTGCGGCCAGCGTCGCGCCGCAGGTGGTGGTGAATGGGAACTCGGTAATATTCGTGCCATCGATCACCAGGCCGGTCAACGACAATCCGGTTCCGGTGTTGGTGAGCGTCAACGTTTGCCCTGCACTCGGCGAGCCCACCGAAGTAACAGAAAAGCTCAGCTTCGGAATGGATAGTCCCACACCAGGCGGTACGGCGCTGGCTTTGACGGCAACCAGGCCAACACTAGAGGCGCTGTTTGAACTGCTCATTGCGGCTGTCATGGCACGCACAGCGCCGCTGCTGCTGGTAGTCCCTCCACTGGTCACTGTAACCGCGCCCGTGATAGAACCCGCAGTCTGCGGAGTCACCGTGATATGAAGCGTACAGGAGGCCCCGTTGACAAGCGTGGCGCCACAATCGTCTGTTTCCGCAAACTCGCCACTGGCAACAAGCGCAAGGTTGCTAAGCGCAGCGCCAGTGTTATTGGTGAGCTTGGCATCATGCACAGTAGACGTCTGGCCAATGGTTTGAACACCAAAATCGAGTGTCGGTGGAGTGAGGACGAGTCCTCCCGGACTGCCTTCGCCTTCAAGCGTCACCGTTTGCGTTCCGCCGCCGGCATTATCCCGTATGGTCAGCAAGCCCGTGCGATGGCCCAGCGCGGTGGGCACAAAGCGCACACTGAGCGTGCAGCTCGCACCCACGGCGATAGACGTTCCGCAGCTATCCGACTCGTAAAAGTCACCCGTGATGGTTGCGCCGTTGAAGCTAAGTGGAACATTGCCGCTATTGGTGAGGTTGACACTGAGCAAGGTCCCCGTCGTGGATGTCGCCTGAGTTGACGAAACGTACGGCCGGCTGCCGAAAGCAAGGCTCGTGGGATAGATTGTTACGCCAGCCTGCTGACCAACGCCGCTCAGTGCTATGGTATGCACGCCGTCTGCAGAATTCACGATCTGGATCTGCCCGGTGCGTGTGTCGATTGTTGTCGCCGCCATGCTAACGCTGATCACGCATGTAGCTCCCACGCTGAGCGTGGTGTTCTTGCACGTATCGGTCTCGGTGAAGTCGCCCGTGGCCGTGATGGCGCCAATGTGCAGGTCACCAGTTCCATTATTCGTAACTGTGATAGTCTGCGCTTCGCTTGCCTTACCCACGGGAACACTGCCAAAGTTCAAATTCGAAGGTGCAGCGGCTATGCCGGGCAACGCGCCTTGGCCACTCAGCGTAACCTGTGTGCTGACCTGATTCTGGCTGTCACTGAGCACCAGCGCGCCAACAATAGAGCCTGTGGATGCGGGAGCAAAAGCAACGCTCACCAAGCAACTCGCCCCTGGAGCAATCGTCGCACATTGACTCGATGCGGTGAAGTTGCTTGAGATCACAACAGGGTTGAGCGTAAGAGTTGTACTGCCGGTATTGGTCACCGCTACCGTCTGTGCGCGGCTGCTACTGCCCACCTGTTCCGCACCAAAAATGAGGAAAGCAGGAAGTACGCCAAGCCCCGGCGCTACACCTTGCCCTTGCGCCGTAATAACCCGTGTGCCTGCGTTTGTATTCACAACCACCGACGTGGACAGCGCTCCGGTGGCGGTTGGAGCAAAGGAGACATTGATCGAGCAACTCGCTCCAGCCGCAACTGCCCCGATGCAGTTGTCTGTCTCGATAAAATTTGTGCCGGTAGAGATCGACGACACGTTCACAGAGGTGTTGCCGGAATTGGTGAAGACGACTGTTTGCGCTTGCGACGTAGTTCCGGTTTGCTGTCCGCCGAAGATAAGCTGTGCCGTGCTGAGCGAAGCACCTGGAGCAAGTCCGGTTCCCGTCAATACAGCCGTCTGCGTGCCAAGACTGTCCGTCACATTGAGCGAACCGGTATTCGCTCCTGCGACAGTGGGAGCGAACTGGATCCGAATCGTGCAGCTTCCACCTGCGGCAAGCGTGCTCGCGCAGTTGTTAGTTTGGGTGTAGTCGCCAGCGGTGCTGACGGCAATGTTGGTCAACGCAGCGGTTCCCGTGTTGGTCAGCGCCGCATTGATCCCGAAACTTGTTGCACCCACCAGCGTATCCGGTGAATTCAGGACAGAGGGCGTCAACACGGCTCCTGCCGCGGTGCCCGTACCACTGAGGCGAATCTCTTGTGTCTGCGTGCCCGAACCAAAATTATCGGTAAACGTGATGGTTCCGGTGCGGTTTCCGGTCGCTGTCGGTGTAAAAGTAACAATCAAACTGCAACTGCTATTTGCAGGCACGGTGCCGCAGTTGTTGGTTACGCTAAAGTCGCCCGTGGAAACAATATTGGTCACCACCAGATCGGCCGTTCCAGTATTTGCAATCGTGATGGTCTGCGGCAGACTCGTGGAGGAGACAATCTGGCCACCAAAGGTCAACGTCGACGGTGTAATGCTGATGCCTGCAGACGTGCCGGTACCGGAAAGCTGAATCGACTGCGGTGAGCCAGATTGCGCGCCCGCAATAACCAACGCACCAGAACGCGCGCCGAGAGAGGCTGGCGTGAAACTGACATTGACCGTGCAACTTCCGCCTGCCGGAATTGCAGTGCACGCACTCGCTGCACTGAAGTCTCCGGTAGCCGAGATGCTGGTAAGGGCCACTGCGGAGTTATTGGGATTGCTCAGCAAGATTGTTTGCGTAGCGCTGGTTTGCCCCACGGGATAGCTACCGAAGCTGAGTCCGTTAGCGCTGAAACCGAGGTTTGCAGGCAGAACCACTATCGAGCGACGCACCTCTGCCGCCGCTGCATAGTTGGCGTTACCCGCCTGATTCGCCGCAACCGTCACTGTGCCCACACCCAGGAAGCTGAGCATGTTGCCGTTCAATTGTCCTGGTCCACTCACTAAGCTAAACTGCACCGCATTGCCAGAATTCCCTCCAGTGGCAGAAAGGACAATTGGCGCCGCACCATAAGCGATCGGCGTAGGCGGTTGGGTAAAACTGATCTGCTGGGCAGACTGCGAGATCGTGAAGGTCTCGTGGTGCGATCCCTGATAGTTGGCATTATTCACGGTAGAAGTTACGGAATAAGTGCCCACGCTGGTTGGCGCTACCGTCGATGGTCCATACGAGGTGGAACCCGTTCCTGTGTACGACGTGGTAACAGCAAGACTGGCAGGGGTGGTGGTAACTGTAACGCCGAGTGGAAATCCGGTGTAAGTCTGTTGCAGGTTCGAGATGCTCACGGTTGCCGTTGCCTGGCTGACTGTCAACGTGCCGGAGTTGCTTCCGTCATAGTTCGTATCATTGATCGTTGCCGTAACGGCGTAGGTTCCCACCTCGGTCGGCGCAGTTGAACTCGCGCCATAGACAGTGCTTCCAGTACCGGTGTAGATGAGATTCACGGTCAGCCCAGAGGGAGTCGTAGTTGCCGTTGCCGCTCGCTGGGTTCCGGTGTAGGTTTGTGTCAAGCCGCTCAGGGCAACAGTCGCAGTCGCTTTACCTACGCTGAAGGTCTGCGCTGTGCCTGTTGCAGACGTGTAGTTCGTCCCTGCCGTTGCAGAGGCTGTCAACGAGCAGGTTCCCACGCCAACATAATTCACAACACCAGATACAACCGTGCAGATGCTCGTCGAGTTCGAGCTAACAGATGTTGTGCCGTCGCCTGTATAGCTAAAGGTTGGCGTAAAGCTGCCGCCGTAGGTTCCGCTCGCAGGCTGATTCGAAATCGAAATTGTCGGAGTGGCCTTACCTACACTGAAGGTCTGTGCTGTGCCTGTCACAGACGTATAGTTCGTTCCCGCCGTCGCAGAGGCGGTCAACGAGCAGGTTCCCACGCCAATGTAGTTCACTACACCAGATGTGACCGTGCAGATGCTCGTCGAGTTCGAGCTGACGGATGTTGTGCCATCACCCGTATAGCTGAAAGTGGGTGTAAAGCTGCCACCGTAGGTTCCGCTCGCAGGCTGATTCGAAATCGAAATCGTCGGCGTCGCTTTGCCTACGCTGAAGGTCTGTGCTGTGCCTGTCACAGACGTGTAGTTCGTTCCCGCCGTCGCGGAGGCGGTCAACGAGCAGGTTCCGATGCCGACGTAATGCACCACACCGGACGTCACCGTACAGATGCTCGTTGAGTTCGAGCTGACAGATGTTGCGCCGTCACCTGTATAGCTGAAGGTCGGCGTAAAGCTGCCGCCATAGGTTCCGCTCGCAGGCTGATTCGAAATCGAAATCGCCGGCGCCGCTTTGCCTACGCTGAAAGTTTGCGCCGTACCCGTCACAGATGCATAGTTTGTTCCCGCCGTGGCAGAGGCGGTCAACGAGCAGGTCCCAACACCGATGTAATTCACTACACCAGATGTGACCGTACAGATGCTCGTTGAGTTCGAGCTGACAGATGTTGCGCCGTCACCTGTATAGCTGAAGGTCGGCGTAAAGCTGCCGCCATAGGTTCCGCTTGCGGGCTGATTCGAAATCGAAATCGTCGGGGTTGCTTTGCCTACACTGAAGGTCTGCGCTGTGCCTGTCACAGATGCATAGTTTGTTCCCGCCGTGGCAGATGCTGTCAACGAGCAAGTTCCAACACCGATGAAATTCACAACACCAGATGCAACCGTGCAGATGCTCGTAGAGTTCGAGCTTACGGATGTTGTGCCGTCACCCGTGTAGCTGAAGGTGGGCGTAAAGCTTCCACCGTAAGTTCCGCTTGCAGGCTGATTCGAGATGCTGACTGTCGGCGTCGCCTGACCAACATTAAAGGTTTGCGTTGATCCAGTGGTGGCGGAATAGTGCGTGCCCGCCGTAGCAGCAGCCTTCAGCGAACAGACGCCAATACCCACGTAGTGCACCACGCCAGAGGTGACAACGCAAATCGATGCCGATTGCGAACTGACTGAAGGCGTTCCATCGCCTGCATAGGCATAGGTCGGGGTAAATCCACCACCATACGTCCCGCTGCCCGGCAGATTCGCAATCTGAATGGTCGTGGACTGTTGCGAAGATACGGTTACGGAGGTGGTGGCCTCCGCATCATCGGAGGTGTTGTAAGTTGTATCAATCTGTGCTGCGGAAACCAGACCGTAGAAATAGTCGGTATAGGTCCCAGTCGTTGCCGGAATGAGGGTCTGAAATGTGAAGTCCGCAGATCCTCCAGCAGGAACCGTAAATACGCCCGACCAGATGAGTGTGCTGCCATTGATTGTGGGATCGGCGATGTGATTGCCCGCGAATGTAGAACTGCCGGTGATCACGTCTTCCGCGGCCGGGGCACTAGCCAGAGCATCAATGAACTCATCAAGAGAAGACGCCGTCGATCCCGAGTTGGTAATGTGCACGGTGTAGGTAACCGTTCCGCCACTCAATCCAAGCGAGGTGGGCGAAGTGCTCATCGAGAGCAGAAGGCTGTTACTGGCCGGCTGAATCGGCGGAATGTTGGCTAAAGAAGCAATCGTCGTATGCTTGGTTTGCCCACCGCTGTCGATGTAGGAAACGGGCTGAATTGTGGTTGTGCCGGATGTGGTTCCGGTAACGCGATAGGTGTACGTGACGGTATAGTCAGCGCTCGCAATTCCAGCTATCACCGAGGTGGGGATCTGCAGAAGATCAGTGTAGGTTCCGCTGCCACCGTTGCTGAAGGTGAGGCTTGTCTTGACCAGTTGAAAGCTATCGGCCGGAAACGTTGTGCTTGTTTGCGGGCTCAATGCAAAGGTGCTGGTGCTACCAATCGTTCCGGTCGATCCGTTCACAACCACAGAAAACGTAGACCCCATCGAAGGAGTTGTCGTGGATACGCTTCCGCTATTGACCTTGTTTGCACTGGCGGCAATAGTCTCTGCCACCGTAATGTCGTTGGTCGTCAGGGATGCAAGCAGATTGCCCGTGGGAGGTCCAAGATAGACATCAGCCGTAAATCCCTGAGGGTTGCTGATACTGCAGTGCCCGCTCGTAAACGACGAGCAATCGACACTCATATAGAAGTAGGCGGGTTTACTGGTACCTGCCGCCAACGTGCCCAGGTGCGCAGCGCCTGTATCATTGCCGCCTAACGACAGGTAAACGGTACTCCCTGTGAAGTTGCCAACCGTCACCCAAACATCGGCAAGATCTGAACTGGAGTTATTTGTGACGTTGTAAACGGCGTAAAAGCCTGTTGGATAGGGAGAGGTTTTGGTGTCGACGAAATAAACACTACTGAAGTTCTGCGTCACAGTGATGGCATTCTGAGTAATGGAGCTGCCTAGAGACGCGTATGCGGCGTTGGTCGCGCAAGCAAGGAGTATCACCGCGATTACCCTGAATGCTATGTCGAACCTTGCCTTCCAATTCTCTTCCCTCGCATTGCGATAGAACACAAAATAGAAAATCCGCGCCAAAATCTGGCTGAGGACAATAGCATAGCTATTGCTTCCGGTCCTGGGCAGGAAATACGCGGGTAACAAGCGGGCACAACACCGCCCTAGTCGTGGATTGCTGGGCACGATCGACACTCCTCGTTCTGTACGACTGCCCGGGGGCCTTACTACACGAGCGGGGAACCTCGTACATATCCCAGGAGGAAGGGGGCCGGACGCTTCCTGCTTATCGACCCGCCGATCTGACACATTAGAGATTTCGCACCTAAAAACACCAAAATTCAGTTACGGGAGTAAATGAACCATTAAGTGCCGAATCTGCAAGGCATGAGGCATTCTCTCTGTAAACCTATTCACAGCTTTCCCCTGCATTCTCTACTCTTCTTCTGGGGCGCATCGAGGAGCGAACCCATCCCAGTTTTCTGGACTGACGGCAAAAGAAAACCGCGCCGTATCGCATAACCGGCGCGGTCTACCTTACCAGAGTACCCAATCGACATCAGCATACAGGCAGAGGAATAAGCCTGTGACCTAAGCAAGCCGCGCACTTAGGGCGTCACGTCATCACGCTGCGAGCGGGCCTGCTGAAGAATGGTGCGAAAGCGCAGAGCCAACTCATGGATCCTGCGCACTTGCCGATTGCGCAAAGCCTCCTGCGGCAGCAGAGCTCCGCCTATACCAATAGCACTGGCTCCAGCAAGAATGTAATCGAAGGCCGTGAGTTGATTCACACCTCCAGAAACAATCAGCGGAATCTGTGGCAGCGGAACCCGGAGTGCGCGCACATAGGGCGGCCCACCTGCGACCGCCGCTGGAAAAATCTTGACCAGATCCGCACCCGCCTTCCATCCGGCAATCACCTCGGATGGAGTCAAGGCACCAGGAAGAATGGCGACAGATGCCTGCTTCGCATAGTCCACCACGTCAGGTATTAACCCGGGGCTGGTAATAAAACATGCTCCTGCATCGATGCAGCGACGCGCCTCATCGACGTCGAGAACAGTCCCTGCGCCAAGCACCATCTCCGGATGACGCTTCCGCATCGTTGCAATGACTGCTGGCGCGTCAGGCACTGTCAGGGGAATTTCAGCAATGGGAATCTCCCCTGTGAACAGAGCCTCCGCGGCAAACTCGGCTTCCGACGCCGATGCCACACGAACAGCGGGAATGATTCCGATCTGACAGATCCGTTGAACCACTTCATTCGACTTCATCAGGCCTCCAAAGTTCTCGCCATCGCAGCAAAAAGTTTACAAGTTGAAGCTAGCTATTCGCTCGCCCACTCGGGCTCGGGAGGTGGCAGCACATCGTCTTTGCCTGCGAACCAGACATAGAGTGTTGGAAGAAGAAAGATGCCGATGATCAGATTCGCCAACAGGCCGCCGACAATGACGATCGCAAATGGACGCTGTGAATCGGACCCAATGGCATGGGATAACGCGGCTGGAATCAGGCCGAGTGTCGCCACCAGCATGGTAATCAGCACCGGACGTAGTCGCAAAACAGCGCCTTCCACAGCCGCATCCCGGATGGTGTATCCACTTACACGCAGTTGGTTGATGTACTCCAGCATGATGACGCCGGTCTGTACCGAAACACCGAAGAGTGCCAGAAAACCAACCGCCGAAGAAACCGAAAAATCGGTTCCGGTCAGATATAGTGCCAGTGGACCGCCAACTGAGGCCATCACAACCGAAACCAGAATGAGCAAAGCCCATTTGCAGGAACGGAACATAATATAGAGGATCAGAAAGATGGCCAGAATCGTGACTGGAACCACGATCATCATGCGTGCATTGGCTCTCTGCTGACTTGCATATTCGCCAGCCCATTCAAGGTGATAACCCGCCGGTAGCGCCACCTGATGCTCAACCCGATCAATAGCCTCTTTGACTGCGGAGCCGAGATCGCGATTGCGCACAGAGTACTTGATGGCAATATAACGCTGTCCAGCTTCGCGGTTGATTTCTTCCGCGCCGTCATCGGTGGTAACGTGCGTGAGCTGTTCCAGCGAGATGCGTTCGCCACCCGGCGCCAGCAGGCGTATGTTGCCGATTGCCTCACGCGTGTCGCGGCTCTGTTGTTGATAGCGCAGCGTCACATCGTAACGCGCTTCGCCCTGCGGCAATTGGGTAACAACGTTGGAGCCGGCCGCAGTTTGGATTGCATCCTGAATATCGGCAACATTGATGCCCCAGCGAGCTGCAGCGGCACGGTCAACCGTAAAGTTGAGGTTGGGTTGACCAACAATACGAAAAACGCCGAGATCCTCGATCCCCTGCACCGTGGCCATCCGCGCCTGAATCTCGTCGGCCTTCTTTTCCAGTATGCGCAGATCATCACCGTAGAGCTTGACAGCCAGTTCGCCCTTGACCCCACTTACAGCCTCTTCCATGTTGTCACTGATGGGCTGCGAATAATTCCAGAGGACACCGGGAAACTGCGAAATCTGCTTATCGATAGCAGAAATCAATAACTCCTTGTCTTGATGAAAGACCGGACGCCACTGCTTCTTGGGTTTGAGATCAACAAAATATTCGGTATTGAAGAATCCGGTCGTATCCGTACCATCGTCCGGACGGCCGGTCTCACTGACAACCTGCTTGACTTCAGGAAATGACGCGATCACTAACCGCGCGCGATTCGCAAAGTCAATCGACGCGGAAGGGCCTGTACTGGGTGCCAAAGTACCACGCACCCAGATAGATCCCTCATCAAGATGCGGCAAGAACTCCGATCCAACGGGCCCGCCGAAGGCCAGAAAGACACCGATGGCAAACAGCACGCCCGCGGTTCCAACCGTAAGCATGCGATGATCGATAGCCGCGCGTACGGCAACACGGTATCGCGCGCGAAGCCAGTTCAATACAGGGTTATCCTGCTCTTTGGCTCCTTTGGCGAAGAACAGCGATGCCATCACAGGCACAACCAGAATGGCAAAGAGCACAGCGCCAAGCAGAGCAAAGGTCACCGTCCAGGCCATCGGCTTGAACAAACGTCCCTCGACTGCCTGCAAAGTAAAGATGGGAAGATAAGAGGTAATGATGATGGCGCGGGCAAAAAAGACTGGCCGCAAAACTTCATGTGCTGCATCGCGGATTTTTTGCGCGGCAGTGCGCCCCGCCTGGCGCGAGGCCAAATGGCGCACCATATTCTCCACCATCACCACCGACCCATCCACCACCATTCCGAAATCCAGCGCGCCCAGCGAGAGCAGGTTGGCAGGAATGCGGTTGAGATCGAGACAGATGGAAGCAAACATCAGTGCAAATGGAATTGTCAGCGCCACAATAATGGCACCACGCACGTTCCCCAAAAGCAGCAACAGTACAATCACCACCAGAATCATGCCTTCGGCGAGATTGTGCTCAACGGTCTCAATGGTGAATTTCACCAAGTCAGAGCGATCAAGAAACGGAACAATCTTTACACCTTTGGGAAGGATGCGCTCATTGAGGTCCTTCACCTTGGCATGAATGCCGTTGAGCACAGAATCTGAGTCCCTGCCCTTTTGCAGCAGAACAATGCCCTCGGCGGTATCCGGATTATCGATGATCTTGCCATCCTCACGATGGATGGCGCGGCCGATCTGTCCCAAGCGAATCTTTGGCCCCTGCGTCACAGTGGCCACATCTTTAATGTGGATCGCCGCGCCGTTGGCGGCTTTGACAACAGTATTTTCGATATCCTGCACACTGGTGAGCAGGCCCACCGATTGCACATTGATCTGCTGTGCGCCCTGCTCAATGAAGCTACCGCCTCCATTGGTATTGTTGGCGGCAAGCTGCGCTTCAACTTGTCCAATGCTCAATCCGTAGGCAACAAGCTTGTCCGGATCAAGCTGAATCTGATACTCCTTCGTCGGCCCCCCAAAGCTGGAAACATCCACGACG
>JGI12417J11878_1000058_pt1 | contig 14155 bp, 4 predicted proteins | sample LuqExpMetagenom5_FD_11878 | JGI IMG/M metagenome (IMG submission 11878) | reverse complement strand
CGCAACTGGCTTACCTGCTGCAGCAAGTGCGTGTAGCGGAGATAGGCACGGTTGTTCTCATCGCGATTATGGTCGAGCCGGAAGGTGATAGTGGGAATGCTACGGTTGTCGATGTTCGGCGCGATGAAGTTTCCTTGCACAAGCGGGTTATAGTCAAGGTTCGGCTTGGGCGTGATGGCATAGAGCATCTTGGTGGCCGGAGCCAGGCGCTCGATGGGAATCTTGTTTCCCGAAAACGGGGTACGACAATAAGCGTTGGCCGCACCGCCGTTACAACTGCTCGACGAAGCGGTTGTGTTGGGATCATAGATGGGATGCTGGACGCCCGATGAATCGACCAAACCGCTGAAGTCGCCCTGGCGCATGGCCATGGTGGGCACCTTCACAATCTCAGTCTGGTTGCTGCGCAAGGAGTACTTCTCAAAGGCAAAGAACCAGAAGGAGTGGTCGTGACCGTCATAAAGCTTTGGCAGAACAATCGGACCGCCGGCGGATGCGCCGAATTCGTTACGCACATAATGTGGCGCTGCGAAGTTGGCGGCATTGGAACGCGACTTGGCAATACCGAAATAGTTATTGCGCGCCGTTTCAAACATGGTGCCATGCAGCCGGTTGGTTCCGGATTTGGTGGTGATGATGCCGGTTGCGGGAGTGGCAAATGCAGCGCTGCTGTTGTTGGTTTCCATGCGCACTTCCTGTACTGAGTCGGGGTCAGGAAGCTGCGCCTGGGTGGAGTTGCTGGCGCCACCGAAGTTGCGGTTAACCATCGGCACACCGTCTGCCACATATTCGAGAGCCTGATCCATCAGGCCATTGGCGCGCGTTCCACCCTCGAGTCCTGGCGTGGTATTGGCCGCTAAACCAAGTAGCAGGCGACCATTCATGGGAAGTTGGTTGATGCGCGCATTATCGAGCGTGGAAGAGATGGTGCCGCTGTCCATTGTCACCATCTGTGCCGTGGCAACAACTTCAATCTTTTCACTGACAGATCCGGCCGCCAAAACTGGGTTGAGTACGGCATGCTGATCGGCAAGCAACTGCAATGTTGCCTGATAGGACTTCATGCCCGGAGCCGAGATGGTGATCGAATAGGTTCCCGCGAACAGGCCCGGAACCTGGAAGAAACCGACTTGGTTTGCGACCGTTTCCGTGGCGACATTGGTCGCGGGATTCAGCACGCGCACGGAAACGCCGGGAATAACCGCTCCGGTCGTATCGGTGACTGTACCCTGAATTGATCCCGCACCACTCTGCGCACTAGCTACAGGCAAGCTGAACAGAGATCCGATCAACAGGAGCAACAATCCAATTCCTGTCTTTCTGATTCGGAGGAGATCACTGGCAAAGTCGAACATGTATTTGCCTCCTTCTTCTATTTGCTTTTGGGTTATCGATTGAGGCGTAAAAGGCCAACATGGACGATCGCCCCACAAGGAGCCTTTGCTTACAGCTCCGGCGTCGGAAGCACCTTCCCATCTCAAGCTATGGTCTGATCAGTTGGATCAGATTGAAGACTGGAGATCGTGAGGGTGTTTCCACAACCGGAATGAGTGCCTCCCGATTGCGATAGCCATTCTCGTTGTTGAAAAGAGACCCGTATAAGCGCTTTACGGTAATTCCGCAACCTCCTTACGGTTCGAAATCGGAAACTTTTCTGAAAAGACACAGGGTAATGCCAGCGAAAATGCACCCTTTGCTCGGGGGTAGAGGGCCATAGACAGACGCCCTCTCTCGACCGAAGCGATCGGACAATGTGACACGCAAAGAATGCCGTATCCCGCAGAAATGAAAAAATGGAGGGTAAGCAGAGAGGTCTACAGTTGGAACCAGGCAGGTTAAGGCTGAAAGGGAGCTGACAGACCAGACATTCAGTGCAGGAGGACAAGCATAAAGGGGCAAAACCTGGATGAAGGTTTGCCCCTTTCTTGCGCAACGATCCATGTCGAGAATAGGCTAGCGCCACGCGTCGATATTCGTCAGCGCTCCAAATGCACTAGGGTTAAATGATCCAAACCAGACGGCAACTCTTCCCTGACTCGCAGGTAGGGAAAAATGGATAGCCAAATCCCGGATACCGCTGTTATCGGCCTCTCCTGGCCCGCCCGTGCATGGATCCACGACAAAGCGCGCGCCCAAAGGCTCGACCAGATGGACATCGAGCGATTTTCCCTCCTGCTCAAGCCGAGCACTGCGGCCATCAGGCGCAAGAACAATTGCGGCACGGGTATGAAAGTGCCATACAATTTGCGCTGTCGCTACTGCCGCGAGGTCATCCTGTACGAGCAAACCTCCTTGATCCTTGAGGAGAAAACCCCTCGTCCACGTCGCAAGGCTGTCAGGATATGCGGAACCAAGGTCCATTGTCACAAAGCGCCCATCGTTAACTTTACCGGACGTTCTGATCGTGGCATGGGAAGTGGGCAATTCGCTCCGGCCGTTCACTGTCAGCGTATTGTGGCTGAGCGACTGTGTGCGGAAATAATTCCAACGCTTCTGACCAAAGTAGTCTGGCAACTGATAGCTGTCGGGACCAAGGTCCAGCCCCCATCTCTGGCCATCCGCATCGAGAATGAACGACCCAAGATCAAGATGACTATGACTGATCGCTGCCGAGCCTCCGCGCACAGCAACATACCAGGCATTACGATCATTCCATGCAGTTCGCATGTAGATATTTTGAACACGTGCAAACGATTGATAGAGCTCCGGTGAGCGAGCGGCACTGCCGAGCTTTGGCCCTGTTCCATACCAGAGAAGGCCCAGAAACTGAAAGCGGGTGGTTGGTTTCAGATTGTCAGGAAGGCTCACGTAGCGCATATGCTCTGTAACCGGAATCTCCTCGGCACTCAGGTCGCTCCGATTGAAGCGGCGCGCAAACCAGAACATCTGAGGAGCTGGAGCGGCATCGGAATGGGCATCGCCAAAATTGGCAAATTCGAGCGTGGGACCAAGCGAGTGAATACGGTAGTCAGGCGTTAGAGGAAAACCCTTTTCTTCTGACGCTCCATAATCCGTACCAACCGCGCTATCGAGTGCATCAATATAGAGAATGTTATAGGCTGTCGCGTAGTTCCAGTAGGAAGGGCCTTCTTCAAAACCTCCGTCCGGCGCGAACAAGCGCATGATGGCCGTCATCGCGGGGCGCGCGAACGACACAATTTTTTCGGCACGCTTCATGGAAGTGGAATCGCTGGTCTCAGCAATTGCCAGTGCTCCAACTGTCTCGCCGCCATACACAACCTGAACCCAATTGTTGTAGTAATGAACCTCCCGGGCATCCAGGCGAGCGAGAAACGGATCGATTCCCAAGCGAATAATCGCATCGCGGATCTTCTGCCGGGCATGTTCAGGCATGACCGGGTAGAGCCAATCATAGCCAATGCCAAGAGCTGCGGTCATCTCTGCAGTATCGAGAAAGTGCGAGGGGTTCCAGTCAGGAAAACTGGCCGCTTGCTCCATCTCGAGAATGGCGCGATTCGCATAGCGGCCATCGCCGGTCAGCCGATACATACCCGATAAGGTCAGCACACGGCTCTCAACTTCTCGCGCAACCCACAGCAACGACGGCTCCACCTTATGCAGGTCGTATGTGCACGGAGGCTCACCCAGCAGCGCATTTGCCCTACTCTGAAGGTTCTTGAATTCCTCCTGCGCAAAATGATCGTGCGCGATACGTTCCTTCAAGGCAGGAATCTGATTGTCATGCAAAAGCAGGCGCGGATGCGCGCCATAGAACGATGCAAGTACCGTCGGTGTCGGTGGAGTATCCTGCGCCGGTGCGTGCATGGCCAGCAAACTGAGTACAGCCCACACGATAACGACAAGGAGACGTCTCCTCGTCGAGCAGGCTAAATTGCGTAATATCTGATTGCGCACCTGAGAGCTAAGAGAGAATTTCCATTGAAACGCGCATGCGGGCATTGCAATCCTCGATCATTGCATTGTTTCCATCGCATCGGTTCAGCCCTGCTCAGCCCATTCCCCACGCCGCGCGGCAACATCCGCTCCGCCGTGCTGCCTCGTCAACTGTGAGCATAACCCAGCCTTCCAATTCGTCACCGCCATACTATCGGCTGAAAATACTCTAGTCAAGCGCTTTAGTATTCGAACATTTCAGGCACCGCCCACGCAGTTGGCGCGACTAAAGGCTATCCTCCTACTCATCCGCACACCCGGACAAACCTAAAACTTCGCATGCCCAGTACCAGCGTCTGAGCTCGCTTGCACTTTCAGATTCTTTTGTTCATTACGTTCTTCTGCATTAACGTAAAAGCTTTACCTCTCGTAGCACAGTTGCAGGAAGTACGAAGCGAATCCACTCCTGGCTTCCTTCGCGCACACGCTCGCCAATCAATTTCTTGCCATCTATCTGCAACTGCGACACACCCTCGGTCGCCAGAATCTCCAGCGTTGCCGCCTTCGAAAATTCCATCCAAAGATCAGTCCCGGACTGTCGAACATAAGCTGATCCCGCGCCTTCTCTTAAGGTAACGCGCAAGCTTTTCCCTTTGATCCACGTGCCATTATCCAACAGGAACGACTCTGAGCCTGGCTGAACGTCCTCAAATCCGTAGCTTCCCTTGCACGCGAAATCGCCTGCGTCAAGAACATCCTCCGCACTGACTCCGCTCAGTATCGTCTGCCGCCTGCCGCCGTTCTGCTCTACCTGCAACGCAACGGCACTGCTAGGCGCATTCGACAATTGAAGTAGAGCGACATTCCGTATCTTGGCAGATTTATCAGCACGCGCCGGCTCAAACACGGCAACAAACGGATGCGTCCACGCCTCACCGCTCTGCCGCAGAATCAGTGTATGAAGCGGCAACGCGCTTACAGTTGTCGGAACCGTATCACGCAACGAGCGTGCCGCTGGCGCCATCACCTCATACAGGCTTCGTCCTGCACCGCCCATCATCCATGCATGCAACTGGAGCGTACTCCGTCCCGGCAGTTCAAGGTCATAACGCGCATGATAAATCGGCGATGATACGACAGCTCGCTTATCCCAGAAGTAGTCATATGCACCAAGCGACTCTTCAGCAAATGTAAGCTTGTCCGTAGGTATGGACGCAAGCTTGCGGCCGTCCTCGCCAGCAATCTCCAACTTCTGCCCCAGCCCATGGAAGAAATAATCCTGCGTACGGTCCTGGCCATCTCGACGATGGGAACGGAAGATGTCGATGTAGTAGCCATCCTCCTTCGATAGCCGCACCGTACCCATCACTCTGCGCTGGTCAGATTCTGTCTCCGGTTCAACGAAAGAAACATCTGTATACGTCATTGGAATCGTATCCGCAGTTAGTTTTTGCGCAAACGGGTAGCTAGCATTCACGGTGAAACCATGATGGCTAAGCATGGTGGGATAAGCCGATACTCCATCCACTGCAACCGTATTGTGCGCCGGAAACTGCGCGTAGTATTCGTTGTGATCTGCTTCAAAGTAATTGGTCCCAATGCCGCTGTCGGGCGCAAGCGGTAAACCCTCGCCATAGAGTTCCATCGTGATGCCGTTGGCATGCTGATGATTACCAAGCGAACCAGCTTCGGCGATCATCAAACCGGTAGCAGGATCGAGCCCATTGCGCTGCACCAGATAACTTGCCGAAGGCGCGCTGAACATGGCTGGAAACACCTCTCCCGGTTTCAGTGCTGGAATCGACGCATCAAGTACAGTTTGATCTTCAGTAAATAGCGCATTCAAGCCAGTACCAATCGAATGCGATTCTTCGCTAGACTTCGAACCGCCAGTACGGTTGCGGTTTAAATCGTCGAATAGGCGCGCAAGGCCCGTAAAGTAGATCTCATCGTCGCGGTGATGATGCATGCGCGCATTTGCTACCATCAACCGCGCCGGTTCGCTTGAGATTGGTCCATAATGTGAGTCGCCCCAAGATACCGTGATGCCGTTCGGAAACGCATACTGAGCCATGGCAATTGTGCCCTTACGCACCACAGGCAATTGCGACAGAAGATCAGATCCTGTTTCGCGATCGATACGATTGATGAGCCGGAGAAAATCCGCAACCACGGTCATGGAATAGCCCGGCGATTCGAACCATATACCCGTCTCGCGATCAAAACCGCGTGCTGCCATTTTGCTGAGCGACCAGTGGCGAATCGTATCCTCATTGAGAATCCGCTCCAGATAATATTGCGCACCATGGCCATCGGCATAGGCCTCGTCATCTTCGAGCACGACAGCAACTGAAACAGCAATATTATCTTCGAAAAGATTCCAATTATTGAACGGCACGCCATGGCTGAGCGTCACATCGATCCATTTGCGAAAGATATCGGCATAGAGCGGTAATGCATTGGCGTGATGGCTCTTGAGATAGTCAAACAGATAGTCGTAAATTGTCGCGAGCGGCGGCAGAATATTGCTTTCTTGAATTACTTCGAATGTCGACAGGCCATAGATAGTTTGGCTATGTCCATGATTCAGGTCGATAGGTTCACTGCGGTCCTTCATACCGCGCATGTAGGTATCGAAGATGGTGAAGGCAAAGCGCGCATACTCTTCGTCTCCAGTCAGCCAGGCCAATTGTGCCGCGTTCTGCGCCATGCGCATGATCGAGGCATTCATGCCATCGATTACACGACCCGTCTTCGAAGGGCTTGCCCACTCCAGCGGCTGACCTGGCGCGGCAGCATTCACCAGCCATACGCCACGAGTGTCGTCTTCGTACGGTGGAATATCTTCAAGTCGCGGTGCTCGATAGATACTGGAAGGGTTTCTGCTACCTGGAAAACGCACAGTCGGAACCGGCGCATGGCCCTCTGCATGATCGAAAACATCGCCACGGTTATAGATTTCCGTTGCATGCGATTTCCAGTACATCTGCAACCTAGAGGCAACCCACATCGGATCCTGCCGCACGTGTTCAAGATAAGGCGCAAGCTCCGCACGCGCGCGCTCCACGGTCTGTTGCGCATTCTTGTCATGCTCTATCAGTGCACGCATCTCCCGCTGTGTGCCGCCCCTGTGCGCACTACTGCGTGGATGCACATTCGAGAGATGCACAGGAACAGAAAGGCGGGTATCCTCCGCCGCGCAGGCAAGAGAACAAGGCAGAATCAACATCGCGCAAACAAGGCACAATAAACGCACAGTGAAATCTCTCTTCTTTTACGGAGAACCGAAGACTGCGCCAGCCGCATATATGCAACCGGCGCACACAAGTTCAGCCAATCAGATTCCAGGACTGAATCGTATATCTCGACGAGCCTTTCATGCAGCCGCCGTTTGAGCTCCAACTCAGTTCAACGGTATCGGCGCCGTCCTTCAGCACCCACCCCAACGCCCCATCACCGTAAACGCGCACCGTCAACCTGCGGGCTTCTGGTGCATTCACATGCAACCCCACTTCCGCCCACGGAATTACGCTGCCAGTCTTTACGTATACAGCAATCTTCTCCTGTGTCGGCGCAACTTCGATTGTTCTTCCGCCTTCCAGCTTTTCACCTGTCCAGAAGTCATGCCATACACCCCTTGGAAGAACTACTTTCCGCATCTCTTCTCCAGCAAACAACGGCGCTACCATCATACGGTCACCAATCATGTACTGGTCGTCAACGGTTTGCAATTCATGTTCGTGCGGCGCATCCATCACCAACGCGCGGAACGGTGGCGTTCCATCGGCTGCATATCGTGCAAAAGCTGAACGCAAATACGGAATCAACTGCATGCGCCAGCCAATGATTTCACGACAACGCGTTTCAAGATTTTGCCAGTTTGGAACGAGTTGATCGGCGTTGTTCAGCTTACGATTAAGCTGCTTCCATGGTGGATTCTTGATGTACCAACCGTTCACCATGGCCAACGGCGAAAAGACCACTGTCTGCAAGCGCCGCAGCAAATCTTCTTCGCTCACCGCATCACGCACCTCAGGGCACCACAGCAGGCCGCTGAATCCGGAATTCGCAAGTGCGCGAACAAAATCGCGATGATTGTAGAGATCACTATAGAGCACGAAAGGAAACGGTGCGGCCAGAGCGCCACTGGAACGCACTAGGCCGAAGGTTTGCTGCTTGCGTTTGCGAAATTCGTTCCAAATGGCCATCTGGTAGCCGAGCCCGAAGCTAGAATGCATCTGCTCGCCATCGACGCCCGACGGAAAGGTGCTGGCCTCGGGAAAACTCCATCCCCCCGTAAAATCCGAGTTATCGCACTCATCCAGCTTGAAGCCGCTCACTCCCTTGTCAATGAATTCGCGTCCATGATGCGCACCAAAAGCATCGCGCGCGTTTCCCCCTGCGAAGTCTGGGACCAATCCACCCCACACTCCATAATTGCCCACGTTTGGCTGAAGCGTCGTGAACAGAGGCGATGCAGGATGCGTATACGCGTGCTCCCACAAATTCACCTTGTAATTGAGTTCCTTCGCCCGCGTCAGGAAGCGTTCCGGCTCCGCAAAGCGATCACGATTCCACTCGAACGTGCACGAATACGCATGGGTCTGCCATCCAGGTTCGAGTCCCAGCACATCGCAGGGAATCTTGCGCGCACGGAATTCTTCAGCAAGCCCCAGCGCAGTCTGCTCGGTCGAACGTGCATCTGCTCGATACCAGAACCCCAACCCCCATTCGGGAACCTGCGGCCCGCCACCGGAGAAGAGGTTATAACGGCGCACTGCATCCACCATTTCAGGGCCGGCAAAAAGATACACATCCACGCCAGCCGCGTGCGGAATATCCACCGTAATAGTGCCTTGATCGTGATTACGCAAATTATGCGTGTAGTTGGGATCGGGCGGCTCACTGGTAGCTTTCGCAACAGCCTGCGTAGGCTTGGGTCGCGCGTTGCCAATGTAGAAAGTTGCGTAGCGCGCCGTATCGATCAGCACGCCAACTCCGCTCGTCGTCACATAGAACGGAACCGGCGCATGCGAATCGCCGGTATCAAACTTTGGATCGGCATTCACGCGCATCGTCTTCTTCTTACCACGCTGCGCAAAAGAAAGCATCTGCAATCCAAGTCCGTACACCTGTTCATCCGGGTGGAGCGGCAACTCCACCTGGCATCCACGCGCCGTAACATACCCGTTAATCGAATCGAGTGGCGGATTCTCCACCAGAGGAAGCGAAGCAAGTTGTGCCTGCAAAGGGTCTACCATCCGCGCTGCAACTGGAGTAAAACGCTCAGGCGTTGCCAAGCGTGCGCGCCAGATGCCCGGTGCAACTTTGGTCCACTGCATCGCAGTAGCAGTTCGTGCGGCCTTTGCTGGCCGTTCTGCAGGTTTTTGTATCTCGCTTTCAAGCAGCGCAGGCAACCCGGCAGTGCTTGCCAATAGTCCCTTCGCGATCATGCGTCGCGTCAATTTCATCCTGTATCTTCTCCCGGCAACTCAATTCGATGTGCGTAATGGCTATGATTCAGCCGTTCCGCCCGCTACGTCTAGATCAACTACTGCAAACGGATGAAGTCATGCTGAGACTCAAAGCCTGAGGCTCAAAGATGGAAACGCTGGCCAGCCCGTCAGCAGACATGGCCAGCGCATCCAATGCGTCAACTACCAGCTAAGACGGCCATCGATTTGAATATATCGATTGCCTTTGTTGCCGTTACCCGAGGTGCCGAACTGATACAAACCGAAGTACCCATCGGTTGTAGAAGTGCCGAACCCGGAGGAAGTTTGCTGCAGATGGTTCAAGGCGTTGAATGCGTCGATGCGCATCTGGAATTGCACGCTCTTCACCAGTTTGAAATTCTTGCTCACGTTCATGTCAAGCTGGTTGTTGGCACCATAACGCACGCCTGAATACACAATGTTCGGCGTAGCGCCATAGGTTCCCACCTTGATGTAGTTCGGCGTCGAACACAGGCCGGCGGTAACCAGTGGTTGCGATTGAGCAATCCAGGCAATAGCGCCGGTATTGGGATCGGTAGTGGCCACGCAAGGCTTCATGCGCTGCACGTAAGAGTTCGAGGTGGACGACTGCATGCCAGGATACCAGGTGTTCGAGTTGCCACCCCAGAACCTCTTGCGCGGCAGAAGATGACCGCCATTGGCCTTGGTATCGATAATCCATCCGCTCATGCTTTGCGGAAGACCACTCTGATAAATGTAGACGCCGCTCACCTGCCAGCCGCCCACGGCAAGATCAAGCACACGCGGCATGTCCGGGAACAGGCCTTTGCCCTTCGCAATTGGAAGCTGATACACAGCCGCAACTGCGATGCGGTGCGGTGCATCGGTGCTGGAGATGGTGCGTGACGGAATGCGGTTGATGGTATCAGCATAACCACCGGCAGTCATCGCCTTTGAGTAGCCATAGGTGACGTGCGTCGTCAGACCATGCGCAGTGCGGTGATCGTAGATCACTTCCAGCGCGTTATACCAGGTCTTGGCGCCGTTGAGACGGTTGGCGGTAACGCTGGTAAAGATTGGATAAGGACGCGTGAAGTTGATCTTCTGAATGGTGTTGCTGGTGTAATACGAACCCGAACCAGCAAATGCCGACAGACCATAGAATGGGTTGGTCATATAGCCAAGCGAGGTGCTGGTGCAGTTGGTTCCAACACCACCGCGCAGCGGATCGCAGGCCGCCTGCGCCGACGAACTGATGTGGTTGATGTCATCCGAGTAGGCCATTGAATAGGAGCGCGTGCCAGCGTAAGAAACCTCGACGGTGTCATGCGCTGTGAACTGGCGCTGAATCCCGAACGAGCTTTCCAGCACCTCGCCGGGATGATAGTTGCGATTCTCGTAGGAGATCGACTGTCCTGCATTGGTGGCGAGGCAGGCCTTGCTATCGCCGCTGCAGTTGCCCTTGGCAGTCTGGAACGACGGGAAGGGATTGGCCATGTTACCAGCAGGATTGATGAGCGTGTAAGAACCAAGCGACGAGGTTGTGAATCCACTGTAGCCGGTCGAAGTCGCATAACCCAACTGGCTCGGTGAATTCTGATTGCCGGTGGCCTGATCATTAAACATCAGCCCCATGCCGCCGCGGATCACAGTCTTTGCGTTCAAGGTGTAAGCAAAACCCACGCGCGGTCCAAACTGCCATAGCGTGTGGTTGTACTCCCATTCGGGGTTGCCACCCACGCCGGCCCAGGTGGGTCCGCCCAGCAAAGCGCCACTTACAGGCAGACTCGTCAGGCTCACCTGGCTGCTGACCGGGTTCACCGTTGTCGTGTCAAAGGTTGAATTCAGACGATTGAAGCGATCCTTGAGACCGGCACCGGGATCTTCCCAGCGCACGCCCAGGTTGATGGTCAAATTGGGACGGAATCTCCAGTCATCCTGGAAGTAGAGCGCTCCGTAATGCGACGAGTAGTAGTTGCTGCCCGCCGTAGTCGCACTGGTTGCGCTGCCGGAAAGACAGGTCTGCTGCGCAAGACCGGTGCTGCAGTTATCCCAAGTACCCAGCAGCATCGATGCAATCGAGTTGCCGCTGTAGTTGTTCGTGTAGCCGGTGTTGGATTTGTAGCCTACCGTGCTGGTAACGTTGGCATCCCACTGCTGCGTCCACGAGTTGGAGACGTAGAGATTGACACCGTTGCCGCTGCTACTCTTCTGGCTGTACTGCTGGAAGCGCACATCGCCGCCGAAGTGCATCACGTGCTTGCCGTGCGTCCAGTTCATGATGTCGATCAACTGCATGGCGTCATCACCGCGATAAAGCGTTGCCTGCGAGCCGAGCGTGGTGAAGTTCGACATCACTGTGTAGGGGAACCGCTTGAAGTACGTTCCACTGGTTGCAGCGAAGGCCGAGGTAAAACCAAGGTTCACCGGATCGTAGCCACTGTCCGGCCCCGTCGCGTCGCTCTCCAGTGCTGTGGTAATCAATCCGCGAAAGGTGTTAACAAAGTTCGAATTCACAGTGTGCGTCCAGCTCACGTTCAAGCTGGGATAGCGATAGTTGGTGCCGTTGTAATGCGCAATGTTCACGGCCTGATTGATGCCTGGATGCGCCGAGTTCACATCATTACGCGCAAAAGCGTTGTTGGCCTGCGCATAGAACTTCCACAGCTTGCCGGTAACGCCGAAGGTGTCTTTGGCGCCCACAACCTGATCGAACTTCACCAGGTAGGTTTTGTTGTCACTCCAGCCCGGCGCGCGGCCCACGTAGTTCACAGCGTATGGATTGGCGGTGCTGGCAGTTGGTGTCTGGTTGGGCGACGGATACCAGGAGAGAATTGCCTGCGCAACCGGGCTCAGGCGCGACGTTGGAATCACGTTAGGCGTGCCTGTCCTGACCGGGTTACCTTGCGGACCGGGCGAAGAGCCTGGACCGTATCCAAACTGATAACGGCACACGTGCGGATTGCCCGCGGCGTAGGTGCCGGTGTCGGTATTGTTCGCCGTGCAGGCTGCTTCCGTTGCAGGATCATAGATGGCGCCGTTATACGCCGCGCCATTCACGGTAAGTCCGAGCAGGCTACTGAAATCACCTTGTGCCATTGCAGCAGTTGGCACAGTTGCCGTGCTGGTGCTGGCGCCGTGCGCACCCAGATCCTCATACAGGATGGTAAAGAACGACTGCCGGTTTCCACCCCAAAGCTTTGGCACCACAACTGGACCATCCAACTCAAAGCCATACTGGTTCTGCGTGCTGGCGGCCTTGTTGTAAGCAGGCAGACGGCCCTTGAGCGAAATGTACGCGTCATTGGTGGAGCTGTTGGCATTCAAGAAGGAGCGCTGCAGATACTCCCACGCGGCACCGTGCAATGTCTTGGTGCCGGTCTTCAGCGTCATGTCAATCTGTCCGCCGGGTGAGCGGCCCGCAGCGGCATCGTAGGCGTTATCGGTAATCTTGAATTCCTGCAGCGCCTCAACCGGCGGCGCAAAAGTGTAGTGCTCAGGGCCAGTTTCACTCTGGTTGCTGACGCCGTCAATGTTGAACTCCACGCTGGCGCCATGAATACCGAAGGTCTGCGCACTCTGGTTTCCAGGGCTCGTTCCCGTGGTGGTGCTCATAAAACCCGGGGCCAGATAGGCAAAGTTGAACGAGTTGCCTGCATTGGTAGGCAATTCCTCAATACTCTGGTTGTCGAGCACCAGTCCACGATCCGCTTTGGTGTAATCCAGAATGGTATCGGAGGCATTGACGGTAATGGATTCGGTAACGTTCCCAGGGGATAGCGAAAAATCCACCCCCAGCGTCTGATCCGTTACCAGCTTCAGATTCGTTTTTGTGACGGACGCGAACTTGTCCGCCTCGGCGCGAATGTCATAAAGACCCGGCTGCAGAAACGGCACAGACCAAGTTCCACCCGATGTGGTTATGGCAACCTTGTCCACGCCAGTGCCATCGTTATGAACCGTCACCTTGGCATTCGGCAGGGCCGCCCCGGTATGGTCGGTCACCATACCAGAGAATCCTTGCGTAGACTGCGCAAAGCCGCGCCCCGCCAGGATACAGAAAACACCCAGCAGAAGAACGACTGGCCATCGCGCCCATCTCTGATAGAGAGATCCAGAACTGCTCTGTTGCATCACAAACTGCCTCCTTAAAGAATTTCCCGTCGCCAGATCCACAGAACCCATGAACGCCAGCCTGCAAGTCTGCGCGACGTGCTGCGTGGCCCTGTCGATTTGCCGCTTCCAACATTCCGGGCGGCAACCACCGGACCACAGTTCATCCGCTGCTGGTTCAAGCCGCGGACTCTCCACGTCCTTACTCCGCGCATGGTATTCCTCAGAAAACCCTGCGCAGTCTTCGTCGGTAAGAGAAGAGCCATGGCACACCACGCTATTCCTGCTTCGATCAGATAAGTAGAAATCTGGTCCCGCAGGTCGTTGCAAACCTGCGAATTTCCCGAAGCACGATACAAACCACTCCTCCAGCGACAGATGGCAGCATCTTTTTTCGCTCTATTAGCAGGCAAGTTAATTCACGGTGGCGGAATCATGTGGTCAGAGAAGTTGCCCACATCAAAATCTGGAAGAATCACGCAGGGAAGAGACCAAATTGCCAGGGGTGTCCTCGTCTCGAGTCCCCCGCCAACACGCACGTATCTTTCAAAACAAACAAAATAAAATATTTACAAGATAGCCTTCGAGCGGCAAGACGCACGGGGTCATCGCAGATATAGGTTCTGTTCGTGGCGGACATTCGGTCAAATTGCAGCTATTCTTAACCGTTAAGAGAGCAAATTCCCCACGTTTTCTGGGGCCGGATGAGCGGCATCCGGAACCCACATGCC
>JGI12417J11878_1000053_pt1 | contig 14469 bp, 10 predicted proteins | sample LuqExpMetagenom5_FD_11878 | JGI IMG/M metagenome (IMG submission 11878) | reverse complement strand
ATTCATGGCCACCGCGCCCAAGCCGACGCCAATGCCACGTGTGACTTCCACCATCTGCCACAGGCTGCCGCTGTTCACCGGGATCAGTTGGGCGCGTTTGCCCTGCAGACGGACGCCGCTTGAGAGTGTCGGGTTGTCGGCATAGTAGGCGTCCATCCACGACCATCCACCGTTCATCCGCCAGTGGCGCAATGGCGATCCGGAAAAGCCCAGCTCGAAGCCGTCCGTGCGCTGTGTGCCGGCGTTGATGTAGATTGTGCCGCTGGGATCGGCCGTGTAGTCCGGCACCTTCACATCGGTGCGCTCCAGGCGATAAAGCGCGGCGTTGGCGCTGAAGCGTCCGCCCAACAGCAGATACTTTGCTCCCGCTTCATAGTTGTCGGTCTTTTCCGGATTCAGCTTGGACGTGTTGTTGGTGCTGGCGGCGGTCAGGTTCAGTGATTCGCCGGATGGATCGAAGGTGTGGCTCCAACTCACGTAATACGTGCTTTCCGTGGTGGGCTGGAAGAGCAGACCCACGCGCGGGCTGGCGGCATTGTCGGCACGCGCTGTGCTGTTGGCCGGAGTCTTCAGATCGTGCTGGCTCTGGCGGTAGTTGTCAAAGCGCACGCCCACCAGCGCCTTCCAGTGCTTGGCAAAGGCCATCTCATCCTGCACGTAGGCCGCCACGGTCTGGCCAATGAAGCTGTTGTTGGTGTTGATCACCGTGCTGAGCGTAGGCGCAACCTGCGCGGGATTTTGCAGATCGACGCTGGCCGCCGTGCCGGTGTACTGTGTGCGCTGGATCGACTGGTGGCCGTATTCAATGCCGGCCAGCAGCATGTGATCCATGCCCGGAGTGTGGAAGCGCCGCCATGCCTCGGCCTGATTGAAGTAGTTCTCCTGGCCGGTGGTCCCGTTGTACTCGCTGCGCGTCACCTTGTTGCCGCTGATGCCGGATGGAAAAGTGTTCTGGAAGTTGGTCTGGTAACCGGCATGGCGGAAGACCTCATGGCTCTGCCACCCATGCACCTTGCCATGCCAGTCCAGGGTTTCATCGCTCACCGCGTTGTGCAGGTAGTCGCCCGGTACCGTGCCACCGGCCAGAGCATAGCCATAGGAGTTGCCGATGTCCACCGGAGCGGGGCGGCCATTCAGTGCCGGAATGCCACGATCGGTTACGCGCTCATCCCGCAGCCGCTCCACCTGCAGCGTCAGGTCCTGGTCCGCGCGCGGATGCCAGCGCAGCGTGGGCGCAAAGGCATAACGGCCCAGGCCAAAGTAATGACGGAAGCTTCCGCCCCGCTCCCATGCACCGGTGGTGCGCAGGCCGAGCGTGGAACTCTTCAGCAGCGTGTCAATGTCGCCTTCCACACGCTTTGATCCATAGCTGCCGCCGGTGGCCGCAAATTCGATCAGCGTGCCCTCGTTGCGGGGCTTCTTCGTCACGCGGTCTACCAGACCGCCGGAGGTGCCGCGTCCGTAGAGCACAGCCGCCGGGCCCTCGACCACCTCAATATGGTCTGTGTTGGAGAGATCGCGGTAATACGTCGCGTCGTCCTTCACTCCGTCCACGTATTGATCCGTATTTGCACCCATGCCGCGAATCGAAACCTGATCGCGTCGTCCTTCGCCCAGAATCTGGCTGACGCCGGGGACATAAGCCAGCGCCTCCTGCAGAGATTGCACGGCGCGGTCGCGGAGCATGTCCTGCGAGACCGTGGTCACCGTCTGCGGCAGGTCCAGCGGCCGTATGGGCATGCGCGTGGCGGCAATCTGCTCGTCAATGTGATAACCCGAAGCAGAGACCATCACGGAGTCGGAAGCCTGCGCCACCGTGAGCTTCCGCTCCACGCGCAGATGCGCACCCGCCTGCAGTTCCACCTGCTCCTCCAGCGGAGCCATGCCCGCCACGCGAATGCGCAATCTATAGGTGCCGGGAGCTGCCACCAGGCGGAAGTTGCCTTCCGCGTCGCTGCTGGTCGTGGCCACAACCTGATCGCCTTCCAGCAGCGCCAGTTCGGCGCCAGGAAGCGCCAGGCCCGAAGGATCGTCGATACGCCCTTCCACTGTGGCTTTCGGGGCAGCATAGGCCGCGGCTGCCGGCGCACCCGGCTCCAGATGAGCCAGAAGGGTGGACTGCGCCCTGAGGGCGGGCGTAGCAAGCAGGGTAACTGTGGCCAGGGAGGCAGCGTACCGCTTGAGGAGAAGTAAAGAGCTGAATCGCAACATGAAAAGAGGGCTCCGAGAGAATTTGATTTTGGGTAAAGCTGGGGAAGTTTCCCTGTGCAGATGCAAATCAATTGCAACTGAGAACGCTGAGAGACCCTGCGCAAAGGTTCTGCAATCCCAGTTGCAACTGGGATTCTCTATTTGCAACTGACTTGCAACTACTGATATAAGACTAAAAGAGTCTGATTTTCCCGGCAAGAGACTGAGGGCTTTAACTTAGGCAATTGTGTTGCATCTAGGGGAAATCTGTTGCAGGAAGGAGACACTCCCGTGCCGTTCCCATCGACTGAAACTCCCGGCCGCCTTCAGGCCGAGTTGGCCACCCGCGGTGTGCGCATGACCCGCCAGCGGCGCGCCATTCTGGAGGTGATCGAGACTGCCGACCACCACCTGGATGCCTCACAGATTCAGCGCTGGGCCCAGCGGATTGAGCCTTCCGTGGATCGCGTAACCGTCTACCGCACGCTCAGCCTGCTCAAACGCCACGGGCTGGTGGACGAGCTGGACCTGATGCACGTGGGCGGCGAGGGGCACTACTACGAGCGGGTGACGGGCCGGAACCATCTGCACGTCACCTGCCTCAACTGCGGCAAGGTGCTGGAGTTCGAGACCCCGCACCTGGACTCCATCCGCCGCGAGGTGGAGTGTTCCTGCTGCTTCAAAGTGGAGGTGGCGCGGCTGGAGATTGGTGGATATTGCAAAGAGTGTTGCGGAAAGCAGGCACAGGCCAACGGATAAAGGGCAGGAAGCTCCTGCCCTCTTTCTGTGCTGCGCAAGTTTTTACTCTTGTGTAGAACTGTTCTGGTTTGGCCTGAGCTGGAGGCTTATCCTCGGCTCATTCTTGCATCCGGCAATCCCATGCGCCGCTTGATCTCCAGAATCTCCAGGATCTTTTCGGCGGGGATCGGGTTGAGCGGACGGCCGAGTGCCTGGGCCACCTGCTGCGCGGTCAGCCAGGTGCGGCAGTAGGTTTCGAAGGTCTCCACCAGCCATTCGGCATGGGTGACGGTGTCTGCCCAGCAGAGGATGCCGTGGTTGGCCAGCAGGATGGTGTTGTGGTCGCGCACAAAGGGGCGGATGGTCTCGGCAAAGGCGCGGGTGCCGGGCGTCTCATACGGGGCCACTGCCACCGGGCCGATCATGGTTTCAAACTCCGAGTGGAAACCTCCGGGAGGCGCCGCGCCCACAATGGCAAAGGCTGTGCCGTACGGAGGATGGCAATGCACCACGGCTTTTGCTTCCTGGTTGGCCTTGTACACCTCGAGATGCAGGAAGATTTCGCTGGTCCGCAGGCGGTTGCCGGCCACGATATTGCCGTCCATGTCAGAGAGGCAGATATCCTCCGCGACCATCTCTCCCTTGCTGACTCGGGTGGGAGTGCAGAGCAGGTGGCGCTCGCCCACACGCACACTGATGTTGCCCGCGTTGCCATCCACGTATTCGCGTTCCCAGAGCTTGCGGCCCACAGCCAGTACCTCCTGGCGCAGGGCGACCGCTTCGGGCGAGTTGACCACCTGGAGGGCAGTCAATTCATGAGGAACAGCGTTGTAAGGCTCTGGGGTCTTCCGCTCTTCAGCCAAGAGTCTGGGATCCATCCGCATCCTCGGAGATGAAATGATCTGGGCAGGCATGCGTGCTGCGCTGCTGACCCTAGAATGAGGCCAAATCCTGGCCGGCAGAGTGATCCGGGTCACGCAATGCGCAAGGCGTCCAGGCCTTGCAGCCTTGGACGCCTTGAGGGGGATGAGGTGATCGTGTTTAGCGAACCAGTTGCCGTTGAAGCTCCTCTAAGGTCTGGCCCTTGGTTTCCGGATAGAACATGGCTACCACCACCAGTTGCACCACTGTGGCTGCGGCAAAGAACAGGAACGGCGTGCTCTGGCCAAAGCTCTGCGCCACCACCGGGAAGGTGAGCGCCAGGATGGTGTTCACAATCCAGTGGCTGGCGCTGCCAATGCCCTGGCCCTTGGCGCGTACTGAGGTGGGAAAGACCTCGCCCAGGTAGACCCAGATCACCGCGCCCTGCGAGAGTGCGAAGAAGCCGATGAAGCCGGCCAGCAAGGCAATCAGCAGCGACTGATGCGAGTTGGTGCTGAAGATCCACGCCACTCCGCCCAAACAACTGGCCGTTCCTGCGGCGCCCAGCAGAAGCAGGCTCTTGCGTCCAAAGCGGTCGATCAGCGACATGCCCACCAGAGTAAAGATCAGGTTCGTGGCGCCAATAGCAATCGCCTGCAGATCGCCGGAAAGCTGGTCGAAGCCGGCGGCCTTGAAGATGGTGCCCTGGTAGAACAGGATGGCGTTGATGCCCGACAGTTGATTGAAGGCGCCGATGGTGATGGCTAGAAACAGCGGCAGGCGGTACTTCCAGCGGAAGACCGGCTCGTGCGTCACGGCATGCTCGCTCTGCAGGCCGGCCTGAATGTCCTTCAGCTCCTGCTCCGGATCTTGCGAGCCCATCTGGCTCATGATCTCCAGCGCTTCGCTGGTTTTGCCCTTTGCAATCAGGTAACGCGGCGAAGGCGGAATGCCGAACAGCGCGGCAAAAAAGATGAAGGCCGGTACCAGGGCCACACCCAGCATCACGCGCCACTCGATGGCGCCCAGTTGCGCCAGGCGGACAAAGTAGTTGGAGATGTAGCCGAAGACGATGCCCGTCACCACCATCAGTTGGAAGGTGCCTACCAGGCGGCCGCGCCATTCGGCAGGAGCCAGCTCGGTGATGTACACCGGTCCCAGCACCGAGGCCGCGCCAATCGCCAGTCCGCCAAGAAAACGGGTGGCTAGCAACATGGGCCAGGCAACCGCCAGGGTGCTGCCGCAGGCGGCCAGAATGTAAATGGCTGCGGCCCAGCGCAAGGCGGATCGCGAACCCATGCGTTGGCTCATGACGCCGGCGGCAAAGCAGCCCAGCACGGTGCCCACAGGCGACACGGCCACCGTCATGCCAACCGCCCAGCCACTCAGGTTAAACACCCGGCTCACAACGCCTAAAGCGCCAGAGATCACCACCATATCAATGCCGAACAGAAGGCCGCCAAGGGCTCCAGTCAGCGTGGACTTCATCAGTTTGGAGTTGGGTCGCATCGTAATTTGTCTCTCAAGCACCGAAGCATACTACGCGGACCCATGGGAACGCTACCAGTTCTCGCTCTTCGCGGCTTTCCGGCATTTCTACCCGGAGTGACCAAAGTCGCTGAGTGCTCCTCCGCATGGCCCTACTCTGAGTTCACCCCAGGAGGTTTTAAGACAACATGACGACCCCGACCACGATAGATGCCCAGGCCACCCTCGCCGCTATTGCCCTTGCCCAGCCCGCAGTGATCACCACGCTGGAACGCCTCAAGCTCGACTACTGCTGTGGCGGTAACCGCCGCCTGGCCGATGCCTGCGCGGAAAAGAATCTTGCGGTTGAAACGGTTCTGAGCGAGTTGAAGACAGCATTGGGTGATCCCGCCGCCCCGCGCGATTTGAGCAACGAGCCGCTCTCCGTGGTGATTGCCGAAATCGTCAACACCCATCACGCGTATGTACGTGCGCAACTGCCGCCGCTCACGGCCATGGCCGCCAAGGTTGCGGGCAAGCATGGCCCCATACATCCCGAGCAGATTGAGGTGCAGCGGATTGTGCTGGCCCTGGCCGAGGATCTGACCAATCACCTGGCCAAGGAAGAGTTGATCCTGTTTCCCTATATCCAGAAGCTGGAACAGAGCCTGAAGGGGAATGGAGAGCTGCCGCATGCCTGCTTCGCTTCGGTGTCGAGCCCCATCTCCGCCATGGAACAGGAACATGAGACGGCAGGAGCGCTGCTCGTCAATCTGCGCGCGCTCACCCATGACTACACCCTGCCGGAGGGCGCCTGCAACACGTTCACCGGCCTCTATGCCGGCCTGCAGGCCTTTGAGCAGGATCTGCACCTGCACATTCATCGCGAAAACAATCTGCTGTTCCCGCGCGCCATTGAGCTGGAAAAGAGTGTTCAAGTAGAGGCCTGATTGCGGCTTGTTTCGCCTCAAATGCAAACGGCTCCGGATGCGCTCCGGAGCCGTTTTTTGTGGTGGAGTTTATGGCGGCACGGAATCCAGGTGCGGCCTCTGGGCAGGAAAACAAGTTGGTGCAGTCTGCGGAGAGCGGCAACCCTGCCAGATGGATGTTGCCCTAGATTTCTGCCGGGGTTTGCCCGGGCAGGACAGCCAGAATGCGGCAGCGATGTTTGTCGGCCGCGCTCCAGGCTAAACTCATCTCGCTTTCGATGCAGGCGCAATCCCCGGGCCCGAGAACCTCTTGCATCCCCCCTGCGTCCAGTTGCAGTTTGCCTTCCAGCACGTAAACAACTCCGGAGACCTCCCGCAGATAGTCAGCGCCAATGGCGGGTCCGGGAGGGAACTCGATCATCTGGGCCACCAAGCCGGCTTTTTCGCCAATCGCGTTCAGAGGCGTGATTTTGATGGCGTCCGGACCACGGCCGGCGGTTTCAAAGTGCGCCTTGCGGGTGATGGAAAGCTTGTGGCGTGCAGGTTCGGAGAAGAAGTAGCTCATCCCCACGCCGTAGACGCGGCTGATGGTGGCCAGCGTGGGCAGGGTGGGAATCATGCGGTCGGTCTCCAGCTTCGACAGCAAAGCCGTTGACAATCCGGTTTCAGCGGCCAGACGCGACAGCGTCAATCGCTTTTGGGTGCGGAGAGTGCGCAACTTCAAGCCAATGCAATATGGTTCCAGAGCCCATTGTGCATATGAGATTGTCTTCGCCATAAGAAACTCTTTTCAATTCGTTAAATTTCAATTTACTGGGCCGGAAGCCTCGGGGGGCAAGGTCCCGGTGTTTCTATTGTTGACGCTGGTCAACTTCAGAAGTTTGAAGCTTTTTGGAAATCCGATGTCGTCGCCTATAGCCGCCAGCATCCGTCCTGCAGCAGATAAACCCCGGATTTGCCTTGCACGCGGTCAGAAGCAAGACGACAGAACCACGTTTACGGCAAGCAGCGGAATTTGTTCTGCAACAGTCGCATTCCTGGGGGGGACCACGCTGTTGCATCTAGCTTTATGACGCAGTCTATCACCGCCGCAATCGGTAACTGTACCCGCGATTACTACAATCGGTGAAAAAAGTCACTACGACATGCGCATAGCACTGAAATCAGGAGGATAATGAGAGAATTCAGGGTAAAAAGCCGTACTAGATTTATACCTGCGGTGGGAAGATACATCTGTTGTTTTCCTTGGATTACCCTCCGGGCTGAGTAAGCGCGCCACAGGAAGTGTGGCCTGCGGCTTAAGTGAGTAAAAGGCCGGCAAGCGAAAACGGCCAGTAAGAGGAACTGCGTTGGCTCAGGATCGTCTTCAGACAACCTACGAGCTTGTGGAGAGTACCGGCTACGCGTTCGGCAATTTTCGGCTGGACGGCGACGGCACACTGCGGCGTGGAACGCAGACGGTTCATGTACCCCCGAAAGAGTTGGCTGCGCTGCGGCTTTTCCTGCGTCATGCCGGAGAAGTTGTTACCCCGGTGGAGTTGCGCGAGGCGCTGTGGGGAGATGTAAACGTTACGGCCGACAGCGTTCCCAAGTGTGTCTCCTCGTTGCGTGCCCTTTTGGAGCCTGACGACTGTATTCAAACCGTTTACAAACGCGGATACCGGTTTTCCGCGGAATTGCTCACGTCTGCCCGGAAGCCCTCCTCCGACGTGCCCAGGCTGGCGATTCTTCCCTTTGCCACAGAGTTCGGAGTCCCGGAGCATTTGGGCGGACACGTTGCCGAAGAAGCCATGACGCAGATTGGCCGTATCCGGCCGGCGTTGGCCATGGTGATGGCGCGCGATTCGGTTTTTACTCTGGCGCGCCGGGGCATGACTGCCGTACAGGTGGGCCAGGCGATGCAAGCTGATCTGGCCTTGACCGGCACCATTCGTGCTCTGCCCGCGCACCTGCGCTTCCGGGCGGAGTTGATTCGTGTGGCGGATGGTACCCAGGTCTGGGTGGAAGACATGCTGGTGGAACGCAGCCGCCCCGAGGCTCTGGAGCAGGCGCTGGCGCAGCAACTGATCTTCCGGCTTACCGGTTCGGCTAGCGCTGGTGCAGAGCTCTCCTTGGCTGCTTCCGCCGCGGAGTCTACTCCGCAGGCGCCCAACCGCCGCGAAGCCTACGAAACCTATCAGCGGGCTCATTTTGAGTGGCAGACCCTGCAGCGGCACCGCATGCAGGATGGGTTGCAGCATCTGCTGCGGGCCACGGAGCTCGATCCCACGCTGGTGGAGGCGTGGGTGGATCTGATCAATCTCTGCGTGGCGCAGGAGCTGTTCGGTTTTATGTCGCCCACGGTGGCGGGCGAGGTTGCCCAGCGTGCCGTGGCGCAGATTCCCAATGTGGAGATGCGGGCTGAAAAGCTTTTGCCTTGTCTGGGCTGGATTGAGTTTCACATCCACCAGGATCTGGGTGCGGCCTTGCGGCTCTTTTCGCTTTCCTCCCACCTGCCGCACGATTCCTGGGTGACCCGTTGCCGAGTGATGCTCTCGCTCAGCCGGCATCGCTTTGACGAAGCCATTGAGACACTTGAAACCGCCATTGCGCTCGATCCGTACTCGGCCTGGCTGCATGCCCGCATGGCCTGGGCGCTGCATTTGAAGGGCGAGGCGGAGGCCAGTGTCCGGCAGGTTTACCGCGCGCTCGATCTGTTTGCCGAACAGGAAGCTCCGGCGCTCTACGGCTCGCAGATTCTGGCTTACAACGGTGAAACCAAACGGGCCGTGGAACTGGCGCAGAATCTGGCCCGCCGTCTGCCCTACTTCGATCTGGCTACGGCGGCTCATGCCTACACCCTGGCGGTTGCCGGTGAGCGCGATGAGGCCCACATGATTCTGGAGCGGTTGCAGTGGCTTAGCCGTGAGCGGTTTGTGATCAGCGCGTTTACGCCTGCGGTCTGGCTGGCGTTGGGCGACCATGAATCTGCCCTTAACTCTTTGCGTATCGCGGAGAAGGTGCATTGTCCATGGTTCTTCCAGATGCTGGCGGATCCGCGTCTGGCGGCTATTGAGCCCCGGGAGGAGTTCCAGCATATGCGCCGTACGCTGGCCCAGATGGAAGCCGATACCGACTACGATTAAGCNCGAAGGAACNTGCCCTTGCGGTTCGCNTTGTGGGCTGGATCACANGGAACCCGGCCCCGCGGGCGATACACTGCCCCTCGTTGCGCTAGATTGGTTCCAGACCCAACCGGCCCCACCGCTTGCTGCTGATCCTGACGTGCGGTCCTCTGCAATGTCTCCGGCAGTGCCCGGCATCCGGAGGGTTTTTTGGGGGCCCATCAATTTTACGGATTTCCCGGTCAAGAAAGCACCATGATGGAAGTTGAAGCAGAGCTTAGTACCTTGAGCTATTCGCGCGGCCCGGCAAGGCCGCTGCTGGAGTTAACGATTGGCGATTTGCTGACGCGGACCGCCTCGCGCTACCCGGACCGCCTGGCCATCGCCAGCCGGCATCAGGGACGCCGTTTTACCTGGGCTGAGCTCAGCGCTCAGGCCGACCGCGTGGCGCGTGGCCTGTGGGCCCTTGGCGTCCGCCGGGGCGATCGGGTGGGCATCTGGTCCACCAACTGCATTGAGTGGCTGATGATGCACATGGGCGCTGCGCGCGCCGGAGCCGCTCTGGTCAACGTGAACCCCGCCTATCGGTCTCATGAACTGGCCTACACGCTCGAACGCTCGCAGATGAAGGTCCTGTTCCTGTGGCATAAGGACAAGCGTGCCGATTACGCCGAGGTGCTTGGTCGCGCCTGCCATGGCCGCAATCTCGCCCTTCAGCACGTCATCTACTTCGACTCCCCCGAATGGGAGCAGTTACTCGATGCCGAAGGCCGCCTGCCCGATCATGTGGCGGTGGACGACATCGCCAATATTCAGTACACCTCGGGCACTACCGGCTTGCCCAAGGGCGTGCTGCTCTCGCATCACAACGTGGTCAACAATGGCCAGTTCCTGGCGCAGGGCTTTCACTATACGGAGCAGGACAAGATCGTTGTTCCTGTGCCGTTGTTCCACTGCTACGGCTGCGTGATCGGCACCATGACGGCCGTGAATACCGGCGCCGCTCTGATCCTGCCCAACTGGACCTTCGACGCGCGGGCCACGCTCGAGGCCATCCACGAAGAGCGCGCCACTTCGGTCTACGGTGTGCCCGCCATGTATGTGGCCGAGTTTGCGCTGCCCGAGTTCCAGCAGTACAACTTCACCTGCCTGCGCACCGGCATGATGAGCGGCGCTCCCTGCCCGGTGGAGTTGATGAAGCGCGTGCTCGAAGAGATGCACATTGGTGAGCTGGTGATCGCCTACGGACAGACCGAAACCTCTCCCGTAGTCACCATGAGCGACGCCGCTGACACCATTGAGGTTCGCGTCAATACCGTGGGCCGCGCCATGCCCCAGACCGAGATTCGCATTGCATCGCCTTCGGGTGAAACCGTTCCGAACGGCGAGCAGGGCGAGGTGTGCGTGCGCGGTTACGCGCAGATGAAGGGCTATGACGGCGACCCCGCTGGCACTGCCGAGGTGATCCGTTCCGATGGCTGGCTCTACACCGGCGACCTGGGCGTGATGCGCGAGGACGGATGCATCCACATCACCGGCCGCTCTCGCGACGTGATCATCCGGGGTGGCGAAAACATCTATCCGCGCGAAGTGGAAGAGTTCCTCTACACCAACCCCAAGGTGGGCGAGGTGCAGGTGGTCGGCATTCCCGACCTGCGTTTGGGCGAGATTGTGTGTGCCTGGATCCGGTTAAAGCCCGAGGCGCAGAGCACTGAGGAAGAAATCAAAAACTTCTGCCAGGGCCAGATTGCCTATTACAAGATTCCGGCTCACGTGCGTTTTGTTACCGAATTTCCGGCAACGCTCAGCGGCAAGATTCAAAAGTACAAAATGCGCGAGTTTGAGATTGAAGCGCATGGCTTGCAGGATGTAGCCAAAGCGCGCATGGCATAAAAGCAAATCAGGAATAGATAAGCGCGGCCCACGAAGCACGATCTTCGTGGGCCGCATTGTTTCTCCACGTATCCTTGTGCTTCCTGTGTCGATGTGTTGCTTCTACCTAGCCCGAGGATGCCGGCCTGGTCAACGGTGAGTATCTCGCCTTGCCCTAGGATTCTGGATCCCGCGTCTTTATGCGCATCTGGATAGTGAGGAAAAGTTGCGCCCGCTTCCATTTCGCGTCAGGGCATGACTTCAGTCGTGCCGCCTGCGTTTCCAAAAGAATCCTGGGCTTTAGCCCCTGAGCGTTTCAGTTTTTTCAGATAAGCCGATCCATAGGGATACTCCTCAGCCGTCAAGGCAAGCCCCGCCTTCACCGGATTTTCGTCGATGTACGTATGATGCTGCTGCAAGCTGCGTGCGTCACGCACGCGCACATCCGAGAATCCGCGCTGCCAGATTTCGCCCATATATCCGAGTTCTTTTCTTGCACGGAATGAAAAACTCCCCTTGATCCACTGCACGGCCTTCTCTACGGTTGTCTCGCCGGAAACCGTTAAAAGAATGTGGACATGATCTGGCATCACAACGAAATCATGAATCACAAATCTTCTTGTCCGAACTCCCTGTCGTAGCGTTTCAATCAAAAGTGAAGCCATGCGCTCGGTTTGAAATAGAGGTCTTTTGCCCCAGGAACTGGTCGTCACAAAGAATATGCGGTCAGCGCTGGTTGCCAGATCGGGATGGGATGGACGCGAGGGACGGGACATACAGGGGCTTAAGCCCGGTCCTTTCTTCTGCGTTGTACGGCATGACTGAAGTCATGCCCTGACGCCAGGAAGACTCTGCAGACGCTTGTGGATGCAGAGCAGCGGCTGGAACTCGTACGCCAGCTTATTCCAGCTAGGGGACAAACGCAACTTCCTAAGATGCAATTCATAAAGATGCGCGGACTGCGTGCATCAACAACAACGGGCGGCATGCATGCACATGTCGCCCGCTGTCTTTTTGTCTCTCGAATTACGTAAACAAAATCCGCATGGGTGCTTGCGCGCTGACGAGCTTGCATTCCTCGGACAGTTCACCGGTCTCCGGATTGCGCGCGAACACGGCAATCTGGTTCGAGTCCTGATTGGCTACCAGCATCCACTTCTCAGTCGGATCGAGCACAAAGTTGCGCGGCGTTTTGCCGCCCGCTGTGGTGCGTTTGATCGGTGTCAATTCGCCTGTGCGCGGATCGGCCTTGAAGCTATAAATAAAGTTGTTGTCGCGGTTGGCAAAATAAACAAACCTGCCGTCCTTGGTGAGGACGGTATCGCAACCGCGCGTCGGTCCCGTGTAGCCCTCCGGCAGAAGAGGAATACGAGTGATCAGTGTCAGGCTGCCATCCGCGCGGTTCCAGTTGAGCACATCCACGGTGCTGGTGAGCTCGTTCACGCTGTAGGCCGTCTTGTTGTTGGGGTGGAAGTGCAGCGTGCGCGGACCGGATCCAGCTTCCGTTCGATAGCTGCCCGCAGCGGTCAGCTCGGCGGTAGCCACGTTCACCTTATAGATGTGAATTACATCTAGGCCAAGATCGTTGATGTATGCGTAGCGGTTGTCGGGCGAGAAGCAGGCAAAGTGCGCATGGGGGCTGGCTTGGCGCGGGTTGGGCCCATGTCCGCTGTAGTGCTCCTGCCATACGATCTCGCTCAGTTCGCCGGACCTCACCTTGTAGCTGGCAGCCGATCCGCCCACGTAGTCCACCGCGATCAGCACACGCCCAGTGCGATCAAGCGCCACATGGCAGGTTCCAACACCGGCGGCATTCACCCCGGAGACCTGCGTCAGTTCGCCCTGCAGTTGGCGGAAGCTGGCCACTTCGCCGGTGGGTTTGCCCTGGAAGTTATCCAACTCAGAGGCGGTGAAGAGATACTCGCCCATGGCGGTGGCGGCAATCCATGCCACCTGCGGAATTTTGGCGGCAACTCCGGCCGGCGTCAGCTCCGCCGTGGCCGGATCCCAGTGGTAGGCCAGCAAGCCATCCGGAGCTAGCGAGGCCACATAGACTTTTTTGCGTTTGGAGGCGCTCGATGCGGAACGGCGGGTAGCAAAGGCGGGGCAGGCCGCCAGCGCGGCGGCGGAAGCGGTGCAAAGAAAGGTGCGGCGCGAAATTTTTTGCATGGCAACTGCATTTTCGCCGATGGAGGCAGGCCCGCGCCAGCGCTTGCGGAAAGAGCTTGGAGCACACGCGAAGGAACTTGCGGGCGGGCTCGCTCTGCGCATGCTGCCCTCTGCGCCAACTCCGTTAAAATGAGAATACAGGGAGCAAGCCGTGTCCCATTTCATCAGTTTTATTCGTATACCTGCTCTCGCGATCCGCTCGCATCTCCGGCCACTGCCGCAGCTCGGAATCTTTGACGAAGATGTGCTGCGGATGCGGGTGTGGCCGCACGACATCGATATCAACTTTCACATGAATAATGCGCGCTACCTGAGCGTGATGGATTACACGCGGCTGCACCTGCTGGCGCGCAACCGGCTTTTGGGGCCGATCCTGCAGAACCGCTGGCAGGCTATGGTGGGCGCGGTGTGGATGACGTATCGCCGCTCGCTGCCTCTGTTCGCGAACTATACCGTGGCCACACGTCTGGTCTGTTGGGACGACCGCTGGTTCTACATCGAACAGACCTTTACAGGGGCGAAAGGGCTGGCGGCGATTGGCTGGATCAAGGGCGTGCTGCGGGGCCGCGATGGCATTGTGGAGCCGCAGCAACTGATCGATGGCGTGGCTCCCGGCACGCTCAGCCCTGAAATACCGGAAGCCATCGCCAACTGGAACGAGCTGACCCGCGAAAAGCTGCAGGCGGGAAGCTGAGCACGGCAACTCAAGCAGCGTGCGGTTGAAGGAAGGCCGGTCTGCAGAGCCCGCATGCAGTTACGGTCTGCCTGCGGCGGCGCCGGAGCTCGATGCGCCGTTCCAGTCCTGTGCGGCTGCGCTCGAGCGGTTTCAGGATTACTGTACCCACGAAGGGAAGCTTTCCAGTCGCTCCGACCCAAAGGAGGGGCGACATCGAAAGCAATCGATGGGGTATATCCATCCTGAAATCGCTCTAGGCACCGAGCTTGAAGATCACGTTGACGGTGGTTTCCACTTCCACCGGTTCGCCATTCAGCAGATAGGGTTTGTAGCGCCAGGTGCGCACCGCGTCCAGCGCAGCCTGTTGCAGCATGCCATTCCCGCTGACGATATGCAGGTTCTGGATGGTGCCATCGCGCGCAATCACTGCGCCCAGTATCACCGTGCCCTCCACATGCGCGGC
>JGI12417J11878_1000051_pt1 | contig 14578 bp, 9 predicted proteins | sample LuqExpMetagenom5_FD_11878 | JGI IMG/M metagenome (IMG submission 11878) | reverse complement strand
ACAAAGAGGCGACCTTGAATCCAAACGGATCCCCAAGCACGACGAGCCGCCCCGGCAACCAGACCACCGAGCCTATCCAGGACACCGGGAAAAGCCTGAAGCGGAATTCCGCCTGGATGCTCTCCGGGCAGAGCCTCTCCATGGCGTTCCAGGCACTCTACTTCGTTTTGATTGGGCGCGCCATCGGCAGCCATGAATATGGAGCCTTTGTCGGCGTCGCGTCGTTGATCAGTGTTCTTGCACAGTTCAGCGGCCTCGGCATGGATCTGATCATCATTCGCGATGTCAGCCGGAATCCCAAGGCCTTTGCACGCTCCTGGGGCTTGGCACTGGAACTCACCACGCTTGGCTTTGTGGTTGTCACCGGAATTGCTCTAGTCATTGGACAATTTATCCTCAGTCCTGAAGTCCGCGTTCTCATTCCTTTTATCGCAATCTCCGATGCTTTTTTTGCTCGTATCTCCGTATTGTGCAGCAAGGCTTACCAGGGTTTTTCTCAGTTTCGCGGCAGTGCCCAGATCATGATGCTCACCAATGCAGCCCGCGCACTCTTTGCAGGCCTTCTGTATGCCATGGTGATGGTGCTGCATGTTCAAGCCACCGCATATTTGTGGACGCGCATCTACTGGATTTCATCGCTGGGTGTTGCGCTCCTCAGTCTGATTCTGGTCACACGCGCCTTCGGCATGCCGGCGTGGGCCAAGATTACTGGCAAGGAGCTCAGCGAAGGATTCAGCTTTTCGCTGTCGAGTTCTTCCATCTCCGTCTATAACGACGTGGACAAAACCATGCTGGTCAGCATGGGCATGAACGATGCAGCCGGCATCTACGCAGCCGCCTACAGAATTGTGGACACGGCCAGCACGCCCATCTATAGCGTCTTTGCCGCGGCCTTCCCGCAGTTCTTCCGCGAGGGTTCCAAGAGCGTAAAGCACGCCTGTGTTTTCTCCCTGAAGCTGCTCAAAAAGACCAGCTACTACTCGATTGCCGCGGCAGCACTGATGTTCTTTACTGCGCCGCTGCTCTCGCACATTCTGGGCGGTAGCTTTGCGCGCTCGTCAGAGGCACTGCGTTGGCTTTGCCTGTTGCCGTTGATCCGCTGCTTCCACTATGCAGGCGGGACAACCATCACCGGCTCGGTCTCACAGTGGTATCGCACCGTTCAACAGATCGCCGTCGCGCTGCTCAACATTGGCTTGAATGCTTGGCTTATTCCGATCTACTCCTGGAGGGGCGCGGCAGCGGCCAGCCTGCTTTCCGATGCAGCGCTTGCCGCCATGAACTGGATTTGCGTTGCCTGGCTTATTGCCCGGCAACAAAATGCCGGCCCCACGCAGGAGCTGGCTGACGTGCCGGAAGCTTAGTGAACGCTGCCCGGCGCTGCCGGGTGTATCGAACGGCCACGAGTGCGCCAGCGCGCATTTCGTCCAACCTAATTTGCATTGAAAGTTCTGTCAGGGGGTTAAGGCGAGAATGGATAAACCTAATACGATTTGCGTTGTTGGACTTGGCTATGTGGGACTGGTGGCCGCCGTTTGCTTTGCTGAAATGGGCCACCAAGTCATCTGCGTTGACAACAATCAAGCCAAGGTAAAACAGTTGCAGGACGGCGGAGTTCCCATCTTTGAAGAACATCTGCCTGAACTGCTTGCCAAGCACCGCAATAAGGGTGTCATCTTCACCGCGGACCTCTCGGACGCTGTCACCAAAAGCGAAGTCATCTTCATCGCTGTTGGAACCCCGCAGGGCGATAGCGGCGCCGCCGATCTCTCCTACGTGGAAGCAGTCGTCTCTGAGATTGCGCGCTCCATGAATGGCTATAAGGTGATCGTCGAAAAGAGCACAGTGCCGGTTTACACCAATGAGTGGATCCGCCGCGTGCTGCATCGCCACGGCCTTCTGCTCAGCAGCTTCGATGTGACCTCGAATCCAGAGTTCCTGCGTGAAGGAACCGCGATTGAAGACTTCCTGCATCCGGACCGGATTGTGGTGGGTGCCAACAGCGAACGCGCCCGCCAACTGCTCGAAAGCATCTACGCACCTTTGACCAGCGGATCCTATTACGCGCAGCCCGATGCTCTTCCCGGTCCATGCAGCCAGTCGCAGCCGGCGCCCATTCTGTACACCACGCCGCAGACAGCGGAAATCATCAAGCACGCTTCCAATGCATTCCTGGCCATGAAGATTTCCTTTATCAACGCCGTTTCCAACCTCTCCGAGAGCGTAAACGCCGACATTGAGGATATCGCCAAGGGCATGGGCATGGATTCCCGCATCGGCCCCAAATTTCTCCGCGCCGGCATTGGTTATGGCGGATCCTGCTTCCCCAAGGATGTGGCCGCTTTCCATTGGGTGTCGGAACAGAATGGTATCGACTTCCAGATGCTGCAGGAAATTCGCAAGGTGAATCAGACGCAGCAGCAGGTGTACTTCAATAAGGTCGTTTCAGCCCTCTGGACCCTGCGCAACAAACGCCTGGCAGTACTTGGCCTCGCTTTCAAGGGCAACACCGACGACATCCGTGAATCTCCCGCACTGGAGATCATTGCTCAGTTGCTCAAGGCTGGCGCCACGGTGCATGCCTATGACCCAGCCGCCATGGACAATGCTAAGCGTGTGATTCCTGCCAGCGATGGCATGCATTACGCCGACTCCATCGAACAAGCCTGCACAGACGCCGACGCACTATTGATCCTGACCGACTGGAAGGAATTTGCGGAGCTGGACCTGGTGCGCCTCAACCAGTTAATCCGTTTTCCGATCGTAATCGATGGGCGTAATTTGTATGCGCCGGAACAAATGCGTGAAAGAGGATTTACCTACATCAGCATGGGCCGGCCACCAGTTAAACCCATTTGATAGGAGGGAACAACTCACTTGTAACCACAAAGGGTAACTCGCGCACGTGCCCACGTACTAAGGCCCGGCTAGTGCAAAGGTTTTAGCCCATTGCCTATAATTCGGACTTGTTTTATCCTACTTCTAGACCAGTTTCCCCTTGTCTGCACTTCCCCTGTCAGATAGGGACTAAAACCGGTTTAGAAGTGGGTTGGGCACTCACTTTGTCCAGAAGCATAGCCGGATTGAACCAAGGCAAACAGCTACAAATTTTTTGAAACTTTTTTGCGCCTTGCTGATCCGCATCTCTTTCTATTGTTCGTACAAAAGCATGTGGGTCTGCTAACACGGGCAAGCGCAACGGAATTTCACACTCCGTTGATGGCTTTGCTACGATGGTTGGACCAGTTGGCCAAGATACCTAGCATCTGCTCCAGGCGGACAGGTACAACTGCGCACCATTGGCTATGTCATCGGAAGGACAACAGGAAACGCTTCGACACTCTTTTACGAGGTGCTTTGATTGATGGACGCCACAGCACAGCCTACCCATGTATGTATCGCTCTTGCAAGTAAGATCTCTGCAGATCTGCTGTCGCGTGAGTTCACTGATAAGTCGCCGATTCCGATCGTCTGCACCAGCGTCTCAAAGAATGACGCGCTCAAAGAACTCACGCGCACGCCGCATCAGATCTTTCTGACCAATCTCGACCTGGACGGCACCAAGCACTCTGGCCTGCAATTGCTGACCAATGCCTTGGACATCAACCGCAACCTGCGCTGCATTGTGCTGGCCAATTCTGCCCGCAGAGACGATGTCATCGCCTCTTTTCGCGCAGGGGCACGCGGCTACATGATCGAGAACGAAACCAGCATCGAGATGTTGCTCAAGGCCATCCATTGCGTCAGCGGTGGCCAGGTGTGGGCTTCCAGCGAGCTGCTGAATTATCTGGTGGACGAGTTTACGCTGCACAACCAGAGACAGCGCGTGAGCACCCTGCTGAGCCGACTGCTCACCAATCGTGAACGCCAAGTGGTCGACCTCATCACAGTGGGCAAGAGCAACAAAGAGATTGCAGCATCCTTGCACGTGAGCGAGCACACCATCAAGAATCATCTGGTCAACATCTATGCCAAGCTGCGCGTCACCAGCCGTAGCGAAGCAATCTTCAAGATCTTCGAACACTTCAGCCACTATGAAGAGGATCGCAAGCGGCCGATGTAGATCGGTGATCTTTGGTGAAACCCACCGGCCGGCACACCGTCTCACACGAGCAGGTAATCCGGCCGCGCAATTTCGCTAGCTTTTCTTCAGCATTCTACTTACAGATTTTTGATGGCAGGAAATTTTTCTTCCTCTATCCAGATAAGCGTGCCGCGGAAAGCGGCACGCTGGAAGTTATCCACCAAGATATGTTTTCCTTGCAACCTATATCTTATCGAACAACAAGTGTAGTAGCTTCGCGATCGTGAAATCCACGTGGCCATTGGCCCGGGAGTAGGTTGCCGGGGCCGTCTGTATAGTTAGCTTTTAGATCGATTCCATAAATTCCAGGCGCCAAAGTCTTAGGCAGCTCTAGATCGATATCCACTGGATAGCTATGTCCGGCCTCTAGATTGGGCACGGCTACGGGCACACTGGTTACCATGCGACCAACACCATAGAACTGATGCGGATCCAACATTTCGTAGAGGCTCAGAACCACTCTTCCCTTCCCCAGATCAGAAGCGCCAACCTTGAGGCTCAGATGAAACGTGATCTTCTGTCCAGCATGAGCCTCGCTATTGGCCGGCGTCAGCGCGCCAAGATCCAGAGGCAATGGCGGCTCATGAAACTCATTGAACTGATAAGCGCGTACGTAGGCTATCTGAAAATCAAGTGGGAACTTTTGATCGGGCTCGAGCTTCCCTGCCCAGTGCGGAACCGTCTGGACAAGCGGCGCAACGGAGTCGCTGAGAATCATGTACATTGGTTGGCTGGGAATGCGATGACTGCCCTGCACGTTATCGCTCATGCAGTACACCGGCCGATGATCGACGAACCAAACAATCTGTCCAGGCAGCCAGTCAATTGCGTAAAGATGGTAACCGGGAAGATCGGCGCGTTCATTCATCAGATGCGGAGTCCGCTCCCAATCCATGCCGACATGAAAGCGTGGGTGCTGCGGATCGGCGCCTGCATGCTGAAATCTATGCTGCCCTTGTTCATCTGCCCAGTGCAGCGTAGTCTCAACCGTAGATTGTGGGTCGGGCGACTTGGGGTCTGGATGCTGACCTCGCGGAGCAAAAACAAACTCCACAACATCGATCTCTGGAGGCCAGGTGCCATTTTCCGCCGCCAGCCAAAAAGCAGGCCACACACCATTGGCTTGCGGAAGCCGGGCAAACATCTCAAAGTGCCCATACGTCTGCGCAAAACGCGTACGCGTTTCCACCCAGCCTGCGGTATAGGAGTGATCCCAGATCTGTGCCTGATCGATGACCAGGTCAAGCCCGGTCCCAGGTCGAAGCACAACGTTCTTTGCCAGATAGACGTTGGCTTCCTGCTCCATGGGCCCATGCTGCCCTGTGTAGACTCTCCATTGCGCAGGATCGAGCTCAGTCTGCCGCGTGAAGTCGGAAGCAAAGGTTTGATAACTGGCGCTTCGAGGCCGTTCAGCAGGGCATCCCTGTGCAGATGCTTGAGCCTGTGCACCCCAGCAGCAGGCAGCATACACGAGCAAGCAAGTGAGTCGCTTCATCTCATCACCACCAACCAACGACCGGTTCACTTTCCGTATACACGCCACAGCAAAAAAACTCAAGCCAGCTCAGATCTTCAGCGCCTCGAGGGAGGCAAAATATTCCGCAGACTCCTCTTCCTCCCAAGCTACCTCATTCTGTATCGAACGTTCAAGCACCAGACGTTCCAGCATACAGCAACTGCTCACCAGCAGAACCCAACTGATGCTGTTCGAAATGCCAGTCATATTGCCCGTCAAATTGAACAAGGTCACCGCCAGCAGCGAGTAGATCCACGCACGTGCCACCGCGATCTCGCGAACGCGCGCCAGCACCTTGATCATGTTGATGTAGCCGGATCCAATCACCAGTAACAGGAACATGAGCCCAACCAATCCGAGTTCCAGAACGCATTCCAGGTATCCATCATGAGCACTGGTCGCGACCCAATGAATCGCCATGTTCACAGGGAATGCATGCTCAGAGCCCCAGAAAGAATTCAGTCCAAAGCCCAACAGCGGACGCGTCTTGCACTGATCGATTACGGCCTCCCAGAGCGGGGTACGGCCAGACAAGGTAATATCGCGTCCCAGTGCGGTAACGATGTAAACAAACAACGCCACGCCAGCCGCAATTGCTGTTCCTATGGCTGTGAGCGCCATTGCCAACAGTGGCACGCGCGAGCGTACGGCAAAGCGCGAGTAGACGTACAAACCGAATTGCAGCAGGAGCAGAATCGCACAGCCGATCCATGCTTCGCGCGAGGCAGACAAAATTGCTTCAGCAAAGCACAGTGTAAAGACGATCGCTTTCCATACCTTCTGCAGAAACGTCACTGGCTGCAGCGCCAGCGCAATACCGGTCATGTACACCATCACTACGCCCAGGCTGTTCTTCTGCGCATAGATCCCCTGCCATGCTCCCACATGGTTGAAGTGGTCGATGCCATAGGACGGCAGTAAAAGCGCGAAGACTGCACTCAAGCCCGAAAGCATCATTCCCAGCCAGCTCAGGAGAACCGTAAGCCGTTCCGCCGAATACGTGGAGGCAAGGTAAATTGCGAGGATGGTGGTAAAGAACAAGCTGAGACAAGTTGACACCGCGCTGGAGGTATTGGCCGACCACAAAATCGACAACACAGAGTAGCCGATATAGATCAGCGCAAGACGCACACTGGTCAATCCCCACGCCAGTTTGAAACGAACCTCGTACAGCAGATAGGCAATGCCGACCCACTCCGCAAACAGCACAATATGATTGATGCTATGAGTCTGCGCCTGCTGACTCTCCAGAACCTGCGCTCCCGCCACAGACGGCATCAGAATCGGGACATAGCCCCACGTGCCGTAGAACAGCATCAGGCAGACAGTAATGAACTCTTTGATCGACAGGCTATAGCGAGTTCTCATCAGGACTCCCGTACAGAATTGCCGCTGTTTCCGTGGCGGTATGCAGCGCTGTTATCTCCGCGTTTATGGTTCAACCAGCCTTTGCTTGGCTTTGCCGACGGCATTCATGCTGTCGCGCAGAGCATGCCGGAATTTCTCCGTCGTAAACCAATAGACCAGGCCGAGGAAGATGCAATTCAGCGTCGCGCTTCCCTTCCCAATGCACTCCCAAAGGAGCTTGGCCTTAACCCGGAAAGGGGCGTTCTGCTTGCCTGCACGCGGCATGCATTGCGTAGCAAGAAAGTAGGAATAGGCCCGTTTTGACAGAGGCAGAAGATTCTCTCGTCCCCAGTTGTACAGATACTCCCAGTCCGGCTTGCGACTCACTGCTGCAGAGTCGTTCATGTAGTAGATGACCAGCGGATCGGCAATGACATGAATCTCTGCCTTAGGGTGCGAGCTGGCGCGCAGCAGCCAATCCGTATCCTGAAAACGCAACTGCCCCTTGCGGAAGGGGACTTCGCTCAACATCTGCCGCGAGGTAAAGAAGGACGAGGTCTGCAGAAACCCTTCTCCGAACGAAAATCCTTTCCGGATAAACAGGTAGTCGCAGATCTTCTCACCCGGCTCCGGCAAGCGCCGTGGCCAGATAAATTCCTCTGTGGGATAGCGCGTCACCATGCGCGTGAAAACGAGCATGTAAGGATTCTGCGCCGCCTCTGCAATCTCGAGTTGACGCGCAATCTTGGTGGGCATCCACTCATCGTCGTCGTCAAGAAGGGCAATCCACTTGCCTTTTGCATGCACCACCCCTTGATTGCGTGCCTCAGACCCGCCCACGCTCTGCTCCAGTTCAACAACAAGCAGGCGCGGTTCATGCAGCGCTTCAAGAACGTTGCGCGTAGCGGCATCCGGCCCATCAATGATCACGACCACTTCGAGATCGGCACAGGTTTGCGCCAAGGCGCTCTCCACCGCGCGCAAAACAAGAGCGGGCCGGTTTCTGGTTGGAATCACAACGCTGACCGCGGGCATATTCAACTCCCTTTATGGCTGGACTGCTACCGCCTTACGCACATCGCGCATCATTTCCCGGCGCTATACGCATCCCTAAGGATGCGTATAGATCAGCGCCGAGGTGGCCGAAGCCATAATGGCCGGAGACTGGATGATGAAATTACGGCCATAGCTGAAGGGCACGTAGATAATGTCGTCCGCTTGCAGTTGCATGTCAGGAATTTTCCCCTTCTGCATGGCACGCAGTTGCAATGGAATGTCGACATATCCCTTTGGATTCGACGCATCCTTGCGCACAATCTTTGCGTGGGGCGCAGCAGCATTCGGAGGCATGCCACCCGCCATCGTAATGGCCTGCAGCGCGCTCAATGCCGAATCCCGCTGCATAAAGTAGCCGCCCGGGCGATTCACATCGCCAAGGATGTAGACCAGTCCAGCCTTCGACACAATCACCGTGTCGCCCGGGTAAACAATCGCGGAAGTGTAAGCAGGGTTGGACGGCAAGTTGGTGACAAATGCAGTAACATCTCCACCATTCTTGCGGCGGATGACAATCCTGCGATCCGCATCTTCATTCAAGCCGCCGGCCAGCGCCAGCACGTCTGCGATGGAACGCCCCGTGTTCAGGTCGTAGGCACCGGGATTGTGCACCTCGCCGAAGACCGAGACCTGCATGCTGGCAGACATCTCAATGCTCACGTTGATGCTTGGATGGATCAGAAACGAGCCTGCGTTATACTGCGACTCCAGCTTGGCAGCGATCTGGTTTACGGTCAGCCCCTGCACCTTCACCTCGCCCAGCAGATAGAACCGCGCAACACCCTCGCTCGATACTGAGACGCGCTGTTCGAACAGCGGTTCGGCAAAGACGCTGATGTGCAACGTGTCGCCCGGGCCAGCCACCAACTCGTTTTGCGGTTCCTGCGCCGTGGCCTGTGAGCCCACACACGAGCCGCAAACAAAGGCAAGCAGTGCCACCATCAGAAAGACGAAAGAGCAATGTTTCCGTTCTTCATTCCTAATCCGCATCTTAGGCACTCTCCTTTGCATTTGCTCCGTAATGGACCAGGTGCGAGCCATAGTATTCGTAATGAGCATTCGAGTTCTCTGGCACGCCGTAAACCACCACACCCACATCAGATGAATCGTTGGCGGCCGACAATAGGCGGAAAGCCTGCGACATGGCCTTGCGCTCGGTCTTGGCGTAGCCAGCCCAAAGCAGGACCAAGTCCGACAATCCACGTAGCGCCAAAGCATCAGACACCGAAAGCACAGGCGGAGCAATGATCAGCACATAGTCGTACTGTGCGCGCCATCCTGCAACCAGCGCCTTCATCCCCTCTGAACCAAGCAATTCAGACGACAGCCCCGTGTCCTCGCCCGCATGCAGCAGGCCCAGACGATCACTATCCTTCAAGCCTTGAACCGCGGCCGAAGCGGAATTGCCATTCAGCATGTTGGCCAATCCCGCATTAGTGCGCAGATTCAGAGCATCCTTCAACATGGGCTTCCGCAGGTCAGCTTCAACCAGCAATATCTTGTAGCCCTGCCGTGCAAAAACCGCGGCAAGATGAACGCCGAAGCCCGTCACGCGATCGCCCTCACCGCAGCCTGTCAGCAAGAGAACGCTATGCGGCTTCAAGCCGTAGCCACTGGTAATGGCCGTGCGCAGGGAGCGCATGCCCTCCAGATAAAGCGGATTCTCGATCAGATCCGTCAGGGGACTATCTCCACCCGAAGCTTCAGCAGCCAGAAGTTTTGCCGGGTCGCCCTCGCTGCCAGCTTTACCGGTTGCAGGAATCACGGCAACGGGAGAAACACCCAGTTCATGTTCAACCTGAGCAATCTCCAACAGACGCCGGTCGCGCACATCCACCAGCAACGCTATAAACGCTCCAAACAGCAAGCCCACAACCACGGACCCACCCAGATAGAGAGGCGGATTTGGCGACTTCGGCTTGCCCGGAATCGCGCCTGGATTCATCACAAGAATGTCAGACCGGCGAAGGCCTTCCAGCGCACCCGCTTCCTTGATGCGACGGTACATGTCGTTATACAGGCTGCGCTCTTGATCCGCTTCTTGCTTGGCAACCATGTACTCGATGCCCTTGTTGTTCATGGCATCGGCTTGCCCCTTCTGCTTGTCATACAGAGAGCGGATATTGCTCTCTGTCTGACGGGCAATCATGTAGTCGCTCTTGGCGTGATCCTTAATTCGATCCTGCTCCGCATGAATCGAGCGCTCAATCTCGTCAACCTGCTTCTGCATCTGCACCATGCTGGGAAAGTTCGCGCCATACTTGGCAGAACCCTGCGCCATGTTGGTTTTGATGCTGGCTTCCTGCGCACGCAATGTCTGAATGGTGTTGAGCGAGTTGACCACGTTGGGAGCAGCGCCGCTCAGGATGTTGCCACTCAAACCGGAGATAGATTCTGCGCCATCCGACTGCACAGCACGGTAGACCGCTTCCTTGAGAATGCTGTTGGTCTGCGCGGCGGTCAGTGAATTATTCAGATCCTGCAAACGAGCCAGGACAACGCTCACAGCAATCACACGGCCGTTCGCATCCGTGTCGCCAGTGGTAAACACACCGGTTGACTTCTGAATGTCGGCAACCCGTGCATTGGCATCCTCTGCGTTCTTGCGCAGTTCAGCCATTTCTTTGCCCAGCCAGCCGGTCGCTTCCTGCGTTGAATCGCTGCGCGCATGGGAGTCGTAGCTCTTCAACCCTTCAACCAGGTGGTTGACAACCGCGCTGGCAAGACGCGGATCTGGATCCGAGTAGCTGACCGAAATCAATCGCGTACCATCCTGCACCTTCACCTTCAGGTGATCCCCAAAGATGCGCAGCACCTTTGCCCGCCGCACTGGAGATTGATCCAGTGGCAGCGCCGCGGATTCACTCTTGACCTTCGGCCCGATCAACGACAGTGCATAGCCTACGGGGCTGAATCGAGGCCGATAGTCATGCGTCTGCTCCAGGTGCAGATCTTCGATTGTCTTCACCGCGAGCGGCTCTGACCTGAGGATCTGTGCGTCCGTCTGCAACGTAATGTTGTAGTCGATCGCATCGGAAGGCATAGGACCTTCGTTGATCGCACTGTTCAAGCCAAGCGGTCCAGGGTTATCCTTCTGCACCTGGACAGCAGCGCTGGCCTCGTACCGGGGAGTCTTCAGCAGGCACGCTGCCACTCCCAACGCCAAGCTCGCACCAGTCACGATCAGGACCAGTTTGCGACGCCGCTTGATCGACTTGAACAGATCCGACAAAGTCAGTTCTGAATTTCTCATCGAGTGAGCCGCTGCATTCCGAGCCAAGAATTGCAATTGCTTAGGATGCTGCATAGGTTGACTCAATCTGCCTCCATGTCGCAGTGACGTTTCTTCTTGCCGGAAAAATATGCACCCATGCAACGCACCCGCGAAGACACGAATCCTTCTGGCTGCAGTTCACCCGCATACACACTTTTCCGAATTGGCAGTGCAGTTCGCAATACGCCCTGGCGACACATTCGATTGCGATGCTGCAACGGAAACACTAGCCCAGTACGGCGCGCAGACAATGATTGGCCGGCACATGCTTCCTGATCGCCGCGACAGACAGGGAAAGAGAGTGTGGGCCGCACTCAATGACTGTCACAGCACTGAAAAGCAATTCACAGACAAGGCTCTGACGACCAGCATCCGGGCCTCGGGTTGCCAGCTCAAGGTAGACTTCAACCCTTGAACCGGGGGAAGACGCCACAACTTTACATCGCTACGGAATAGTATTTCAGTACTAGGTTTCGACTAGTTCGTTCATGCTCATCTTAGCATCTGGATAATCTAAGTCAACCATGGAAACTTCCTATTTTCTATCCTTTATAAGTAACTCTCTCTATCTTACTTGTCTCTCGATCTGGTTACGTTACTTTCCTGCAGGACGACTAAATTCCGCCTGTCACTTTCCGCCTATCCTGTTTCTCTTCCTCCGAAACTTTCCCTTTCTGCTCATATCTTTAGCAGGCAAAAACTAGGAGGCGTGCAGGACAAAAAGGTAAGAGCCCTTTTCTACCAGAGGTGGCACAGGCAAAATGTACGCATGAGGATACGGTATTCCATGTCCTATTTCCTGGTGCTTTCGGACGGCCCGGATGAAGATAAAAATGCCAACAATTTCATAAGCACACCGCGCACTTCATACACAAAAAACAAAACGCGGTCTCAGACCGCGCCCACGCATACTATCGGATTCTTATTGTAGCCAAAGAAAAATCGCTTCGCTGCCTGTAACAGATGAACCCTGGCTATTCGCGCTGGTGGCGTGCTGCTTCTATCCGCTGCCAGAGGCACGGAGGAAACAGCACACCCGAACACGTTGCAATTAGGGGTTAACCGTCAAGTGCAGAGCACTGGTAATTGGCACCGTAACTGTGAACACGCCATTGCCACTGGCATTCAATTGCTGCGCGCAGAGTTCCTGTTGCGCATAGGGGCAGCTCTGTCCAGAGTGGCCTACCGCCCAATCCACAGGACTGCCCGTGGTTGATCCATCAAACGTTGTCGTGCCCAGCGAGACGCCGGAAGAACAGCCGATATCATTTTGCCCTGATTTGCACTGTGCACTATAGGATGGCGCGGAAAGCAATTCCGTAGTCGCACTGCTGTAGCCAGGCACGGTAATCTGCACCGTACCGGTAGCGGATTCATCCTTATTGATGATCACCACATGCACGGCCTGATGCGCATCGATCGTTGCCCAGGCAGAAAGATTGGCTGAAGTTGTAAGCTTGACCGGAACCAGCCGCGCCCCATGGCCCGCAGCCTTGTCGAACATGAGCAGCCCATAATAGCGAGGCTGAACAAATTTGAGGGCATAGAACGACGTGAATTCCCACAGGTTGTAGTTGGTGTACTGGCCGGTGTGCAGATTCGTTCCGTCATAGCCGAGAGACGCATACAGAAATTCCACATCCAGCAGCCACAAGGCAGCCTGAAACGTGTTGCTCAGTCCTGCCTGGCCGCCACCGCCAATGTCGCCGAACTCGCCCATGCGGAATAGCGTGTTGGGTGATGCGGCACGCACCGATTTGAGATAACTCTGGTACAGCGTGGGACCCACCTTGGCTCCATACACTGAAGCCTGCTGCAACAGCACATCGGGCAGATTACAGGCACTGGTGGATCCGGCCGCAATCTGCGCGGGGGTACAGATAGTCTGCTTTGCAATCGGATAATTGTGCTGGCTGATGATGGCCGGATTGAACCCCGCACCCAAGGATGCCTGAACTCCAGCAATATACGACGATCCCGCAGTGCTGGGTCCCATGAATTTTAGCGTCGTGGAAGGTGCTGCGGCCTGAGCCCGCGCAACCCACTGCTTCCAATCCTGCAGGTAGCTTTGCGATGCGCAGCTTCCATTGAAGGTGTAGCCCGTGCAACGGAAGCTCTGGCTGAGATAGTTGTCGGGCTCATTGCCCGGCTCAATGGCAACAACTTTCGACCAGAGAGAGCCGAGCCCATTGTCGGAGTTCACATAGTTCGCGGTCTCTGTGCTGGCCCAGCTTTCCTGATTGCAAGCCATGTCGATTCCCAGGCTCACCTTCACATCTGTGCTGGCAAGCAACGACTTCAGCGGCCCCATCAACGAATATCCGCTCTTGTCGCCGGAAGAGTAAGTCTGCGCGTAGTCAAACGTCGCGCCGGAGTGCGAGCAGTTGTTGTAGTATGCGCCGCCATAGTTGGTGTTATCGGGCGCCATCGCGCCATCGCCTTCCACGCGCAAAAACAGCGTGCGGCCTGAAGCAGAGATCAGATTATTCAGTAGCTGGCGGTATACAGAATTAGCGGCGCAAGGCAACTGTCCTGATCCGCCGCACAAATCCGGAGGACCCACCCAGCGCGCCACATCGTTATGGTCTTGCGATAATCCGGCAAAGTCGTCGGGAATGCGCGTGCCGCTGGCCGTGGGATCCACCACAACCGAAGCAATGCTCTGCGCCGAGGAAGGCGGAATGTAGGAATAAGCCGCCTCCGAAGCGCAACTAACAGCACTGCCGTCCACGGCAATGGCGCGCAACACCTGCGTGGAACCAGCCGCGGGACTCACCGTAACCGCACTGCTATACACCGGCGAAGAGTTGCTTGGCGTTGAGCCGTCAAGCGTGTAGTGAATGGTTGCCGAGGTATCTGCGCTGGAGATTGTCACCGCACCGGGCTGGACCGTGTATGGCCCGGGCAAAGGGAAGAACGTTGGCGCCGAAGCCAGAGGAGTATAACTGGCTGAAGCTGTCGCACTGGCATCCAGGCCGTCCGCTTTCGCCATCGCGATAATCTGCACTGTCGCACTACTGCCCAAACTGATGGGGCCAGAATATCTGGCCGATGAACTGCTGGGCGTTGAGCCGTCGAGTGTGTAGTAAATGGCAGCGCTTGTATTGCTATCGCTGATCACAACCTGTGCCGGGCAAGAGGCAATCAGGCTCACGGAAGGCACATCCGTAACAGTGACGACAGGATCTTTCTTGATTACCGCGCCGCTGCTGCCCGAAGTATCAATTGAAGCAGTCTTGGCGCATCCAGCCATAAGCCACACAACCAGGCACAAGGCGCTGGAGCACAGTATCTTAAGCTT
>JGI12417J11878_1000042_pt1 | contig 15229 bp, 12 predicted proteins | sample LuqExpMetagenom5_FD_11878 | JGI IMG/M metagenome (IMG submission 11878) | reverse complement strand
AGGTGGTCCGGTATGGCTGCCGCAGCAGATGGGCGGCCGCAATCGCGCCTTCTTCTACTTCAACTACGACCAGGTAATCAGCCTGAGCGCGTCCACCGGCTACTCCACAGTGCCTACCGATGCGATGCGCAGCGGCGACTTCAGTGCACTGGCTCCCATCTACGATCCGGCCAGCGCAACCAAGGTGGCCGTGGGCAGTTCCACCTTCATCCGGAGAACGCCGATCACCGGCAACAAGATCGCCGCGATCGATCCGGTGGCCTTGAAGATTCTGGCTTACATTCCCAAGGCCAACTACAGCGGCGCCAACGCATCAACCAGCGCGACCACCGGCATTATCAGCAACAACTACTATTACAGCGTTCGCGGTTCGCAGCCCTACAAGCGCTTCTTTGGTCGCTTTGACTACGACGTAAACTCCAACAACCGCATCACCGCTTCCGTGAGCGAGCGCGATAACCCGGGCCACTATGTAAACGGCTTTGGCTGCCCGGCCGTATGCGTTCTGGGCGATGTAAGCTCGATCAATTCCCAAATCACCGATGTGTGGAACATCAGCTCACACACCATCAACGAAGCCCGCATTGGCTACACCAACCAGTTGAACTTCTTCATCCAGGAAACCATGGATAAGGGCATTGCCTCGAAGTTCGGCATGGCGTATCTGAAGTACGACATCATTCCCAACGTGAACGTCTCGAGCTACTCGGGCATTGGCCAGCCGCTATCGCCGTTCATCTACAAGGAGCACAACTTCGATCCTTCCGACGTTGTGACCATGATCCGTGGCAAGCACGTGATCCACTTCGGTGGCGAGTACATGATCTTCCAGGACAACTCGACCGCCTACGGCAACATCAATGGTTCCACCGTGGGCTTCACCGGCGCCTACACGCAATGCACCTATTGCCAGAATGCCGCGGGCGGTGGTCTGGCTGCAACGGGCAACGCCTGGGCTGACCTGATGCTGGGCCAGATTCAGAACTGGTCCGCGCAGGTAACGCCAGAGTATGCCGGACGCCAGAAGGCTCCGCAGATGTTCATCCAGGACGACTGGAAGATCTCACCGAAGCTGACCGTCAACCTGGGCATTCGCTACCAGATCATGGAAGGCTGGAAGGATACTCGTGGCAATCAGCGCACCTTTGATCCGACCGTAACGAACTCGGTCACCAGCACACTGGGCGGCGAGTGGTATGGCACCACCAAGGCCAACGGCCGCAGCCAACTGCAAGACAATATCTTTAACACCTTCCTGCCTCGCGTGGGCTTTGCGTACCAGTACAAGAACGGCCTCGTGATCCGCGGCGGTTACGGTTTGTACGCGTATCTATGGAGCCTGGACACCTACGGTTCGGATGAAGGCGCAGCCTTTGGCTACAAGGGTTCGATCTCCGACTCCACCAACGGCGTGACCGCAGTGGGCACCTTGTCGGGCAGCAACACCAACTTCCCTTGGGTTGGCCCTACAACCGACTCGGGCGCTTATAACGGACAGGCAGTGAACTTCACGGCGCGCAACACGCCGGTCTCGAAGATTCAGCAGTACAACCTGACGGTGGAAAAGCAGCTCGGCACCGACTACAAAGCCAGCTTGGCTTATGTAGGCAGCGCATCGATGAATCTACACTTCAGCCGCGACATCAACCAGGTTCCCGCTGCGCATCTGGCGCTTGTGGACCAGCAGTATCGCCCTTATCCGCAGTTCAACGCCATCACCGGCTCCACCTTCAACGCCGACGCCAACTACAATTCGCTGCAAGCTACCATGCAGAAGCGCATGACGCACGGGCTCTCGTTCGATACCAGCTACGTGTGGTCGAAGTTCCTAGACGAATACGACAGCTCGGCCTGGGGCAGCCGCAACGGCACCACCACCTACCAGAGCGCCTACGACATCAAGGCCAACTACGGACCGTCAAACTTTGACGTACGTCAGGCCTTCAAGGGCGACCTGGTTCTGGATCTGCCCTTTGGACATGGACAGCGCTACCTGAACCACAACCTAATTCTGGACGAAGTTGTAGGCGGATGGCGTTTGGCTTCCACCTATGCGCTGCAGACCGGCAATCCGTTCACCATCACGGTTCCCACCAACCTGGCCCAGTCCTATGCCGGCTCGGGCAGCCTGTATCCGAACTGGGTGAGCGATGCGAGCCTGCCGCGCGGCAGCCGCAACCGCGATCACTGGTTCAACAATACCTACGTGGATCAGGCGGGTGTGAAGCATGGCAGCGATGCCACCGCTGCCTTTGCGGTTGGCCCCAACGGCACCTTTGGCAACTTGAAGCGCAACAGCGTGTATGGCCCGGGCATGGTGAGCTTCAACCTGTCGCTGGGCAAGACTTTCAACATCTACAAGGACAAGCACAAGGTGGAATTCCGCGTGGACGGCACCAACGTGCTCAACCATCCGGTCTTTGCCAATCCGAACGGTTCGGTTTCGAACTCGAACTTTGGCAAGATCACCGGCACCAGCATGTTCGTTGGCGGCAGGAATCTGCAGTTGATGGGCCGCTACTCCTTCTAGTTCCTTCCAGGAGCAGCAATTTGTAACGGCCTTTCAACAGCCAACGGATGTTGACCTACCAACAGCGTGTGTCCCCAGGGCACACGCTGTTCTTCCATAAAGGAAAACACGCGGAGCGACAAAGACGACCATGAAACCGATGAGAGCAACACTTCTACTTGCAGGACTCAGCCTTGCTCTGGCGGCCACCTGTACGGCCCAAAAGAACACCGCGGTATGGCTCACCACGCCGGACGGAACCAAACTTCTGGAACAGCAAAAGAACATTCCTTGGCAGAAGGGGACGCCGTCCGCTGCCCATATCGCAGTCAACGATGAACAGACCTTTCAGACCATCGATGGCTTTGGTCACGCACTCACCGGAGGCAGTGCGCAACTCCTGATGCAAATGAGTCCGGGCGCGCGTCATGCCCTGCTGAAGGAACTGTTTGGCCATGGCAAAGGCGAGCTGAATACCAGCTACATCCGCATCACCGTGGGCGCGAGCGACATGAACGATCACGTCTACACCTACGACGATCTGCCCACTGGCCAAACCGACGAGAAGCTTGAAAAATTCTCTCTCGGCGAAGACATGAAAGATGTGGTTCCGGTGCTCAAGGAGATTCTGAAGATCCAGCCCCGGCTGCATATTCTGGCCTCGCCTTGGACCGCACCGGTGTGGATGAAAACCAACGGCGAGGTAAAAGGCGGATCGCTCAAGAAGGAATATTACCCAGCCTTCGCGCGCTACTGGGTGCTCTACCTGAAGGCCATGGCGAAGCAAGGCATATCGATTGAAACCCTCACGGTGGAGAACGAGCCGGAGAATCCCAAGAACACGCCCAGCATGCTGATGACGGCTGAAGAGCAGGCCGAGTTCATCGGCAAGCATCTTGGGCCGGCCCTGCAGCAAGCCGGGCTGAAGACCAAGGTGGTGGCCTTCGACCACAACTGCGATCATCCCAACTATCCCGAAACCGTGCTGGCCGATCCGCTGGCTGGCCCCTTCACCGATGGATCAGGCTTCCATCTCTATCTGGGCGAGATCACAGCCCTCTCCCGCGTGCATGACAAGTACCCCAACAAGAACATCTACTTTACCGAGCAGATGGTGGTGAACGGACGGGCCACAGAAGCCATGCCGATTGCACGGCCGGTGGCGCGCGTGCTGATTGGCGCAACCGAAAACTGGAGCCGCAATGTGTTGCTGTGGAATCTGGCCGCTGATCCGAAGAATGGCCCGCACACCAACAATGGAGGATGCCCGGTGTGCACCGGCGCCCTTACAATCGATGGCGACCATGTGAAGCGCCTTGTGGCCTACTATGCCGCGGCGCACGCCTCCCGCTTTGTTCCTTCCGGCTCTGTACGTGTTGCGACAAAGGACGAGGGAGCGGTACCTCCGCACGTGGCCTTCCGCACGCCAGATGGCCACCACGTGCTGATTGCATCCAATCCTGGCAAAGAAGATGCGCATTTTGCGGTGAGTGGAAACAGTCGCTTTTTTACTGCCGAACTCAAAGCGGGCGAGGCGGTTACTTACGTCTGGTAAACGCCAGGACAAGGATTATGGAATCGGCTATGCTGTGTAGTGCGCGGAAGAGAATTCTTCCGCGCACTTGCCGTGTAAGGACACCATCGATGACGGACAACCTTGCCACGCCGGGCCCGGCACTCCCCTCTATCCGCCCCATCGAATGGATTGTTCTGCATCTGGTGTTTGCGCTTACCGGCGTGCTGCATGTGGTGAGCGGCGCGCTGCTGCCAGCCATTGCCGGCGCTCAATCTCTTGGTGATAATCAGGCGGGCTTGCTGTTCATGTGCTATTTTTTGGGCACGGCCCTGGGGGCATTGCTCTGCGTGCGCAGCCATGCATTCCTCATCGCACTTGGTTTCTTTGCTGCGGCTTTTTCCATGGTGATGATTGCCACCTGCAGCGCCTCGCTGCTTTGGATCGCTTTTTTGTGCATGGGCACTAGTATGGGCCTGCCGTTGTCGTCTGTCAGCATCCTAGCTGGGCGGCGCTTTGGCACACGCAGCGCAGCTCCCCTCACGTTTCTCAATTTCGTTTGGAGTGCGGGTGCGCTTCTAGGCCCGCTGGTAGCGTCCCAGCTCCTGACGCAGCACGGCTACCGCACCGTGTATGCCGTTCTGGCTGCAGTGTCTCTACTGGCTGCTCTGGCATCCTGGCGTTGGCTCACGGAGCCCACATCCGCAGCAGCCGAGTTGCCACATGAAGCCTCTACCCGCACGGACCGGTACTGGATTCTGCTCTTCGCGCTGATCGCCTTCCTGGTGGTTGGCATCGAGAACACCTCGGCTACATGGATGGCGTTGTATGCGCAGCGCATATTGCAGACGAACGCCGCGCAGGCAGCGGCCACATCCTCCCTCTACTGGTGGGGCTATATGGCGGCACGGGCGCTCTCCGCCCTACTGCTGGTGCGGATTGCGCCACGGCAGATTCTGCTGGCTGCGTTGACGCTGGCCACCTGCGCCTCGTCGAGTTTGATTCTATGGACCAGTGCCTGGCAGAGCCGCGCCGCAATGTTGCTATTGGGAGCAGCACTGGCACCGCTCTTCCCGCTCATGATGGCCAGCCTGTTCATGCGGGTGCGCAATGTCGCGGATTCGCGCTGGGTACTGGCTTGCTCCGGCTTTGGCGGCTCCATGCTGCCATGGCTGACCGGCATGGTCTCGTCGCATTGCCGCAGTTTGCGTTTTGGGCTGACCATTGTACCGCTGGCTCTTCTGTTGCTATTGATCCTGATATTGGCACAACGCGAAGGCACGCAGCGCGCCACCGCTCCCGCAAGCTAGGCCGACGAACGTCTGCGCACGGCGCTACATCTCGCGCTGCAATTTGGCAACGCAGGCCGGTTGCGGCGTGCACACGCATTGAATGGCACTGCCACAATACGTAGAAATTCAACTAGTCATCCACATCCTTCTCGTGGATTTTTCATCGATTTCAGGCGAACACCAGCAGTAGAGCGCATCTTTGCCACACCATGATCCGCGACGGATGGCGATTTCTTCACGCCGTCCTTATGAGCTCTTCATGCGGTCCTTATCGCAGGTTGGCTACTTTGTGTTCATACCACATATCCGGTACGAGCCTCCGGCACAGGCCTGGCACGCTTGGTGCTCTCCACGCCCGTGGACCATCCGCTCGATTCATCTTTGACAGGAGAAGACGCATGGCAGACAAGCACGCACCGCAAATGCAGGCTACGTTGGGCCTTACCGGCTTGACGAGTCACGCCATGGCCCTGATTGCGCCTGGTGCTTTCCTGTGGCTCACGTTCCACATTCAAGCCACTGCGGGCAGCTACAGCGTACCGTCCTGCACCATCTTCCGTCCTTGCATGGATCATGTCTGTTTCACTGGCCGGAACGGTCCCCTGCGCGAGGAGGCAGTATGAGCGAAGCGAATCCCCTCGCACATTCGATCTCGATCAGCCGCGCCCACTCGGCGTTACTGGGCATCTACGAAATCTCCCGCATCCTCACCCGGCCGGCACGCCTGGAAGAGGCTCTATCGGCGGTAATGAGCACGCTGTCGAGTTTTCTCGANCTGCAGGACGGATTGATCGCATTGCTGNACGAGAATGATGAGCCGACTCTGGTTGTAGGCTCNGGATGGGGATCGGGCAGTGCACGCGAGCAGTTCGANAGTATTCCGGAAGAAGTCATCGGGCAAACNCTGGTTTCCACNATGCCNCTCAAAGTGCGCGATCTGGCCTCCANCCCGCTGTTTCATGGATGGAGCGAGCTTGCGCGTAGCGAACCGGGCGTGATCCGGTCCTTTATCGGCGTACGCATCCGCAGCGACGAGACAACCCTTGGACTGGTGCTGATGGAACGTCAGAGCCGCCACGATCTTTCCGTGGCGCTGGACGAAGATGCGCGCTTTCTGGCCATGGTGGCCAATCTGGTGGGCCAGACCGTGACGCTGCAATCGCTGGTGGCCAGCGACCGGCAACGCCTGATGACAGAGCGTCACCGCTACGAAGAATCGTTGAACCCGTTCGCCGAGAAGATCACCGAGAACGTGTCGGGCATTGTGGGAGAAAGCGCATCCATCCGTTCGGTTCTGGANAAAATTCAGCAGGTGGCACGCTGCAATCTGCCCGTGCTGCTGCGGGGCGAGTCGGGTACAGGCAAGGAACTGTTTGCCCGCGCAGTGCATGAGTTTTCGCCGCGTAAGGACAAGCCGTGCGTCAAGGTAAACTGCGCCGCGCTGTCAGAAACCGTGCTGGAGTCTGAACTATTCGGGCACGAGAAGGGTTCGTTCACCGGAGCAACGGAGATGCGCAAGGGGCGCTTCGAACTCGCTCATGGCGGCACGCTGTTTCTGGACGAGATCGGTGAAGTCTCCCTGGCATTTCAGGCCAAGCTACTGCGCGTCCTTCAGGAGGGCGAGTTTGAACGCGTGGGCGGAACCCGTACCATTCGCGTAGATGTCCGACTGGTTACGGCCACCAACCGCAATCTGGAAGAAGCCGTGCTGGCCGGCGCATTCCGCTCCGACCTTTATTACCGCATTGGCGTCGTGCCCATCCACCTGCCCCCTCTGCGTGAACGGAGGGAAGATGTTCCCATGCTGGCGTCGGAGTTTTTACGCCGCTTTAACGAGGAGCATGGCGTAAGCCTTGCTCTCTCGCACAACGCCATGCAATTGCTCTCCGCATGCGATTTTCCAGGCAATGTGCGCGAATTGGAAAGCTGCGTCCGGCGTACGGCCGCGCTAGCCAAAAACACCACTCTGTGCGTGGAAGACTTTGCCTGCAACAACGGAAGCTGCCTTTCTCTCCTGCTCGGCAAGCGGATCAACGAACGCAGTCATAATGCTTTGGCAACGGATTCCATGGCGGCTCCATCCGCTTCTGTCGCGCCTCTGGCCGCCGCACCGGCGCAACCTGCTGCCAGCGCGCTACCGCCTTCTAATGACGTTGGCTTTGGCGAACGGCAACGGTTGGTCCAAGCCATGGAGCGCTCAGGATGGGTACAGGCCAAGGCTGCACGCCTGCTGGGACTCACTCCTCGGCAGATGGGTTATGCCCTCCGCAAATACAACATCGAGATCCGGAAGTTCTAGAGCAGAATCCGAAGAAGGCTCTCTCGCTGAAAGCCGAACATGACGACTTCCTCTGGAAAGAACGGTCCTTCAGATTTTGTTTTATGTCCTCCAGTACTGTGGCTTTGCAACAAACACGACGCAGCGCGCGTTTTATGTCGCATCTGCGACAAGCTCTTCAGCAATAACCTCTCTGGTTTCAGTACCGCGGTTTGGCCCTATGCATGCAAGATGCGGAGAAAGCGCCTGCGGCATTGCTTGCGCCGCCCAGGAGGTCCGCCGATGACAACTGCCGCAACGCCCCATACTCAACTCAAGATTCTTGGGTCGCGCTCTGAACCTGCCACGAACACGCTCTGCGACCGTACAGGCTCAGCCTTCGGAAGTTGCGGTTCGAGCGCAGGCCGCGAGGAGCTTCCCGCCGCGGTATGGGACAAGATCCGCAATCACCCCTGCTACAGCGAAGAAGCGCATCATCACTACGCACGCATGCATGTGGCGGTGGCGCCCGCCTGCAACATTCAGTGCAACTACTGCAATCGCAAATACGATTGCAGCAATGAATCCCGGCCCGGCGTGGTGAGTGAACGGTTGACGCCGGAACAGGCCGCGCGCAAGGTACTCGCAGTGGCCAGCACCATTCCGCAGATGACGGTTCTGGGCATCGCCGGCCCTGGCGATCCGCTGGCCAATCCGGCAAAGACCTTCCGCACCTTCGAGCTTGTGCGCGCACAAGCGCCTGACATCCGCCTCTGCCTCTCGACCAATGGCCTGATGCTGCCCGATCATGTGGAACAGATTGCCGCCCTCGGCATTGAGCATGTGACCGTCACGATCAACATGATCGATCCTGCGATTGGCGCACGCATCTATCCCTGGGTGTACTTCCACGGTAAGCGGTACATCGGCATGGAAGCATCGAAGCTTCTGATCGAACGCCAACTGCTGAGCCTTGAACTGCTCGGCGAGCGCGGCATTCTGGCCAAGGTGAACTCAGTGATGATTCCCGGCATCAACGACCACCATCTGATCGAGGTCAATCGCGCAGTAAAGCAGAGGGGCGCTTTTCTGCATAACATCATGCCGCTCATCTCCGCACCGGAACACGGCACGGCATTCGGGCTGAGCGGACAGCGTGGCCCCACCGCGCAGGAGCTCAAGGAGCTGCAAGATGCGTGCGCCGGCGAGATGAAGATGATGCGCCACTGCCGCCAGTGCCGCGCCGACGCGGTAGGCATGTTGGGCGAGGATCGCAGTGCCGAATTCACAACTGAAAAGCTGATGAACCTGCCGATGCACTACGACAGCGAGGCACGCAAGGCATATCAGCAAGCGGTTGAAGCACAGCGCCAGGCGATGACTGCCGAGCGTGAAGCAGAGCTGGCCGCTTTGCGCACACATAGGCCCGCACCATCGATTCTGGTGGCCGTCGCCAGCAAGGGCAAAGGCCGCATCAACGAGCACTTTGGGCATGCTCGCGAATTTCAGGTCTATGAGGTGGGCACAGACGGGGTACAGTTTATCGGCCACCGTCGTGTGGATCAGTATTGCGAAGGCGGCTTTGGCGAAGCGGAGAGCCTCGACATGGTAGTACGCGCCATTCAGGATTGCGTGGCCGTGCTGGTGGCCCGCATCGGCGCCTGCCCGCGCAAAGGCCTTGTCCATGCCGGTATTGAGCCGGTGGAGACCTATGCCATGGAGCCCATCGAAAGCTCGCTTCTGCGCTTCTACGCCGACTACTGCCGGCGTATCCATACCGGAGAACGAACGCCGCTGGAACGCCGCGATGCCGCCATCCGTCAGGGTGCGCTCACCGCTTGACGGCGGATATTGCACACAGGAATCGAGAGGAGACAAATCATGCCCTTCGAGCTCACAGCCGCAGCCGAGCAATTCATGCGCCGCATGTTGCGCTTCTCCGCCACTCCGACCTCCGCCTTCCGCTTGCGGGTCAAGCCCGGAGGCTGCTCCGGCTTATCCGCGGAATTCGATATTGAGGAGCCCGCACCGGACAGCGCAGAACTTCTGGTGATATCAGGCGTGCGCATGCTGGTGGATTTTCGCAGCCAGGGATTGCTGGCAGGAGCCACAATAGACTTCTCCGATTCGCTGGCACAAAGCGGATTCATCTTCCGGCTTCCCGGCCAGCAGGCGGCCAGTTGCAGCGTGACGCCTCCGCAACTGGTTACGCTCATCAACACTGTATTTCCGCATCCGCACAGAGGCTAACCATGTTCTGGTATCAACAGCAACACATGGGCTGGCGCGGCAAGCCGATCCGATTTCTGCGCTCGCACGAGCACACACTCCCAGCCATGTCGCCATAGCCGGGCCTGGAGAGAAGAAAGGACTTTGCAATGGACACGATCATGCGCATGAGCACGGAAGTGGAACTGGACGGCCCACCTGCTTTTGGCTTTGGTGCCAAGGTGCGATGCCGCAAGATGATCCGCAACGATGGCACCTTTGCCGGTAAGGAAATTGGCGACCTGCTGGCGCACCAAGGTGATGTTGGCTACGTGACCTCGATTGGAACCTATCTACAACAGTTCTACATTTACGGCGTTGAGTTTCTGGAGAGCGGCTACCGCGTAGGCATGAAGCGGAATGAGCTTGAGCTTGTGGAAGAAGCGCTCTAGTAGACGCCCTGTACACCATTCCATCCGACAGACAAGGAGCCTCATGAAAGTGATGATTCGCAAGATGCCCAATGGCGCGTTCTCCGCCTATGTTGCCAAGAAAGATTTGGAGGAGCCTATTGTGGCGCAGGAAAATCCCGATCTCTGGGGTGGCCTTGTCACGCTCGCCAACGGATGGAGGCTCGAACTACCTGCCCTGGCTGCCGACACGCGTCTGCCCATCACCGTGGAAGCGCGCAAACTGGCCGACGAGGACTGAGAATGGAAACAACCGAATGGGGAACCATCCTCAACGCATTCGACACCGGGGCACTGATTCCTTACATCGGCCCCGGTGTTTTGTCTCTGACGTCCGATAATACCGATCCCCAGAGCCCAGAGGAGCTGGCCGGCCGCATTACAGCGCACAGTCCTGTTCCGGCAAAACTACGCAAGAACCTTACTGGGGCAGCACAATTCATCGAGAACTTCAAACATCGCCACACGCTGAAACGTGCCATGCATGCAGCGTTGGAGAGTACCGCTACGCCCCATAGCCTGCATCACTTTATCGCTGCGCAAACCGCACTGCGTCTGGTTGTGCACGCTTGGTACGACAGCCTCATGACACAGGCGCTTGCCCGGCGCACGGACTGGATGCTTCTACAAGGAGTAAGCCGCGCCGAACATCGCAACACCTGGTACCGCAGCTTTGATGCGCATGGAACCTTGCTGCCAGAGGCGGCGGCAAGTACTGCGCAGGAGAATGCGCTGCTGCTCTACGCCCCGCTTGGCGGCCAATGGCCGGAGGCAAACTATCTTGTTTCGGACTCAGACTTCGTAGAGGTGTTAACGGAAATCGACATTCAAACGCCGATCCCATCCGCGGTGCAGTCCTTGCGCAAAGGACGCAGCTTCCTGTTTTTGGGTTGCCGCTTCAACACGCAGTTGGAGCGCATTTTCGCGCACCAGATCATGAAACGCTCTTCTGACCGCCACTGGGCTGTGCTTGCTGAAGAGCCAACGCGGAACGAAGCACGCTTTCTTGCGCAGCACAACATCATACGCATCGCAGAACCTCTCGCCAAGTTTGCCGCGCGTCTCATCCATAGGGAACCGACACGCTGAATTGTTGCGCCGAATGCAGCTTTCGTCGCGATTGTCATCTTCGTCACAGTGAGCCCGCCGCGCTCCAATAGGCCTAACTGGCTGACAGAACACGGAATGCGAATGATCCGGAATTGGCACACCGATTGCATATAGAAAGGGCGTACACCGTGTGATCCAGATGCGACAACGCCTCTGAACATCACCGGCACGCACGCCAGGGCAGCGCACGCACGCGATGCGGCATGGCACAACATCACATCTGGACTCAGCGAACAAGGAGAAGACTATGTCGAAACTGCGGCAGATCGCATTCTATGGCAAGGGCGGCATTGGTAAGTCCACCACCTCTCAGAACACTCTCGCGGCACTGTCCGAGATGGGGCAAAAGATCCTGATTGTTGGCTGCGATCCCAAAGCCGATTCAACCCGCCTGATCCTGCATGCCAAGGCGCAGAACAGTATTTTGAGCCTGGCAGCGGAAAAGGGCAGCGTGGAAGACATCGAGCTCGACGAGTGCATGAAATACGGCTTTGGCCACATCCGCTGTGTTGAGTCAGGAGGCCCGGAACCGGGCGTGGGATGTGCTGGCCGCGGCGTGATTACGGCTATCAACTTCCTTGAAGAGAATGGCGCCTATGAGAATCTAGACTACGTTTCCTACGATGTGCTGGGCGACGTTGTGTGCGGTGGCTTCGCCATGCCCATTCGCGAGAACAAAGCACAGGAAATTTATATTGTCATGTCCGGCGAAATGATGGCCATGTATGCAGCCAACAATATTGCCAAGGGCATTCTCAAATACGCCAACTCGGGCGGTGTGCGGCTGGGCGGCCTGATCTGCAACGAGCGCAAGACCGACAAGGAATATGAATTGGCCGAGGCACTGGCCAAGCGGCTGGGCTCGAAGCTGATTCACTTTGTGCCGCGCAACAACGTGGTACAGCACGCCGAACTACGCCGCATGACGGTGGTGGAGTACGATCCCGAATGCAGTCAGGCGCAGGAGTACCGCGCGCTTGCTCAAAAAATTCACGACAATGCCGGACAAGGCGTGGTGCCCACGCCGGTAACGATGGAAGAGCTCGAAGACATTCTGATGCAGCACGGCATCCTGGATAACGTGAATGAGGAGTTGGTGGGCAAAAAGGCCGCCGAGGTCGCATAAACAGAGGACATGCCTCTGCAACCTGGGCGGCTAATCTCCTTCAGGCAATTGCCGCCCGGCCTCATCTGTGCCACGGCACACAACGATTTCACCGATGCATCCCGCGCGACGCAGAAAGCACTTGCGTGCACTTCTTCTCTCTCGCGATGCAAATTCCTACTCGTTTCATCATTCTACCCACGAGGTGCATTCCTTTATGAGCACAGGCATTGATGAACTCAAAGAGCGCAACCAGAAATTGATCGCCGAAGTTCTGGAAGCTTATCCGGAAAAGTCGGCGAAGCGCCGCGCCAAGCACCTCGGCGTGTACACCTCGGAAAAGGGCGAGTGCGGCGTCAAGTCCAACATCAAATCCTTGCCGGGTGTCATGACGATACGCGGCTGTGCGTATGCGGGCTCGAAGGGCGTGGTGTGGGGCCCCATCAAGGATATGGTTCACATCAGCCACGGACCGGTGGGCTGCGGACAATACTCGTGGGCCACGCGACGCAACTACTTCAACGGCACACTCGGCGTCGATTCGTTCGTCGCCATGCAGGTCACCTCCGACTTTCAGGAAAAGGACATTGTCTTTGGCGGCGACAAGAAACTCTCGAAGCTGATCGACGAAATTGAGACGCTGTTCCCTCTAAACAAGGGCATCACCATTCAATCGGAATGCCCGGTGGGCCTGATCGGCGACGACATCGAAGCCGTATCGCGTGAGAAGGCCAAGCAGTATGACACCACCGTGGTGCCGGTTCGCTGCGAAGGCTTCCGTGGCGTATCGCAGTCCTTGGGCCATCACATTGCCAACGACACGGTACGCGACTGGGTGTTTGAAAAGGGCGGCAAGCATGCGCCGGAGTTCGAGAGCACGCCCTACGACGTAGCCATTATCGCCGATTACAATATTGGCGGCGATGCGTGGAGCTCGCGCATTTTGCTGGAGGAGATGGGGCTGCGGGTGATCGCACAGTGGTCGGGCGACGGCACTTTGGCCGAATTGGAAGCCACGCCTAAAGCCAAGCTCAATTTGCTGCACTGCTACCGTTCGATGAACTACATCACCCGTCACATGGAAGAAAAATACGGCGTTCCCTGGGTGGAATACAACTTCTTTGGGCCAACCAAGATTGCCGAATCGCTGCGCGCTATTGCCGCACATTTCGATGCCAAGATCCAGGAAGGTGCCGAACGGGTGATCGCCAAATATCAACCGCTGGTGGACAGCATCACAGCCAAGTACAAACCACGTCTAGAGACCAAGAAGGTGATGCTGTTCGTGGGCGGACTGCGGCCCCGTCACGTGATTGGCGCCTATGAGGACCTGGGCATGGAAATCGTCGGCACAGGTTATGAATTCGGTCACAACGACGACTATCAGCGCACCACGCATTCCATCAAAGATGGCACTCTGGTCTACGACGACGTAACCGGCTACGAGTTCGAGAAATTCGTCGCCAAGGTGCAGCCCGATCTGGTTGGTTCCGGCATCAAGGAAAAGTACATCTTCCAGAAGATGGGCATCCCTTTCCGTCAGATGCATTCGTGGGACTACTCGGGGCCCTATCACGGCTATGACGGCTTTGCCATCTTTGCGCGCGATATGGATATGGCCATCAACGCCCCGGTCTGGAAGCTGACCAAGGCGCCCTGGTAATCAACGCCCACACCATCGACAAGGAGAACAGATTATGAGTCAGAGCGCAGAAAACGTCATTGATCACTCCAGGTTATTCAAGGGCGAAGAGTATCAGCAGATGTTCGCCAACAAGCGCTGTACCTTCGAAAATGCTGTTACAGAAGAGCAGTTGGTGCAGATCGGCGAGTGGTCCAAGAGCCGGGAGTATCGCGAGAAGAACTTTGCGCGCGAGGCGTTGGTGATCAATCCCGCCCGCGCATGCCAGCCCCTGGGCGCAGTCTTTGCGGCGTTGGGGTTTGAGGGCACGCTCCCCTTTGTGCATGGGTCACAGGGCTGCGTGGCGTACTACCGCTCGCACTTTTCGCGCCACTTCAAGGAGCCCACGTCGGCAGTCTCTTCCTCCATGACCGAAGATGCCGCGGTGTTTGGCGGAATGGGCAACCTTGTGGATGGTCTGGCCAATTCCTTCAATCTGTACAAGCCGAAGATGATTGCGGTCTCCACCACCTGCATGGCCGAGGTGATTGGCGACGATCTGAATGCCTACATCAAAAATGCTAAGGAGAAAGATGCCGTACCGCAGGATCTTGATGTTCCCTTCGCGCACACACCCGCTTTTGTAGGCAGCCACACCACGGGTTACGACAACGCACTGAACGGCATCCTGGAGCACTTCTGGAACGGCAAGGCCGGCACCGCGCCCAAGCTGGAACGCACCCCCAACGGCGCGATCAACTTCATTGGCGGCTTTGACGGCTACACCATTGGCAATATGCGCGAGATCAAACGCATCTTTGCCTTGATGGGAGTTGAAGCCACCATTCTATGTGACCCGAGCGATGTGTGGGATACGCCGGGCGATGGCGAATTCCGCATGTACGACGGCGGCACCACTCTGGTGGATGCAGCCAACGCCATCCACGCCAACGCCACCATCAGCATGCAAGAGTTTTGCACGCTGAAGACGATGGAAACCATCGAGGCTACTGGTCAGGAGACCGTCGCCTTCAACCACCCCATCGGCGTAGAAGGAACAGACCGCTTCCTGATGGAGGTAGCACGCCTGAGTGGCAAGCCGATTCCAGAGGAGCTGCGCAAGGAACGCGGACGGCTGGTGGAT
>JGI12417J11878_1000041_pt1 | contig 15282 bp, 14 predicted proteins | sample LuqExpMetagenom5_FD_11878 | JGI IMG/M metagenome (IMG submission 11878) | reverse complement strand
GAAGAACGGATTCTACTGCAAGCCGTGAGCGAGCGGCCCGCCCTGATCGTCCGCAACAAGGTTGATCTCACCGACGGCAAAACTGCGGAGAGCGCTGCGAACTTCCCTGCTCTCTCCACCTCCGCGCGCACCGGCGAGGGAATCGACACTTTGCGGCAGAAGATTCTGGAGCTGGCAACCGGCGGGGTTTCCGCTGAAAGTGGCATGCTCACCAATCTCCGTCAGCACCAGGCCATCCAGGCAGCCATTGCCGGCTTACAGGATGCAGCCAGTGCAAATCTATCGGGAATCCCGCATGAGATGCTCCTGCTGGATCTCTACCGCAGTCTCTGGGCGCTGGACTCACTCACCGGGCAAACCACCCCCGACGACATTCTCAACCTGATCTTCTCCACCTTCTGCATCGGCAAGTGAGAGTACCTCCATCGAACGCCGACCACGTAACCGAAACTCTATTTAACTTATTTATTTTCAAAGATAAACAATTCGATATCGTCCGATGACGTCCGGCACCATCCGCACAAGAAACATGTCCACATTGTTGTACTCTTTTGGCGTATGATGCCGATATGCCTAGTGTGGACATGTTGGAGCGCCCCTTATGCTGACAGATGCCGCGATCAAGGGACTGAAGCCGCGAGACATTCGCTATTACGTCACGGACGGGCACGGTCTGGCTCTTGAGGTCTTTCCGAGTGGCTCGATGGCCTGGCGCTATCGCTACAGTCTGAACGGTCGTCCAGAAAAGATTGCGCTCGGCCGGTATCCGCAGATCACGCTCAAAGCGGCCCGACAAAAACGCGATGAGATGGCGGTACTGGTCGCAAAAGGAATCTCACCAGTCAGACAAAGGCAGAGCGAACGAGCTGGGCTTTCTGAACAAACTACCCTGCGGGAATTCGGAGAACGCTACTTCCGCGAGTGCATCGAGAAGAACCAGAAAGATCCATCCAACATGCGCCGCTATTTGGATACCCTACGGTGCGGACGCCAAACTGATGCATTGGCTCTTTGATCGAGGCCTTCGGCAAACATGGAACACAAATACATGTAGGGTCATCCCATACCGTTCAACTCGTGAGTACTTGGTTGACTGCGGCATGACTGATGGCGAAGAGAACTACCAAAGAGTGAAAGAGGGATTTCGCCGCTTAACAGGTCTGGCAATCACCGTAGAAATCGAGGCTAATGGCGAGGAGTCCGGTGCAATTATTCCGCTTCTCGACGGTTGGTACTTGCCGCAGTCGATCGATAGCCATCCAAAATTGTCGCAGCCGTGGTTGGAAGAGGATCAATATGGATTTGTGCTCAGCAGAGAACTCTGTGAGCACGGGCGCAAACACTGTGTGCGGATCCCCCGTGCGATGTGGCGGCTTCTCAAGGGCAAGCCTCGTAAGGTTGGAATTCTCCTCTGGCTCTACACGAGAGCATGGGCAGCCAAAAGCGAAAGTTTGGTTAAGTGGGAGATCATTCGAGAGCAACTCTGGTACGACGAATCGAACCCACGCAAACTGCCTGGAGAAATGAAAAACGCGGTTAGCTTGCTTTGCGTCATGTGGCCTGGCGCCAACATCCGAGCAGTGAAAGACGGTCTCGTGTTCGGAAGGGCAAAATCATATTTGATTGCCAAACAAGGCAGTGGAAACCGCAATCTAGAAGAAGATTGACTCGTCAATGGCAAACCTGCGACCTCAAAGGCGATGAATCGCACCCAAAGTGAGCATTTGACCCGACCGGCTCACTTCAGCACAGATATTGCAAATCGAATCGTTATTCCTCAGAATTCAAGTCGTCCATTAACGCCTCAACGCCATTGAAGCTCTTGAGTTTACGTGTACGGGCTTCTTCCATCGCGGCAATCGTCTCAGCGTTAGGATCTATTTCGGACTGCTCCTGGGCATGGTTTTTGAGAGACCCCACCCGTTTTGCGTGATCACCATTGTTCACCACTTCCATAATCCCCTCTTAGCAATTTTTACCATCCCCATGCGATCGGGAGAAATGCTAGTCGGTCGGGTTTCAATACTGAGGGGTAAACCTCAGTGGATCGATGGCGGGCCGGAAACAAGAAAATCCACCCAACTGATCGATGTGACGCCATGCTTCTTTGCGCTGTCCTCATCGCCAGGAGCGGTCAGAACGAGCGGCCGAAAATCCGGAAATCGGCGACAAAATTCGAGCAAGCCGCGCAGATCTGTAGCGGTAAAACGTCCAGTTTTGATTTCCATTGCCCACTTGCCCCAGCTCCCTTCAAAGACGCCATCCACTTCGATGGGCTCTTCACGCCAGTAGCTCACCTGCTGGTTCTGGTTCGCGGCGAAGGCGAGACAAGCGTTCTCCACCCAATGCCCGAAGCGGCTTGGCTCCTTCTTTGGATCGGGCGCACCATCCGGGTGCATTGCCGAGAGCAATGCGTTGTTCAGAACAACAATCTTCGGTGGGGCCGCGCGCCGGCGTACCGCTTGTGTCGCGTATTTTTCGAGCGGTGCGATGAGATAGGCGTCTTGCAAGAGCGCCAGATAGTGCGCAACGGTTTCTAGTGCGCCGCCATCTTGTAGTTGGCCCTGCATCTTTTGCAGCGAAATGATCTGCGCAGGCGTGCCGACGGCGACCGCAAAGATCTGCCGCAGCAGCGCCGGTTTACGCACAATGCCCAAAGCCAGCATGTCGCGGCCGATGGCAGGCTCGATGATGGACTCACGTATATACGAACGCCAGCGTGCCGGTTGCTTTTCGAAGGCCACAGCGCCCGGATATGAGCCAAAGCGTACGAGACTCTGCGCTGCATCGCCGGGTGTCAGGCCAAATGTGGAGGCCAACGAAGCGACTGGCCAGTGGCTCAGCGTCATGCGCTCGAAGCGGCCGGCCAAGCTCTCGCGCGATCCCGAGGCTACCCGCAGCGCAGAAGAACCAGTGGCAACAACATGGATCGGAATCTTCTTGCGGCGTATACGGTCCCAGGCCCCTTTGAGTTTAGCCGCCCAGTCGGGGATGCGGTGCACTTCATCGAGCAGCAGCAGGGCCGTTCCTTGTCGCGCACGGGTTTCTGCTTCAGCCCAGCAGCGTTCCCAGAAGCCGGGCAGATCCGCGTCGGGATCGTCGCCAGCTGCGTAGATGGCCTGTTCGCCTAATCTTTCGACCAGTTCGAGCAATAGCGTGGTCTTTCCAACCTGGCGCGGCCCGGTCAAAATCTGGATGCGCCCCGGCGCTGGTTCGGCGAGCCGATCCGCGAGGATTTTCTGGCAGTAAGCAAAGGCGTTCTCAATCTCGACCATAATCGAATAATTATTCGACTACGGTCGAGATAATGTCAACCTGTTCGCAAAATAGATGACGGGGAATGTGAAAATCACCGTATGCGCAGAACACCAACCTTCTAAACCAGCGACTATTTTAAGGAGGCCAGCTTGGGCAATGAGCTAGCTGGCCTGTTGGCGACGGTTGAAGTATGACGCTATCACATGTCAGTAAATACTAGGCGACTTGCAGATAGGGACGCGGGCTTGACTCGATCTGGGAGCCTCCATTCTAGTTCTCAGATTCGGCCCCCTGGATCTCAAAACAATTAGCACCTCAATTTAAGTTTGGACCAAACGGCGCTCATAAGCTTGTAAACGAACATTTGGCACTGCAAATTAGTGACATATTTTGCTTCTCGCGGCATACAACATTCGGTGTATCGCTTTCCGCTCCAGCACCAACATTCACCCTCAGGTTTGACGGTGGCAAGGTGGGCTACTGGACCAGAAGGAGCTGAGCGCCCCGGCCAATGACCGCGCCAGAAGAACTCGTCGGAGCGCAAAATCTCGACCATTGTTACCTTGTTGCGCACTTTTCTTGGACGAACAAGTACAACGCCTTCGGGTACTCGCCGAAACAGTTCGCGGGTTCGAAGCCAGACAAGATATTTCGCCAAATAGGTAGCAGTCTGATCAAGCACTTGCTCTAAATGGCTCTTGCCGTCTTCAAATTTCAGGAGATTTCCAGAATAGACGCAAAGAGCTGGGAGCTGAATTCCGTCTATTAGGATCGACTTGTCGCGTCGAAGGTGATGGCATTCGCTCAATCGAGGAACCATTGGCGGATCGAGCAAGTATGTCCGCGGACGTTGTGAATCGTTGAATTCGAGGGCCATAACCGTGAACGGCACGGCCATGTCGACAAGAAACTCTTCAAGGGGATGATTTGGAAGGTCTGGATAGTCTGCATCGAGGCGTCCTCCTGCCACATGCAGAGCACGATCTTGATCCAAGGCTCTCAGAACCCGCCGTGCCGTGACGTCGTCAGAGAATGGGCGAATGAAGCCTTGATAGGCCTTACTTGCTCCGCTCCCTTCTGGAACCTGACACGGTTTGAATTGGAGATAGTCGGAGAGCTCTGGCGCCGCTGAATGCGGCGCCGAAAACCAATGCATATCAGGAGCGGCCATTTAGACCCACCGCCAATCAGTACCGTGGGATGCAACGGGAACAATCGTCCGCGTCGGCGGGATGACCTGATGAATCTTCGGCGGACAATCAGGCAGCCAGTCCAAGTTGTTGGGTCGTTCTCCGTCCGGTTTGGTTTTAAGATACTTTTCACCTTCCCGGTCCACAACCTCTATTTCGGCGACGTGACCGTCAGGCCGCTCAGCATAAAAAGTGTCTCCGCAGTTCTCAATGCGGTCGATCACTTCCGCTTCGCTGAACCGGTGAAAGGTGTTACCTGGGCCATAGCAACCCAGGCTGATGACATGTTCGTGCTTCTCGCGCTTTTGGGTGCACGAAACCCTATACCTTGCCATAGATGGACCTCCAGTAATTCCTGGTTGGGTCCGCCTGTTCAGATGGTTCTTGCCGATCCCGACTATGTGCGACATAATCGAGCTAGGGTACTATCCGGCAAAAACGGGTAGCCGGCGGATTTTCGCCACCAGCCGGTTGTGGTTCCAGCCACAACCGGCTTCATCATTTAACGTCTAAGTGATCTTTCATAAGTCAAGATGCGGTAGTGAGCGGATTCAAGTGAAACCCAATACGTCTCTGCGATTGCCTGTTCGCTGTGCCGCCCGAGCCTGAAGAAGAGCCTTTCTATTCCCTCTGCTGGCATCAGCAATGCACTTCCGAACGCATTCGCCTGCCATTCGGTATCCTCGCAAGGTTGATGCGCATTCCGTTGTCGATGGAGTGCCACTTGGGAACTGAGGCTCATCCCCGAAAGACGAATAATCTGGTCTGTGTGAAGGTACGCATGACCCAATTCGTGCGCTACGGTTGAGCGAGCCCTAACATGCTCTTGCTGTAGGAGGGAGTAAGTAGTTCCGGACAGAACAACCTCCAAAACGCTCAACTCGGGATTCCATCTTGTCATTCCTTCTTGCGTACAATCCTCAATTGCTTCGCGGAGAGTAATACACCCCGCCTTGCACTCAAAAGTTGAATCGGGAAGCACATCGTTAAAGAATCCCGTCGCATCGAATCGGTCGAGTTGGCCAAGCTTAAGCTGCTTTCGAAGCTCATTTGCGCGCTCCTCTATTGAGAAGTAGCTCATCTTCCGTTCGGCACGAATTCCTGTCAGCGGTTGGGTCATGCGCTCGCTCCTGCTAGAACATTTCTTGCTGGGTACGCCTCGCAATTTTGAGAATGTCTTCTAGTTCCTTGTCGGAGAATCCCCCCCTTGCAAGGGCGACCAGCGCTTCAATCTGCTTGTCGCTCGCCCTAGGATCCCATTCGATCATGCCCCTCTCGGTCCAAGCGGCGGTTATCAAGCTATTGAGATCAATTCCAAGAACTCGGGAAAGTGTCGGCAAACGCTCCATCGTGAATGGTGGTCGCTTGCGCCGTTCAACTTCGGAAACATATACCGCAGTGACGCCTAGCGCATCGGCAACCTCCTGTAAGGACTTATTCAGCCTTCTTCGACTCGCTCTGATGAGTTCTCCGAAGGACTCACTGTTCATGGTCCCTCCTCTCCGGTATTACTGGGCAAACATTAACCTTCTGCCTTAAATACTAAGGCTGCCGCCTCATAAAGTCAAGGAGGTTAGGAAAAATTCATAAAATTGTACAGAAGTCAATGTCACCGATGGAGCCGTGCGCCGGGTACACCTAGCCCCACACTCACTAGAGACCTGAGAAACTGCGGACACAATTCGCAGGAAGAAGCCCGCAGTCTGGCAGGACCGGACTCGGCAAACGCCGTGGCCGTCAGTTCGCGCCAAATCATCCAGGCACTCACCGACAGCGGATTCCTATCGAGAAGTGGGCCTCTGTTGAAGCTTGTTCAGGATCGACTGTCAATTGACGCATTCTGTCCAGTGCACTCATAGAATGGCGGATTTTCTAATCGTGGTATTTTCTTTCTGAAGTCATAGACACCGCCAGACAAGGGATCTACCGAATGCGCTTCGTATGCATCAGCGACACACACGGACGCCACCGCGAGCTCACGCTACCTGCTGGAGACGTTCTGATCCACGCTGGCGACTTTCTGCCACCTGGAGCCTCGTTTGAGGCTATTGACGACTTCAATCAGTGGCTGGGTGACCTGCCGCATCCTCACAAGATTGTTGTGGCAGGAAATCATGATCGTCTTTTTGAGGCGAGTCCCAAACAGGCTCGACAGCGTCTTTCGCACGCAATTTATCTGGAGAACTCAGGAACTTCGATCGCTGGAGTACGCCTTTGGGGTTGTCCGGTTACACCCGTTATCCCAGAGATGGCATTTGCCGTCGCGCGAGGCGCTGCAAGCAACAAGTTCTGGAATCGCATTCCGATGCATACCAGTGTGCTCATCACCCACGGCCCTCCATTCGGAATACTCGACAAGGAACACATTCTGGACTCTCATTTTGGGTGTGAGCAACTGACCAAGGCCGTTCTACGGGTGCGCCCTCAGCTTCATGTATTCGGACACATCCATGGAGGCTACGGCGCGGAAGAGGGCCCCAATGGCACACGCTTCATCAACTGCGCGTTGCTGAATGCCTCTCAGCTTAGAAAACCAGTCGTGATAGAACTCGATGCGGAAGGACTGAGTCTGCGGGACAATAGCCCAGTCGACGCGCACCAAGGCAAGCGGTGAACCTGGTCTTTTCCCGATCTTCCCACGGTTCAGTTTGCTCTTTTCTCCTTCCAAGCGTTTTTCCACAAATCCGCCGTTTCCACAGTACCTATTACTGCTATCCCTGTATTTCTGTATTACTGCTTCCTTATATAGGTGTACCCGGAGCTACGGACTTTTGTACCCGGAACTACGGAGATGTGTACCTGGAACTACGGACAGTTGTACCCTACTGCTCGATGGCGATCAGAATCGCAGTGCCACAAGCTGGGGTCAGCGCGGAGAGTTCCCATTCAAGATTGTGGATGAGCGGCAGGCAGCGCGCTTTGCACGCGATTACGTTCACACGGTAATCGACACGCAGGCCCGACCAACGCCAGAAGACCTACGGGTGTTGGTTGATGGTTGCGACCTGCTTGTCATCCCCTCAACCCCTGACGCTCTTTCACTCGACGCATTGATGCTAACCGTGGGTGCATTGAAAAATTTGGGTGCGCCGAATTTCCGCGTCCTGCTCACCATCATTCCGCCAGTTCCAAACCACGACGGGGAAGACGCACATAGAACGCTCACGGAACTTGGCATTCCAACTTTTTCCGGAGGAATCCGCCGTCTGATCGCCTTCCAAAAGGCTGCTCTGGCAGGCGTTCCAGTCAGCAGAGTAGATGATGCACGCGCCGGCATTGGCTGGGAAGACTACTGCAACATCGCGCAGCAGGTCTGCCTATGAGTGAGACATCGGGAAGCAAATTCCAGTCCTTCCTCGCGGCAAAGAGCGTCGCCTTTGAACCCCAGCAATCAGAAGAAACAGCAGCAGCGCATGCCAGACCTGCACAGAGAGGCCGATCTACCGGAAAGCGCAGTGATCCAGCGTTTGAACAGGTCACAGCATACGTTCGCAAGCGCACCCATGACGCGGTAAAGATGGCTCTCATAAAGGAAGGCCGCCGACGCCAGTTCAGTGAACTCGTAGAAGAATTGCTGTCGACTTGGGCAGAAAGGTCCGAGTAGATATTTGCATCCGCACGTTGCTAAATATCTGCGTACTTGCCAACGCAAGTACGCAGATATTTAACGGGTCATTGCATTTTGCTTTTTGAGGATTACCCGTGGCCTTTTGGACGGCTCTTCTCGATCTCGAGCAGGTCTCAACTCTGCATTCATCTGTGCCATGGCAGGATCAGTGAATTGAACGGTAATACCATGCCGCACAGCAGCCGCAACCACAGCTCGTTTCCATTCGACTGTTCCCTGACATTCAAGACGCGCGCCATATTTTCTGATAGCCATCTCAAGGCCAAAAACGATAGTGGCTTCCTCTTGGTTCAGTACAGATACGATTTTCCCTCGATCCACAACGGCGATCTTGCCCTCCAGGGAGTATGAGACATCCCCCGTTCTACGATTGACCTCCCAGATTCGCACTGCAGCAATCTGATGATCGACGGAGAAGTCCTTCTCCATGGCACCTATAAGCAGCTCTATTCAATAGAGAGCAATTATGATTCCAAGACTGCCGGGTGCCCAAATGCATGGCACCCGGGCCACCCGCCGACAAGACCAAAGATGGAAGCCTCCCACAGGAAAGCTATCGAGCATAATCAAAGTTTCTTCGTGTCCCGCGGGCCATGATTTCCACGTTTACTGGCCTCAATCATGATCTTCATTGTGGCGTCGAGGATCTTCTCTTCGCAACTTCGCGCGGCTATGATCTCTTTCGCTCCATTTACCAAACAGGCTCCGGCCAATTGCGGAGGCATTCCTTCTATCCCGCTGAGATAAAAATTGAGCCCTCGGGTTTGAAAGGTCCAAGTATATGGTATTTCCATGTTCCCTTGGCTTGGTTGATAAAAGACATTTTGAGCGTGGCGGTCGGTACAAACAAAAAGAAGGATCGCCATTTCCGATGGGAACGGGGCTTCTTCCATGAGGTACTTGCGGATAGGCTCTTCATACACGCCCAGGTGTATCATCGGTTCTTTCTGTTCGGGACGATGCCAAAGATGCACTGCCGCCCGCCAGAACACGCTCATCGCAAAATACGCGAGCTTCTGTCGGTCGACTCCGAGTGCTGAGGTTTCGTAATAGAACGTGAATCCACCTGCTGACCTCATATTCGTTGACGTTCGAAGAGTTTGCAGGAACTTGAACCCTTCTTTTCGATTCACTTGCGACATGGTGTATCGCTCACCGTTGCGAGAGAAGCGCTGCTCGCAGTCATGGCACAAGACATAATCCTTTATTTGCTTCGAGGTTTGAACCCGGCCACGCGAAGAGATGAGCATGGGATTTGGGTTCACCGAACCTTCCCAACGCGACATCCGATACAGAGCAGAAGGCAGCAGGTGGCTATCTTCGAGTTTCCGATTTTGGAGGCACAGCTTGCAGATACCTACCGGCATACGTCGTCACCTCTCATTTCGTCCCGCCAGCATGCACCATTAGCGACAATTAGTAACGAGAAACGCACTTTGCTACGGGAAACCTTCCCCCCGGACTGCTTGCTGATTTCAGTCGGCTAGCCTCACGCATCGCTCATCGCCTTTTTGAGCCTCATCACCTCGACCCGAAGTAGTAGCTCGTCGTCTTGCGTGATCAGTCGTGCATGCGCGACATCCAGGCGCACGGGATGCAGGCGCTGGAAGGTTTCGCGGACGCTCTCCTCTCTTCGAAAGAAGGCTTGGAAGACCTCCCGCCAGTTATCTCGCCGACAAAGGATCAGTGGATAATCGGTGAAATCGGAGTACTCGATCAGAGGCCGCTCTTCGGCTCCAGCTTCCTCGGCTTTCCGCTTTTTCTCCAACCAAGCTTCGTAGCGATCTTTGGGGAGACGATGCTTCGGCCAATCCGCACCGGCAGCGAGCGTCAATTTTTGATCGATAAACCTACGCAGAAGTCTCTCCACCCGTTGGAGTTGGTCATGAGCTGCATTCGTTCGAACCAATCCGTCTTCTTCGCCGCTCGTAGGTTTCAATTCCGATTTGGCTTGTTCTAGCCCTGCGATTTCCAGTCCCTGCTCGAACGCAGGCAGCGGAAATCTGGTCAAAGCAGGGTTGAAGCCAAGTTCGACATAGAAGTCCCCTCGTACGGCCAGATCGGCGAAGATTTCTGGTCGCCAGCTTATCGGCTCGCGCCAGTCCCCCAGGCTTGCCCGCACATTAGACGCCAATACGTCGTCGAAAGCCGGCATGTTTCGTACGGCTTCGCCGATCCGCTGAATTTCGGCGAAACCCGCAATGGACTGCATCGCCTCCTGCTGATCAAGCCAGGGCGTCGTCATCCTTTCCATTGCCCGTTGTAAAGCCGAGGCAGCTTCGCCCTCGTTGGGAAAGGCCAACTTCTCCACGAACGCCTGAGCGTGAAATTGTTTGGCCAGAAGCACGGACTCCAAATGATCCGGCAACCGGAAACGCGCCTCCATACTAGCAATCGCTTGGCTCGCTAGTTCTGCGGTTTTCCGCCAAGGCGCATCCTTCTCGAAGAAGCCCGCTCGTGCTAGCTCCCATGCAGGACCCAACGCCATTCTGGTCAATTCCTCGTGGGATTTGAACGCCTCAAGCGCTCGGGTGATTGCAGAATTCTCCTCGAACATACGTGCTTGGGCTAGTGCTGAACTCTGTTTCAACTGTTCCTGAACCATTCGCAAGGAGGCGGAAGATTCTGCAAACACAGAGGCTGCTTCTCGAGCATACTTGAAACCTGGACTCTCTTCGAACCGCGCCAGTTGCTCGCGGATGAGTCGCAGACCTGAGTGCTTCTCCATCTCTTGCAGGATCTTGTCCTGCTTTTCCGCAACGAGGCGCGCTTCTCGGATGGCCGGGGAATCATACAAATCGATCTCAAGATTGTTGCGCGGAAACTTGTCTTTCGGCGTACCCTCTCCGGATCTACTCATGGAACATCCTTCCGTGTTGCTGGTCAAATCTTCCATCGATAATAGTTCTGCAACGTCCGTCGGTACTAGTCACGCTGATGCAAATGTCGCCGGAATATGGCATCGGCAGGGTCGGCGTCTGCGCGCCAAATGGGAGATTGTCGCGCATGGGCCATGAATATCTTTGGTGGTCGACTGTCGATATCAGCCATATCACTCATTGGCTGCACTCTCGGAGCAGAGAGCACAACGGGGCGCACTGAATCTCAGTAGAAAATGTCGGAGACCTATCAGAGCCCGAGAGACCATGCCGATGTCCGCGTCCACCAACATGTACACGCGGATGGGTTGTAATCTACATTGATCCTATAAATACTGGAAATCAGTCACTCTTTCCACCTTCTGCATCGGCAAATAGGAACACGAGAGCGAAAAAGATAGAACTGTATTGGAAGCAGAGTATTGGCAATTGCAAAGAGCCTGCGTCATGACGAACCCTTCTTGCCTTCTTATAGTGCCTGCCTGCATCAGAGTTTTTGTTATGTGAATACAGGGAAAAGATAAATAGATTTTTTCTGATTTCGCTCTTATTGATTCCGCTCTTATTGCGGCACCTGCAAAACAAGAAGTACAACCGCAACGAAAAACGCACAGAATCGATACCCAACAAACACAGGGGAAGAAGCATCGAGTCAAATCGTGATGGACCTGAAAAAGTAATACATCTGGACGCTTCGTCTCTGGCCGCTCGAAAGACGAGAAAAACTGCGAAGCGGATTCGCGCAATACATGAATCCAAGAAAAAAACTTGAGCAACCTTCCAGCCTATAAGGTCGCCTTATCATAGAGTTCCACTTCCGGATCGAACCCCATCTGTAAATTCATTGCGATCTTTGTTGACAACATAAAGTTCGACTGTGTAGATAGAACAGGCGGCATGATAACGCAACCATGACGCGTTCCAACAAAGTTCCCCACTTTGGAGGCAAATATGAATAGCAGGAAGTTCACGTTCTGCGTCCTTTTGTTTTTCGTCACGATCTGCACCGTCGGGACAAAGAACATCGCTCTCGCTCAGTCTGACACCTCCTCGCTCTCCGGTACGGTTACCGATTCGTCTGGCGCCGTACTTCCCAACGCAAAAATTCTGGTTCGCAACGATGCAACTCATATCGACCGAACAGCAATCAGCAACGAAGGCGGCAGCTTCAACATCACCAATCTCCCCGCAGGCAACTACAGCATTCGCGTGGAGCTTGCGAACTTTGCCACCACAACCCTGAACAATGTTCACGTTGATCCCAGCATTGGCCGCCGTGTGGACATCACCATGAAGGTGGGCGATGCAAAAACCGAAGTCACCGTCGAAGCGGGTGTGAATACGATCCAAACCGAGAGTGCATCGGTGGGTCAGCTCGTCACCCAGGAACAGGTCAAGAACATCCAGCTCAATGGACGCAATCCGCTCTATCTTGCACAGATGGAACCGGGCGTAGTGCGCAGCAATTCCATGGCGGCTCTGGGATTTGGTCTGGACAACCCGCTGAACGTGAATGGCGCGCGCAGCCAGGAAAGCTTGCAAACGTTCGATGGCGCTCCGATGGTGCGCACCCGCTCCAACGGCACCAGCGTGGGCGTCGCAGATGTGGATTCGACCTCGCAGGTGCAAGTGCTGACCACTGGCTATCCGGCAGAATACGGCCGCACATCGGGTGGACAGATCCGCATGATTTCCAAGAGCGGAACCACCGCTTTCCACGGCGCCGCGTTTGAATATTTTCGCAACAACGCGCTGAATGCCAACACCTGGCAACGCAACAATTCCAAGCTTGCGCGGCAGGCCTTCCGCTACAACCAGTTTGGCTGGAACTTGAACGGACCCTTTTTCTTTCCTGGCCACTTCAACAAAGACCGCAAGCGACTTTTCTTTGTGGTAGGGCAGGAGTGGGTCAAGTACAACCACGATGACACAACATCCGCCACATTGAAGGTGCCAACGACGCTCATGCGTACCGGAAACTTCAGTGAGCTGCTGGGTTCGAATATTTTCTACAAGACTCCCGTGCAGATTGTGAATCCCACCACGGGCGTTGCTTATCCCGGCAATATCATTCCGAGCGGAAGTCTCAGCACCAATGGTGTTGGCCTTCTCAACGCTTACCCAAAACCGAATTTGACCAACAGTCCTACAAGCAACTGGATTGACTCCGCGCTTTATACCGAGAAGCAGCGCAAGGACAGCATCATCATCGACTACGTTGCTGCTGATGCTCACCGTCTCCGCTTCAGTCTGCTCAACTACAACTACGACGACTACGAGCCACACTTTGGCAACTTCAACACCAACCCGCGTATCTTTCACCGGCCCAATCAGGTGAGTGCTCTGCATTACACCTGGACTATCAGTTCCAGTCTGGTGAACGATGCCTACGTCTCGGCGGCCGCGGATCACGTCGACATCAACATCGACACCTCCTCAGGCCTTTACGACCGCACCAAATACGGCATCAACTACCCCTACATCTATGGCGCATCCACGAAGGTTGTGCCCAACAAAATTCCGACCATTCAGATGGCGAGCTTCGGCACGCTCGACGGTGGCCCCTATCCGTCTCGCTCCGGCGGCATGGTCTACGATCTTGGCGATACGATCACCAAGGTCTGGGGCAATCACACGCTCAAGTTCGGCGGATTGTGGGAGTACGCTGGCGAGAATAACTACGATCAGATCAGCGTGGATAACACGCGCCCCGGCACCACAAACAACCAGAACGGTTTGTTTACCTTCACCGACACGCGCGGCGGCGGCGCCACCTCCAACGCAGCCGTAGCCAACACCGCCCTTGGTCTCTTCGACACCTACGGCGAAATTGGCACGCGTTCCTACACGCCCTTTCGCGGCAACATGTTTGAGGTCTTCGCGCAGGATCAATGGCGCATGAACTCAAAGATTGTGCTCGAATATGGCGTGCGCTACAGCATCATGATGCCGTACCACTCGCTCTGGGGCAACCAGTCCTTCTTCAGTGAGAAGGACTACTCAGCCTCGATTGCTCCCACCGTCAGTCCCACCACTGGCTTCACCTCTGGCGGAGATCCGTACGATGGTGTGGTCATTCCTGGCAGCGGGTTTCCCAGCGCGGCCAAAGGACACGTTCCGGATAGCATCCTCAATGGAGGCTACCAGAGGCTTTTCCGTGGCTATGGCAGCGGCTACTCTCCTACCGTTTACAGCAATGTTCAGCCACGGCTCGGCATAGCGTGGCAAGTTGATCCCGGCACTGTAGTACGCGCAGGCGGTGGACGCTACATACAGCGCCTCGGCATCAGCGATGCTGTACACGTTGGCGGCAACGCACCCTTCCAGCCCGCATCCACCGTGACACGGGGCAGCGTCGACAATCCTGGAGGAATAGGCGTCAACTCGGTACCACTCGCCTTCACGTCGCACCAATACATCTATCCAAGCCCTGAGGCATGGGGATGGAACCTCACGTTCGAACATGAATTTCCCAGCATTGCCGTTTTCACACTCAGCTATGTGGGACGCCGCGGATATCACCTGGAGCAATTGGCGAATGTAAACCAGCTTCAGGCAGGAACGGTGCAGGCAAACCCTTCGGGCACCAATCCTGACGCGCTCCGTCCGTACAAAGGATTCTCAACCATTATCGAAGCGCAAAATACCGGCGGGTCGAATTTCCATGCCATGGAAACCAACCTGAAACGCCGGCTCACCAAGGGCTTTCTGTTCGGCGTCGCGTACACATGGTCCAAGAGCTTGGACTATGGTTCTTCAAACGGCACCGTCATCACCAATGCGTACGACAACAGCATCATGTACGGACCAAGCGATTTCGATACGCGCCACGTGGCGGTCATGAACTACGTCTGGGATATTCCCTACGGAACTCATGCCAGCAGTTGGGCCGTGCGCAAGATGCTGGGCAACTGGCAATTTTCTGGAACCATCCAGGCGCAGTCAGGTCGTCCGCCCTCAGGAGCGGTATCACGCAACCTTGATCAGGCCGGCGTCGGACCAGGTTCTGGCAATCAATACTACGCGCACACCCGCGATCCAAACTTGCCGCACCAGTTCGGGTCTACTGGCACTGCCGTGTGGTTTGAGCCAGGCGTCTTTCAGCCCGCAGTCACAGGTACATTTGCTGGCCGCGGCTCCCGCAACATCGTCTATGGACCTGGATTCCAGAGCTTCAACGCCGCCATGCAAAAACGCTTTCAGGTCCTCCCATCGCACGACAATCACGCATTTGTCTTCAAAGCAGAAGCCTTCAATTACACCAATCACCCCAACTGGGATAATCCTGACGTGAACCCAACCAGCAGCACGTTTGGAAAAGTCACCA
>JGI12417J11878_1000040_pt1 | contig 15399 bp, 9 predicted proteins | sample LuqExpMetagenom5_FD_11878 | JGI IMG/M metagenome (IMG submission 11878) | reverse complement strand
AAAGGAGCGAGCGTCAGGAGCGTACACACCACTGCGATGCAGGCCAGATGTCCACGACGGATGGCGGTGCGGGGCAGGCCCAGCAACGTGGCCGGAGCCAGTGCCACCGCCACCAGAGCGCCATCGGGACGGAGTAAAGCGGCAAAGGTGATGGCGAAGGTGAAGCTGAGCGCGGGCCACCAACCTGGCCGTTGGCGGAAGAGAGCGGCTGACCACAAGGCCAGTGCAATGGCGAACAGCGTCGGGGTTTCCGCCAATGGCGCGGCCGTATAGGAGGCTGTGAACGGGCACAAACAGGCTAGCCAGAGCGTTGCCAGAGCCGAGCGCCGCGCCAGCCGAGCAGGTGCGATGCGCCGTGCAAAGTCCGCCAGCAGAAGGCATCCAATCAGTTCCAGTGCGATCTGCATCCAACAGGCTGCGGCGTAATTTTCCATGCCGAACAGCCGGAAGCAGAGAACCAGCAGGTAGGGATAGCCGGGCAGGCGGATCAGCGTGGGGGCAATCTGGTGCGGGCCCACCGTCAATCCATACTGGCCATGCAGCATCAGGTTGCGGGCGATATCGCCGTAAATCAGCGAGTCGCCGATGGCTAGGAACAGCCGCTTCAGGGCATAGAGCCGCAGCGCCAGCCCCAGGCAGAGTGGCAGGCCCAAGGCGGCGGCCGTGCTCCAGGATGGGACGAAATTGTGCCGAACCTTCATTTCAACGGGCAAAGCGGTATCCATGGATGCGTACTGTTATAGCCTAGAATGGAGCAGCACCGCCTGATTGGGCAAGCAGGCGGCAGCGCTGTTTTGCGAGGGGAACGGAACCGGCATGGCTGACGATCAGATTTTTTACGACCCGCAACGCAAACGCTGGAAGCGGTTCCGCAGGCTTCTGGACGTGGTGGCGGTCACCTTTACGCTGGTTCTGGCGGCATTCATCTTCAATGTCTTCCGCGCGCAGCACCTGCCGGAGTTGCTGCTGCCGGCCATGAAGCACAACTATCGCGCGTTGCCTGATCGCACTCCGTTTGTGCGTGGGGCGCGCTCTCCACGCCCGTCCCGCCGCAAGACCGACCGTAAAGCCTCTGAGATCGTCTTCAATACCGGCGAAGGTTTGCGCGCTGCATATTATGTTCCCTACGATGCGGCCAGCTACGCCTCGTTCAAGGAACATGTGCACCAGATCGACATGCTGTTTCCCGAGTGGCTGCATGTTGAGTCGAACCGGACCAAGCTGCTGGCCATCAACGGCGACAGCCATCGCGAATATCCCGTTGTTGACACCAACCAGGTGCACGACCCGGATCCCTCCAATCGCATCAAGCATGTGATTCAGGCTGCGCATGAAGATACTGAAATCTTCCCGCACGTCAATAATTACAACTCCAACACGCAAACCTGGGACCCGAATGTGGGTGTCATGCTGGGCGATCCGGCCAAGCGCGCCGCGTTGATCTCGGATATTGTCCACTTCCTGACCGCCTTCCGCCGCCCTTCCGGAAAAGATGCGAAGAAGTACGAGTGGACCTATCCCGGCCTTTCACTCGATTTTGAAAGCCTGCCCGACGAAACCAGCGCCAACTACATCCTGTTCATCCACGAGCTCTACCAGCAGTTGCACATGCGCGATCTGCGGCTCTACGTGAACACCGTGGTGGGCACCGGAGACGATGAGTTCCGTCAGATTGCCGCCAACTCCGACGGCATCATCCTGATGAACTACGATCAGCACGAGATCGAGAGCGAGCCCGGTCCAGTGGCAGCGCAGGATTGGTTTGTGGCCAATCTGCAGCGCGTGCTCAAGTTCGTGCCCAAGGAAAAACTGATTTGCGCAATCGGCAGCTATGGCTACGATTGGACCCTCTCCATGCCCGAACAGAAAAAGGGCAAGCGCAAGGTTGCGCCCGAGGTGCTGAGCACCGAAGATCTGAGCGTGACCGAAGCCTGGCAACGCGCCTCCGATGCCGATGCCGATCTGGATCTGGACTACGACACCCTCAATCCGCATTACGAATACATTGATGAGGACAAGCATCAGAAGCATGTGGTCTGGTTCCTGGATGGCGTGACGCTGCTCAATGAGATGCGTGCTGCGCGCCAGTTAGGCCTGCAGACCTTTGCTCTCTGGCGTCTGGGCGAGGAAGACAGCTCGCTGTGGAGCGTGTGGGATAAGCCTTCCAGCGCCGGCTCGCTGCAGGCGCTCAATACCGTGCAGCCCGGGCACGACGTGGACACCGAGGGCGACGGCGATATTCTGTACATCCACAACGGCCCACAGGCTGGCAAGCGCACCGTTACGGTGGATACCGACGAGACGGATCCTCAGCGCAAGCTCATCGTCGATGAGCACATGGATGTGTATCCGCGCACGTACACCATCCAGCAGTATGGCTACCATCCGAATAAGGTGGCCATCACCTTCGACGATGGACCGGATAAGCAGTGGACTCCGAAGATTCTGGATATTCTCAAGCAGAAGGGCGTCAAGGCCGCTTTCATGCTGATCGGCGCTCAGGCCCAGGAAAATATTGGTCTGTTGAAGCGCATTCTGCGCGAGGGTCACGAGATCGGTTCGCATACCTACACCCACCCCGACATCAGCGAAATCTCGCCGCGCCAGTTGGAGTTGGAAATCAACGTGACCGAGCGGTTGTTTGCCTCCAAGCTCGGAGTGCATCCGCTCTACTTCCGTCCACCCTACGACATTGACGAAGAACCGGACACGGATGATCAGGCTGCGCCGGTCGTTCTGATCCAGAACACTCATCACATCATCGTTGGCAACAAGATTGATACCGACGATTGGAACGAGCATCCGCGCAAGTCGCCGGAAGAGATTGCCAACTCCGTTCTCCAGCAGATGGAGATCATGAAGACCAAGCCGCAGTTCCGCGGCTCCATCATTCTGATGCACGATGGCGGCGGTGACCGCTCCAACACCGTGCGCGCCCTGCCCGTGCTGATTGATCAGTTGCGCGCCCACGGCTACGAGATCGTGCCTGTCTCGGCCCTGCTCGGCAAGACCACCGAAGAGGTTATGCCGCGCCTCACTTTCTGGCAGCGGCTGGCGGCACTGCCTGATTCGATTGCCTTCTCCGGCCTGGCCTTCATGGCCAAATTTATTTTCATCATCTTCTTTGTGGGTGATGTGCTGATGAGCGCGCGCCTGCTGCTGGTGGGTGTGCTGGCCATCATCGACCGCATCTTCAAAAAACATCGTGCGCCTTCGCCCGGCTTCAATCCGCGCGTGGCTGTGCTAGTGCCGGCTTACAAGGAAGAGACGGTTATTGTGCGCACCATTCGCTCGGTGCTCAACTCCGACTACAAAAACATTCGCGTCATTGTCATCGACGACGGATCGCCGGATCGCACCGCCGAGGTGGCGCGCGAGGCCTACGTCAAAGAGATCGCGGCCGGTCGTGTCGAGGTGCTTACCAAGCCCAACGGTGGCAAGGCAGCGGCACTCAACTACGCCATTGAACGGCTGGATGAAGACTTCTATGTAGGCATCGATGCTGATACGGTCATCGCCGCCGACGCCATCAGCAAGCTCATCGCGCACTTTGAAGATGAGCGCATCGGAGCCATGGCCGGTAACGCCAAGGTGGGCAATCGTGTCAATCTGTGGACGCGCTGGCAGGCGTTGGAATACATCACCAGCCAGAACTTCGAACGGCGCGCTCTCGATCTGATGCATGTGGTCACCGTGGTTCCCGGCGCTGTTGGTGCCTGGCGCACGCAGGCAGTGCGTGACGCCGGCGGCTACCCGCTGAATACAGTGGCGGAAGACGCTGACCTGACCATGAACCTGCTTGAGCACGGTTACCGCGTGGACTACGAAGATCGCGCGCTTGCCTTTACGGAAGCGCCCATCGATATGCGTGGCCTCATGCGCCAGCGGTTCCGCTGGTCCTTTGGCACGTTGCAGGCCATCTGGAAGCATCGCGCCGCGTTTGTGCGTAACAAGGCTATGGGCCTGTTCGCGTTGCCCAATATTCTGATCTTCCAGATGCTGTTGCCGCTGGTCTCGCCCTTCATTGACCTGATGTTCGTGGCGGGCGTGGTCAACTTCTTCATCAACCGCTACTACCACCCGGATGCCGCGTCCACTGCGGGCTTGCTCAAGCTGGTGGCCTACTTCTTCGCCTTCCTGGTGATCGACTTCGTCACCTCGTCGGTGGCCTTCTCGCTGGAGCGCAAGCACCCGGCCAACAAGGGCGATGGCTGGCTGCTCTTCCACATCTGGCTGCAGCGTTTTGCCTATCGTCAGGTCTTCTCCATCGTGTTGCTGCGCACCCTGAAACGCGCTGTGGATGGCAAGCCCTTCAACTGGGACAAGATTCAGCGCACCGCCAAGATGAGCAAGCAAACTGACGCGCTGACCGAGGGAACAGGGGACTAGAGGCAAGGGACTAAGGGACTAGGGCGCTAGGTGCTTGGGGCTAGGGACCAAGGGCTCTGAATCCATCACAAGAAAGATAGAAACAAAAAACGCGCCTGAGTCGAGAGTTTCGATTCAGGCGCGTTTTGTTTTTTGATGGGCCCCGTGGAAGATATGCGCTGACCTACGCCAGCATGCCTAATTCGCGTAGCAAGAATGCGTAGTCGAGTGCAATCTCTTTCAAATAGTCATAGCGCCCGCTGGCGCCGCCATGGCCGGCTTCCATGTTCGTTACTAAGAGCAACGGGTGGGCGTCCGTCTTGAGCGTGCGCAGCTTGGCCACGTACTTTGCCGGCTCCCAGTACATCACCTGGCTGTCATTGAGGGATGTCTTCACCAGCATGGCCGGATACGCGCCCTGTTTCAGGTTGTCGTAGGGCGAGTAGCTCAACATGGTGCGGAAGGCTTCTTCCTCGTTCGGGTTGCCCCATTCCTCGTATTCCGGCACGGTCAGCGGCAAGCTGGCGTCCAGCATGGTGTTCATTACGTCCACAAACGGCACATGCGAAAGCACCACGCGGAAGATCGCTGGCTTCAGATTCACCACCGCACCCATCAGCAATCCGCCGGCCGATCCGCCTTCGATGGCCACGCGCGCCGGATCGCCGTAGCCTTCCGCCGTAAGGTGTTCGGTGCAGGCTACGAAGTCGGTAAAGGTGTTCATCTTGTGCTGCATCTTGCCGGCATCGTGCCACAGTTCGCCCAGATCGCCACCGCCGCGAATATGCGCATAGGCCATGACCATGCCACGATCGAGCAAGCTCAGCCGGTTCGAGCTGAAGCCCAGCGGCAACGCATAGCCATACGATCCGTACCCGTACACGTAGAGGGGATTTTCGCCCTTCACAAACTTATCTTGGCGATAGACCAGAGAAATCGGCACCAGCGTGCCATCGCTTGCGGTGGCGTGCGTGCGCTCGCTCCGGTAAAGCGTGCGGTCAAATCCACCCGGGACCTCAATCTGCTTCAAAAGACGCGGACTTTTTTGCGCCAGATCGTATTCGAAGACGGAACTGGGCGTCACCAGCGATTGATACGCATAGCGAAAACTGCTGGTATCAAAGGCGCGATTGATATGCGGGAATGCGTTGTAGGCCGGCTCGGGGAAGGCAATCTCACCGGTCTGCGCAGCCTCAGCTCCTTCGCCCGCAAAGTGCCAAATCCGCAGGCGCGGCAGGCCGTCTTCGCGGTCACATGCGATGAAGAAGTTCTGGAACAGATCCACTTCTTCCAGCATGGCGTGTTCGCGATGAGCAATCAGTTCATGCCAGTTCGCACGTCCGGGCGTGGCCACTGGTGCGGTCACCAGGCGGAAATTGCGTCCCTGATCGTTGGTGCGGATAAACCAGAGCCCGTTGCGGTGATCGATGGAGTATTCCTGGTCGTCCACCCGTTCGGCAATCGTGGTGAATTCCCCTGTAGGGTTGTCCGCTGCCAGCACCCGCGATTCACTGGTGATGTGGCTGGAGGAGTCCATGATGAGGTACTTGCCATCGCGTGTGCGGCCCACCGAGAGATTGAAGCGTTCGTCAGTTTCTTCGTAGACCAGAACAGGTGCCGTGGCCTGCCCCATGCATTGGTGCCGCCAAAGTTGGTACTGGCGCTTCTGCACCTCATCTTCCACGGTATAGAACAGGGTACGGTTGTCGGCCGCCCACGCAATGGAGCCCACCCGCTCCACCAACTTCTCCGTGGTCTTGCCTGTGGCCAGATTCTTGATGTGCAGGGTGTACTGGCGGAAGCCGGTGGTGTCAGTGGTGTAGGCCAGAACCTGGGCATCGTCGGTAATGTCCGTGTCGCCGATGGCAAAGAAGGCCTGCCCCTCGGCCAGCTTGTTGCCGTCCAGCAGAACCTCTTCCGGCGCGGTGGTATCCATCGCCGCCGGCGTACCGGGTTTGCGGCTGAAGATGGAGTACTGCAAGCCCTCTTCGGTGCGCGAGTAATACCAGAACGCCCCATCGCGATAAGGCACCGAAACGTCGGTCTGCTGAATGTGGGAGAGCATTTCGGCATAAAGCTCTTCGCGCAATCCGGTCAGTGGCGCTAGAAAGTTCTCGGCATAGTTATTTTCCGCTTCCAGGTAGGCAATCACCTCGGGTGATTCCTTCTGACGGAGCCAGGCGTAATCGTCCACCAGCGTGGTGTTATGTAAAACGGTCTGGGTGGCTTCGCGGCGGGCAACGGGGGCGGCAATCGGGGTCGGTTTGATCACCTTACCAGTGTAGAGCGTGGGCGTGCGGGGGAACTTTTTGGGGGCCTCCATCGTACAATCAAGTGCGATGGATGGATTTCGCAAGACCTTATCGACTGTGGGGCAGCTAGTTGTAGCTGCCCTTTTTGCGCTCCTGCCCGTGCTGGCGCACGCGGAAAAAGTGGCGGATCTGCCGCAACCCACTGATTATGTAAGTGATTTTGCGCATGTCCTGTCCCCCGAGGCCGTTGCCCGGCTGGACCGGCTTTGCCTGCAGCTCGATCAGCAGGCCAAGGCCAAGATCGCCGTGGTTACGGTGAACTCGCTGGATGGCGAGGATGCGGCCGGCTACGCCAACTCCCTCCAGGATCACTGGAAGATGGGTGACAAGCACGAGAACCGCATGGCCATGGTGCTGTTGGCCGTCCAGGATCGCAAGTACCGGGTTGAGATTGCTTCCGGTCTGGAAGGCATTCTGCCCGACGGCAAAACCGGCGATATTGGCCGCGGCATGGTGGCGCACCTGCGCCAGCGCGACTACGACGGCGCCATCACGGGCGCGGTGAGCGAGCTGGGCCAGGTGATTGCCGCCGACGCGCACGTGACGCTGGATACCCCCGACGCCTCCGAGGATCAGCCGCAGGTCGTTCGGCGCCGCGCCCATCACGGCTCGGCACTTGGCAAGCTCATCCTCATCGTCATTCTGCTGGTCTTCTTTGGCGGCTTCTCACTGCTGCGCATGCTCTTTGGATGGAGCCTGTTTACCGGCGGCTGGGGCGGCGGCGGAGGGTTTGGCGGAGGCGGCTTCGGTGGTGGTGGAGGCGGTGGCAGCGGAGGCGGATTCTCCGGCTTTGGCGGCTCCGGCGGTGGCTTTGACGGCGGCGGCGCAGGCGGAGACTGGTAGAGATATCCGGTTTTGATTGGGATGGAGGGCATAACGGCGTGTAGGGATCGGAGTGTTGATCTGGTGTTTCTGCACGAGGAATGCCGCTGGCGGAGCAGATTCCGCGAGCGGTTGAGAGCTGAAAGCTGAGGCTGGATGCCGCAGTGGACAGTTGTACTAGGGCGTAACGGGTGGTCTGCCAAGGCAGCGCCCAGGGAGATGAGAACTGTATGAGTCGTGGAGTGGCAATTACGCTGGCAGTTGTAGGTGGTTTGTTTGCGCTGATCCTTCTGGTGGGCGCGATGGTGGGCCTCAACTACGTGCATGCCCGCAACGCGATGGTCGAAAAGGATCAGTCGGTGAAGGAAGCATGGTCCAACGTGGATACCCAACTGCAACGCCGTGCTGACCTGATTCCCAACCTGGTGGAGACCGTGAAGGGCTTTGCCAAGCAGGAGACCACGGTCTTTGGCGACATTGCCAATGCCCGCGCCGGCCTGCTGAATGCCCATGGCCCAGAGGCCAAGATGGCTGCCAACGGACAGTTGGACCACGCCATTGGTCGCCTGCTCATGTTGCAGGAGAACTATCCGCAGTTGAAGTCGAACGAGCAGTTCTTGCGCCTGCAGGATGAGCTCAGCGGGACCGAGAACCGTATTACCGTTTCGCGCAAGCGTTACAACGACACGCTGAAGGACTACAACACCTACGTGCTGCAGTTCCCCAATAACATTTGGGCCGGCATGTCGGGCTTCGGGGTGAACAACGCCTACTTCCAGGCCTCGGACGCGGCTCGCACCGCGCCGCAGGTGAAGTTCTAAAAGGCGAGGGACGAAAAGACAAGGGACTAGGGACTGGACTCTAGACTCTAGGGGCAAGGCGGACCTTCGGGTTCGCCTTGTTGTCTTTTGTCCTGCTGTTGATGGGGTGGTGGAACGTAGTTCGCTGCCAAACTTTTTGCTTCCAATTCCCAAAAATTTTCTCTACCGTCGCCCCCTAGCCCCTAGCCCAATGAAAAAGGCCACCCCCACAGGGATGGCCTTTTGGCGTTACGGAGCAATTAGAACGAGCCGATGGCCTTGGCTTCGTCGTCGTGAATATCGAACACGGTATAGAGCTTGGTGAGCTGCAGCAGGTCGTGGACCTTCTGGGTCAGCTTGAGCAGCTTGAGCGATGCGCCCTGATTCTTGGCCGTGGTGTAGGCGCTGACCAACTCGCCCAGACCGGAGCTATCGATGTAGTTTACGTCGCCAAGGTTGAGCAGGATTGACTTCTGCCCCTTGCCGATCAGATCGCGGATGGCGTCGCGCAGTTGCACGCTGCCTTCACCCAGAGTAATGCGCCCGCTGAGATCGAGTACGGTTACGCCGTCCACTTCGCGGGAAGCAATGGTAAGAGCCATGGTACATCCTCCTTGTCGGTACTGAGGTTATCGCACGTGTGCTGGCAGGATCACTTGTTGGATGCAACAGAATGGCTGCGCGCTGCACAAAGGCTTCACGGTGTATCTTTAACCGGCGCCAGATATTTGACCATGGTCAATTCGGTTCCGGGATGGGTTTGTCGAAAGTTTACCTCATCCATGAAGGAGCGGATGAGGAAGATACCGCGGCCGGTCCCTCGCAGCAGATTTTCCGGGGCCAGAGGATCGGGCAGTGTAGCCGGGTCCAGCCCTTTGCCCTGATCGCCGATAACAAAAATCAATTGCGTGCCGGTGCTTTCCATGGCCACATCGATCAGTTTGGCGGGGTCGTATTCGTTGCCGTGGAGCACGGCATTGATGGTGGCTTCGCGCACTGCCATGGTGATGTGGAAGCAGTCATCCTCATCCAGCCCGGCTGCGGTGGCCAGTTGGCCAGCGGCAGCCTCCACCTGATTGACGCTCTCCATCGTGGAGCTCAACCGGAAACTCTGACGGCCTGTCTTCGGGGCACTCACCAGTTCTGTAGTCCCATCTTTGCCGGCGCTTGGCCCAGGCAGGAGCTGGCCAGCGGCATTGTAAGATCTCTGCTCGAAGTTTCTTCGCTGGGGCTTCCTGTGTCAAGCTGGGGGCAGAAAACCGGGTGCAGCGCCGGCAGCAGGTGGCCGTTTGACCCTGCGCGGCATATTTCATCGCGGTGCAGCGCTCCCACCTGCGGCCTTCGCGGTACACTGCCCAAGGGAGACCAGCCGATGCAGACACGCGCCACAGCACGAATCAGCTTGACGGCGTTGCTCGGAACGCCGGTGACCGACGCCGGCGGACAGGTGCGCGGAAAGCTCAAGGATATTGCCGTAGCCACTGGCCCAGAGGCCGGTAAAGTGGCGGGGCTGGTGCTCAAGACCCGCGCTGGACTCTCGCTCGTCCCCTCCGAAGAGGTGATGGAGACTCCTGCCGGCATTCTCGAATTGCGCTCCACTGAAGCTATGGCCCCGCTCAAGGACCAAGGCACCTTCCTCTACCTGCAGCAGGACCTGGTCGATCGCCAGATTATCGATCTGCACGGTCGCAAGGTGGTCCGGGTGAACGATGTCGATCTGGAATGGCTGGGGCAGGGCGGCGCACATCTGCTGCGCGTGGCGGAGGTCGAAGTTGGCTTGCGGGGCGCTTTCCGTCGCGTCTTCAAGGGCGTGATTCCCCGCGCTTCGCTGGAAAGAATCTCCCGCCGCTTCAAGTCCAATGGCATTCCCTGGCACTTTGTGGACGTGATCGAGGTCGATCCTGCCCGTCGCGTCAAACTCCGCATCGAATATGAGCGGCTGGCGGAGATCCATCCCTCCGAGCTGGCCGACATTCTGGAAGACCTGGCTCCGGCTGAACGGGAAGCTGTCTTCACCTCGCTGGACGAAGAGGTGGCCGCCGACGCCCTGGAAGAGGTGGAGCCCAAGCTGCAGAAGGCTCTGCTCGAAAAGCTCGACGAAGAGAAGATTGCCGGCATTGTGGAAGAGATGGACCCGGGCGCCGCCGCTGATCTGCTGGCTGAGCTCTCCGAGGAGCGCTCTGACGCCATTCTGGAGGAGATGGAACCCGAGGAGCGGCAGGAGGTGGAAGAGCTGCTTGAGTTCGACGAGAACTCCGCGGCCGGCTGCATGACCACCGACTTTATCGCACTTGGCATGGAGGCTACCGTGGCGCAGGCTGTCGAGGCTCTACATGCCTTCGATGGCGATCCGGATACGGTAACCGAGCTCTATCTGCTGGATGCCAAGGACGTGTTGCGGGGTGTGGTGCCACTGGCCCGTCTGGTGATGGCGCAGCCCTCCACCTGCTTGAGCGTGCTGACTGAAAGCCGCTTTCTTTCCTGCCCGGCTGAGATGCATCAGAAGGAACTGGCCGAGATGTTCGACAAGTACAACCTGCATGCCCTGGCCGTGGTCGACCATGAGGGGCAGATGGTGGGCGCCGTCCAGGCCGATCAGGTGATCGGCTTCTTGCGTGAAAAGCTCTAGCGGAAGGCCGCAGGGCAGCGTGCTGGGGGCGCGGCGGGCCGCTGTTGGCAAAGCCCCTGAATTTCCCCGGGTGCAGGGGCAGGAATTGCGGGTTTGGAGCAGCTTTCGCCCTGCAGGCAACCTCTGACAGCGCATTCTCCCTTAACCCTTCTGTTTTCAGTCCTCCCACGCCGAGGACGGCGAATCTGGCTTTTGCACCGCATTTGTCCACGTTCCACAATGCGCCAGCCAATGGCCATAGGGGTTCCACAGTGGTTCCGGCCGTGCGTTTTTCTCCGTTCCAAAAAGGGCCGGAACGCTGGATTTTGTGAAAGAATCTACGCATGGAATTGCCGAAGATTGAGCTGCCCAAGCTCGAGATGCCAAAACTTGACTTGCCCAAGCTCGAAATGCCGAAGTTCGAGTTGCCCAAACTCGACCTTTCGCGGTTTGAGATGCCCAAATTCGAGCTGCCCCGTATCATTCAGGGCGGTATGGGAGTTGGCGTCTCCAACTGGCGTTTGGCGCAGGCCGTCTCAAGGGTCGGCCAGCTCGGCGTGGTTAGTGGCACGGCGCTGGATACCCTGTTTGTCCGCCGTCTTGCTGATGGCGATCAGGGCGGTCACATGCGGCGCGCGCTCGAGGCCTTTCCTTTTCAGGAGATAGCACGGCGGGTATGGAATGAGTATTTTGTGCCCGGCGGCAAGCCTGCGCTTGCGCCCTATCCGGCCCTGCCCATGCATCAGGCCAAGCCGCAGAGCAAACTGGCTGAGCTGCTGATGACGTCTAACTTTGCCGAAGTCTTCCTGGCCAAGGAAGGGCACAAGAATCCGGTGGGCATCAACTTCCTGGAAAAAGTGCAGATGCCGCATCTGGCCTCCATCTACGGCGCCATGCTGGCCGGTGTGGGTTATGTGCTCATGGGTGCCGGAATTCCGCTGCACATTCCTGGAGTGCTGGATGCCTTTGCGGCTCAGCAGCCGGCTAGCTACAAGCTCGCTGTTGCCGGCGCCAAGGAAGATGTGCTGATGCGCTTTGACCCGGCTGATTATGTCGAGGGCAAGCTGCCCGAGCTGGAGCGTCCCAAGTTCCTGGCCATTGTCAGCTCCAATACTTTGGCGACAACCATGCTGCGCCGCGCTTCGGGCAAGGTGGACGGCCTGGTGTATGAGAGTCCCATTGCTGGTGGCCACAACGCGCCGCCGCGTGGCAAGCTGCAGGTGAATGAGGCGGGTGAGCCGATCTATGGCGACCGCGACCGCATCAGCATTGAAGAGTTGCATGCTCTGGGCGTGCCGTTCTGGCTGGCCGGCGGTTATGGCAGCCCGGGCAAGGTGCGCGAGGCCATTGAAGCCGGCGCCACCGGAGTGCAGGTAGGCACGGCATTTTCGCTGACGGAAGAGTCGGGCCTGCAGGAAGATCTCAAGGCCGAACTGCTCAGCCAGGTCCGCGAGAATCGTGGCCATATTTTTACCGATCGTCTGGCTTCGCCTACGGGCTTCCCGTTCAAGGTTGCGGTTCTTGAGGGCACGGGATCGGAGCTGGCGGTCTACGGACAACGGCAGCGCGTCTGCGACCTCGGCTATCTGCGCGAGGCCTATCAGGACGGCGACAAGATCGGTTATCGTTGTGCCGCCGAGCCGGTGGCCAACTATCTTGCCAAGGGCGGCAAGGAAGAAGATACCGTCGGCCGCAAGTGCCTGTGCAATGGCCTGCTGGCCAATGTGGGCTATGCGCAGATCCGCAAGGATGGCCGCGTGGAGCCTGCGCTGGTTACCGCCGGCGACGACATCAACACGGCCGCTGAGTTCTTGGTAGAAGGCAAGCAGGGGTATTCCGCGGCCGATGTTGTTGACCGCTTGCTGAGCCGCGTGCGCGACAATCAGCCTGCCAGCGAACCAGGCATCTTTGGCGTTCCCGGCATGAATCCTTCCTTCGCCTAGCACCTGCGGTGCGGCGGCCGCCTTCGGCATCTCCGCAGAGGTTGGCATACGAAGAACAAGCCACCTGGCACCATCGCAGACGGCATTGCAGATCAGAAAAAGAGAAACGGCGCGAGTGCAGAGCTCGCGCCGTTTCTCTTTTGTGCTGTGCAGAATATGTGAGGAGTGCGTGCAGGTTTTCCTTACGAAGAGAGCATCGCAGGTGGAAGCCCGCAGCGTTATTGCTGCAGAACCACCTGGTCGCCTTCCTTCAGGCCGCTCAGAACCTCGGTGACAGAGCCGTTCGAGAGGCCCACCTTCACCGGTATCTTGCGGAAGCCTTCCTTCTGCTTCTTGTCTGGGATGGCCACGGTGGCATTCTTGCTGGCGTCGTACATGACCGCACTCTCGGGGACCGTGAGCACGCCCTTGTGTTCATCCAGCAGAATTTCGGCATTGGCTGTCATCTGTGCCTTCAGTTCGCCGCCTGGATTGTTGATGGAGACGCGCACTTCGAAGGTGGTGACGTTGTCCTTCTCCACACCCATGGGCGCAATCTTGGTGACCTTGCCGACGAAGATGCGGCCACGGAAGCTTTCCACCTTGATGCGGGCGGGCTGGCCCATGTAGACGTGAGCGATGTCGGCCTCGTCCACCTTGCCCTGCACATACACTTCCGAAGTGTCGCCTTCGGTCATTACCAGGGTGGCGGTGGAACCCAGCACCAGAATGGAGCTGACCGCCGCGCCGACTTCGACATCGCGCGATAGAATGACGCCATCCATCGGCGCCAGAATCGTGGTGTAGCTTAGCTGTTCGGTGAGCTGGTTCAGGCTGGCCTGCGATTGCTGCACCTGGGCCTTGGCCTGTTTCAGTTTGGCCGAATCCACACCAATCTGAGCCTTGGCCACATCGCGCTTGGTGAGGGCGGCAAGATAGTCGCGGTTGGCGTCGTCCAGTGCCTGGCGGCTCACAATGCCATCCTTGAACATGGCCTGGGAGCGATCCAGCGTGGCCTTATACATGGGCAGATCCGGCGCTGCCGCATTCACCTTGTCCTGTTCGATGGCAGCCTGCAGGGTCGATACATTCGCTTCGGCCGCGGCCAATTGGGCCCGCTGCGCGTTCACCTGCGCTAAAATTTCTTTCTGGTCGAGCTGCGCCAGAGGCTGGCCCTTGGCCACTCGATTGTTGATGTCCACAAACAGCTTTTCAACAATGCCGGAGGCCTTGCTCTTGACCTCAACCTGGGTGATGGGGTGAATCTTGCCAGTGGCTACCACCGAGCGCGCCACATCGCCGCGGGTTACCTTGGCCAGCTTGTTGGCGTCGATCGAGTTGCCCTTCACCATCCGCATCAGACCGATGCCAAGCACCAGCAGAAGCACGAGTACCCCGGCCGAGATGAAAATCCAGAACTTTTTGCTTTTGCGCGCGGGCGCCACAGTTGCCTCCAGATGTGCGACGAGCTGTTGTTGACGAGCTCTGCCGGGATTGGTGGAAGAGAGCCAAGGGCGCATTGTCCGCCGGGCGTCCCTTGCCTTCCGAGGTGTGCTTACGCATCCTGGCCCCGTGTGGTTCCCCGATGTGCAAAAGAAATTTTGCGGGAACCGTTCGCAGGCCGGCAACGTATGTGTGTTTTGACCGGGGAATGCTCCGGCTGTCATCCCGAGCTGCGGAATTTGAGGCACACACATGCAAAGTTTTTCAGACACGATCGGTCAGGTCTTCCGCGCTATTTTCGCCAACAAGCTGCGCTCGTTCCTGACCATGTTCGGCATTGCCTGGGGTGTGGGATCCTTGCTGGTGCTGGTGGGCCTGGGCGAGGGCTTCCGCAGTGGCCAGCGCAAGCAGATGGCCACGCTCGGCAACAATCTGGTGATGATGTGGAATGGAACGATTCCTGCCGTGCCCAATCAGCACACCGGAATGCGTCCTTATCAGTTGACGCCCGCGGACGAAGCTGCCATTCGCGCGCTTCCTGAAGTCAGCGGCGTTACCGCCTATCTGAATCGCAACGATCTGTATGAGGTGAGCGCCTACGCCAATACCTCAACCACGGTGATGGGCGTGGAGCCCAACTTTGGACAAGTACGTTTTGTCTCGCTTGCCGAAGGCCGCTTCATCAGCCAGCAAGATGTTGCCGAGCGCCGCCGCGTGGCAGTTCTTGGCTCCAAAAGCGCATCCATCCTGTTTCCTGGTCACCCCATGCTGGGTGAGACGATCACGATCAACAACGTGGCTTTTACCGTGATCGGGCGCGCCGCATCCATCAGTCGCGGCAACAACGACGGCGACAATCAGCGCTTCTATATTCCGCTCTCCATCATGCAGGAATTGTTTGCCATGAAGGGTTCCAATGTGGCGCGCGATGCGCTGAGCTCGATTGCTTATCAGCCAACTATCAAGGGCGACGCCACAGCGGCCAAGGCTGCCGTGCATCGAGTAGTGGCCGAGCATCATGGCTTCGATCCGGACAACAAAGAGGCTTTCGAAGAGTTTGACACCATCGACGAAGAGAAGATGGTCGGCGCCATCTTTACGGCCATGGATGTGTTTCTGGGCGG
>JGI12417J11878_1000039_pt1 | contig 15463 bp, 6 predicted proteins | sample LuqExpMetagenom5_FD_11878 | JGI IMG/M metagenome (IMG submission 11878) | reverse complement strand
GTCATGGGCGATGTCAGGCCATGATACGCGCCCGTGTAGAAAATCTCACTCTGCGCGCGCTGGGCGAACTGTGCATCGACGGGATCAAGCGCCGTCTTCCATGATTTTTCTACCGCACCGTGTGTCGCATCAAAATCCCAGCTATCGATTTCAGCGGCAAGATTCTTCCGCGCACCTTCAACGCTGACGCCGGATATCCCCACACGCATCACCACCTCCGCTACGCCTGCGCCATACTTCCAGATTCCTTGCAGGCTCGTACCTTCGTACTTCGTTCCCGCAACACCGCGCACCAGAGTTCCATCCACGCGCAGCTCGATAGACTCAGCAGGCTGTGCAAACTCCAGGACAAAATAGATCTCGCGATCACGCGCCCATCCATGGGTGGCACGCTTTCCACTGATCCGCTGCGGCGTTTCAATCGTCAGTTCCAGCGCATACGCACGACTGCCCAGCCCGTGAAGAAGATCAATCAAAATCCCGCGCTGTTCTGCGCCCTGCCCTACAAAGCGATAGCGATGCATTCCACAATGCGTGGTCGCTGTAAGCTCAGCAGCAACGCGCGGCGTTTCCAGATACACGCTGTAATATCCGGCACTGGCATGCTCGCGCTGATGAGAGAAATACGACCGGTACCCTGAATCCTTTTTTCCGAACACCCAGCCAGATTCAGCGCCCAACGCCTCCTGCTGCATTTCTGCCTGTGGGCCCGGCACACCGGAATCCCAACTCCAGTTCCGCCCCTCTACAATAGGCATCACAAGAACGTCGCCCAAATCTTTGCCGCCCGTGCCCTGCACGTGCGTATGCGAAAAACCTACGATCACATCGTCGGGATAGTGATAGCCCGCGCAATGCTCCCAATCGTAATAATCGCCCCGCGCATTCCAGCGCGGCTCGGGTTTACCACTCGTGTCCGGACTCAACTGCACCAGCCCAAACGGGGCAACAGCGCCGGGATAAGTGTGACCGCGCCATCCTGTTCCGATCATCGGCTGCACAAAGGCCAGCTTAGCTTCTGCTCCGCCCATACCCTCTACCGGAGCAGAGAATGCTTCTCCTCGCAGCAAGCTTGGCAGAAGGAGCTTCTGCCCTAGAGCCGCCACGCCACCGAACAAAAATCCTCGCCGCCGAACTTTCATTGTTCTCACCGCTGTGCTTTCTTCGCACCGTATGCACGATGCAGCATCTACAGATACAACTTTTTGCCCACGCCCTCAGAGCGAGGGCGGCACGAACAAAAAAGGGTTCCTGGGAGTTGCCTCCCAGGAACCAATGACACAGACCGCTTAGAAGTAGATCTTTCCCTGAAGCTGAATCGCGCGTGGCTCGTTGCTCTGCGACAAAGTTTTCGATCCGCTCATCACACCAAAGTACGTGCTGGTGGGAGAAGTGCTTGGATCGCTGAACCGCGGATGATTCAGTGCATTGAAGGCATCCACACGAAGCTGAAGCTTCACCTGGTCATGGATCGGGAAAGCCTTTCGCAAACCGATATTCCAGTTATTAGTGAACATGCTGCGCACGGTGCTGTAGTAGGTTGGATTGTTGGTCGACCACGTCGAGAAGTCGTGATAGACACCATTCTTGGAAGAGTCGGAGGATGAAGTCGGAGCCCAGTTGTAACCAGGCAGCGCGGTGACCCCTGTCCAATCCGGATAGATGCTTGCATTATGGAGATCCGCGTAGGTGGTGCTCACCGTTGGGAAGGCAACGAACTTCGAAGTATCAAACCACTTCGTCTTCGACTTGTTCGAAAGCCCTGGATCGCCACCCTTGAAGTAGGCTGAATTCGTCGGCAGGCTAATGGGCGTACCAGACCAGAAGATATACTCGCCCGAAACCTCCCATCCACTGATGACCTGATTGACAACGCCACGAGAGTGGGAGCCGATCAGAGCACCTTTGCCGAAGGGAAGCGTATAGGTTGGTGCAAACGCAACCTGGAAACGGCGATCACTACCACTGAGTTGCTTTTGCAGATTCTGGGATACAACCGAGCTGGTACGGTAACCCGTCTTATCCAGTTGCTTGCCCCAGTTGAAGGTTCCGGTAATGGCAAAGCCATTCCGCATGCGCCGCTGCACCCGGCTCTGCAGTGCATAGTGGTAGCTCTTGCCGTTGAAGAACGTCTCGCTCATTCCGCCCGGCAGTGGGTTGGGACGCAGCAGCTGATAGGCAGAGAGCGTCGAGCTGGTCCCGTTCGAATTGGTGATATAGGGTGCGCCCTTGAAGGGGTTAGTCACCTTGGTATCACCGGGCAGCGTATCGACCGGACGGCCTGCCGTGTCAAACAGTGGGTTGTAGGCAGCCTTCCAAGCGGCTACGCTCGGGTTGTTGATCTGGTAGGCAACAGGAAGATTGTTGGTGTACTCAAAGACGCCGCCAATCTCAAACATATAGTCTGCGAATTGCTGCTGCAGGTGCAGGCTGGCATCGTCGGTGTACGCACGCTTGATATTCGGCGAGTAGAAACTGGTCACTGCTCCAGGGCTGGTGTAGACCCCTAGAGAATTGCCCGTAACGGCGGTGAGACCTTTCGGGTAAGGATTGGACAAGGACGACGCTGGCGTAATGAAGCCGTCGTCGGTGGCATCAAAAGTGGAGGTTGCCGTGTAACCGGTCTGGCTCGCGTAACTGTAGACGAAGTTGCCCTGAACAAACCTTCCGAGCCCGCCGCGAAGAACCGTGTTGGGATGAATTTGATAAGCAAACCCAAGACGTGGCTGAATGTACTTGGCCTGCGAATCGGCGATGGAACGGCTTGTGCCATTCAAGCCCGCATAGAGAACGGCGCCGCGTGCGATGAAAGCCGAGGTATCAGCACGATTGGCCTGAAGGAGCTGCACACCGAGGTTCGTAGAGCTTCCACCAATTGCACTGGCATACAGCGGCTGCGCGTAGTTGGTAATCGCTGTGAGGTTGTAGTTGGGATCGTAGCGCGACCAGTACTTGTCATGACGCTCAACCGTGGGAAGCTGATAGTCCCAGCGCACACCAAAGTTCAAGGTCAGATTCGAAGTGGCTCTCCAGTCATCTTGGACATAGAGGCCAACATAAGGCTGCGAGAAGAAAGAGGTGGAGTTGTTTTTAACATCGCCGGAAGTGGGAAGCCCAAGGAGGAAGGAGGCGTTTGTCGATCCAACGCCGGTTCCAACCGACTTGTTGTAGTTTTCAATTGTCCAGGCATTGGAGAAGGTGTAATAGCCCGAGGCATCCGAATAGGTGCCTGCAGCCAGCTGCTGCGCCATGTACTCGCCGCCGTAGTGCAGCACGTGGTTCTTATAGGTCTGCGCGAGAGACCCCTTGATCTCCCATTCATAGGAGTAGTCGTACATGGGATCAAAGTGGCTTCCCATCGCGGTAAACAACCCATTGATATACGGCAAGCCCTTGATTGACTGCGAAGCAGCAAAGGCAGAGCTGAGTCCGTAGGTCGTCGGGTCCACGCCTTTGCCCTTCGAATACTGATCCTCTTTGAAACTGGTCAGATTGGCATTGACGGTAAGCAGTTTGGTGGGCGACATGACCCAAACATGGTTGATGGTTATGCCATCATTGATGCGTTTTTGATACACGCCCGCCAGAGGATTCGTGGGACCAAAAACGTCCGTGCCCAACTCGGTAAAGTGATTGTGGCGATATTCAGCATAGGTGCGGTTATTGTTGTTCCAGGACTGATCGCCGCGGATCGAGTACTGATAGAAGTCGTCGATTTTTGGATCGTCGATCAGATAGTTATTAGAATCCGTGCTGGCTCCGTCACTGGCTTTATTCGGCAGCGGAACCAGGGCAAAGATGGCTTTGGCAAATGAGTTGATGCGGCCCGAGGGAATGATGGAGTTAGTAAACAGCGTGCGTTCGCCCGTGCTGGTGGCCGTAAGCGGATCATAAACCTTGATAGGATACGTGGTGGTTACGCCACTGACCGTCGCAGTCGTATACGAGGAACTGAAGTCGCCTGTGCGTTCCTGGGCATTGGGTACGCTGATCGTGCCCGTAGCATACGGCGAAACATTGTGGATACCGTCGTAGCTCACGAAGAAGAAGGTTTCCTTCTTCCTACCATCGTAGAGTTTGGGCAACCGCACAGGCCCACCGAATGTACCGCCCCACTCGTTGACGTGAATGGTGGATTTCTTTTTGCCTGCGTTGATGTTGTCAACAGTATTGGCATTGAACAGGTTATTTCCGTCTCGCTCATAGACCGAGCCATGGAAATCCTTGCCGCCAGACTTCATGGTCATATTGATGGTGCCGGCTGCCGTTCTGGCAATCGATGCATCATAGGAATTGGTTGTAACACGCATTTCCTTGATAGCATCCACCGGGGGAATAAAGGATATCTGACCATTGTTGGTACGCGTGTCCGTACCACCATCCAGCATGTAGTTCACAGCGTTATTGCCGGAACCAGCGCCATTGACTGAAATGCTCGACATCGATCCGTTCGACCAGAGAAATGCCGAACCGCTCGACGTGTCGCCCAGATAGACACCAGGCGTCAGGCGCACAAATTCGATGGGGCTGTTAGTGGAGGACGGCAGTTGTTCAAAGTCTTCGTTGTTCATCACAGTGCCGGATACGGCGGCCGTGGTATCGATCAATGGAACTTCTGCAGTTACGGTCACGCTGTCGGTAGTCTGTCCTATCTGCAGCGTTACATCGATGAATTTCTGGCTGGCCATCTGCACTTCGAACGATGGATAGATCAGGCTCTCGAAGTTCGGCGCCGATACCGTGAAATGGTAGCGTCCCGCAATCAATCCATCGACGCGCCAACTACCCACTTCGTTGGTCTTGGCGGTGTAAACAACCCCCGTGTCATCGGAGGTAACGGTGACCACTCCCCCTTGAATAACATTTTTCTGGGAGTCGAATACCTTTCCTCCAAGAACAGAGATTGTTCCCTGGGCGATGCATGTGGGCACACACAACACAAGCATCATCAGGATCGCCCAGAAGGATAGCTGGCTATACCACGCGCTTTTAGTCCTGCGGTTCTGGATATAGCCAATTGGAACGGTAGCATGCAGTTCACATGGAATATTCATCACTGCCTCCTCACATTTGAAGGTTGTACGTCTCGTTGCCGATCACATCGCTTTCTGTGTCCTCAAAGTCGCGCGGTACGATGCGACCTTCTGAAACAGCAACTCGGGATGCGTCTCAACAACATTCAGCTTCTACATCGGTGTGTCCATCCTGCTTTGTTCATTTGCATCTGAAGGCAACAGCCATGCAGGTTGGGGGAACCGCGCATTGTCTATACCCCTTCAAATCTTGTTATCGTTATCAGGCAACCGCGCATACATGATCTGCCTGCCTCGCCTTGACGCTCCTCAATTCACCTTTTCGTGGTCCACACTCTGGTCTGCCTCTTCCGGACTTAGAACAAGCGTGGTCTTTGCGTGGATTGTTTCTGCGTCACTTCCGAGCGCCACCGCAAAGACGCCCGCAGCCGTCTTCCATTGCTTACCAACTTCGGACCAGTACGAAAGTGCGCGCCGGTCAAGCGTGAGATGAACCGCCTGCGATGCGCCTGCGGCAAGCTCGACCTTTTGAAAAGCCTTGAGCTGCAGAACAGGTTCGTTCCCTTCCGCAATCTCCGGATAGCTCAAATAGATCTGCGGAACATCGCTGCCTTTGCGTTGCCCTGTATTCGTCACGCGCAAGGAGATTTCAACTTTCAAGTCCTTGCCGTGGCCAGTTACAGCAGCACGAAAATCAGAGTAAGAAAACTGGGTATACGAAAGGCCGTAGCCAAAGGGGAAGAGCGGCTTCTTCCCACCTTCCCGATAGCCACGATAGCCCACCGCAAGAGCTTCGCTATAGCGAGCCACACCATTCATGCCCGGATACTGCTCTCGATTCCCGGCCAATGTGTCTTCCGTACGAGCCGGAAAACTAATCGGTAAACGGCCGCCAGGAGCAGCGATTCCAAACAGAACGTCCGCCACCGCATCGCCGTCTTCCTCGCCTGGATACCAGGCTTCCAGCACCGCGGGAACCTGATCGAGCCACGGCATCAACACCGCCGATCCGCTCTTCAGCACGACAATGGTGCGTGGGTTTGCCGCGGCAACGGCGGCCACAAGCGCGTCCTGCCCATCAGGAAGACGCAACGAATGATCGTGATCTTCGCCCTCGTCGTCTCCCACCATCACAAGAACCACCTGCGCTTTCTTCGCCAAGCGCACGGCTTCGTCCAGGTTCGCGCCATCCAGCACGTCAACATGCCGCTGCGACAACATCCGAGAATAGATCCCGTCTTCGGGGCGAATGGTATAGAGCGGATTCACATACGAGCTTCCGCCGCCACCGGTCTTGGCCCGCACCGCGCCCGGCCCGATCAGCGCCACCCGCTGCAGCTTCCGCGCATCAAGCGGCAGCAGACCACCCTCATTCTTCAGCAGCACCATTGCCTGCTCGGCGATCTGCCGCGCCACGGCGCCATGTTCGAAGGCAGGAATCGTCTGCGGAGCGCGCCGATCCACCTGCTTGCGGTCGAAGATGCCACGCTCGATCATGGCCGTATAGCGGCGCACCAGCGCCTCATCGATCCGCGCCACCGGCACCTTGCCCTCACGAACGGCGGCTTCCAGCGCCTTCCCGAAGTACTGCCCGGTGGGCATTTCCAGATCGAGCCCAGCCAGCAGGCTGTTGGCCGTACTATGCACAGCGCCAAAGTCCGACATGGTAAAGCCAGAAAATTTCCAGTCGTCCTTCAGCACGCCGGTTAGCAACGACGCATTCTCGCAGTTGTACGCCCCGTTCACACGTGGATAAGCGCACATCACCGAGTAGACGCCGGCTTCTTTCACCGCCGCCTCAAATGCCGGCATGTAGATTTCGCGCAGCGTGCGGTCACTGATCAGCTCGTTGATCGAGCCCCGTTCGGTTTCCTGATTGTTGGCCAGGTAGTGCTTCACATTGCCGAGCGCACCGGCCTCCTGTATGCCGCGGATGTTGGCAACCGTTAGCCGGCTGGTCAGCCATGGATCTTCGCTGTAGGACTCAAAGGTGCGTCCGCCTTGCGGAATCCGGACAATATTGATGTCCGGCGCTTCCAGCAGGTCCGACCCCAGCGCCAGCGTCTCCTGACCGGCAAGCCGTCCATAGAGATAAGCAGCCTGCGGATCCCAGGTGGCCGCCAAAGCAATCGGAGCAGGCAGGGCGGTGGCGCGCGGTTGCGGTTCAGATCCGCCAGGGCCGACGCCTGCGGGACCGTTGGTCACACGCAGAGCCGGAATTCCCAGGCGCAGCACGCCCGCCACCACGCGAAACTCGTTCGCGTCCCGGTAGCCGTGCATCTGCGCCACTTTTTCTTCGAGCGTCATCTGCGCCACCAGGCGCTCGGCACGTGAACGGGCGGCTCTGCCCTGTTGCGCAGGAACCGGGGTCGCTACCGCTGCCATGCAGCTCAGCCCCAGACACCATCCTAAGAATGCACGTCTCATCCCGCTCCCGTACTTCGCCCGCTTTTATGGAGAACCTGGTCTCCGGCACGGCCGGCTCCAGGTTTCTTCTCGGCTCGAATGAATTCCTGACATGAGCCGAATTCCGCAATCTGTTTCTTACGGTAGCGGAGCACGGACGGCGATTCAACGTTTGATCGGATTCCTAACGTTCCCCTACGTTACTGAAAAAATAGCATTTAAATACTAAGGCGCACCCTTACGGTAGCTACCCCTGCCGGGGTAACAGTCTGTTTACATGGCATTCTTTTCCTTATTATGCAGACAGAAATCCCTGAGATGGAGATAACACGGAGCGCCACAGACGGTGGGGGTACCGTACGGCTGCAACAACAGACGGCAATCTGGTGTGCCAGGATCGTTACTTAGCCGCCGGCTGGTGAGCGGGCGTACCGGTTAGAGCATGGCAGGCGACCACCTGGATGTGGTTCGGATAGCCGGCAACCCAGTTCAGGTGCATCAGTAGCTCAAAATGCGGCGTGACGGACTCGCGCAGTCCACAATCGTGGAACGTCTCTTCCAGCCACTGCATGTCGACCGCCAGCCGTCCGGCCGACTCCGTGGCCTCGGCCGTCAGTCCCCCCAGCAGAAGGACCTGCCCCTTCTGATCCGGATTCTGCACCAGCGCCAGAATGGCATAGGAACTATCGGTGGAAGCGTCGTAGCGCGCCTGCTCATGGTCGCGCGGACGCACATTGCGGATGTACTCGGCATGCCCTTGCTCGTCATAGGCGAAACGAAAATCCAGTTGATCGGCAAAGACCGCGGACCAGGGATTCGACTGCGAGCTTCCCAGGAAAATAAAGTTGTCGTCGGTCTTCAAGTCCGAGAATTGGAGCGAACGCGGACCACGTACCTCCAGATCGCGATGATTATACTCAGCCAGCCGGGCGATCTGGATGGCAATCGGCAAATCGACTGCCGACGTTTTATCGCCACGCAAATAATGATGCTCGAACTGCTCGTCCACGGGAAGCTGATCGACCGGCACTGAATTATGAGCAAAGTAGTAGCGCTTGGAGTAGTCGGAAATAGAAACTTGCCGGCCCTCGATCATCTCCGTCTCGGCAATATTCGGATCGCTCGGCACCAGGATCATCCGGCGATTCTCGCGGAAAAACGCAGACCACGGCAGCACGGACTTGGAGCGGAAACCTGCGGAGGAAGAGCGCTGCCACAGCACAAAACCAGCCACGGCACCGAGCACTAACAAATTGAGCGCAGCCAGAGCCCACAAGCCACGCTTCGCCGACCAAAATCCTGTAAGTTTTTCCCGCGTTCTGCCTTCAGCGCTGACCGCCGGCATCTCCGGCAAAGCTAACGCTGGGGCATCCGCGCACTCTTCCCCGGCAGGATCGCTATACTCCACTTCCGGAACATACGAACCGGGCGGCAAGCAAAGATGAAAGGGAGCCTCGCTGCCATACTTCCCATAATGCTGCAGCAAGCGCCGGCGCACATCGCTGGCCGTCACGCGCACAATTGCATCTTCGCCCGTGTCGTAGCTAGGTGAACGGCCGAACAGCTCGACCCCGATCATCCGTTCCTTCAACAGATCAAAATGCCTGGCAATCGACTGTTCGACGATATAGCGCAGAAACTGCTCGCTACGCTGGCTTCCCCGGAAGGCCGGCCCCTCCACAATATGTTGCAGATGCGCCACGATCTTCTCCCGGCCTTCAGGAGACTCGGCGAGTTGCGCAATTTGAACTCTGCGAAGCTTTCGCTGGTCATTTGCCATTTAAGCGGAACGTCCTTCAACCGGTCAGGGCTATGTGCCTGAATTTTAGCCTATCCCTGTCATCGCCAGATCACAACTACAACGCGTGCAAAGCACGAACCCCACTCTCCGATGGAGGGCGGGGCTCGTTGGTTGCGGGGTTCCTGGTCCGCTTACAGCAGTGTGGGCTCGTCGTCCTTTTCCTTCTCGAGTTCATCGGGCGGAATGATAACGGCGGCGGCCACCTTGTCGGCCTCTTCCAGGTTGAGCAAGCGGACGCCCTGGGTGGCGCGGCCGGCAGCGCGAATCTGCTTGGTATCGATGCGGATGATTTTGCCGAACTGGCTGATGGCCATCATCTCGCTCGTCTCATTCACCAGCAGAATTGCCGTGGTCTTGCCCACCTTGGGAGTTGCCTTGAGATTGATCACGCCCTGCGCGCCGCGCGATGTCAGGCGATATTCGTCCACATCGGTGCGCTTGCCAAAGCCGTTTTCGGTAACGGTGAGAATCAACTGCTGGGTAACGCCCAGCTTCTCATCGAATTCCTTGAGCGCCTTGTCAGCGTGCTGCAGAACCTTTTCGGCAGCGGTCACAACATCGGCCTGGACCTTCTTGTCGCGGTAGTCCACGCGGGCCTGGGCCAAAGCGGCTTCCGCATCGGTCAAGGTCTTGCGCAACGTAGTGAGCTTGTCCGTCTGGTTCAGGTTCACAGCACAGGCGTCGCGCTCCCCTTCCCGCATGGCGTCGGAGTTGGTGATAGCCGCGCCAATCACGTAGTCGCCCTTCTTGAGGGAGATGCCGCGATTGCCGCCCGCATTACGCCCCATGGGACGAAGACCAGCGCCGGAGCGCTCCGCATCGTACTCCTCGTCGAAGCGGATGGCCATGCCCTCGCGGGTAGCCAGGAAGATGGTCTGCTTGCCGTTGGTAATGCCGGCATAAACCAGCTCGTCGTCCTTGTCGATGGCAATGGCAATGATGCCGCGCGCCATCACATTGGAGAAGTCCTTGAGCGGCGTCTTCTTGACCGTGCCATGCTGGGTGGCGAAAAAGATGTACTTGCCTTCCTCTTCCAGATCGCGGACAGGGAGGATGGTACGCACATTCTCGCCGGGCTGCAGATTGAGCAGGCTCTGCATGCTCTTACCCTTGCCGGCTGCGCCCACGTCGGGAATCTCGTAGACCTTGAGCCAGTACACACGGCCGGTGTTGGTAAAGCAGAGCAGATAAGCGTGCGTGGAATCCACAATGAGCTGGGCAACAAAATCCTCTTCGCGCGTCTTCATGCCCATGCGGCCTGTGCCGCCACGGCGTTGCTGGCGATAGGTGCTGATGGGCGTGCGCTTCAGATAGCCCTGATGGCTGACGGTGACGGCCACCTGCTCATCGGCAATGAGGTCTTCGAGCTGCAACTCAACCGACTCATCCACCAACTGGGTGCGGCGATCATCGCCGTAACGGTCGCGAATTTCTTCCAGTTCCTTGACGATAACGGCGCGCAGCTTGGCATCCGAGGCCAGAATCTCTTCGTACTCGGCAATGCGCTTGCGGATCTCTTCCAACTCCTTCAGGATTTCATCCACCGAGAGTTGGGTGAGGCGATAGAGCTGCAATTCGAGGATGGCATCCACCTGGCGCAGCGTGAGGCCGCTTTCTTCATGCGGCAGGCGCTGGCGATCAAGGTTGATGACGATTTCCTTGCCCTTGCCCCAGGTGTACAAATTCTCGCGGGCTTCCGCGCGCGAACCCGATCCACGAATGATCTTGATGACCGTGTCCAGGTTATCGAGCGCGATCTTGTAGCCTTCCAAGATGTGCTCGCGCTCGCGGGCCTTGCGCAGCAGGAATACGGTGCGGCGCTGGACCACGTCGACGCGGTGGTCGATGAAGCAGCGGATGGCCTGATCGAGGCCAAGTTCGCGAGGCTGGCCGTTGACCACGGCCAGAAAGATCATGGAGAAGCTCTCCTGCATGGAGGTGTGCTTGAAGAGCTGGTTCAGAACGATCTCAGGTTGCGCGCCACGCTTGAGCTCGATGACGATGCGCATGCCGTCGCGATCGCTTTCATCGCGCACGTCGCTAATTTCATCGATGATCTTTTCGTTGGCCAGCTCCGCGATGCGCTCGATGAGCCTGGACTTGTTCACCTGATACGGGATCTCGGTGACAACGATGGCCTGCTTTTCCTTGGTGATATTCTCGGTGGCCACCCGGGCGCGCATCATGAAGCGGCCACGGCCGGTCTTGTAGGCCTGCGCAATACCGGCACGGCCATAGATGAAGGCGCCGGTGGGGAAGTCCGGTCCCTGCACGTGCTTGAGCACAATACCAAGAGCGGTAACGCGGTCGTCGGCTGCCGGCGTATTGATCAGCTCAATAGCGGCATTGATCACTTCCGTCAGATTGTGCGGCGGAATATTGGTGGCCATGCCGACCGCGATACCGCTTGAACCGTTGACGATCAGGTTCGGAATGCGGCTGGGCATCACCGCGGGTTCCAGTGTGGACTCATCGTAGTTGGGGACCATGTCGACGGTCTCCATCTCGATATCGGCCATGAGTTCGCCGGAGATGCGCTCCATGCGGCACTCGGTATAACGCATGGCCGCCGGCGGATCGCCGTCAACCGAACCGAAGTTGCCCTGACCATCGACCAGCGGATAGCGAAGCGAAAAGGGCTGCGCCATACGCACCAGCGTGTCATAGATCGCCGAATCGCCGTGAGGGTGATAAACACCCATGGCCTGACCGACTACCTTGGCGCACTTGGTGTACTTCTTGTTGTGCTCAAGACCCATCTCGCTCATGGTGTAAAGCACACGGCGATGCACGGGCTTCAGGCCATCGCGCACATCGGGCAGCGCACGGCCAATGATCACCGACATCGAGTAGTCGAGATACGAACGGCGCATCTCCTCTTCGATGTTGATCGGGATGAGGTTCGAGTTGGGCGGAATGCCGCCTTCGAGTGGAAGCTGGGGGGTCTTGTCGTCTGCCATGATAGTCGTAGAGCTCCACGGGAGGGCGCGAACTGAGAACCGGAAGATAGCCGGGTCCAGGGAGCTTTAGTTGTTATTTTACGCTTCGGGACGGGGATTCCACAAGGCGAATTACGCTGAATAAGTTCTTGTTTTGCTGTAATTTACAAGGAAAATAAATCGTTACCACTTTATCACCGGGCAGAAGCCGTCCCAGCAGGCGAAGCCAGGCTCTCCTTGTCTACCTCGCCGCCTTAAAAAGGGAGCTGAATTTGCCTCGCTGCCGGCTCTAAAATCCCCGGCTAACTGACGATACAGATCGCCGCCTGCAGCAGGACGATCACTCCGCCAGCCACGAGAGCCAATTTGGGTCGCGCACTTTCATACGCATCGGCAAAGGTTCCGGCGATGAAGGTGAACAGAAAAGGCAGGCTCCACAGCAACGCTCCTGCAGCCGTTCCCGTCTCCGCCAACAAAACCAGAACACCCACAGACACGAGCGGCACCGTGTTGCCAAAGAAGCGCGAGCGGCGCTGCGTGGCGTAAAGCGCTAGCCCTGCAACTGCGGCAATTCCCAGACCAACATGCCCGAAACCAAGCAGCCCGGCCAGCCCCTCCGTGTGGAAGCCCGGTCGGGAGGCAAGTATGGAGAGGTGCAGAAGCAACGTCTGCGAAGAGAAGCCGCAGGAAACAAACAGCAACCCCAGTGCACCTACGGTGGTGAGCAGCAAAAGCGGCAGCAGCAATGCGCGACGACCTTCTGCAATCCACCGCATAAAGCCAAAACCAAGCAGCAGCGTAACCAGCAGCGCAGCGGGCTGCGCAGCGGCAGCCAGCCCGAGCGCCAACGCCAGCAGCACCAAGCGCGGCTTCCACTTGCGGCGCGGTCCCTGCATGGCATGCGCCACGCCAATGGCGGTATAGATGCCAGCATAAACGCCCAACGCAGCCAGAATCTCCGCTGCCGGCGTTACTGCGGCCCGGATAATCGCGGGCGAAAAGCAGTAGAGCGCCAGGGCGGTGTAGCCTCCCAGATTGCCAAACTGCCGTCGTGTGACCCACCAGAGCGCGCCGCCCAGGACACAGGCAGCAGCCAAGAACGGCAAACGCTGCGCCCAGTTGCCCGCCGCTTGCGGCGCCAGCACACTGGCCATATTAGCCAACTGGTAAGCCAGAACACCCTTCTGCAAACTGCCCGATGCTGCATCCCCCGCTACGCCGCTTCCGGGTAGCGCGCGACTGTGCGCAATGGCCCATAGACCCTGCGCCAACAGGCAGAACAGCAAACCGGCGGCAATGCGTTGCGGCAAGTTGAAACGAAAGCGACGCAGGCTGCCTTTACGGGGAAAAGACGGAGTCAATGCACCCTGGGGCAGGTGGGAATCTGTGCATCCGGCGGTAAGAGACTCATGCGTCATGGAAGAAGAAAGGAGCCTCTTTTAGTGTAAATGCACTGCGGGTCCGGACTTGCCGGGCAGCCGCAGGAACGCCGCCAGCGTCCCATTTCCCTCTTTAAGAAAATCGTTATACCAAGGGTTGGAATCCCCGCACTCCGGCAGCAAAAGTTCTTTGACGGAAATGGAAAGCGCTTTCTATGATGAGCAAATCATGATGAACCGGCGAGAATTTGTGAACGCCAGCGCCCTCAGCGCGCTGGGTTGGGCGGCGGCGAGCCGCGTGTCGATGGCAGAACCAGGGGGCACCTTCCGCAACCCGATTCTGGGCGGCGACCGGCCGGATGCCAGCCCGTTGCGCGTGGGCAATGACTATTACCTGACGCACTCCAGTTTTGACTATGCGCCCGGTCTGCTCATCTGGCATTCGCGCGACCTGGTGAACTGGAAGCCCATTGCCACGGCGCTGCAGGGCTATCACGGCGTGGTGTATGCGCCCTACCTCTGCCGGCTGAACGGACGGTTCCACATTTACTATCCGTCGAGCGGCGTGTTGACTGTGGTGCATGCCGACAAGATCGAAGGCCCATGGAGTGAGCCGGTGAGCCTGGGCATACACGCCATCGATCCAGCCATTGGCGAGCAGCAGGAACGGGTATTCCTGCACATGGCTGCGGGCATGATGGCAGAACTGACGCCGGACGGGCTGAGCGTGAAGACGCCGCCCCGCAAGGTCTTCGAAGCATGGCCGGTGCCGGCGCAGATCCACATGGAATGCACCTGCCTGGAAGCGCCCAAAATATTGGAGCGTAACGGATGGTTCTATCTGAATGTAGCCGAGGGTGGAACAGCCGGCCCCGCAACCAGCCACATGGTGGTTTCAGCGCGCAGCCGCAGCATGGAAGGGCCATGGGAGTACTCGCCGTATAACCCGATTGTGCACACCGCCTCGCGCGAAGAGCGGTGGATCTCCGCTGGGCATGGCCGCCTGGTGGATACCCCGGACGGCCGCTGGTACATGACCGTGCATGCCTACGAAAAGGATTACCGCTCGCTGGGCCGGCAAACGCTGCTGGTGCCGGTAGAGTGGACGCCGGATGGCTGGTTCCGCGTACCCGCCGGCGTGTCGCTCGAAGACGCGCTGCCCATGCCGGTTCCAGGCACCATTCAGCAGCCTTTTGCCGATCCCTCTGACGATTTCCATTCGCCGGAACTGGGCCTGCAGTGGGGCTTCTGGCATGAGCACGATCCTGCGCGGTACAAGCTGGGCAACGGAGCGCTGGTGCTGCAGGCCAAGGGCGCCAAGCCAGGCGAATCGGGCCCACTCACCGTACCCGTGGGCGGACACAGCTACACGGTTGAGATTGATGTAGAGATTAGCGAAGGCTGCGAGGCTGGGCTGTTGCTCTTCTACAAGCCGACGAACCTGACGGGAATCGAGTTCAACTCCAAAGGCCTGGCAGTAATCTCCCCGGTGTACTCCTTCAAGAGCCCGGTAAAGGCAAGCGCAACACGCGCCACGCTGCGGATTGTCAATGACCGGCAGGAAGTGGACTTCTACTACCGGCTCGATGGCCAACCCTGGAAGCGTTTTGAATCCACCACCGAAATTAGCGGCATGCAGCACAATACGCTGGGCGGCTTCCTGGACGTGCGCCCCGCGCTTTATGCCTGCGGCCAGGGGCAGGCCACCTTCCGCAACTTCCGCTACTGGCCCAAGGTGCAGACGCCGGCCTGATGGCGCACGCAAAAAATTCTTCTTGCGCAAATCTACCTGTCACACCGGCGCAGTAGACTGTTGGGCATGTTGGATCGCGTGTGCAGGACAGGTATTGTAGCGGCGGGGCTGGCGCTGTGCGGCATTGCGCCAGCCGTGAGCTGGGGGCAACT
>JGI12417J11878_1000035_pt1 | contig 16230 bp, 15 predicted proteins | sample LuqExpMetagenom5_FD_11878 | JGI IMG/M metagenome (IMG submission 11878) | reverse complement strand
AACAGGCCCGCGAACTTCAAGCCATAGGCCACCGGCTGTAGCTTATAGTCGGAACCGAAGGTGCCAATGGGCGTGTAGAAAGGATGCGGATGCGTAGCGATCTCGGCATCTGTAGCCCCTTGCTCCTTCAGCATCACGTCGCCCGGCAGGAAGCCACCCACGGAGTTGGCCACGCTCTTGCCGGTGCCGCCATGCAGGTTGATGCCCGAGTAATTATTGGCGGCCAGCAGCAGCGAGTAGTTCGCCGACCAGAGCGCGGCAGCGAACACATCGCTCACCCCCGGCTTGCCCCCGCGATAGCAGGTGTTGCCTTCGGTCATGCGCACGCGCACGCCCATCTTGCGGGCAGCAGCGGTGGCCTTGTCGGCCGTATGCTGCACCTTGACCATGGCCTCTGGCTTCAGCAGGTTGGGGACAGTCACTTCGGGATTGGTGGCCGGGCCATTGAAGTAGTGATGGTGGCTGAGCGTGGTCACATGCGGCTGATTCTTGACGCTCCCCCAGAGATCTGCCACCTCCGGCAGCCAATCGATATTCGAAGCCACGTCGGGAATGCCAAAGCGCGCATTCGGCACCTTGGCCTGCACGGCATGAGCAAGGGTCAACCATTCGTCCAGATACGCCTTGGCCGACCATGTCTTGGGATCGCGCAAATGACGGTCGAACAGATCCGCCTCATTACCAATCTGGAAGTACTGCAGGTTTGCGCCCAGTGTCTTGGCCACAAACACCGCCTCTTCGGCCGCATGCTCCGGTGTATTGGTGCCCATGCCAATGCCGTACAGACAGGTCCATCCAGTGGCCTTCAAAAACGCCGCCAGATTGCGGATGGCCTCCGGCGTCACCGCGTAGTACTCGGCCTTCGGTTCGCCAGCCACTTCACGGGTTACGGGATGCTGGGGCTCGGGCGAACTGGGCGTCGGCTTCCAGTAGCCAAACTCGCTGGTATTACCGCCCAACCGCAGCACGCCATGCGTGGAAAGCTCGCGGAAAGCCTTCACCAATCCGGTGTTGGCCGGCGAAAAGAAACTAAGATCCGTCAACTGCTGAACTTCGTAGCTGAGCCCCACAAAATCAGCAGGCATGTGAGCCCCCTCAGCGGCGGAAGCCAGAACCAGCGTGACCTGGGCCGGCGAAGCGCCCTGAGCGTGAAGACGGACAGCAGCGGCGGCCAAGGCGGCCGTCGTCATGAAAGTACGGCGAGACTGAATGGTCATGAAAGTGCGATTTCCTTCGAGGCATGAAGCTTCGCACTCAGTATAGGACCTGGACCGCACCGCGGAATGTGACGACGGCGGAACAAATACCAAAACGTATGCCGGAAACCTGCCGCCCTATTTGCCCACTACATGGGCATCCTTGCCCTGCTCGGTCTCGGTCCGAAAGCGCTTGTAGTCGTAGTCGCGCTCATGAAAGCGTTCGCGGATGCCCTTCAGCAGCAGAACGCGCGCCTGAATGGATCCATCGCCGCCCGTCGGCATCCACAGACCGCTGCCCACTGGAGCCTGATCGAAGGCAAAGTTCGAGCCCTTTTGAATGGTGGCCACCAGACCGCCGCCTACGCGGAAGTTATCCATGAAGCGGACCTCCAGGTGCGATACCTGCCGGTCCTGTTCGTCCACCCAGATCGAGCCCTCCAGTTTTTTGGAAAGGTCTTCTTCCATGCCGTGCGTCTTGGCGTTCTTGCGTCCCGCAAAATCAAAAACAATGGTGGGCCGGCCACGATAAGCCATGCGCCGGGGATTGCGCACCTCCATCACTTCCAGCAGCTTGCGCACGCTAATGGTGTGCCCGTTCAGCGGCTGGCCAGAAGGCGTCTTCTCTGCCTTTTCCACCAGCTTGGTGACTCGCTCCGTCTCTTTTCCCTGTTCCTTTTCGCTGAGCGGCTTGCCATTCTTCTTCACGGTGCGGCCAATCGGATGGCCGTTCACAAAAAAGTGCTCCATCTCCTCGGTCTCGGTCTTGGTCACACGGCCTGAACCATCCACCTCTTCGGTGGTCGTCAGCGAAGTGTAGGTAAAGTTCTCCCGCACCTGATCCAACTGCTTCTGATGGGCCTCCACCTCCGCCATCAACTTGTGGACATCCGGCAGCGTCACCGGCTGCTGGGCATGCGCAATCAGAGCCAGAGAGCCTGCGACGATCAAACACAAAGCAATACGGGGCTTCAGCGACAATCTGTTCACGTGCATGCAGATCCTTACGTGGAGAGGGGGGCCGATAGTTCGATTGAAAAGAAAGAAAAACGCAGCAGTGGCCGCTTAGCGCGCCGGCTGATAGGGTTCGACGCGCAGAAAGTCGTGGAGAATGCCGCGCTCTTCCGGTGAAAACGCGCCTTGATACTGCGCGGAGTTCAGCACGGTGGAGCGCTGATCGGGAGGCACGGAGCGCAGATCCTGAAAGGCGCGCTTCATCATCGCCTGGCGCTCGGCAGGCAGCGTGGCAAAGCTCTGGTTGGAGCGATTCAAGCTGCTGCGCTCCTGGGGTGAAAGGCGCTCCAGCGCCTCCGCCCGGGCCAGCCGCCGCTGCCGCTGCGGTTCGTTGAGGCCGTCCATCTGGTGCAACTGCTGCACCAGCCGCTGCTGTTCGCCGGAGGGCAGGCGATTGAAACTGGGCTCAGAGCGCAACAACCGCTCCTGCTCCTGCGGCGGCACATTGCTATGCCGGCTGAGCCACGACCCCAGATGCCCCGGTGTGGCTGCGCCCGGATAAACATAGTTCTGCCGCCCAGGTGCAGACCCAGGTGTGGAGTAGCTCGGCGACGGATAGCTGGGTCGCATGTTCCCACCCGACGGATAGCTCTGCGGAGGACGCGCGTACATTCCCTGAGGCGAAGCCGAAGGCGGCATCGGCGCACTTTGCATCCGCGGCTGCATGGACCCGTTCGGCCCACCCTGCATGGACGGCTGCGTACGGTACCCCTGCTGCGACGATGGATAGGCGGGCTGCGACGGCCGGTATCCCGGTTGCGAGGAGCGATAGCTGGGCTGAGGCGATGAATATCCGGGTTGCGATGAGCGGCTGCCGCCCGGCTGCGACGAACGGCTGTCCGGCTGCGGAGACGAGCGTTGTGCTCCCTGATGCACGGGGCGATCCTGGCGTTGCGCCAGTGCCATGCCCAACGCAATAGCAACCATGACCGCAGACAGTGCCGCGGTGCGGAGAGTGCGCGTTGTGGCCGTCGCTTTCATCGTGCGCCTGCTCTGGGATCCTTGGGGTCGCTACTAGTTTGCGTCTTCTGCCGAGAGAGATTCAAGTCTGTCGAGCAACTGGGCGTTGGAATCCAGATTCTCCAGGTCATTCACCACCGCGGTATCCTTATCCGGCTGCGCGGAATGATTCCAGTCCGCCAGATCCATATAGGCTCCGCCGCCAATCAGCAGCAGCACGGTGAGCGTCACGGCCGCCAGCGGACGGGTGTGGGAATGCATTCCTCCGGTCAAACCCGCTCTCAGGCGCGCCAGCCATCCCTTGGGCTCAGCCGCGCGCTCCTCCCGCAGCAAAGCTTCCATGCGCGTCAGAAAGTACGGATTGGGCTCGGGCGCCCGCCAGTCTTCCAGCACGTCCATGGTGCGATGCAAGGCAGCTAACTCTGCGGCGCAAGCCGGGCAGCTATCCGCATGCGAGCGAACTTCGGCAGAAACCGCCTCAGGCTCAAGGAACAAGGCCTCAAGCTGGGCGCGAACCGTGTTGCAATCGATGCATTTCATGGGTGTCACCCCTTTGTATCCTGCCGGTCATGGCCGGCGCTACTTTGCTTCGACAAAATCCTTCAGCTTTTCCCGCAAGGTCTGGTAGGCACGGAAGAGCAGCGATTTGGTAGCCGATTCGCTCAACTTCAACACCTCCCCGATCTGCTTGTAATCCATCCCCTGGTACTTATGCATCAGAACCGCCATTCGCTGGCGTTCCGGCAAGGCCAGCACATGTTGACGAATCTGGGCCAGCCGCTCATCGCGCACCAGCCGTTGTTCTACTCCGGGCGTCATGTCGGCCACTTCCGGCATCGAGCCCGTCTCCGGATCGGGTTCGTCCAGATAAATGGTCTGCGCCGAGCGCTCGTGGCGGGTATCGCGGGCATGATTCACACCCAGGTTGGTCGCAATCCGGTAAAGCCAGGTGCTGAAACGGGCCTCGGCCCGGTAGCTCTCACGGGCGCGATACACGCGCAGAAAAACCTCTTGCACCAGTTCCTCTGCCACCGCCTGGTTATGCACCATGCGAAATAAAAAGTGGATCAGAGGCCGATGATACTTGGCGACCAATTGGTTGAAGCACGCTTCGTCGCCCTGAGCGGCACGCAGCATCAACTGCGCGTCGTCGCCGTGGTCCACACCCGTGGCAGGCAGCTCGATAACGTGTGCAGCGTTTGTGGCCCCACCCATTGCCGGATTGTCCAGGACCAGGGTCGCCATATCCTCTGAAACACCATCGTCCGCAGAAGGTTGCGCGGGCTGGTGGATTTCCTTCGACGCCGGATCCGTGCCGCGTCCACCACCCCCAAGATCAGCCTGCCTGAAGCCGGCCACGGGCGAAAACGCAGCTTCCCCCTCGGGGAAAGGACCGGATTGGCGGATAAATCCTGGTTTCCAACGCATCGCGCAAGACCCTGAAAAACATGAAACAGCCCAGCTCTCATCGCGAGACAGCCAGGGGTTGGACAAAATCGTCTCTAGTGTTACTCTACCTGAAGGGATGCCCTACTGGCGCGCAAGCAGCCAGCCAAAAGGGCGCTTAACTCAGCGGTAGAGTGCCACCTTCACACGGTGGAAGTCGCAGGTTCGAATCCTGCAGCGCCCACCATAGAGCTTCATCTCCATAGAAGTTAGATTCCCTGGCAGCCCTCCCTGAAAACCCACCCAACAATCTTTTCCGGCTCTCCAGAGATAAGTTTTTGGCTGCGCTCCCGCACGTATAGGTGCCGCAGACATCGGGACTGCCTTTGGGAAGGATGCATCCGTTTTTAGGCGCAGAACCGGACACTGGGGATGCGCTTGTCCCAGACACAGGAAGAAAAGAGAAATTCACAGCTTTAATTCGCCTTATATTCGCCTAAACTGAATCCATGTTCGGCCAAATGTCCTATCGCAAAGTCTTTGTCGTCCGCTGCAAACGCTGCCAGCGGGATGTTCCCGGCGGTGTTGAGGAATTCCCGTTCCAGTCGATCGTCGTAGCCTGCCCCCTCTGTGGTGAACTCCGGCAATACCGCCCCTCGGATGTCTTCCTGGGCACACCGCATGCGCTGGTGCAAGCTCAGTTGCGGGAACATCACACCGCACCGCAGCACTGAGCAGGCCCGGCAGATCTGCAATGCAGGCGCCGCCAGAAAGATAAAGGGCGCGGACTCGCCGCGCCCCTTGTCGTCCGATAAACCCCTCGTTACTCGCTGGCCTCTATGCGGCGGCCATGCAGCAGTTGCAGCGGGCGGGAGTTGACCTTGAGGATGGAAGAGATGGCGCGGTACTGTACGCGGCTGACCGGCATCTCCTGCTGCAGAACAAACCAGCGCACCCCCTCAGTGCAGGGCGGAGTGGTGAGCGAGCCTATATAAGTCCAATAGGCCCGGCTGGCGGGCAGAAAGCCTCCCGGGTTGATCATGTCGGTGACCGCCACTTCCTTGCCTGCGGTCTTGGGCAGCTCATGGGTGAGCGTGGCCATCAGGGCGTTGGGAATGTCCTGATCCTGCAGGAAGCGGACCGCCACCACCGCGATCTTGCCGTCGGCGGACTTGTGCACCAGATGCACGACCATGTCCGCAAACTTGCCGCGTACGGCCTCCTCGCTGGGCGTATGGAAGTGGAACTGGATCAGGTCGTAACGCGTGCCCGCCTGGACGATGTAGCTGCCCGGATGCACGTTCGCCTGCAGGGTATGGCCGTTGTTCACCACGGTAACGCCGCCGGCCATGTAGTGGAATTCAATGGGAGCCAGCGCTTTGTTGACATGCGCGCCCTTGATGTCGATGGGCGATTGTGCCTGGCCCTTGCCACAGGCCTGATAGGCCGAATCCAACCTGCCCCAGTTGATGGGGCCGTTTTTGCCCTCATAGGCCCAGTGCGCAGTGGACTGAGCGGCAGCGAGCGAAGCCGATGCGAGAAGAAGCGTCAAAGCAAGGTGCAATTTCATTCGGATCTCCACCTGATGAGACGCCAAAGCGCCACGGTTGCATTCTATGTCATGGACGTGATGGAAATGAAAGGGTTGCAGGTAGATCGTACACCTTGAGTCCCGCTTTGTTCCGCTGGCCGAAAAGCGGACCCGCCCAGGCAGAATCAGGACAAAGCCTCGGGGCGTACCAACTGGACCGCACATCCCAAGCGGTGAGATCAGGTTCCACATGGGCGATGCAGCTCACAGACCGGTACTGGAGGGCAGCCTACACTGGAGGGGCTTTGCGGCAGGCGTGGCCCCGATTCCACGCCGGGAAGGACTCCTCCGATGGAATCGCTTTTGCCCCTGGTAGCAGTCGACGTCAACGGTCCGATCGGCATTATCACGTTGAACAATGCGCGTAAGCGGAATGCGCTGAGCGCAGAGCTGATCGAGGGCCTGTGCTCGGCACTCACCCGCATGCGTCTGGAAGAGGCACGCGCCGTGGTACTGCGCGCTACCCCGGGTGTAGAGGTCTTCTCCGCCGGTCACGACGTTCGCGAACTGCCCACCAACGGCCGCGATCCGCTCACCTACAACGATCCTCTGCGCAGAGTAATCCGCGAGATTGAGCTCTTCCCTGCCCCAGTCATCGCCATGATCGAAGGTAGCGTATGGGGCGGCGCCTGCGAGTTGGTGATGAGCTGCGACTTGCTCGTGGCCGGCCTGGACACCACCTTTGCCGTAACTCCCGCCAAGCTGGGCGTGCCCTATAACGTAAGCGGCGTGCAGAACCTGCTGAATGCCGGAGGCGTCAAGCTCTGCAAGGAGATGCTGTTTACCGCGCAGCCCGTGGGGGTCAAACGCCTGGTGCAGCTCGGTCTGGTCAGCTATGCCGTACCGCGCGCGGAACTGGAAGCGCTAGCCATGGGTCTGGCCACGCAGATTGCCCACAACTCTCCCATGGTGGTTTCGCTGCTCAAGGAAGAACTGCGCCTGCTGGCCATCCGCAACAGCATGGGGCCGGAGACGTACGAGCGGGTGCAAGCCATGCGCCGCAAAGTTTACGACAGCGACGATTATCAGGAGGGCATCCATGCCTTCTTTGAGCGCCGCGCTCCGGAATTCAAAGGCCGCTAAGCCGTATTGCAAGCTGTCCGCAGAGCCGGGCTCCAGTCCCCGGCCTTGCCGGTCAGTTCTCCCCGAACCATCCAGCGGCGCGCGCTTCCCGCAGCCGCCCCTCCAGATAACTCCACAGCGCCGGACAACCGGCCTCTATCTCCGGCTGCAATCGCGCCATCACGCGCTCATAACTTACATTGTGGTCGCGCCAGCTCTGCCCCTGGTTGGCCAGATTCAGAAACACCGGCATGGCGCGATCAAGCGCATGAGCAAAACGCGCCTCCGCCGTTTCCGCCGCTTCAAACTCTTCCCAGAGCGCAATCAGCGGCTGCGCCTGCTCCCCTGGCAGAATGCCGAAAACGCGTCGCACCCCAGCCAGTTCCTGCGCGGCGCGCACAACCGGGTCCACCTTGGCATAAACAATCACATCGCCGGCATCGATCTCCCCCACGTCGTGCACCAGCAGCATGCGCGCCACACGGTCAATCTGCACCGACTCGGCCGCATACGGTTGCAGGGCAAACGCCATCAATGCAACCTGCCAACTGTGCTCGGCGGAGTTTTCATGGCGATCCGTCCCAGCCGGTTTGGTGGCCCGGGTAACGGACTTCAGCTTGTCAATTTCCAGAAGAAACTCGGCAATGGCGGCAATAGACATAGCGCTCCCATGAACTGGTTCGGTCAAGCAAGGACAAAGAGGTTGCAGCCGTAACAAAGGAGGATGGATAAGCATAAGCGCACGGTCCCTAGTCCCTAGTCCCTAGTCCCTAGTCCCTAGTCCCTAGTCCCTAGTCCCTAGTCCCTAGAACTTAGAACCTAGCACCTAGCACTTCGTCTACCCCTTCGCTACTTGTTCCTGATCCTTGTACTGCAACTGATACAGCTTCCAGTAGAGGCCGCGCTCCGCCAGCAGTTGCTGGTGCGTCCCCTTCTCGCGCAAACGTGCCTTGTGCATCACGAGAATCTCATCCGCACGCTGCACGGTGGAAAGCCGGTGCGCAATCAGCACACTGGTGCGGCCGGCCACCATGCGTTCCAATGCGCCACGGATGCGCAGTTCGGTGTCGGTGTCCACGCTGGAGGTGGCTTCATCCAGAATCAAAATGTGCGGATTGAAGGCCAGCGCACGAGCAAAGTTGATCAGTTGCTTCTGCCCGGTTGAAAGCGAATTGCCGCGCTCGCGTACCGGCTCGTCGAATCCTTTCGGCAAGCTGTCGATAAAGTCCAGCACGTTCACATCGCTGGCCGCAATGCGCAACTGCCCGGCGGTAATGGTATCGTTGCCCAGGCGAATGTTCTCCGCAATGGTGCCGGTAAACAAGACCGGATCCTGCAGAACCACGGCAAAATGGCCGCGTAACTTTTCCAGGCTCTGCTGACGCAGGTCCACGCCATCCAGCAAAATGGCGCCCGCCGTAACGTCATAGAAGCGCATCATCAAGCTAGTCAGCGTGGTCTTGCCCGCGCCCGTGTGGCCCACAATGGCGACCGACGCACCTGGCTCCACCGTGAAGCTCACGTCTTTTAGAATCCACTCCACATCGTCGATCTTCTCGAGCGCTTGCGCAGCCTGTTCGGCGGGCAAGGTCTGTGCCTCGGCCACCACCTGTTGCTGCTGCTCCGTGAGCTTCTGATACGTGAACCAGACATGACGGAACTCAATCCGATTGGAGCCATCGCCTTCCAAAGGATGTGCCGGGCTCACAATTTCGGGCTTCGTGTCCAGCAGCTTGAAGATGCGCTCGCAGGCTGCCATGGCGGCTTGCAGGATGTTGTACTTGTCGCTCAAATCCTGGATCGGGCGCCAGAAGCGCTGCGAGTACTGGATGAACATGGTGAGCATGCCGATGGTGACCGCACCACCCGAGAGCACGCTGAAGCCACCGCGCCAGAGCACCAGCGCAATGGCGATGGAGCTGAGCAGTTCGACCGCGGGATAGTAGAGCGCGTAGGCAAAGATCGTGTCCTTAAAGGCGATCATGTGCTGTTCGTTCACCGCGGAAAAGTCGCGAAAGGCGCGCGCTTCGCGATTGAACAACTGCACTACCTGCATGCCAGCCACATGCTCCTGGGTAAAACTGTTGATGCGCGCAATGGCCGAACGCACCCGCCGATAGCTGGCCCGCACCGAATCGCGGAAGATGCGCGTCACAATCAGAATGAGGGGCAGCACCAGAAAGGCCAGCAGCGCCAACCACCAGTTCATGCGCAACATGATGGCCGCCATGATGGCCAGCATGAAGAAGTCGTTGACAATGGACAGAATGCCGTCGGTAAACATGTCGTTCACCGCATCCACGTCCGAGGTCAGCCTCGTCACCAGCCGTCCCACGGCATTGGTGTCGAAAAAATCCCACATGCATCTGCTGCATATGGCGGAACAGGTCGCGGCGCAGATCGTACATGATCTTCTGGCCGGTCCACTGCATCAGGTAGGTCTGGATAAAGGCGAAGCCGTAACTGGCTACCAGGCTAACAATATAGATGAGAGCCAGGACGTTGAGCCCGGCCAGCGGGTCGACCGGCAGATGGCGCGCAATCCAGTCGGTGGTGATGTGCGGCCCCGCCAGCAGATAGCGGTCCACAGCCACCTTCACCAGATACGGGCCAGTCACATCGCAGATCGCTTTAATGGAAACAGCGATGGAGGCAATTACGGCCTGCAGCCAATAGTTGCGCAGATACGCGCCCAGACGACGCATCAGCCGGCCATCGTAGACCTTGCCGGAGGGATCGTCGTCAGACTTGCGCGCTGACTTCTTTGCTTTGTTCTGTTCTTCGTCTGCCATTGGGGAGTGTCAGGCTCTCTGCATTCATTGTAAGGGGGAAGACAGGCCGGAGCATGCAGCCAACTACAATGAGAGCATCGCACACGGACGGGCGGTGGCGATACCGGCCCGGTAGGCCGCCCATCCTTTACGCCGGTAGCAGCCGCTCGGGCAGGCACACAACGAGGAAGACCATGGATCTGGAACGGGAGATACAGCGCGCTCTGCTGCAGGATGCAGCCCTGGACAACTTGGAACCCCGCCGCAAACGGACCAACCCAGCCAGCCACTGGCCTCGCGCCGTCATGATGGAGCGCGCCGCCTACCTGAAGGAGATGGCGCGTTTTTCCTCGGGAGTTGCCAGCGAAACGGTGCGTGAATTTCCCGGCCATCGGGCCATGATGCTCTTCCGCAGCCGCTCTGGCGAAGCGGAAATCCACAGCCGCCACGCGGACGTCTTTGTGGTTCTGGCCGGCGCGGCGACGCTTGTCACCGGCGGCAAGGTGGAAAATGGACGGGAGATCGAGCCCGGCGAAATCCGCGGCACGGCCATTGAAGGCGGCCAAACCCAGCAACTCCGCGCTGGCGACGTGGCCCACGTGCCCGCTGGCGTCCCCCACCAGATGCTCATCCACGACGAACAGAGCATCAGTTGTTTTGTGATGAAAATCGAACTCACAGAGTCCGCATAAGAGCGAGGCCGCGATTCCCGTCGCGGCCTTCCTGCTTCCGGCAACTAGACTGAGGCCGTGCTCGTCGTTTCCGCACCGCTATTTTCCGTTCCCATCTTCTGCCGCATCGCCACCTCGAAATCCTTGCGGATCTGCTCCTGTTCGGAGGCCGGCAGAGCATTGAACTGTTCCTGGGTCATCTTGTGGCTGTGCAACCAGGCCGCAAACATCCGTTCCGCCGGCGTCATATTCGCGTAGGCCAGAAAATCCTTCACCGCCTGGCTGCCGGTATCGGTCCGGGTGCGCGGCTGCTCCTCCGCGGCTGCGGCTTTCATGTAGTCGGAGAATGTTCCCGTGCTGCTTTGGCTGCTCGCTGGGCTTGAGGTTGTGTAGATCGAATTTGCTCCGTCCAACACGCCTGCAATCGTACTCATCTGCTTTCCTCCAGATCAATCGACGCCGATCAAGACACGTCTTCTACTCTCCATGCAAGCCGCTCACCATTAGCAACGCTCACACTTGGGAGTTCTCTAAAGACAGGAAAAAAAGATGAGAGGAAACCGATGGAGCGGGAGACCGGGATCGAACCGGCGACATTCAGCTTGGGAAGCAGGCTGAAAATTGAAAACAGAGAACATCGCGAATTCCCGCACCTCTTTCCAGCGATTGAATTTAAGGGAAATTCGCAGTTTTCTCCAGCCCAGCTCTTAATGGTGTTCAAACGGTGTTCACGCGGAAGGCTATGTTTTCGCTCGGTTTTTCTATTGTCTAGCTGATTGGCTTGACAGAGCTTGTCCTCCTAGGATGGGATTATGAGCCTTTTGCATAGCCTCATACGATGCGGCATCTATACGCGTAAAATTATTTATATCAACAGATACGAGTACAGGAAGAGGTGCACAGCAATGCACTAGGATACTCAGAAATCCAATCCCAATAGGCACCAGATTTTGCCGTAACTCACGGATTTTTGCTCTTCTCCGCTGAGAGCAGGCCCTGGACTGCAGCGCGTTGCACTTGCTCTGACACAGCAAAATAAACTTATGGAAAATCACCTCAGCATCTGTGAATGCGAACACTTTCGCCGTAATGCGAGGCCGTATTTGATATCACGCCAGCGCGGCGAAAGCTGGTCCAGCAAGAGCAGGAGCGATCCGTGATGTATCGCAGGATCTTTGGCTAAGCCAGTAAGTGCGTGAGCACGAATATGTGTTGGGTATTTGGCGCTATTCGTACATATGATGTACGATTGCCTGAGATTCTCCGCCAAGCCCTAAAGGCACATTAAGAAGCACGAAGATGTGTCTAATCGTTCTCAACTGTTCCATTTGCACATTAACAGCCCTAACAATAATTCTCATCGAGAGGCGTTGGGATGAACGGAAGCTTGAAGGACCATGTTCGAATTGGATCAATGGACGACGTTTCAAATCGGCTCAATTCTATCAGTGAAGCAGTCAAAAAAAATGCCGAGTGGGTTCTTACAAACTGCGAACGCAACGAGGAAAATGTTGTTCTTTACAATCTGTTGGCTGCATTCTTGCCTTATTTGAACCTTATGCAAATGCATTTGTCCGGCCCCATCCCGCTTCTTGGCTTTTGCACACGCTCCGCTTATGAACTGAACGTACAAACGCGGAGAGTCCTAAGTTCTTCCGCCGACCTGCAAGAATGGCTTGGAGAAGCAGCTGGAGATCAGATTGAGGCTATAGAGGCATTGGTAAGCCTTTCTGCTTCAGATGATCCAAGCAGACAAGCACTTCAGGAAGAAGTAAAACGCATAAAGGCTATTAAGACTAAACATGGATTCGATAGCTCAAATAATAAGTCCGAAAGCGTGTTTAATATCGCAAAAAAAGTCGGTTTGGAATGCGAGCATCGTGCGCTGTATAAGTTATTGTCGAAAATCACTCATCCGACTTCGTGTTTAGTGAATTCTGGATATTTAATGAATGATGAACAGACGAGAAATGTCATGTTTATTCATGCTCAAATCTATGTCTTAGATACATTGTGTCGCATATCTGATCGTCTTGGAGTACCAAAGGAGCTTTTGAATATCTGAGCGTAAAAAACTCTTCTTTATGCTGGTGCGTACTGGCAAATAGTTTGTCTCTATTGAGCAACGTATTCTCTTAAGAAGCCTCTGAAGAACCTATATTGCAGAATTTACTTGCAGGTTCACATCACTATAGACTTGCGCTTACACTTCAGAATAAACTTGTGATCGCACGGCAGAATAAACGTGCAGGACCACAATGCCCACGCCCAATGAAAAGCTCGCCGCCTCGCTCGAAGTCCTCCGCATACTGCAGGAGAATGGCCAGCGCGTCTTCCAGACCAGCCAGATTGCCCGAGTTCACCGGGACCGGCTGGTGAAGCATGGCTTTTTGCAGCCAGTGCTTAAGGGCTGGTTGATGTCGTCGAGCCCCAGTGCACACCCGGGTGACAGCACGGCGTGGTTCGCCTCCTTCTGGGAGTTTTGCGCGGCGTACTGCAATGAGCGATTCGGCGCGGAGTGGCATCTTTCGCCCGAGCAGTCGCTACTGCTGCACGCGGAGAACACTGTCGTTCCGGCGCAGACCACCATCTACAGCCGCAAGGGCCACAACAACTCCGTTGCGCTGCCCTTCCATACGTCGCTCTACGACCTGCGGCAGGCACAGATGCCGCCACCAGGTCAGCTCATTCGCCGCGATGCACTGCGGCTCTTTACGCCCGAAGCTGCGCTGGTGCGCGTCCCGGAAACGTTCTTCCGCAAGTATCCGCTGGAAACGCAGGTGCTGCTGGCGCGCATGACGGATGCCTCCGACCTGCTGCGCATCCTGCTCGATGGTGGCCACTCCGCCATTGCCGGGCGGCTGGCTGGAGCACTGCGCCGCGCCGGTCGCGCCGCGCAGGCCGACGAGATTCTCTCCACCATGCGGCGTGCGGACTACGATGTGCGCGAAACTGATCCTTACGCCAACGGAACCGTCTTTGCTCTCAACCATACGGCGGAAGCGCCCATCGTCAGCCGTCTGCAGGCACTGTGGGCCTCCACGCGCGATGCGGTGCTGGAGGTCTTTCCCGCCGCGCCGGGGCTGCCTGCTCAGCCAGAGAGCTATCTCGCCCACATCGATGACATATATAAGAACGACGCCTATCACTCGCTCTCCATTGAGGGCTACCGCGTCAGTCCGGAGCTGATTGAGCGTGTGATCTCCGGCCAGTGGGACCCGAAGCACAACGAGGCCGACCGGCAGAATCGTGATGCGCTGGCGGCGCGCGGATATTGGCAGGCATTCCTGCAGGTCAAGGCCAGCGTGGGCAAAGTGCTCGCCGGGCAGAATGCCGGAGCCGTGGTCCGCGCCGATCATCGGGAGTGGCATCGCGAACTCTTCGAGCCCTGCGTAGCGGCGGGTCTGATTCCCGCATCGGCGCTGGCCGGTTATCGCAATGATGCCGTCTATCTGCGCAACTCGCGCTATGTTCCGCCGCGTTGGGAGGCGGTACGCGACGCCATGCCCGCACTGCTGAATCTGATCGAACAGGAACCGGAGCCAGCCGTGCGCGCAGTGCTTGGCCACTGGCTCTTTGGCTACACCCATCCCTACCCGGACGGCAATGGCCGCATGGCGCGCTTTCTGATGAATGTGCTGCTGGCCTCGGGTGGCTATCCCTGGACGGTGATCCGTGTCGATGACCGTGCCGAATATCTGAGCGCCCTCGACCACGCCAGCGTCGAAAGCGATGTGCGTCCCTTCGCCGAATTCATTGCCGGGCAGGTGCGGTGGTCGGTGGGAAACAGAAAAGCGTAGGGATGCTCCTCTAATTGCAGTGTTCAATGGAACGTGTGGGCACGCAAGCTAGAATGATCTGGATTCCAAGAGAGAGAAGAATGGGCCTTGATGCTGTCGAACTCGTCATTCGTACCGAGGATGAATTCTCAATTTCGATTTCAGACGATGAAGCGGCTGCGGCGATTACCGTTGGCGATTTATATAGGCTTGTTCTCAGTAAAGTCGACGTAAGTCCAGGCTGCTTGACCAGCAAAGCCTTTTACATAACACGCCGCGCACTGGTGGATGCTCTTGGAGTTCCACGGAGATCGATCCGGCCTTCCACTCGGCTCTCTCCTCTACTGACAGATGAGATGCGCAAACAACAATGGGCACAAATCCGCCATAGCCTTCGACTCGCAATGCCCGGGTTACGCATTCATGGCGATGTAAAACAGGACATCTATAAACGCACCTTCTTCATCGGAAGCTTTCTGGCTGTTCTAGTCTTTATAGTCGGGCTTTCGCTTGGATGGCGCGGTGTTGTTGTGTTTCCGCTTGCTTTTGTAGCGTGGATTACCCTGGCCATCGCATCAATTCCAGTTGTGGAGCGTATTTTGACTCCCAGATATGCATCCGAATTGCCGGCAGATACCGCTGGTGAACTCGCTCAGGTTGTCCTCAGCTTGAACCAGGACCATTTCAAGTCTGCTAGTGACGATGCGGGGCAAACGGACGAAGATGTTTGGGCACACCTAGTCGATATCATCTGCGGTCAGCTTCAAGTTTCGCGCGAAGAGGTTGTTCCAAACGCACGTTTCGTGGATGATCTTTTAGTGGATTAGGCGCATTCAATTGCCCAGACCAACAGGGGAACCTCTCAAGCATTTCAGCCCTTTGTGAGCCAAAAACTATGCCTTTCGACCCTCATATCTTCGAAGCAGAAGTCGCCCTCAAGCTGATTCCCACAGAAGAGTTGCCGTTGCGCGCTCAAGACGCGATGGAATCGGGCTATGACGGCACGAAGGTTCTTCGAATGGCCATCCTCGCCCCAAAGAATGGATGGGAAATTGATCAGGCTCTGCCGCCGATGCTGCGGGAGCTTGGTTGCCAGCCAATTTCGCTGCAAGAAGCAGCGTTGCGGCTGGCACATTTCCGTGCACAGCGATTATTGAGCAGCACCGAAGATCCACTCCTCTCGCTTTTTTATTTTCGCCAACTCAGAGAGGCAGGCGACTATCCTACCGAATTAGACGAATTGGCATATATTGACGACGATTATGTATTTTTCTCAGCGGATCTCGAAGAGAAACAACAATACGTCCGTGAAGCCTTGCAGGAACTGTTATCTCCCGAATTGAAGGAGAAAAGGCAAGCAGAAAGAAAAGCCGAGTGGGAGCAGGAACAAGCCCAAGCCAAACGCGAGTGGCCCTATGTGCTCAATTCTCAGAGTGGCAGAGATCTATTGAAAAATAGTTACATGGAAAAGCTTACAGAGGTGCGTCCTCTGCTATGGATAGAGCTTGTCGCTTGGAGCCTGCTTGGGTGGTCTTTTAATTCCTGGCGCACAGCAATTATCGGATTTGTGGTAAGCGCGCCAATACTGCTTGCGCTGCTTTTCTTGGGAGAATATTTGAAGCTCAAGCGGGAACGGCGCAATATACTGCTGCGCCGTGGCATGCCGGAGGATCAAATTTAATCTCAACAAATGAAAGTTTTCTCGTAGCGTTTTTGCATGCCAATGACATTCCCCGGATATTCAGCAAAATGCCGAGGCTTGAGGCCCGTGTCAAGGCTCCTGACCGCGAGAGCGGCGCG
>JGI12417J11878_1000034_pt1 | contig 16239 bp, 9 predicted proteins | sample LuqExpMetagenom5_FD_11878 | JGI IMG/M metagenome (IMG submission 11878) | reverse complement strand
GGTGGCTTCGGGTTACGGCTGAAGACGGATTGATCGGCCGTGCGGCCGATTCAGGAAAAACGCTTCCCGAAACAAATCCGCTTTTTTCGCAGCGCCCCTACAGGGCGCGTGCATGAATGGGCGCTCCAACCCAGGGCTGCCGCCCTGGGCTATTTTCGACCGGCCCCTCCGGGGCCTCAACGCCTTGCAGAATCTTTCGCCGGCAGACATCACCATCGGAAAATTGGATGACTGGCCAAGCCCCCTTCCGTCGCCTAAAGGCGAGAGGTTTAGGGATCCCTTATTGGAGACTCTAAATCTCTCTGCAGGAAAAAGTTAGCAAGGGAAATATCAACTGAAAAATTTTCCAGCTTGCCGCTCTCCCTTTCCCGCACTTCGCCATCCGGTTGCAGCGCATGCGATGCAACAGACCTGCCAGATGGAGATGGTGGCACGAAAGAGAGAAGCAGCTTCAGGTACGGAGGCAACTAGCAACTCTCAACCTTCTGAATCTTATGGTGACCGTGGCGGATGAGAACCAAGCACAGATCATTTGCGTACTGCATGCTAGACGGAATTGCCTTGCATCAATCTGCGGAGGGGTGACAGCGCTCCACATCTGGCTGCCGCCCAGCTAGTAAAATAGAAGCTTCGAACTCCAAAGGAACGAAAACGACATGCAACGCTGGTCCAGGCTCTTTATTCCGACCCTTCGCGAGGCCCCGGCAGATGCCGAAGTGGCCAGTCACAAGTTTCTCGTCCGCTCCGGCTACATCCGGCAGATGGGCGCGGGACTGTACAACTATCTGTTCCTCGGCCAGCGGGCGATCAACAAGATCGTCGGTATTGTGCGCGGCGAGATGGACCAGATTGCGCAGGAATTCTTTCTGCCTGCCTTGTTGCCCAAAGAACCGTGGGAGCAGAGCGGCCGCTGGACCGGCATGGGCGACAACATGTTCCGCCTGAAGGATCGCAAGGGCGCGGAGCTGTGTCTGGGCATGACCCATGAAGAGATCATGACCGTGATTGCGCGCAACGAGCTGCGCAGCTACAAGCAGTTGCCGCAGATCTGGTACCAGATCCAGACCAAATTCCGCGATGAGCCCCGGCCCAAGTCGGGTTTGCTGCGCGTGCGCCAGTTCACCATGAAGGACGCGTACTCGTTTGACATCGACAAGGCAGGGCTGGACAAGAGCTTTGACCTGCACGACAAGGTCTATCGCAAAATCTTTTCGCGCTGCGGACTGAAGTTTGTAGCGGTGGAAGCGGATTCGGGCTCTATGGGCGGCTCGCAGTCGCAGGAGTTCATGGTCTACACCGATGCCGGCGAAGATTTGATCGCTAGCTGCCCGGTGTGCGGCTACGCTGCCAACACGGAAAAAGCTATCTCCAAGCTGGATGCAATCGCCGAGTTGGAGCCCACAGGCGACGGCAAGCCGGAACTGATCCACACGCCTGGCATGGGCGCGATTGCCGACATCTCCGCATTCCTGAAGATGAGCCCGGCCAACGACATCAAATGCGTGGCCTATATGGCTGAACTGCGCGGAGCCGAGGGCAAGTCCACATGGCATCCGGTGGCAGCCTTCCTGCGCGGCGATCAGCAGGTGAACGAGACCAAGCTGCTGGGCACTCTGGGAGGCGCGGAATTGCGCCCCATGGTTGCCGAAGAGCTGGAGCAGTATTTCCACGGGCCTGCCGGTTATCTTGGGCCAGTGGGTTTGAAGCCCGCTGCCAAGGTCATGGGCGCAGAGCTCACCGTGGTTGTGGACAAGGCCCTGGAAGGCCGCAAGAACATGGTCTGCGGCGCCAACAAGCTGGACTACCATCTCCGCAACGTGACGCCGGGCGTCGACTCCCAATGGACGATTGCAGCCGACATCCGCACGGTGAACGAAGGCGAAACCTGCCCGAAGGATACTTGCACAGGTAAGCTGGTCGTGGGCAAGGCGGTTGAGATTGGTCACATCTTCAAGCTCGGCTACAAGTACTCAGAGGCTATGGGCGCGCGCGTTCTGGACGAGAATGGCAAGGAAGTGACGCCGATCATGGGCTCGTACGGCATTGGCATCGAGCGCATTCTGACTTCGGCGATTGAGCAGTCGAATGACGCCAACGGATTCTGGCTGCCGTCCTCGATTGCGCCGTTCGCGGTAGTGGTAACGGTGACCAACATGCGTGATGCCGAGCTGACGGCTGCAGGCGAGAAGATTGCCGCCGAGTTGGATGCAGCCGGCATTGACGTGCTGTTGGACGATCGCGACGAGCGAGCCGGTGTGAAGTTCAAGGATGCGGATTTGATCGGTATTCCCTACCGCATCAACGTGGGCAAGAAGGTGGCACAGGGGCAGGTGGAACTGGTAACCCGCGCCAAGAGCGAAGCCGCCGACGTGGCCATCGCCAGCATTCTGCCCGAACTACAGAAACGCATTGCCGAAGAGCAGTTGCTTGAGGCAAGCGCAGAGTAAGAGAACGAACCCTCAGATTGCGGCCGTGCGGCGAGAGCCTGCCCGGCCGCAAACTTCTGTCCGGAGCGTGTGCCTGCATGCGTAACCGGCGAAGCCAAGGAGTTGAAGCCGATGGCGTTGAAGATTAAATTTGCGCGGCCTACCGGGTCCCATGCTCAATTGCGTTTTCTATTACGCATCGCGCTGATGGGCATTGCCGCTTTTGCCTTCCTGTTTCTTTCTGTCTCGGTTTTCTACTACTTCAAGTACCGTAGCGTTGTGGATGCACGGCTGAAGCAGCCGATCTTTGCCACCACAGCCAAGATCTATGCCGCACCACGCGAGGTGCGACTGGGCCAGAAGGTTTCGGCACATCTGATTGCCGAGGAACTGCGCTCGGCTGGCTACACCGCCGATGGGGCCAACAATACCTCGCAGATGGGCACCTTTACTGAAACTTCGGTGGCCATCACCGTGCGGCCGGGCCCGCAGTCGTTCCATGCACCGGAAGCCGCTGTCATCCACATCAGCGGCGGCACGGTCAGCGCAATCAATGACGAAAAGGGCCAGCAACTGGCCAGCTACGAACTGGAACCGCAGCTCATCACCGGGCTGAGCGAAGACGCGAACCGCACCAAGCGCCGTCTGCTCAACTTCGACGAGATTCCGCAGAATCTGGTGAACGCGGTTATCGCAATTGAGGATCGCCGCTTCTTCGAGCATGGCGGCGTGAACTACATCAGCATGATGGGCTGGGCGTGGCATGACGTGATTGGCGACCGCAAGCATCGCGGCGGCGCCTCCACGGTGACCATGCAGTTGGCCAAGCAACTGTTCGTCACCGACAACGGTACCTTCCGCTACAAATTGAAGCAGGTGCTGGTGGCGTACATGCTGGAGCACCGCTTTACCAAGCAGCAGATCTTTGAGAGCTATGCCAACCAGGTTCCCATGGGCCAGCGCGGCAGCTTTGCGCTCAATGGATTCGGCGAAGCCGCCCAAGCTTACTTCGGCAAGGATGTACGGCAAATTTCCCTCTCTGAAGCGGCACTGCTGGCCGGCATCATCCAGAGCCCCAGCCGCTTGAATCCCTTCCGCCATCCGGAGCGCGCCATCGACCGGCGCAACATCGTGCTGGATTCCATGGTGGAGATAGGCGCCATCACCAAAGACCAGGCGGAGAAGGCCAAAACCGAGCCTCTGCATCTGATTCCCGGCTCGGTGGACGCCAGCGAAGCACCCTACTTTGTCGATCTGGTGCATGACCAGTTGCAGCAGAAACTCGGTGACCGCGATTTCAACGGTCAAGGCCTGCGTATCTACACTTCGCTCGATCCGGATTTGCAGAAGCTCGCCACAGCCGCAGTGGAATCGACCGTGCACATCATCGATGCGCAGGTAGACAAGCTGCACGCCAAGGAGAAAAAGGCGGGTCAGTCCTACGCCTATCCGCAGGTGGCGCTGGTGGCATTGAATCCTCACACCGGGCAGGTTCTGGCTCTGGTGGGCGGACGCAGCTATGGTCAAAGCCAGGTGAACCATGCCGTGGCGCACCGGCCCACGGGCTCCATCTTCAAGCCGTTTGTGTACGCCTCCGCCTTTGCCACCTCGGTGGAAGGCACGCTGCTGCCAGGGCAGAATCAGCCTTTCTCGCCGGTGACCATGCTGAAGGACGAGCAGACCACCTACGACGTGGGCGGCCAGAGCTACACACCGCGCAACTTCGAAGGCGAATATCATGGTGAGGTTTCGGCCCGCTACGCCTTGATGCGCTCGCTGAACAACGCCACCATCGGACTGGCATCGATGGTAGGTTTTGACCGCGTGGCATCGCTGGCACGCGATTCGGGCATCAAGAGCGCGCGTGGCACACCCTCGATGGCTATTGGCGCTTACGATGCAACGCCTCTGGATATGGCCGGCGCGTATACCGTGTTTGCCAACAAGGGTCTGCACATCGACCCGTGGATGCTGGCCAGCGTGCGCACCTCCACCGGCGACGTAATTAGCGACTACACACCTTCGTCACGTCAGGTGCTCGATCCACGCGTAGCCTATCTCACCGTGAACCTGATGGAGAATGTCCTGCGTGGTCATGGCACCGGCGCGGGCGTGCGTGGCATGGGCTTCAGTGCACCCGCAGCGGGCAAGACCGGCACCAGCCACGATGCCTGGTTCGCAGGCTTCACCTCGAACCTGTTGTGCATTGTGTGGGTGGGCAACGACGACTATACCGACATCAAAATTGAAGGCGCGCATGCCGCTGCTCCCATTTGGGCAGAGTTCATGAAGCGCGCCGTGCAGTTGCCGCAATACTCCGACACCAACAGCTTCGAGGTGCCCGATGGGATTGAGGTGGTAAACATCGACGAAGCCAGCAACCTGCTCAGCGACGAGACCTGCCCGGATGGCTTCGAAGCCGCGTTCCTGGCGGGCACCGCGCCTACCATGACCTGCGATCATCCCGCCGAACGGCGCAACTTGATACAGAAAATCTTCGGAAAATAAGCCCATCCAGAGGAAACCCAAGAGCCATGCTGCCCGGCATGGCTCTTTTGGTTTGCGTGGACACAATGACTACTCGAACAAATCCGTGCCGCGCTCCAGCATGGGCTGGCACTGCGGGCACCAGAACGTCACGCGTACATGCGGGCCTTGCAGGCTGCGCTGAATAAGATTGCCGCAGATACGGCAGGGTTGGCCTGCACGCTCGTAGACCCAGGCGTTCTCCGCAGGGTTGCTGGCATGCGTGGTGCGCCGCCAACGGCCAGAGTACGTGAACATCCGCGCGCTGGAGTCTTCCTGGATGTTGGCTTTGAGCAGTCGTTGCGCGATGGCAAGGATGTTGGCAAGCCGCTCGCGACTCAGGCTAGCAATGCGCTCGAAGGGATTCACGCGCGCCACGTAGCAGGTCTCCGATTTGAACTCGTTGCCAACACCGGCAGTGATGCGCTGATTGAGCAGAGCTTCGGCAATCTCCTCGCGGGGCAGCGCAAGGAGATTATCCACCGCGGCCTCAAGATCGAATGCTTCGCGCAGCACATCGCGCTCTTGCGTCGGCATGCCTGGGTGACGGCGCAAGGTTTCGGCAGTATGCATCTCGGCAACGGGAATGCGAAAGCCCACGGCAACAAATTCGCTATTCTCGATCACGATGCGCATCTGCGCGGCGGGCCGCTGCCAGCGTTCGCCATGGCGATAGATGTGCCAGATGCCGTTCATCAGCAGATGCGTAACAAGAATGCTGCCACTGGAAAAGTGCAGGAGCAAAAATTTGCCGCGCGCTTCCACCCGTTCGACAATCTGGCCGATAAAAGGCGTATCGTCGTTCGCGCGCATCAGCTTGGGCAGCACGCTGCGAAAGCCAGTAACGACGCGGCCTTCAAAGCCACGGCCCAGCGTGCGTGCGGTGCGATAGATTGTGTCGCCTTCAGGCATTCATCTTCTCGCTGCAGTCTACCTGCCGTGGGGGCCGACGGTTGAATTTCTGCGCAGATTCATGCCCAGCGGACCGGGATGGAAACCGGCGTCGAGCAGAAAACGCGCCAGTGGATGTGCGGCAACGGGTTGGCCATTGATGGTGGTGATGAGCGCGCCTTGATGGCTATGCAAACGCATGCGTTCCTGGCCGCGCTCGGCAAGAAAGTGTGCAAGACCCGCTGCCGCCTGCGAACGCTCAGGCTCTTCCTCGGGCAGAAAAACAAGCAGATTCGGATTGGCGCGGCGCAGCCATGCCACCAACTCGCCATTGCGCAGAATCACCTCAGCATAGGCCGCGCGCGTAAGAATACGCGGAGCGCTCTCCGCATCTTCTTCGGCAACGGGCAAGTCTGGCCAACGCAACACGGAGCCATAGGGATTAGCGGGATCGGTGGCGGCAAGCTGCACAAACTCCGGACGCTCCTCGGGCGGCGGCGTACGCAACTGACGCAACAGGTCCACCGCTGCGGGCAAGGCAAATTGCGTGGCTCCGAGTCCTGCCACAAAATAGCCGCGACGAATGCGGCCGCTCTCTTCAAGCGCCTTCAGTACATCGTAGACAGCGGAGAAACCACCGCTGATGTTTTCAGCCGCAACATGCTCGCGCAAAAGCACACCATAGCGGTTCAACAACTGCAGAGCCAGCGCATGGCTAGCTTCGGTGCGAGCCGCGGCTTCCCTCTTTTCGCGCACCGGCAACAAGGACCACCGGCCCTGCGCGGAGGGCGGCGTTGTCTTGCGGGAACGGAAGGCAGGTCCCGCGGCAAGCCCCGTGTGCATGCGCCGTTGCGGGCGCGATCCTTCAGGCTTGAGTGCATAGGCACGCAGCGCATGCAGCGAATCATTGGTAATGAGTCCACGCCAGACCAAGCTCCAGAGCGCATCAATGGTTTCCCCGGGATAACCTCCGCCAGCGGCGTCATTGAGCGTATCGAAAAAGCTAGCGCCACTCTGCTCCAGCGCGGCAAGAAGCTTCTCTTCTCGCTCGGTGAGAGGTTCGGCGTTGGCATCTTTGAGAGAGCGCGGGCGAGCAAGCAGCGGAAGCTTATCGGCAAGAAAGAGAGCAATACGGCCATCATGCTCGCCGATCGGCTCCACCCCGGCCCAGGCAACTTCGCCAGCGGCGATGAGCGTATCAAGCCAGGAAGGATCGTAGTTGGCTACGCGCGCCGGCAGAATGGATGACTCCAGCAACGACGCGGCAATGGGCGCGCCTTGCAGGGCTTCAACGGCATCAAGCAGCGCATCCAGCGAGCCCCGGGTGGCCTGGCGCTGCGCTAGCAATCCCTGCCAGTGCGTCTGGAACCGAGCGAGAATCTGCTGCTCCACAGGTTCCACTTCGCGGCGCAGGCGAGCCAGCGATTTGCGGCGAATCTGACGCAGAATCTCCGCATCGCACCACTCGCGATGAAGGCCACCAGGACGGAAGCCGCCCTCCAGCACACGCCCCTCGTGCGCCAACTGGCGCAATGCCTGCTCGGTGGCTGCAATATCCAGCGCAAAGCGATCCGCGGCTTCGCGCGTAGTAAAAGGACCATGAGTGCGCGCATAGCGCCGCACCAACTCCAACACCGGATGCGCAACCGGTTCCAGCAATGCTACCGCGAGCCCCGGGGGCAGCGGCAGACCAAGCGCATCGCGATAACGCGCGGCATCCTCAGCGGCGATCAAACGCTTTTCGCCGGCGATGCGCAACTCCAGCACGCGGCGAACACGGACGAGACGATCTACCTGCTCCATCAACTCCGGCGCAGCCACGCGACGCGCAAGATCCTCGCGCGTAAGATCGCCAAGACGCAGCAGAAGGTCGTGCATGCCATCGAGCGAGCGGGCCCGCTGCGTCTCCGCAAGACACTGCGCATGCTCTTCCACTTCGGCAATGGCATCGGCATCCAGGAGTTCACGCAGATCGGCATCGCCGAGCAGTGCGCGCAGTTGCTCCTGATCGATGGTGAGGGCCTGAGCGCGACGTTCGGCCAAGGGAGCATCGCCATCGTAGACGTAATTAGCCACGTAGTTGAAGAGCAGCGAAGCAGCAAAGGGAGAGGGCTTGCGTGTCTCCACCACATGCACGCGTAGTTGGCGCTGTTCAATGGCGCGCAAGGTTTCAACCAGCGCAGGCATATCGAACACGTCGCGCAGGCATTCGCGATAGGCCTCCAGCAGCAACGGAAATTTTGGATAACGCGATGCCACACTCAGCAGGTCGTAAGCGCGTTTGCGCAACTGCCAGAGAGGCGAACGTTGATCGGCACGTTTGCGTGGCAAGAGCAGCGCGCGACCTGCCGCCTCGCGAAAACGGCCCGCGAAGAGCGCGGTGGAGCCTAGCTGACGCAGCACCAGTTGCATGGCCTCGGCCGATTCGACCATGATCCAATCGGCGTCCGGCGGCTCATCGGTATCGGGAAAGCGGAGCACGAAACCATCGTCGCTCCACAGTGTTTCCACATCGGTTCCGCCCGCGGCGCGAATGCGCGCGCCGATGGCCATGGCCCACGGAATGTGAATGCGCGCACCAAAGGGCGTGAGCACGCAAACGCGCCAATCGCCAAGCTCGTCTTTGCAGCGCTCCACAACAATGGTGCGATCATCGGGCACAACGCCGGTTGCAGCCTCCTGATCGGCAAGAAAAGTGAGCAGATTTTCCGCCGCACCAGGATCGAGGTCGTGCTCGGCAACAAGGCGCGTGAGCGCGGCTGGCTTGGGCAAGGCGCGCAGCTCGCGTACCAGCGCGCCGATGCGGCGGCCAAATTCCAGCGGGCGGCCCACGCTGTCGCCCTTCCAGAAAGGCATTCTGCCAGGCTCGCCCGGAGCGGGCGAAACCAGCACGCGGTCATGCGTGATCTCCACAATGCGCCAAGTGGACGCGCCGAGGATGAAGTTTTCGCCAGGATGGCTTTCAAAAACCATCTCTTCGTCGAGCTCGCCCACGCGCACGGCCTTGCCCTCGGCAAAGGCCAGAAAGACGCCATAGAGGCCGCGGTCGGGAATGGTTCCAGCATTGAGGATGGCAAGCCGCGCAGCGCCATCCCGCGCGGTCACGGTGTTGGCCACTCGATCCCAATTGAGGCGCGGACGCAGCTCGGCAAACTCGTCCGATGGATAGCGGCCGCTCATCAAATCCAGCACGCCATCAAAGGCTTCCCGCGTCATCCCTGCAAAGGGCGCGGCTCGGCGCACGAGCTGGAAGAGCGCATCAGCACTCACCTCCGGTTTAGGCTCGGGCGGCGCAATAGTGCCAGGCGAAGGCTTGCGGCGCTTGAGTTTGGTGAAGCCGGGCGGATGCGCAACAATGGCCACAAGCTGCTGGGCAAGCACGTCCAGAGGATTGCGCGGGTAGCGCGTGGACTCGATGGCTCCCTCGTGCATGGCGCGCGTGACCGCGGCGCAGGCAACCAGATCGGCACGATACTTGGGAAAGAGCACACCCTCGCTGACTGCGTCCACATGATGGCCGGCGCGGCCAATGCGTTGCATGCCGCTGGCCACCGAGGGCGGCGCTTCAATCTGGATAACCAGATCGACCGCGCCCATGTCGATGCCGAGCTCCAGCGTGGAGGTGGCGCAAAGCGCCTTGAGCTTGCCAGCCTTCAACTGCTCTTCAATGATGGCGCGCTGCGCGGCGGCAAGCGAGCCGTGATGCGCGCGCGCGATCTCCTCACCTGCCAGTTCATTGAGCGCTCCGGCAAGACGCTCGGCCACCTGGCGACTGTTAACGAAAAGAATCGTGGAAGTGCGTTCGCGAATGATCTCGAGCAGGCGCGGATGAATCGCGTTCCAGATGGTTACCCGCTTCGGCATCTGGGCGGCGTTGCCGGAAGTAATTTCCTCCATGGAGCCCAGACGCGCCATGTCTTCAACCGGAACCTCAATACGAAGCTTGAGCTGCTTGGGCGCGCTAGCATTGACGATGGTCACCGGCCGATAAGCACCTGCGGCGCAGCCTCCGGCACCTGCGGTGCGGCAGCCGCCTTCGGCTCCTTCGTGAAAAAGATCGTCAAGCCCTAAGTCCCTAGTCCCTAGTCCCTCATCTTCACCCTTCGTGGTGCTGCAGCCGCCTTCGGCTCCTTCGTGAAAAAGATCATCAGGCCCTATGTCCCTAGCCCCTGGTCCCTCCTCTTCACCCTTTGCGGTGCGGCAGCCGCCTTCGGCACCTTCGTGGAAAGAGTCATCAAGCCCTAAGTCCCTAGTCCCTGGTCCCTCATCTTCCGCCCCGCCAAGAAAGCGGGCCACCTCTTCGAGCGGACGCTGGGTAGCACTGAGGCCGATACGCTGCAGGCGTCGGCCGGTAAGAGCCTCCAGCCGTTCGAGCGAAAGTGCCAGATGCGCGCCACGCTTGGTGGGGACAAGCGCGTGAATCTCGTCGATGATGATGGTCTCAACCGTGCGCAGGGCATCGGCGGCCTGCGAGGTGAGCAGAAGAAAGAGCGACTCCGGCGTGGTGATGAGGATCTCGGCAGGTTGGCGGCTGAAGCGGGCGCGCTCACGTTGCGGCGTATCACCCGTGCGGACAGCGATCTCCGGCTCGTGCACCAGAACGCCCATGCGGCGCGCCATGTTGGCAATACCGGCAAGGGGCGAGCGGAGGTTGCGCTCCACGTCCACTGCGAGAGCTTTGAGCGGAGAAACATACACCACGCGGCAGCCGCGCGGGACGTGCGGATCATCGTCGGGAAACAGCTTGGCCGTTCCCCCCGCACTCAGTCCCTCACTCCCAGCCCTTTCCAGCATGAGCCGGTCCAAGCACCAGAGAAATGCGGTAAGGGTCTTGCCAGTGCCGGTGGGAGCCAGGATCAGCGTGCTCTCCCCACGCGCAATCACCGGCCAGCCCTGCTGCTGCGGCGCGGTGGGCGCCTCAAAGACGGCACGAAACCACGCAGCGGTAACCGGATGAAAGCAGGCAAGTGCGTCGGCTTCGAGAGCCGTGGAGTCAGAGAGCGCAGCGTTGCGGTCGGTCGTCACCTACTCTTGAGGATAGCGCGCCAGAGCGGCGAACAGGAAGCGAAAATAGCATCAACAACGGAACGCCTCCGCAGGAGACCTTCCTGTCTTGAGATTCCCGCTTCTGGACCAAGAACATGCCCAAGTCAGACGGAGCAAAGAGCGATCACTTCACCGCGAGAAGACCCGCCAGAAACTATAGCGGTTTCAGGATTGCGGTACCCGCGAAGTGAAGATGCCTAGTCGACCCGACTCAAAGGAGGGGAGGCACCGGAAACAATCAGATTGGGTCTATCTATCCTGAAACCGCTCTAAAGGCTGCGGCCTGCTAATGCGCGAAGAAAGTGTGCGGCATCCATGTGGTATTTGAAAGCTTTCTTGCCATCGATGAAGACAACCGGAACCTCTTCGTTATATTTCTGGCGCAGCTCGGGATCGAGGTCGATGTCCACTTCGCGCCATTGATAACTAGCTTCATTCTGGCAGGCAACCAGAGTCTCCTTGACCCGGTCGCAAAGGCAGCAGGCCTGGCGCGAATAGACGATGACTTGGTGCATGGAAAGATTCTACCGGCCGTGGGGCGGAACGGAGCGGCCACGATTATTCGCCGGCGGAGTGGTAACGGGGCGGCGCTCGGGGCGGGTACCGGCAATCTGCTGGCACAGGGCTGAGTCCTGACCGCGCTGGAGGCCGGGGATGGCGTCCTGGCCTTTGCAGATGCGGAGTTTGGCCGCGTCGGCATCCTTGCCCACCAAGGGCAAAGAGCGTTCCAGGCCGCTGAGTGGATCAACGTCGTAGCGGAAGATGGAGTCGGAAGACTCTTTATCCTTGCCGTAATCGAAGTGGCTCCAGGTGTAAAGCATCTCACGCCCATTGGGTTCGGCTACACCGGCATAGGCCTGGGTCCAGGTCATTCCCGAAGGTGCGGAGTTGGTCCAAACAGGCACACCATCGCCGGAGCGCATCCAGCGCGCCAGCCAGCCGTGGGTTTTCACGTCGTAGTGGAGAGCGGTGAAGTAAGTATTGGCCTGGCAGTCGCGGCAATTGTCATATAGAAGAGACAACTCTTCCGGAGCGCTATCGGCAAAGCGCATCCAATCCAGCCAGCGGAGGTTGGTGCCTTTGAGAATGGGATAGATGGTGTGATCGGTGAGCGAGGCGCTCCAGATCGCAAAGGTATCGCCGTGGGCCGCTGCTTGAGGATTGGCGCGGCGGGTAGTCACAACCAGGGCGGAGTCGTACTCAACGCCAATTTCGCGAATCGCGGACCAGTCTTCCACCGCCAGCGAGCGGGTCACCCAGACAATGGCGCTCTGGTCCTTTTCCGCATGGAAGTCAACCCAATGGAAGGCCTCGGGGCCTTGCTGGGCAGATACAGAAACAATCAGAACAACAGGCAATAAAAGAAGCAGAACAAGTGGACGCCGCATGGGGACAGTATCGCACCTTAGGAGCGGGGGGCGGAGCTGGCAAGTCCGCGGGCTGGCGCGCCTGCAGCGGGTTAACGCCGCAGACGCGAGTACTTACAGCCCCAGCTCTTTCCAGAGCGCGTCGATGCAGGCCTTCGTCGTCGCGTCCATTTCCAGCATGGCGGGCCAGGGGCGTTCGAAGCCTTCCGCCTTCCACTTGCGCGTGGCGTCGATGCCCATCTTGGAGCCATAGTTGGGCAGACGCGCAGCGTGATCGAGCGAGTCCACGGGGCCCAGCATGAACTGGATGTCGCGCTCGGGATCGATATTGTTCGCCACGCGCAGCACCACTTCGCCCACATTCTGCACATCGCAATCCTCATCCACCACCACAATGCACTTGGTGAACATGGCTTGGCCGAGCGACCAAATGGCATTCATCACCTTGCGCGCCTGGCCGGGATAGCTCTTGCGGATGGAGACCAGCATCAGGTTATGCGCCACGCCCTCGGGCGGCAGGTTGATGTCGATGATCTCGGGAATGGTCATCTTCATGGCGGGCAAAAAGATGCGTTCGACAGCCTTAGCCAACCAGGCATCCTCTTGCGGCGGCTTGCCCACAATGGTGGCCGCATAGATGGGATTTTTGCGGTGCGTGATGCAGGTGAGATGAAAGACCGGATACTCGTCGGTCATGGTGTAGAAGCCGGTGTGATCGCCAAAGGGGCCCTCGGTGCGCAGTTCGCCGAGTTCGACATAGCCTTCGAGGATGATCTCGGCATGGGCGGGGACTTCGAGATCCACGGTTTCGCACTTGACGATTTCCAACGGCTTGCCACGCAGGAAACCGGCGATCATGAATTCTTCTACTTCAGGAGGAGCTGGGACGATCGCTGAAAATGTGGTGGCAGGATCGGTGCCGATGGCCACGGCAACTTCAAGTCGCGCGCCCTTCTGCTTGCTGAACGCCACCTGCGGCATACCGCCGATGGGGCCGTCTGGAATGGCGACCGCACCGCCCGCGGACTCCGCCATGGCAGCCACGCTGGCCGTAGCAGGATCGTTGGTGGAACCGAGCGAGGCGAGCGAGCGCAGCGCGTTGCGATAATGCTCGGCAGCAACCTTCTGCCGCTGCCAGTGCATGCCAGTGGTTTGTCCGTCGTAAACCTGCATGCGATACATGCCAACGTTGCGGCGGCCGGTCTTGGGGTCGCGGGTGTGCACGCACGGCAGAGTGATAAAGCGTCCGCCATCGTGCGGCCAGCACTTGAGAATCGGAAAGGCGTTGAGGTCGAATCCCTCGCGAAGAATGACTTCTTTGCAAGGCGCGTCCTTGGCGCTGACGGTCTTGGGAAACACGTTGCCGAGTTCGGCCAGTTGCGGCAGCATCTTGAGCTTGTCGAAGAGTCCTCCGCCGGGAGCCTTCATCTGCATCAGGGCGGTAATGCGGTTGGCGATCTCATCCAGCTTATCCACGCCGAGCGAGAGAGCCATGCGCCGCTCTGAGCCAAACTGATTGATGAGCACCTGCTGCCCGGGATGCCCCTTGATGTTCTCAAACAGCAACGCGGGACCGCCGGCAGCGTACTGCGCGTGGGTAGGCGCGGCGCCAACCGTGGAGGCAGCGTGGGAACCGATCTTCGAAACACGGTCGACGATCTCGGTGATCTCCAGCTCGGCGGAGACTTCGGCACGGATGCGCTTCAGCTCGCCATGCTGTTCGAGAGTCTTGATCCATTCGCGCAGGTCGTTGTAAGCCAAGAGAACACTCCTCGGGCTCGGAAGCCCTCAGGGGTATTTTAGTGCCTGGTCTCAGGGTTCGACTTCCGGGAGTGGATCGCTGGCAACAATCTTCACCGTCGACGTATAGCGGTGGAAGTTGGAGTACGTGGCCGTCATGCGGCGATCGTTGGGGCCGTTGTGCGAGGTAAAGCGGATGGGAAGCCAGAAGGTTTCGTCGCCCAGCTTTTGCGGAGCAAATTCGACATCGGCAAAAACGACATCGCGCATGCGCGCCGCCGACTCTGGAGACATGCTGCGGATCACATGAAGGACACGGCCTGAGTCGCGCTCAACAACAAGAGTTTTTTGGTAACCCTGCGGATCCCCTTTGCACTCATCTGGCACCGGGCCGGGTTTATTGGCCACATCGAGTGTGACAGTGGAGGCGGTTGGCCCAGGGGAAACGCGATACGATGTGCACACGCCAAGCCCCTCGCCTGCAAATCCAATCACATTGCTGAAAACACTGCGAACAAAATACGGCGGTTTCGCTTTGCGGTTGAAGGGAGGAATATCCAGATATTTTCTGGGAGGCTTTCCATCGACGAGGCGGACGGTATAGGAATCATTCAACTCTTCGGGATCTTTATCGTCGCGGATCAGGCGCAAGGTCATCTCCAGCTTGACCTCGCGCTTGAGCTTGCCGTTTTCAAAGGCCTGGCTTACGGCCGACTCGTCCACTTCGAAGGAAGGAACCTTCAAACGGTACTGTTGTGCATAAGCCTGGATGCGCGGCACCAGCTCTTCGGGCGTGGGCAGTTGTTGAGCAACTGCAGGACCCGTCAGCAAGAAAACAGCCAGCAGAAGATGAGGGCTTCTCATAGATGGAGAGAATTATAGTGCCGCGGAATCGCACGCTGCCGCCCATCTGCCGTTCGCGAAGAACAGACCGCCTGACAGCCGTCAGTTACACCGCGGCCTCAGCCACCTGCACCAGCCCTGGCGGTTCGATGGTGTCGAGCGGATAGCCAAGCTCGCGCCAGGCATCCAGCCCACCACGCAGCGGACGCACGCGTTCAATGCCGAGCCGCTGCAGAGTCATGGCCGTTTTGGCTGCGGTAGCCTCGCTGGGGCAGGAGCAAAAGAGCACCACCTCGCGGTCGCGGGGAATCTCCTCTTTGCGGAGAGCCAGCGCGTCTGGTGCAAAGTGGCGCGCTCCAGCCAGGGTCACAGGATCGGAAGCCAGCTCAAGCGGGTGGCGAAGGTCAACGATGAAAACCTCCTCGCCCTGATCGATCCAGCTTTTCAGTTCTTCAGGCTCAATGCGGGCCGCAGCCAGCTCCTTGAGGATCATGGCGCGGCGCACGATGCGGGCAACCAGGAACGCAGCAATACCCACCGCCAACAAGGTGCCGGAGAAGTGCCCCACCCAGTTCAGCAACTCAACGCTGCGCCCGAGCAGGCCGGCAAAGCAGCGCCCAGCCAGCAACATGGACCCCACCCAAAGCGTTGATCCCATGGCGTCATAGAAAAGGAAGCTCCGCGCCGTCATGCCGTTCTGTCCGGCCACGGGAGGAGCCACCGTACCGAGCCCCGGAAGGAATTTGGCAAAGATCAGCATGAGACCATGATTCTTGCTGAAGGAAACCTGCGTACGCCGGACACAGGTGGTGGGCTCCAGCGAAAGCTTGCACAAAAAGTTCAGTACCGTGTTGCCATAACGGCGGCCAATCACAAACCACGCCGTATCCGCCAGAATCGAGGCAACCAGCGCGGCCAGGAAGGCGATGGCAAGATTGATTTGCCCTTCAGCGGAAAGCGCACCGGCAGCCAGCAACACCGGTACCGCGGGCAACGGCACACCGAGCTGCTCGATAAGCACCCAGCCAAAGACCAGCAGGTAGCCATAGCTGAGCAAAATGTGAGTAGGCAGTTCCATGGCGTCTCCTGGGGCACAGCCCTGATGGCGGGTAAATTGTGGACCGTAGGCGGGGAGGATCGGGCAGGCGCAGATGGTCTCGCAAGTTGGATGCGCCAAAGGAGCATTCCGGTTCACACAACCTGTGGAAGAAATTGGGCGGGCGCTAAATCATTGTCCATTGCAAACTGCTGCCCACATTTCTTGGAATTCACTCTGCAAAACTGAAGCCTATGTTGATTTTGTTGGACTTGAGGAACTCGCCTGCAAGCGCTCTCTTGCCAAAAACTACATGCTCGAATTTTCGCAAGCCGCTCGACCGCTCTCTAAAAGAATCGGCCCC